>OGGT01000051.1_pt1 | contig 74195 bp, 58 predicted proteins | sample 1571311 | NCBI WGS metagenome assembly OGGT01 (sample SAMEA2581931, study PRJEB24529) | metagenome | biome: Human gut stool | place: China | collected 2011
TAAAGGACTTTTCGATTTTCTTACAAATTTATCCCCACTAAATTTCTACTGACCCGTCATAACCGTATTCCGACGTAATGAAATTCTATGTTATTGGATAAAAAATATGGATGTGTATAATAGTTATTTATTTATCAGGTATGCTTTACTTGAACAACTTATTAAAAGATGCCGGTATTGGTGTTTCAAATTCAAGACGCTCACCAGTAACAGGATGATAGAAACATAATATGTATGCATGCAGGCAAAGACGAGGCAAAGGATTGTCACCGTTTCCGTACTTCGTGTCTCCGCATACAGGATGTCCTATATCTGCGGAATGCACGCGAATCTGATTCTTCCGCCCCGTTTCCAGTTTGAACTCAACTAAAGTATGCTCAGTGGTCCTTGCAAGAACATTGAAATGCGTTACGGCAAATTTGCCTCCGTTGTCTGTTTGAGAAGAATATGTAATATAAGCTTTGTTGTCCTTTAACCAACTGGATATTGTACCACCGTCTTCAACAATTTCCCCACTTACCACTGCTACATAACGACGGTCATAAACAATATTATGCCAATTATGTTCAAGAATCTGCTCTGTCTCATAATCCTTGGCATATATCATGAGTCCGCTTGTGTCACGGTCAAGTCTGTGCACAACATGAATGGAACACTTTTGCCTGCTCTTGTGAAGATAATCATCCAGTACGGTTTTAACGTTCAACGACGAATGTCCGGCTGCCATGGAAAGTATTCCGCAATTTTTTTCTATAACAATGATCCATCGATCCTCATATACAATTTTCAAATACTTGCTTTTAAACGTGTTATTTTCCTTTCTACGACTAACAGAAATCTTCATCCCTGGTTTTAACGGGAAATTATATTGAGTGACGATTTTACCATTCACCTTTATCCCCCTCCCCTGTAAGATGGCTTTAATCTTTGTACGGCTGTCATCAAGAGTCTCCATTAGATATTCAAGCAATGGGGACTCTTCTGTTACAACATAATGTGCATAATCATTGGATGTTTTATACAAATTTGACCTCATACAACTCTTATTTTTATGTCTTACAAAGATAATGCAATTCGATTTTGTGACAAAATAAATTGCTGTATATATTGTGTTTCATAAATATCCGCGTAATAATAAAAATACCGATAATATCATATATATCAAATATATACAAAAGATTCCTTTATTTTTGGATATTCACAGTATTTGCACTAACTTTGCACACTCATAATATATAAAAACAATAAGAATAAAGGATGATTACTGTAACAAATCTTGCAATCCAATTTGGAAAACGAGTGTTATACAAAGACGTAAATATCAAATTTACTCCAGGTAATATTTATGGGGTAATCGGTGCCAACGGTGCAGGAAAATCGACGCTTTTGAGAGCAATAAGCGGAGAACTTGAACCAAATAAGGGAAATGTTGAGTTAGGACCAGGCGAACGTCTGTCTGTTTTGGAACAGGATCACTTCAAATACGACAATTACAGCGTTCTTGACACAGTTCTGATGGGACACGAACCATTGTGGAAAAACATGAAAGAGCGTGAAGCACTATATGCAAAGCCGGAAATGTCAGAAGAGGACGGTAACCGTGCCGCCGAACTTGAAGAGAAGTTTGCCGAGATGGGCGGTTGGGAGTCTGAGAGCAATGCGGCTCAGATGTTATCAAATCTTGGTGTAAAGGAAGAGCTCCACAGCAAACAAATGAACGCACTTTCTAATAATGAGAAGGTGCGTGTGATGCTGGCAAAGGCACTATTCGGAAATCCTGACAACCTGCTGTTGGATGAGCCGACGAACGATCTTGACTTGGATACTGTACAATGGCTTGAAGAATATCTTAGCAATGTGGAACAGACAGTTCTTGTTGTCAGTCACGACCGTCATTTCCTTGACGCGGTAAGCACACAGACTGTGGACATTGATTTCGGGAAGGTAACTGTATTTGCAGGAAACTATTCATTCTGGTATGAGAGTTCACAACTTGCTTTAAGACAGGCACAGAACCAGCGTCAGAAGGCAGAGGAAAAGCGTAAGGAACTTGAAGAGTTCATACGCCGCTTCTCAGCTAATGTTGCAAAAAGCAAACAAACGACAAGCCGTAAAAAAATGCTTGAGAAACTTAACGTTGAAGAAATTCGTCCATCAAGTAGAAAATACCCGGGCATTATTTTCCAAATGGAACGAGAGCCTGGCAATCAGATTCTTGAAGTCGAAGGTCTTAAGGCTGTAGATTCTGATGGCACCGTATTGTTCGACAATGTAAACTTTAATATAGAAAAAGGTGAAAAAGTAGTATTTCTTAGCCATTCTCCAAAGGCTATGACAGCTCTGTTTGAGATTATAAATGGCAACAGAGAGCCTGATGCCGGAACATATAAATGGGGAATTACAATTACAACCGCTTATCTGCCACTTGATAATACTGAATTTTTTAACAGTGACATGAACTTGGTGGAATGGCTTAGTCAGTATGGTCCGGGAAATGAAGTCGCAATGAAAGGCTACTTAGGCAGAATGCTGTTTTCAGGTGAAGAGGTCATGAAAAAAGTCAATGTACTGTCAGGAGGAGAGAAAATGAGATGTATGATTGCGCGTATGCAACTGAAAAATGCAAACTGTTTGATTTTGGATACACCAACCAACCATCTTGACTTGGAAAGCATACAGGCATTTAACAATAATCTTATCGGATTTAAGGGTAATATTCTTTTTGCAAGTCATGACCACGAATTTATACAAACTGTTGCGAACAGAATAATTGAATTAACACCATCCGGAACAATTGACAAACTCATGGACTATGATGACTATATCTATAATGAGCAGATAAAAGAGCAGAAAGCTAAAATGTATAATGTCTGATATTATATTTGGCAGGTTTTTTGCTGTATAAATAAAAACATCAAAGCTATGAATGAAAAGGATATAAATATCGAAAAACAGACGGAAGAGAATATGAACAATTCTGTCAAAGATAACGAGAAGGATACTGAGAATAAAAGCTGTAATAGCGAAAATAATGAGAATGAGAACACAGAGAAGGTTTCCCCTTCTGAAAATACCGAGAATATTGAAGAAGAGTTGAAACAGCTTAAAGACAGCTATCTTCGTAAAATTGCCGAATTTGAAAATTATAAAAAAAGAACACTAAAAGAAAAGACGGAACTCATTCTTAATGGAAGTGAAAAGACAATCACCGCGATATTGCCTGTTCTTGATGACTTTGAGCGCGCCATTACAGACAAAAGCGATGATCCGAAGGCAATAAAAGAAGGAATACAGCTTATCTATAATAAATTTAACAAGATACTTGAAAGTATTGGCGTAAACAAGATTGAACCCGTAGGCAAAGACTTCGACGTTGACTATCATGAAGCTGTTGCGATGATACCTACAGGAGAAGATGACAAGAAAGGAAAGGTTATAGATTGTATTCAAACAGGATATACATTAAATAATAAGGTAATTCGTCACGCAAAAGTTGCAGTAGGACAATAAAATGGCAAAAAGAGATTATTACGAAGTCTTAGGCGTCAGCAAAAACGCTACAGAAGATGAAATAAAAAAGGCATACAGGAAAATTGCCATAAAATATCATCCGGACAGGAATCCAGGGAACAAAGAGGCTGAAGAAAAATTCAAGGAAGCGGCAGAGGCATATGATGTCCTGCATGATCCTCAGAAACGGCAGCAATATGATCAATTCGGTTTTGACGGTCCGAACAGTGGCTTTGGCGGATTTGGTGGATCGGGCGGATTCTCTATGGATGACATTTTCTCCATGTTCGGGGATATTTTCGGCAATTTTGGAAATACCGGCGGCAGCAACCAAGACAGGAGACCGCAATACCGTGGTACGGATCTTAGAATGAAAGTGTCTCTTACACTACAGGAAATATCTACCGGAATTACCAAAAAGTTCAAAGTAAAAAAGGACGTCGTATGTACACATTGTAATGGTAGTGGAGCTGAACCTGGCAGTCACGCGGAATCATGTCCGACATGCCATGGAGCAGGTATAATAATGCGCTCTGTCAGAACTGCATTTGGTATAATGCAGACACAGAGTGAATGTCCGACCTGCCATGGAGATGGAACAATTATAAAAAACAAGTGCCAAAAATGTAAGGGTACAGGCGTTATAAAAGGAGAAGAGGTCGTTGAGATAAAAATTCCAGCTGGAGTTGCTGATGGTATGATTGTAAACATCCCTGGAAAAGGAAATGCCGGACCTCGCAATGGTATTAATGGAGATATTCAAGTTTATATTTCCGAAATACCGGAAGATAAGTTCATTCGCGATGGAAACGATTTGATTTATAATCTGCTGCTGGATATTCCGACCGCAATATTGGGAGATACCGTTGAGATTCCGACGATAGACGGTACTAAAGTAAAAATAAAAATAGAGCCAGGAACACAACCGGGTAAGACTTTAAGACTTCGAGGAAAAGGTTTGCCTGCAATACATGGTTATGGGAGTGGGATTGGAGATATAATTGTCAATATTAGTGTTTATATCCCACAAACATTAAATAAAAATGAAAGGGAAACAATAGAAAGCCTAAAAGAAAGTAAGAACTTCAAGGGAGATGATACAGATAAAAAGTCTATCTTTGAAAAATTCAGAAGCTATTTTAATTAAACTTTCCACTTTTCCGAATAACAATGATTCAAGAATCATAACATAATATATAAAGAATAATGAATTATCTTGAAACGGTAAATTATTTATTCAATATAGCACCGGTGTTTGAACACATCGGTGCTTCAGCTTATAAAGAGGGATTGGATAATACATATCTGCTGGATGAGCATTTTGGTCATCCTCATAGAAAATTTAAAAGCATACATATTGCAGGAACAAATGGCAAAGGCTCATGTTCACACACCTTAGCTGCCATTTTACAAAATGACGGATATAAAGTGGGATTATATACATCTCCACATATCATGGATTTTAGAGAAAGAATAAAAATCAATGGTGAGTGTATAAGTAAAGAATATGTCATTGAATTCGTAAATCAAGAAAAAAGTTTATTTGAAAAAATCCACCCGTCTTTTTTTGAGGTAACAACGGCATTGGCTTTTAAATATTTTGCAGAACAACATGTCGATTATGCAATAATAGAAGTAGGTCTTGGCGGAAGACTGGATTGCACAAATATTATAACTCCAATTCTTTCAATAATAACAAATATCAGTTTCGACCACACAAATTTTCTCGGAAACACACTTGAAAAAATAGCAAAGGAAAAAGCCGGTATTATAAAACAAAATATACCGGTAATCATTGGAGAAACCACCAATGAGACAAAACCGGTATTCAAAACCTGCGCGGAGAGCATGAATGCTGAAATTATATACGCAGATGAAAATGACGAAATAATATCATTCACAATGAATGAAGATGGCGGCATCACATACGACACCAGAAGCTTCGGAATAATACAGGGAGAATTGGGCGGTTTATATCAGAAAAAAAACACAAACACCATACTACACGCAGTAAGATTTTTATATAACCAACATATAATAAAGAATACAGGCTCAATAAACAATGGATTTTATAATGTATGCAGACTTACCGGACTGATCGGAAGGTGGCAAAAGATAGGTTCCAATCCATCTGTCATCTGCGACACGGGACACAATGTAGGAGGATGGACTTATATCAGCCGGCAACTGCAATTACAGAAATACAATAAACTACACATTGTTTTCGGTATGGTAAACGATAAGGATGTTGATGGGGTGATGTGCCTGTTACCTAAAAATGCACATTATTATTTTACAAAGCCACAGTCAAAAAGAGCCATTCCGGAGAAAGACATACAACGGAAAGCAATGACGCACGGTTTAGCTGGAGATTTCTATAACGATGTGCCATCGGCATATACTGCTGCAAAAAAAATGGCAACACCTGATGATATGATATTTATAGGAGGTAGCAGTTATATTGTTTCTGATTTGTTACTTTATATACGGCAACAACATAGTAAGTAAAACAACAAGTGCATTTTGCTTAATGGTTTTTAACACAGGACAAAAATACATTTTTGAATATTTCTTTTGCCGAATTCGTTTTTTTTCAGTTACTTTGCAATAATAAGACATAACTAAAAACTTATTGCAGTATGAGCATAAAAGAAGCTGAGTACATCTGCGGTCTGAAACATAAAGATTTCCAGACCACAATAAATGGGAAAAAGACAGACTTGTACATCCTTAAAAACGCACTGGGTAATGAAGTTGCAATAACTAATTACGGAGGAGCAATAGTCGCAATAATGGTTCCCGACAAAAATGGAAAAATGGCAAATGTCATACAAGGTCATGACAATATTGTCGATGTCATCAATTCTCCAGAGCCGTATCTGTCTACATTAATAGGACGGTACGGAAACAGAATCTGTAAGGGACAATTCCAGCTAAATGGCAAGGTCTATAATCTTCCCATAAATAACGGGCCAAATTCCTTACATGGAGGAAAGCATGGATTTAACGCCAAAGTGTGGGACGCATTACAGATGAACACCCAGACACTTGTATTAAAGTATGTAAGTCCATACGGTGAAGAAGGATTTTCAGGTGAAGTGAAAGTAACCGTTGTATATACATTTAATGATGAGAATGAACTCATTATTGATTATATGGCTACAACAAATAAAAAAACAGTCATCAATCTTACGAGCCATGGATTCTTCTCGCTTGCCGGTATTGGGAATCCTACACCCACAATAGAAAACTTAATATGCGAAATCAATGCAGATTATTATTTGCCAATAGATGAGACTTCAATACCTACAGGTGAAATAAGATTCGTCAAAAACACACCCTTCGATTTCAGAACACCTAAAACAATAGGTCAGGACATAGATGCAGATGATGAGCAAATCAGGAATGGAGCCGGATACGACCACTGCTATGTATTAAACAAGAAAGAAGAAGGGGAATTAAGTTTTGCCGCCAAAATAACAGAAAAAGAAAGCGGACGCACAATGGAAGTGTACACTACAGAACCCGGAATGCAATTGTATACAGACAATTGGGCAGACGGATATAAGGGACAATTCGGCGCTACTTTCCCGCGCAGAAGCGCAATATGTTTTGAGGCACAGCATTTCCCAGACACCCCGAACCACCCTTACTTCCCCTCAGTTATATTAATGCCGGATGAACGATATACTCAAAAAACCATATATAAATTCGGAGTTGACAAATAAGTGATTATAATAATAAATATTTTAAACAATAATAACAAAAACATTTAAAGGAAAAATGGAAAATTCAACAAAACAACAGAGCAGCATTATTGCCATTATAACAATGATGTTTCTCTTTGCAATGATTTCATTTGTAACAAATCTTGCAGCTCCATTTGGTTTGATTTGGGGTAACCAGTATTCTTGGGCAGGTATGATGGGTAATATGATGAACTTTCTTGCCTATCTGTTTATGGGAATTCCTGCCGGCATGATGCTTGAAAGAATAGGTTACAAGAAAACATCCATTTTAGCAATGGCAGTAGGTTTTATTGGTCTTGCCGTACAATACCTTTCAAGTATAGTCGGAGCCGACACCGCTGTATTTACTGTAAATGGTGAGTCTGTAATGTTAAATTTCATCATTTACATGCTTGGAGCATTTATCTGTGGTTTTTGCGTATGTATGCTCAACACAGTTGTAAACCCAATGCTCAATCTGCTTGGAGGAGGTGGAAACAGAGGTAACCAGTTAATTCAGACCGGTGGTTCTCTCAATTCACTCACAGCGACATTGACCCCTCTGTTTGTTGGAGTTCTTATCGGTCAGGTAACTGACAAGACAGCCATGAGTGACGTATCTCCACTGCTGTTCATTGCAATGGGTGTGTTTGCAGTATCAATACTTGTCATTTCATTCGCTACAATACCAGAGCCTCACCTCAGAAAGAAAGGAGAAAACAAAAAGGAAAAGATGGAGCATTCTCCATTGGCTTTCCGTCACACATTATTGGGTGTTATAGCAATTTTCTTTTATGTCGGTATCGAAGTAGGAATACCATCACAGCTTACATTCTATTTGGCTAATCCGGTAAGCGACGGAGGTTTAGGCATTCCAAACGGAGCCGCCATTGGAGGCGCCATTGCCGCAATATATTGGATGCTGATGTTGGTAGGACGTTTTTCAAGCAGCTTTATCAGCAGTTATGTATCTACAAGAGCACAGATTATTACGGTTGCGGCAACTGCCATAATATTATTGCTTATTGCCATATTCCTTCCGGCAAATCTCCAAATGTCGATGCCCGGATATAGTGCGGCATACGGTTTCGCAATGCTTGATGTTCCAGTAAAGTGTCTGTTTATTGTTCTTTGCGGTCTCTGCACATCCGTCATGTGGGGTGGAATATTCAACCTTGCAGTAGAAGGCTTGGGCAAATATACAGCTGCGGCATCAGGTATATTTATGACAATGGTAGTCGGTGGAGGTGTGATGCCTCTCATTCAGAATCTCATCGCTTCATCTGCTGGATACATAACAAGTTACTGGCTTGTTATTGCGATGCTTGCTTACATTCTCTATTACGGAGTAAGCGGATGTAAAAATGTAAACAAGGATATTCCAGTGTAAATACAAGTAAAGAGGATGCTTCGCACAGACACATCCTCTTTATATTATAAACCGATTTTCAGAATTACTAACACATAACTTTAAAATTTATTATTATGGATATTGAATATGTAAGAAGTCGTTTTATTAAACACTTTGATGGCAAGACAGGAAATATATACACGTCACCCGGTAGAATAAATCTTATAGGCGAGCACACTGACTATAACGGTGGCTATGTTTTCCCCGGTGCTGTAGATAAAGGCATTATGGCAGAGATTCGCCCGAATGGACTTGACACAATCATATGCTATTCCATCGATCTCAAAGACCGTGTGGAATTTAAAGTCGACGATCCGAACGGACCACGTGCAAGCTGGGCACGGTATATCTACGGAATTGTACAGGAAATGAAAAAATTGGGCGTTGACGTGAAAGGATTCAACACTGCATTCGCCGGTGACGTGCCATTAGGCGCTGGAATGTCTTCCTCCGCCGCGCTTGAAAGTTGTTTTGCATTTGCATTAAACGATCTTTTCGGAGACAATAAAGTAAGCAAATGGGATATGGTTCTTGCAGGACAGGCAACAGAACACAATTATTGTGGAGTAAATTGCGGTATAATGGATCAGTTTGCCAGCGTATTCGGTAAGGAAGGCTGTCTGATGCGACTTGACTGCCGTAGCCGTGAATTCGAGTACTTCCCGTTCAAACCTGTCGGTTATAAACTTGTATTACTTAATTCTTGCGTTAAGCACGAACTTGCAGGCTCACCTTATAATGACAGACGCAACAGCTGTGAAAATGTAGTCAAACACATCGCAGCCAAACATCCAGAATCTAAGTTTGAGACTCTTCGTGACTGCACGTGGGAACAACTTGATGAGGTGAAAGAAGAGATAAGCGAGGAGGATTACAAGCGCGCACATTTTGTTCTTGGCGAGAAAGACCGTGTACTTGCTGTATGTGATGCATTGAATGCCGGTGATTATGAAACCGTAGGACAAAAGATGTATGAGACTCACTATGGTTTAAGCAAAGAATATGAAGTATCTTGCGAAGAACTTGATTTTCTTAATGACATAGCAAAAGAAAATGGTGTTACCGGTAGCCGTATAATGGGCGGCGGATTCGGCGGATGCACAATCAATCTTGTAAAAGAAGAGTTGTATGATAAATTCATTGCAGACGCAAAAGAAAAGTATTACGCAAAATACGGTAAAGAGCCTAAAGTATACGATGTTGTTATCGGTGACGGTTCACGCAAAATATGCTAATGGTCTTTAAATCAGTTAATAATAAATCTACGATTAATAATATGAAGAATATAAAAAACATTTTATTAGGATTGGGTTCTGTCGTTACATTAATATCCTCATGTGCCGGTGGTAACGCGAATCTAACAGAATCAGGACTTGACCCGGCAAAGTTTGACACTATAATTAACAACAAAAAAGTGCAGTTGTACATACTCAAGAACGAGAAAGCAGAAGTATGTGTGACAAACTTTGGAGCACGTGTTGTTTCAATATGTGTGCCCAATAAGAACAACGCTCCAACGGATGTGGTTTTAGGCTTTGACAACATTGCACAATATGCAGACTCTGTAAACAGTCCGAGCGATTTCGGTGCAGCAATAGGCCGTTACGCCAACCGTATAAACAAAGGACAGCTGACTATCGACGGTAAAAAGGTACAGCTTCCAATAAACAACTATGGACACTGTCTGCATGGAGGACCGTCAGGATGGCAATATCAGGTATATGAAGGAGAGCAGCTCAATGATACTACCTTAAGGCTGGTAATGAACTCACCTGATGGTGACAACAATTTCCCCGGCAACGTCACTGCTACTGTAACATACACATTGCTGAGCGACAACACTCTGGACATGAAATTTGAGGCGACAACAGACAAGGAGACTGTCGTAAACATGACAAACCACTCTTATTTCAACCTCTCCGGTGACCCGTCAAAGGCTGGTACAAATATGGTTTTATATATAAATGCAGATAAATTCACTCCTGCTGACAGCACATTCATGACAACAGGTGAGATAAGAGACGTATATGGTACGCCTATGGATTTCACAAAGCGCCATGCTCTGTACGAGACAATCGGAGATACTACATTTGAACAAATCAAAAATGCCAAAGGCTATGACCACAACTGGTGTCTGAATACATATAAGGACGGAAAGGGCGATGACAAGAAGGTTGCAGCTTCTCTGTACTCTCCCGAAAGCGGCATCTTTATGGAAGTGTTCACAAACGAGCCGGGCATTCAGGTTTATACCGGCAACTTCCTGGATGGGACAATAAAAGGCAAGAAGGGTGTTGCATATCCGAAACAATCTGCCGTTTGTCTTGAGACACAAAAATATCCGGACTCACCAAACAAGAAAGACTGGCCGTCTCCTTATCTGAAACCTGGAGAGAAATACTACAGTCATGTCGCATATAAGTTCAGTGTAAGATAATAGGAATATTTATCCTTACAATCTGGCAAAACAGTAAAATGACAATAAAAAACTCGACCATTAATCTATAATGGTCGAGTTTTTTATATTGTCTACATCTATTGCACTCCTGCTCTTACACTAATCGTATCGTATTGGGACTGCATAACAACAACCTTTCGCTTACGCTTTTGACGTGCGACTTAATATAACTCTACCAGAAATACCACATTACAAATAATTACGATAAAGTTGATAAAGAAGGAATATTCGGACAGCGTGAAGTCGCTGAGAATCGCTCAGACTCAAACAGAAACCCATCTGTTAACGTACGCGCGTTTTTTGACACATCAACATAATACACCGGATACAGGCATATCATATGTCTTATATCTAAGAAAACAATTTTATACGTTACGGAAAAGGCTTTCTCATGTGACAGGAAAGCCTATATGAGTTCACAATAAAGGCTATATGGAGGAATGAAACAGCCTTTCCGATGGTAAGATATTTTATTTGATGCATATTGAAATAACCCGACATCTCTCAAAAAAGACAGAATACACGAATTTCTGTCGACTAATACGGTGCAACATATAGTTCGCTACGAAATCACGAAAAGATGTGTCTGTTGGAAAAGTAAGCCACAATTTCTCCATTATATCAGTTATATCGAAAAACAGTATAGAAAAACGTGCTTTAAACTTATTTTCAGATTGCCGCACAAATCTGTTTCATTGGAACATTTTGTCAATATTTTTTACTTCATACATAGAGACATTACGGTATATGATTTAAGTCAGATACCGTCATCAAACAGCTGTAAAATACATTCAGCCTGCTTGAAAACTCCCTACCCCTACTCCATCCTGCTTCAGCCATACTATTTCCAGCTACTTTCTGACGTAACCTTACACATATATAATAAATCAAGAATGCTGTTCATATGATATGACTTTTCTTGTAGTTCAAGATTTATATTTTCTTGTGACGGATAAATTTCTAAAGATAAAGATACGGCACATTTAAAGGATTTCGAACTTATTTCAGTTTATTTAAATTCCGAACTCATGTAATGACTAATTCATATATAAAACTAATAAAAGTGATTCTTATACAACATTTAGGATAAAACAATATGACATATGGCAGTTTGAATTATCTGAAAATGAATAATTTATGTCCGGTATTAACGCAAAAAACTCCCGTAAGCCAGTGTATTACCTGATTTCGGGAGTCTTTCGGTGATTTCGCTGGGATTCGAACCCAGGACCCACAGCTTAGAAGGCTGTTGCTCTAATCCAACTGAGCTACGAAACCTTAATTCGGGTGCAAAGATAATAAAAATATACGATATAATAAAATTTGAATAAAAAAGTTTTTCTTTTATAGACTGTATTTTTTGACAAACAGGCGCATCAGGCAAATATGAAAGCAAATTCTTGTTGCGCCCCGTCGCTGTCTTATACATGAAAATATCGCGATATTATACGCGGACTATCCAAAGTAGAGACGCAAAATTTTGAGTCTCACAAGAAAGGATGTGCAAAAACCGAGGTGGAGGGACGCTTGTCATTGCTGCGATTTTTGCCCGGGAGACGCAAAATTTTGAGTCTCTACTGGGCGTACGCCATCATTGTTTTGAATAAAACAGGCTGCGCTCGGCAATTTAAAAGCAAGCTCTCATCACGTTTGCTGGTACTGTTTTTACACAAAAGAATGAGGAACTGCCACATTACTCCCCATGATTCAAACGGGCGTGAAGCATGGAATTGGCAGTAATCATAACAGTAAATGTTGTATTATAATTTCAATTCGCTCCGATAATTCAAGGAAAGAATTATACAATATCTGCATTTTTTCAGACACCACATGAACACATTATAAAAATATATTACATTCAGTCCCGAAACTTAAGATACAGAAACGCCTCTAATAAACAATCAAGAAATATGTCTCTTGTCAAAAGTTTAGATAATCGGATGTTTACAACATAAAGAGTGAAAGCTATTCTATAAAACCATACACGTAAGGTGTGATATAGTTTCTTCCATCATTCAATGTTATAAATATTATTTTACTAAAATATCCCTTTTTATTACCTGCGAAAAAAGATACTCTTATAGATATTGAATCACTTGGCTTTATAGATTTTTCATGAAGATTGAAGGACAGGCAACTGCATCCTGCAGACACCTCATTTATTACTACTACCTTCTTTGAATTATTCTTCAAGACCAATGTTTTAACATACTTTTTTGATGCATCCTTTATACTGCCGTAATTCAAATCTTGATATTCTACAAATCCTGCTTCTGTATGATATTCCTGCTTATTTGGCTCGACACTTTTATAATTATCCCTTTTTGAGCAGGACGCGATTGCAATAAAAAATAGAACAAATGTGTATTTAACGGTATTGAGCATAACAGTAAATATAATTCAGGGGGGAATGTTGTTTCCTCCCTGAAGTTTTCAGTTGTTAAGATGTAACATGTATAACACTAAATATATAACGCTAAAAATAAATATATTACATTTCTCAATAATATTTTTTTTATCGTTTTGTTATATACAATGCTTTTATATATTACAGATACTATATTAAAAATTAGTCCTGTGATTATAACTATTGTAATTGGCAAATTGTCTTTATCCCATGATACCAATACAACTAATAAAGTCACACTTAAGATTAATCGTTCTGTTTCATACATAACAAAATAGATTACATACAGTCAATAAAATCATAAATGGCAACTGAAGCACCAATGAATCCTACATATCTTAAAGCCATATTGCGACATAATTTCAATGCAAATTTCCAGTTAACACATTGACTAGCTAACTTTGACAACGAAATTGTTCCTGAAATATAACTATCCAGACCAACGGGTATTCCTATTGCAACCTTTAAACAGTTAAGAACTTTATCTCTGGAAACAGAAGTGCCCGATGTTTTAGACTGACAAATGACAAAGTAGCCAATTGACTTTCAGACATATTCCTAACATAGGCAATGTCTTCGGCAGAAGCTCCGTCTCTTTGCATATCCCTCAACATTTGTGACTGCAATGACTTGCCATCATTCAAATATGGAGTACAGATTTTCTTTGCCTCATCTTCGGGCAGAACGTGTCTTACAAATTTAACGGAATCAAGCGGAATCCCGCTCAACTTTGTTGTATCAACAACGTTTACGCCAACTGCACGTTTTGCCGATGGCAAAGAACAAACTTTTGGAGTGAGTCTCTTCATCAACTGTTCATTTACAGAATTAATTTCTGCATCGGTCAGAATACTTCTTAACCCATAAGTCTCATTTTCAGCAACAAGATCATCACAATCTGAACTACAGCCAGCCAAAAGAAACGATAGGCTCAAACAAATGGTAAAAACCATGAATCTGTGTGTTTTCATACTAAATAAAATTTAATTATACAAATAATTTAACATGACAAATATAAAAAAAAATACTAAATAGCAATAGCAAAACACACAAGTTTGCATAATTTATAATATTTTTAATTATATTTTATAAAGCCAACTATTACTCCGTCCAGCCATAATACATTTCAGAACCAACTAATTCATATTGCATACGCAGCAAATTTGTGTTTCCTGAATATTTCAATACAATTGAATGAAAATAAGGAAAAAGCATACGATTCAAGTCCGGATATGAATATCCTGAAGTCACATGATTCGTTTTATCTCCAAAAATATTTATATTCCAGCAGCACGAAATGCGGATGAAAGCAAGCGGCTGATTATGGATTAAGAACGGAAATCCCCGAAAGTAACAATATGACTCTCGGGGATTAAATATAACTTATAATAGGTGTGTGTATTTATAAATTGCTTACTGGTGCTGTTCTCTCAACAAATCGTTGACCGTCTTGACTGGGTTGAACGTTGATATGGGGACTTCCACAAACACCGTGTTCCAATCACTCATTGCCCCATTCCATAAACCGGGAAGTTCAAGAGCCTTAAGCTCTTTTCCGTTTTTGCTTTTAGAGCTGATGAATCCGGTCGACTTGTCTACGTAATCCGGAAGATGGAACGGTCTGCCTTTGTAGTCTTTTGTGGCACATACAAGGTCAACAGGATTGAAATGAGTGCCCTCTTTGAACATATGCAAATATTCATCATTACTCTTGTCTATCTGGCTTGATTCAAGAATCTGAAGACTCACAGTGCCGTCTTGATTGTAGCAAAGGAACGGACCTCCACCCGGTTCGCCAACATTCTTCACCATTCCACAAACCCTCATTGGTCTGTTCAGCTTGTTTCTCAGATATATCACAAGCTCGGCATCTTCAAGTTCCTTTATGTCGGTACGTCTGCAACACAAATCTCTCTGCACAAACCGAATTATTTCCTCAAGTTGTGTGTGAGTGTATTTGCCTGTATCAAGCAGATTAAGATAAGCAAATGCGCGTGACTGAAGATCAATAAGGATGCCGGCAAGCAATTTCTTATACTTAACAGTATCATCCTTCAGTCTGTCAGGCACAACATTGTCTATATTCTTTATGAAAATAACATCAGCGTCAATATCATTTAGATTTTCAATCAGGGCACCGTGCCCGCCTGGTCTGAAAAGCAACGATCCGTCTTCATTTCTGAACGCTGTATTGTCCGGATTTGCCGCAATTGTGTCTGTGTTGGCTTTCTGTTCTGAAAAGCTTATATCATACTTTACATTGAACATAGCCGCATACTTATCAGCTTTCTCTGCAACTTTCTGTTTAAAAAGCTCAATATGATTGTGTGATACGGTGAAATGAACGTTTGCTTTCCCGTCTGACTTGGCATATAGCGCGGCTTCAACAAGATGTTCCTCCATCGGTGTCCGCGGTCCATCATCATAACTGTGGAAAAGGAGCAGACCTTTAGGAAGCCTCCCGTAGTTTAAGCCCTTCGGCTCCAACAGATTCTCAACAATAGCCTTGTATTCACCATTGTCAATCAGACATGTCACACATTTGCCCTCATTCCTCTTGCATGTGTCGCACAGTTCTTTCTTAAAGGCGAATTTTTTAATGTTTTCAAAAAACACCTTCTCAAATTCTGTTTCAGGCTTGCTGTAGTCTGCGTCCAGAAAAGAATATAGATTCTTGAACATGCGGCTTGCCGCGCCACTTGCGGGAACAAACTTGACAATCTTATGTCCTCCGTTAAGATAAGCGTCCCATTTGTCAAGATAATCATTCATCTCATTTTCCGACGGTGACATAATGCCTTTTCCGACGGAAGCAGCAGATTCAATCTTGAGGAACGGGAAACCTTTCTTTATATCATCAAGCTGATGTTCTACTTGTTCTTCAGTGATTCCAATTAATGATATTTGCTTTAGGTCTTTTTGAGATAACATATCAGTCAGTTTATGTAAATTGTTGTATACTCGTTACAAATTTAGTTACTTTTTTTATAAACGCGAAACATTAAAGGTATTTTTTGTAACTTTGTGTCCAAACTTAATATAGATAAACACAGTTATGGCAGAAATATTAAGATTCACAAAGGACGAAAAGACGGAGTCTGTACGCATCATAAGGTATTTACGCGATGTGTTGGGCGAATCTCTGATGCCTGATGACGAAAAGAACCTGAGACAGTTCATAAAAACTGCGATTGACGAAAACAGGATAGAGAGAGACGTATTCGGACTCAATCCGATATTGCTAAGCATTCAGACAGCAGAAATTGAACTGCAGGAGATAGGCATGAAACGTGACTGTGTGTTGGCTATATTACTGTATAACATTGTCACGAATGACGACAGTTCCATAGAAATAATAGAAACCACATTCGGCAAGGGCGTCGCACAGATAATACACGGACTTGTGAGAATCCAGAACCTGTACAGTAAGAATCCGGTCATTGAGAGTGAGAACTTCAAAAGTCTGCTGCTGTCCTTTGCGGAAGACATGCGTGTCATTTTGATTATGATAGCAGAAAGAGTGTGTCTGATGAGACAGATAAGGGACACTGACAATGAGGAGGCAAAACGCAAAGTATCAGAAGAGGCAAGTTATCTCTACGCCCCACTCGCCCACAAGCTCGGACTATACAAGCTGAAAAGCGAGCTTGAGGATTTAAGTCTCAAATATCTTGAACATGACGCATACTATGCAATAAAGGAAAAACTCAACGCCACAAAGAAATCACGCGATGCATATATTGAAAGATTCATACAGCCAATTGAAGAACAACTGCACAGGATGGGAATAAAATGCCATGTGAAAGGACGTACCAAAAGCATTCATTCCATATGGCAGAAGATGAAAAAACAAAAATGTGCCTTCGAGGGGATCTATGACCTGTTTGCAATCCGTATTATCATTGATTCGCCCGTAGAAAAAGAGAAAATGCTTTGTTGGCAGACATACTCTCTCATTACGGATATGTATATGCCAAATCCCAAAAGACTGCGCGACTGGCTTTCTGTGCCTAAATCAAACGGCTATGAGAGTCTGCACATAACTGTACTCGGTCCTGAAAACAAATGGGTGGAGGTGCAGATACGCACAGAAAGGATGGACGAGATAGCAGAACGCGGACTTGCCGCCCATTGGAGATATAAAGGCATCAAGGGAGAGACTGGTCTTGACGAATGGCTGGGAAACATACGCAATGCCCTCGAGACAAACGACGACATGCAGCTTATGGATCAGTTTAAAATGGATTTATATGAAGACGAGGTGTTTGTATTCACCCCAAAGGGCGATCTGTTCAAGTTTCCCAAAGGAGCGACTGTACTTGATTTCGCATACCATATTCATTCCGGTATAGGCAACAAATGTGTCGGGGCAAGAATTAATGACAAGAATGTATCGATAAGAGAAATTCTGCATTCCGGTGATCAGGTGGAGATAATAACACAAAGCAATCAGACTCCCAAACGCGACTGGCTTAATATAGTAAAGACAGGAAGGGCTAAATCGAAAATCAAACTTGCACTGAGAGAGACTCAGGTTAAGGAAGGATTGTACGCAAAGGAAATGATTGCCCGAAAGCTAAAGAACAGGAAAATAGAAATGGATGAGAGCATAATGGCTCACATGATAAAAAAATTAGGGTTCAAGGAGACTTCCGACTTCTACAAGCAACTGACAGACGAGAAACTCGACATAAACAATGTAATAGAAACGTATATTGATGTCAGAAATCATGATCTGAATCTGAACGGTCCGGGAGTCATACGGTCTGCCGAGGAATTCAGTTATGAGAATCACAATGATGACAGGGACCACACGCATGAAGACGTTCTTGTTATCGACAGAGACCTTATGGGAATTGACTATACCCTCGCTAAATGCTGCCATCCTATATATGGCGATCCGATATTTGGATTTGTCACCATAAACGGAGGAATAAAGATTCACTGTACCAATTGTCCAAATGCGCCAGAACTCAGAAAACGCTTCGGATACAGAATAGTAAAAGCACGGTGGAGCGGGAAAGGTTCTTCTCAATATAATATCACCTTGAGAATCATAGGAAACGATGATATCGGTATTGTAAACAACATCACAAGCGTCATTTCTAAAGAAGAGAAAATCGTTATGAGATCTATAAACATCGACAGCAACGACGGACTGTTCAGGGGTAATATTGTAATTCAGATAGACGACACATCAAGACTTGAATCACTATTGAGAAAGCTTAGGACGATAAAAGGCGTCAAAAGCGCAGTGCGCTTATAGGCGCGAATTCAGCAGGGCATCAAACTGCCTGATACCGTCGTATGTGCATACACCGCGTATGAACAGAATGATGATATTGTTGAGGATACGGGTAAAATCATATTCTTTATACATCTTCGACTGCTTCACATACTCTATTGAAGCATTCAATATTCGTGAAAGTACATCATAATCAACATCATCACGAAACACGCCCTCACGCACCCCGCGCTGATAAAACTTCATTTTATCTTGCTTACGTTCAGAATCGCGGGCTTCAAAATATGACATTACCTGGTCATATTTATGTATGTCTGAAAAATACAATGGATTCACACCGGACAGCCACCGAATCTGTCTGTTATAGAACTCTATTATTATATCAATAACATTATGGGAAGGATCCTTTTCAAACGACTTCATGTGGGCGTCATATTGTTCCTCCTGATACTTGACTCCTTCAAGCAAAAGCTCCTCCTTATTTGAATATATCTCATATAACGTACGCTTGGATATACCCAATAATGCCGCAATATCATCCATTTTAACAGCTCTGATACCTTTGCTCATAAACTCAGCCATTGATGTTTGCAGTATCTTCTCGCGCAGCTGTTGTCTGTAGTTTGTCTGAGAACTGTTTTTATGCATACATGTTAGTTTTGTGACAAAGTTATAAAAAAAATGTGAAACCGAAATCGCTTTGTCAGTTTTTTATTAACTTTGCGTTCGTATTCAAATAAAAAGAAAATCATCAAATATAAGTATATGGTAAAAATAACAAAAGAAAGTGCCCTGGATTATCATATGAACGGACGTCCGGGCAAAATTGAAGTAAAACCAACAAAACCATATCATACACAAACAGACCTCAGTCTTGCATATTCACCAGGCGTAGCCTATCCGTGTATTGAAATACAAAAAAATCCGAACGATGTTTACAAATATACGGACAAAGGTAATCTTGTCGCAGTGATTTCCAATGGAACCGCTGTACTCGGACTTGGTGACATAGGTGCCATGAGCGGCAAGCCTGTAATGGAAGGCAAAGGTCTTCTGTTCAAAATATACGGTGGAATCGATGTTTTTGATATCGAGATAGACGAGAAAGACCCGGAGAAATTCTGCGAGGCGGTAGAGAAAATCGCCCCGACCTTTGGCGGTATTAACCTTGAGGATATCAAGGCTCCTGAATGTTTTTATATAGAGGAAAGATTAAAGAAAACCCTTGATATACCCGTAATGCACGACGACCAGCATGGAACAGCCATAATATCCGCAGCGGGTCTGAGGAATGCATTGGAGGTTGCCGGCAAAGACATATCAAAAGTAAGGATTGTTGTAAACGGAGCCGGTGCGGCAGCTATCAGCTGTACAAAACTGTATGTTGCATTGGGAGCGAAGTTAGAAAACATCGTTATGCTTGACTCCAAGGGAGTCATCACTAAGGATCGGGAAAACCTGACTCCGCAAAAGAAGATGTTTGCTACAGACCGCACAGACATACATACGTTGGAAGAGGCTATAAATGGAGCAGACGTGTTTGTAGGATTATCAAAAGGGAATATACTCACCCAAGACATGATACGTTCGATGAATGATAATCCTATTGTGTTTGCTCTTGCCAATCCTGTCCCTGAAATCAGTTATGAGGATGCGATGGCAAGCCGCCCCGACGTACTTATGTCAACAGGAAGAAGCGATTATCCTAACCAGATAAATAATGTCATAGGATTCCCGTATATATTCCGTGGAGCGCTTGACGTACACGCAAAAGCGATAAATGAGGAAATGAAACTGGCTGCTGTGAACGCTATTGCAGATTTGGCAAAACAACCGGTTCCCGACGTTGTGAATGAAGTATATCATGTAAACGACCTTACGTTCGGTCCGAAATATTTCATTCCCAAGCCGGTTGACCCGCGCCTTATCACAGAAGTAAGTGCAGCGGTTGCAAAAAGTGCTATAGAAAGCGGTGTTGCCCGCCACATTATAACTGACTGGGATTCGTACAAAAAGAACCTGATGCAGTTACTTGGACAGGAGACCAAGCTTACACGCAACCTGCATGACACAGCCCGTATGCACCCTCAACGTGTTGTTTTTGCGGAAGGAGCGCATCCGACAATGATGAAAGCTGCCGTGCAGGCAAAAGCGGAAGGCATCTGCATTCCAATTCTGTTAGGCAATCCGGACAGACTGAATCGCCTTGCACAACGTCTTAAACTTGACCTGACAGGTATTCAGCTCATAGATATGCGTGCGGACCAGGAGCAGGGTCGCCGTGCCACATTTGCAAAACACCTTGCCGAAAAACGCGCACGCCAAGGCTACACGTTCCAGGAAGCATACGACAAAATGTATGAACGCAACTATTTTGGAATGATGATGGTGGAAACAGGTGAGGCAGACGCTTTTATCACAGGTTTGTACACCAAATACTCAAACACCATAAAGGTTGCAAAAGAAGTAATAGGCATACGTCCGGAATACAACACGTTTGGGACGATGCACATCCTCAATACAAAGAAAGGAACATATTATATTGCGGACACTCTGATAAACCGTCATCCAGACGAAAGTGTGCTCATTGATATCGCAAGGCTTTCCGCACATACGGTGAGATTCTTCAACGAGGAGCCACACATTGCGATGATAAGCTATTCTAACTTCGGAACAGACGACATAGGCAGTCCGCTGAAAGTTCACAACGCCGTAGCTGAATTGCAACAGAGGTATCCGGATATGATAATAGACGGTGAAATGCAGGTAAACTTTGCATTAAACAAAGAACTAAGAGACGACAAATATCCGTTCACACGTCTGAAAGGACTTGATGTAAACACGCTCATTTTCCCGAACATGAGCAGTGCCAACGGAAGCTACAAGCTGCTTCAGGCTTTGGATCCGGATGCGGAGATAATCGGTCCGATACAGATGGGACTGAACAAACCTATACATTTCACAGATTTTGAAAGTTCTGTACGTGACATTGTAAATGTGACTGCCATCGCTGTAATAGACGCATATGTGGATAAGATAAAATCAAATAAGTAAACAATATATCACATCATTATGGTTGGAGCTTAATGCTTCAACCATAATCTTATACTAAATCATCATGTTGGTATCACCATGTGCAAAGTTAAATCTCGGTCTGAATGTTGTAGAAATACGTACGGATGGCTATCATAATCTGGAAACTGTATTTATTCCTATTCCATTATACGATGCTTTGGAAATAAATGTCATGGACAAGCGTTTTCCTTCTGAAACGGCATGTGACATAAAGATTTCCGGCAATAAAATAGACTGTGAGGATAAGGACAATATAATTGTCAAGGCATACAATATTATTGCGTCTGATTATGACATACCGCGTATACATGTGCATTTGTTCAAGAACATTCCTTCACAGGCTGGTTTAGGCGGAGGTTCGAGCGATGCCGCATACATGCTAAGGGCACTTGATGATTTGTTTGGGCTAAACATCGGCAACCACAGACTGAAAGAATATGCTGCCAGACTTGGGGCTGACTGCGCGTTCTTCATCGATTCAAAGCCTGCATTTGCAACCGGCATAGGCTCTTGTCTCACACCTGTCAATATGGCAACGACACTCGCAGGCTGCTATGCAGTTATAATAAAGCCCTCCGTAGCAATATCTACAAAAGAGGCATATGCACACATACATCCCCATTATCCGGAGATGTGTTGCCGTGACATTGTAGGACAGCCGGTGGAGACATGGAAAGACCTGCTGTCAAATGATTTCGAAGAACAGGCATTCAAGGATTATCCTGAATTGCAGGAAATAAAAAACACGCTGTACAGTAATGGAGCCGTGTATGCACAAATGAGCGGAAGTGGAAGCGCAATGTTCGGACTTTTCAAAGAACACCCCTACTCTGTTGAGAGTTTGTTCAAGCATTATTATACAACAACCCTTAAACTGCAATATTAATAGAATCCATATAGAACAACTGCCTTCTTATTACTTTCATTACAGAAAAAACCTATTGTTTCCTGAAGCGTCAATCTTCAAGACATACTGCCATATTCTTACCGGAAAGCATATCAAACGACAGACTGAATCACACATTGTTGTTACATAACACGGAAAGATGGATAGATATACGACATCTTGCCTAACAAACTGTAAATATTATTTCCCATCTGATGTAAAATTGCTATCTTTACTTAAAACAAAACGTAAACAATAATATCAAAGCAAGAAAGTATGAAGATGGCTGAGACCAACTTTTTTGTATATTATAAAACCATAATAACACACATAGCACTATCGCTTGCGTTTATTACGCTATTTTCGTGTGGAGATAATACGTTGACGAGAAACACGCCATATGCTGACTCATTGCCTGAAGCGAATCAACGGCAAGATGTCAGATATAATAAATCGGTGCATCTGCAACAGAAACACATGAATGAATGTACAGTAGATAAGCAGTCAGCCAATGTATACACTTTCAACAGAACCGGGACTACAATTGCCATTATAATCACGGTACCACTTGTAGCATTAGCCTTTGTGGCTTATATAAGGATAGAAAGGCGGGCACACTTAAGAGATGTGATGAAATATAAAAAACAAATTGACACTCTTAAGAAAACACGTATTGGACTGTGCAGCATCCATAAACACAGAAGAGAGCTTATGGCACATGTAATCACGGAGAAATGTAGAGAAATAGAACTGCAGAGAAAAACCAACGACGACAATAAACGCCAGATACACAAACTTGAACAGTCAATTGACAGACTTCACAGACTTGGCGAAAGGCAGAAAGCCGAGTATATCAATATAATAAAGGAAAAGGACGCCTTAATAGAAGAGCTTAACCGTAAAAACAAAAAATATGAAAAGATAAACGCGAAGGGCTGCAATATTGACAAATACGCTGACAAAACTATAGTAAAACAATTGAAGCACCATGCAAGGAAAGATTTTGTCCACATGTCAAGTGAAGAAATGGCGATGCTGAAAGAAGTCGTCATTGACGAACCTGAATTCCGTAGAATAGAAAACATTGTAAATGACAATGAATATATCATATGTCTGCTGGTCAGGACAGGCTTTACTCCATCAGACATAAGCATATTGACAGACCTGTCACAATCCAACATATCGAATATCCGTAAAAGACTGTTGATGAAATTAACAGGTATTGACGGCTCTCCGAAAGATTTTGACACATATATAATCAGCTTATAATCAAACCATTAATACATTAAGCTCTACTAACAGTTAATCATTTGACAACCGATAGTATACCTTTTTGTGAAATTTTTGTGAAATATAAACTGACATTTGATTTGCTTCATATACGAATTTAACGTTACTTTGCGATATAAGAAAGCCAAAACTATATTAATCAAAGATTACAAAACTTCAGTCTATATATAAATTTCGTGGAAATTGAAACACAGAATCTTCGTATACAACAAATAAATAAATTACCTTTAAATCGAAAATTTCGATGAAAAGTTATACGACATCCGCAAATTTAAAGTAGAAATATTGTAATTAGCACAGACTGTTTATACATGCAGAAACATAATAACAGAACATATAGTAAAAAAGTAGCAACGCTCGAAGCTGTTAGAGAGCAAAAAAACTATCAAAAGTTATGGATTTTAAATTTTTAGATTCTATCATTCTTGATGAAGAGGAATTGATTAACATTCGAGGAGGAGTCAGCGACGGAATTACTTGTGGATCAAATTGTGGCATGAGTTGTGGAAACAGTTGTGGAAGTAATTGTGGAAACAATTGTGGATCAAATTGTGGAACCTCATGCGGCATCAACTGTGGAGGATTTATAAAAAATATTGATCCTATTATTAAACCAGACAGACCGACTGGACCAATTAATCCTGGTACACCAATTAATCCTGGTACACCAGAACACGAGTGAGAAGTTCTATCCTACATGAAAAAATTATGAATCAAGACATAAATTATTTACAAATATATCATAAACTTTATGTCTGTATTCGTTAATAATTTATGTCTTTAAATTAGATACATATGAAACACAGTAAATATAATATACTGATTCCTGCAAAAGGCTTTTGTATAATATACAATTCATTTACTGATAAGTTTGTCGGTCTGTCGAATCGAATTGCTACGGAATTCAATGAAACAAAAGATTTCAGTGAGTTTCATTATAATCACAAGGCTGTTTTTGAGAATCTAAAATCATTAGGAATGATTATTGACGATGACACCAATGAATTATCAATAATAAAGTCAAATTATGATAAAGCAGTCAGAGGGGATGACAGCTTATATATAATGATTTATCCAACTCAAGACTGCAATCTCAAATGCTGGTATTGTTATGAGTCACATGTTGCCAACTCGTTAATGTCTCCGAAGGTAATGCAGACAACATACAATGCAGTAATAAACAAATTAAAAACAAAACATTATGAATCACTTCTAATCGGTTTTTTTGGAGGAGAGCCATTAACCAACTTTGATGATATTGCATATCCTTTGTCTATCAGAATCAAGGAGTTTGCCGAGAGTAACGGAATAAAATTCTCTACATTCTTCGTGACCAACGCCTCATTAATTAATGAGGATATGATTGGTAAACTGCATGATATAAACCCTTTATTCCAAATCACACTTGACGGGACTAAGGAAAAACATGACAGTGTAAGAATATGGAAAAAGGATAATAAAGGTACTTATGATACAATTATAAACGCAGTTAAAATAATCTCTAATTCCATAAAAAACACTTTCACGGATGATCCGACTGTAACAATAAGAATAAACTACGACAATCAAACACTAAGAAAAATAGACAGTCTTATTGCAGATTTAGAAGGTGTAAACAAGAATAATGTCATAATACATTTTGAAAGAGTATGGCAGACACGCCATCTTGTTGACGACGAACAACGTGAATTGTTGATTGACACTTTCAGAAAATTTATCAACGCCGGCTATACTATAACCCACGGAGTGTTCAGGAGAAAGAAAGTTTCATGTCCGTCTGACACTCATGACTTTATGATAGTAAATTACAATGGCAAACTGTATAAATGCAATGGCAGAACACTTACACCGGAGACAAGCGAAGGATTATTGACAGATGAAGGTGGCATCCTATGGGACGAGGAAAAAATTCGAAAACGCATTAATAAACCAACGTTCGACAATGCAAGATGCCTTAACTGTAAGATTCTTCCCTTATGCTTGGGACCATGCAGTCAAAAACTCTTGGAGACCGGACAGATATGTGACAACATCTGTTCTTTGAAATCTATCGACATTTCATTAGAAGACTATCTGAAAATGGAATTTGAGATGCGATATGTGCTTCAACATTGCATGTAAGTTATTAGTGTACACATATAATAATCAAAGTACAGTTTTACACATTTATTTTCAGATGCCGCGAACATATATCCCGCCAATCAAAAGAGTGTAATGTTCGGTAATCATAAACATATAATATGCATTGTCACATATAAAAATATACGATTTAAACTGATGGAAAAATTCCTTAATCACATTTACATATAACAAATTAACATACACAAAACCCCATAACTGAAAAATACACAATAGCATGAACCATATAAACTGATATATTTTGCAAAGAATATACGTGATTGTTTAAGAAAAACAACATAACATAAATGGAACCCCAAAAACGCTTTACAAACAACATAAACATATAACTATGCGAAACATTCTTATTATTTCTTTGTTATCGTTTAATCTTGCAGGCAACGCACAGGAGCTGAAAGATTCAGCGAAAGTACACAATATAGACGAGGTGGTGGTCAACGCCACACGCAGTTATGCCATACCAGACGGAGTGGTATACATTCCGTCAAAGGAGGCTATAAGGCACGCCTTCAACATAAGCGACCTTTTGGCAAGAATGATGGTAGCAGGATTGCTTGTAGATTTAAGCAGCGACAAGGTGTCGACAACATATGGAGCCGACGTTCACTTCTATATCGACGGTGTGGAGGCGCAGGATTGGGAAGTAAAGGCACTGCGCCCTAAAGACGTGTTGCATGTGGATTACCTTAAATCGCCTTCCGATCCGAAATATAAGAACTACGAAGCCGTGGTGAATCTCGTGATGAAGAAATATAAGTATGGCGGATATGTACTCGGCGAAGCAGGTCAGACATTTGTGAAACCCGTCAGTGGTGACTACAATGTGGCTATAAAGGTGAACACCGGCAAGTGGACTCTTTCCGGTATGTCAATGGCATCCTACAGCAACATAAACGACATAACCAGCAACACCAACACACGATACACATTCAGTCCCGACAACATAATAAACCGCAGCACAAAAGAAAAGAAACGGCAGCACAACAGAGGAACAGTATCAGCAGCAAAAGCCATATACAACAGTGACAAGTTTCTGTTTATCACATCGGCAGGATTCAGCTATGACCGCACGCCTGCCAGCAACTCCGACATGAGCGTAACCTACAACGGCAACAACGTCCCGGAAGACGGCACGGCAAGCACAAGGTCGTCCTCGAAGAGTGCGGCTCCATACGCAGACGCCTATTTCGAGTTCCCGAAACTTCCTCACAACTCCTTTCTTTACGGTAAGGCATCGTTCTCATACAATCACAACGACGCCTCATCACTATACACTTTCGACAAACCGATATTCAATGCCACCGAGGAAGACGTGTATCTTCCCAACATCTGGGCGGCTTATGCTTTCCCGATATACAAACGCAACTATCTTACGCTTTCTGTGCAATACTATTCTGAGATATATAAGACACGCTACACCGGGACAGACAACACCAGGCAGAAACTCATAAACAACAACCTTATCACAGTACTCAGATACAACCACAGATTCAATGACAACTGGTCGGCAAGCACATTTCTGAAGGTGCCGGTCAATTCATACAAAGTGAATGACGGAAAATATAACACCACGCCATACGTCAACGGCGATCTGACACTGAACGGCAGAGTCGGCACAAAGCACTCCATATATGCTAACGCAGAGATATACCAGATGGCGATAACACCTACATTCTATAACACTGTAATACGTCAGGACAACGAGATAGAAGGAACAAAAGGCAACGCCACGTTGAAGCCACAGCGATATGTGTCGACACTGGCATCCTACTCGTGGATGCCATCAAACAGCTTCTCACTGAGCGCGAGCCTGTCGTGGGAAGAGATAATGCACGACATAGTGCCGTCATGGCATCCCGACGGCAACATGATGGTGCAGGACATCGTGAACAGCGGCAACTACGACATTATATCCGTAAGACTCACGCCGTCGCTGTCTTTACTGAACAGCAAACTCAACATGCGTTCACAGATAGTCTTATCACGCGAGATGCACACCGGCATAAGACATTTCTCATTCTACAACTACGGCATATATCCATATCTTAGCTACAACATAAACAAACATTTCTCCGCAACCGCAATGGGTGCCATAGGCAGCAAGGGATTCATGCGCGGCGGCAACGGACAATTGTCACGGTTATGCAACAGCATGAGAATAAACCTGCAATATACAACAGGCAATCTGCATGCCATGCTGTCGGTAGAGTCGGTACTGAGAAAAAAAGGATGGTATAAATCGTGGTTTGACAGCGACAACGTGCAATGGAGCCAATATGTGTCAAGCCCGAGGAGAGGCAGATATTTCAGTCTTTCCGTGAGATATACTCTCGACTTCGGACGCAAGACCGAGCACGGCAACGAAGCAAGCTTCGACGGCAGCACCAAGACAAGCGTTCTGGGCAACAGGTAAATGAAAAAGTTGGAAGGCAATGAGCAGATTCAAGACCTACAGGCAACACGACTCAATGGAATGCGGCATCACATGCCTGCGCATGGTGTGTAAGCACTACGGAGCCGAATACAGCTCCGAATATCTGTCACGGCTATGCTTCGCCACCAACGAAGGGGTGTCGCTACTTGGCATGTGTGAGGCAGCGGAAAAGCTGGGACTGCAGAGCGTGTGCGGAAAGCTGACTATAGAACAGCTCGCCACAGTTCCCCTACCCTGCATACTTCACTGGAACCAGAACCATTTTGTGGTGCTGCACCGCATCAGCAGGAACGGCAGGCGATTCCACATAGCCGACCCCGGAAAAGGACAGGTGACACGCTCGCTGAGAGAAATGGAGGAACACTGGGTGAGCACAAGCGCGAAAGGCAGCGACCGGGGAGTGGCTATGATTATGGAAACCACACCGGCTTTTTACGAACGAATGAGACTTTCAAGCGACGAAGGAGAGAGCCGGTCGTTCCGTTTTCTGGCGGGTTATCTGAAAAAATACCGTAAACACTTCGTACAGATAGCCGTAGGACTTGCCCTCGGCTGCCTGCTGCAGCTCGTGCTGCCATTCCTCACACAGGCTATAGTGGACGTGGGCATAAAGAACCATGACATAGGCTTCGTGTGGCTCGTGCTGCTCGGGCAACTCATGCTGACGGTAAGCCGGACGGCACTCGACTTCATACGCCGCTGGCTGCTGCTGCACATCAGTATGAGGGTGAACATATCACTGGTGAGCGACTTCTTCATAAAACTGCTCAAACTGCCTATGTCGTTCTTCGAGACCAAACTTATGGGCGACCTGATGCAAAGGATGAACGACCATGCCAGAGTCAACAGTTTCCTGACAGGTCAGACGCTCGGGGTGGCATTCTCATTGCTGAGTCTTGTGGTATTCGGTGTGGTGCTGCTTATGTACAACGTGATGATATTCACAATATTCATGGTCGGCAGTGCCGTCTACGCCCTATGGATAGCGGCGTTTCTCAGACGCCGCAAGGTGCTCGACTACGAACTTTTCGAGCAGCAGGCGATAAACACCAACAAGACTTATGAGTTCATCACATCCATGCAGGAGATAAAGCTTCAAGACTGCCGCCGCCGTCGCCGCTGGGAATGGGAGGACACTCAGGCAGACCTTTTCAACGTACAGATGAGAAGTCTCAAGCTTCAGCAGACAGAGGAGGCTGGCAGCATATTCATCAACGAGCTGAAAAACATCGTTATTACCGTGGTGTCGGCAACGGCAGTAATCCACGGTGAGCTGACTCTCGGAATGATGCTTGCCGTGCAGTACATCATAGGACAGCTCAACGCTCCGGTGGAGCAGCTCATGGTTTTCCTCTACTCCCTGCAGGACGTAAAGATAAGTCTGGAACGCATCAACGAGATACACAAGACAAAAGACGAGAATGCTGACAGTCACGGGCACATGCCACCTGACGGACCGCAAACGATAAGGCTCGACAACATCAGCTTCAAATACGACCGTCATTCTCCATGGAAGACAATAGACAACATATCCATAGAAATCCCGGAAGGAAAGGTCACTGCAATAGTCGGGGCATCAGGAAGCGGCAAGACGACACTGGTGAAACTGATGCTTGGCTATTATCCAGTAAGCGAGGGATGCATAGACATTGGAGGTACAGACATAGCAAGGCTCAACCTTGACGAGTGGCGCAGGCGGTGCGGAGTAGTGATGCAGAACGGTGTGATTTTCTCCGAGTCGATAGCGAGGAACATAGCCGTAGACGACGGCGACATTGACAAGGAACGGATGGTGAACGCAGCAGAGACGGCATGCATTAAAGACTACATCATGAGCCTGCCTCTTAAGTTCGACACAAAGATAGGGCGTGACGGCACCGGACTGAGCCAAGGACAAAAGCAGCGCATTCTGATAGCAAGAGCGGTGTACAAGAATCCGGACTTCATATTCCTTGACGAGGGCGACAAACTCGCTTGACGCGAACAATGAGAGGAAAATAGTGGAGAATCTTGACAGATTCTGTAAAGACCGCACCGTAATCATCGTCGCGCACAGGTTGAGTACCGTAAGAAATGCGGACAAGATAATAGTAATTGACAAAGGGCGCGTGGCAGAGACCGGCACTCACGAGACTCTCACCCGTCAGAAGGGACTGTATTATGAACTTGTGAAGAATCAGCTTGAGCTTGGCAATTGAACTGGCATGACATGGCAGCCGCCATAAACAGCACAACGCCAGCGAGTGCGTTATGTATGATAAGAATATTGCAGAATATGACTATTGATAATAGAAACAACTATGGATGAAAAAGAAAACATAGAATTGAGAAGTGAGAAAATGCGCCACATCATAGGAGAGATACCTCCGAGGCTGGTGAGAGTGGGTACAGGCGTGATAGTCGCTGTATGCGCGTTATTGGCTGCATGCTTATGGCTTGTCAGGGTAAACGGTGAGCGTCTGTTCTCGCTCATATTCAGAGTGTGAATCAGGATAATGCGTTTATTTTGGTACGAATGCCGTACGCATTTGTAAAAACACGATTCATAAAATGAATATTTATACAGTCTTTGTGGTAAGAAATAACTGTCGTGTTTTGTTATAAAAGAGAAACGCGGCAAGCCGGAAGGACGTATATTTAACGAGAGTCCTATCCTACAGCCCACGCCCTACCCCTACTCTTAGTCTGCAACAGACATACTCAATACGCCATTCCGGCTCTTTTCCGTCTCCTCCACATACGCTTACTCCTCTTATGTAAGGCATGTTGTTTTCCGGAAAAGCATGTTTCATGTTCCCGAACGGGCTTTTCCGATTGCCGGAACAGCCTATCCCGTGTGCCCGAAAAGCCTTTTTCGCATGACGGAACGTAGCCGCGCGAAACGTGTTTCGCCCAACACGCTGACATACAACACATTATACAAGCATTCGAATAACACGCGTATACGGTAACAAAAAATTTATTTTTGATTCTACGCGATTCTCAGCGAGTTGCCATTGTATAAATATTCATATTGTGAGCATATTGTTACATAAACATGCAATATAAGGTTAACCGGAATAGAAGCGTAAGGGTAAAACATTCAAGCAGATGTTCATAATAAGCCGACATTACAGTCAGCGATTCTAAATTGACCGATACGATAGAATTCGATGATAATAAATTCAGGACATATAATAAAAAGTGACGTTGCCCGATAAGTTTAAGGACAACGTCACCGCCATTACCTTTAAGAGGGAAACAGGCAAATGGCAAAATCTAACCTAACTAATTAATTATGAACAAATGTTGAAATAAAATATTCTTAATGCATTTTTAACGGTTTCCACGATTGTTGTTGCGCGGACGGCGTTGCATCATTTTCTTCTGCTCCTCCTCGTATTTAGAGAACTGGCTGTCATTCATTATTTTCTTCAGACTATTATTATAAGCCTCACGCGTACCCTTCATCTTTTTCATCATCTCCTCAATCTGAGCCTTATCCGGGCGTTTCCTCATACTCAGTGAGTCTCCGCCAATGGCACGGTGCGGTCTGTTTCCACGTCCGCGACGTCCGCCCATGAACATCTTGTCCGCATATTGCTTATTCAACTCAAGCAACTCCTTTTTCTGATTCTCATCCAGTCCATAACGCTCTGCCATGCGGTCAGTACGTTTCTGTATGATTTCCGACTTGTCGGGCATCCTCCTGTCCTGTTTATTCTGTGCCATCAAGCACGTGTTTCCAATGAAAAGAAACAACGCTAAAGCCATTACATATTTTCTCATATCAATTAAAGTTTTATAAGTTCTTGTTCCTGTCATAATCGTACGATTTTGATAATATGACGTCGCAAATCACCAATGGTTTAACAAGTGGGTCAAAATAATTGATATAACAAACCAATTTGACGTTTTTTTTATATCTTTGCATAAGACAAGCTGCACTCGGGAAATCAAGAGCAAGCTCTCTTTCCACTCGTTTGCATTGTCTTTGCATAAGACAAGCTGCACTCGGGAAATCAAGAGCAAGCTCTCTTTCCGCTCGTTTGCATTGTCTTTGCATAAGACAAGCGGCGGCTCGGCAGTGTCAAGTTTGGTAAAACTTCGTTTCCACATCTTGCAGTTGCACTCGCCTTGCGTTATCTTTGCCATACAAAAAATATATACCCGAATGAGAAAGACATTAATTATTCTGATGCTATTTACGGCTGCATTTTTTTCTTCATGCAGGAAAGAAAAGACGGCGGCATCAACCGGGACTGTTGATACAATCCCGATGCTTATTATGCAGATAAAGAAATGTTCGCGTCTTTACACTACAGAATATCATATACATAAGATTATAACGCACGACGACAAAATAAGCCTTAAAGGTAAGTTCTTCAAGAAAGAATATGACATAGACCTTCCTCTCGGCAAAAGAAAGATAGCAATACCTATCGACGCCACAGTGAAAGCGTACATAGACTTTGAAGGATTTTCGGATGCGAATGTGGAAAAATCGAACGGCAAAATAAATATTATTCTGCCTGATCCTAAAATAACCATAACCGGCACAACAGTCAACCACGACGAAATCAAAGAATATGTGGCTTTTACACGGCGGCGTTTCAGTGACGAGGAACTGTCTGACTATGAAAGGCAGGGACGGCAGGCTATAGTGGCGGATATACCGAACATGGGACTTACAGACATGGCAAGAGAAAGTGCGGCACGCACATTGATTCCACTGATAAAGCAAATGGGATATAAAGAAAGCGACATTACGATAACATTCAGAAAGGATTTCACCCGGGAAGACATCAGTTCGTTAATTGAAAACAAGAATGTGACACAATGAAAGATAAGAATAACAGCATAAGACAATTCATAAATCACATCATCAGTACGACAATGGCTCCATGGCTGCTTGCAGCAGGAGGTGTGGTAATTTTGCTGATAATCATAACCGCGATAATTCATTGCGGAAAAGACAACAGTGCGGATATATACACAAACAACAAAATAGACATAACACCAAATCTGATAGAATCGATAAAAGATATTGGCGAGTGGGAGTTTCTGGCAGTCAGCGATGAGGAGATAGTTGACACCGTAAGGCATGGTCTGTTCGGGGACGACCAACTGGTAAGAATCTATTATGGGACACTTCGTCTGGGGATTGATTTGCATAAAACCGGAAAAAACTGGATAAGGACATCAGGCGACTCGGTCGTTGTGACACTTCCGCCAATAAGACTGCTTGACGATGATTTCATTGACGAGACACGTACCAGAGCGTTTCTTGAAAGCGGGAAATGGAGCCATCAGGCACGGGCTACACTTTATCAAAAGGCGAAAGACATCATGATGAGACGCTGCCTCACAGAGTCGAACATAAGAAGCGCCGAACAGAATGCGGTTACGCAATTCCACAACATCATGCATTCAATGGGTTTCAACCACATAAAAATAAGATTTGAGCGGCAGGACACTCATAAAAAGAAATGAGCCGAGAGGCAACTGTCTTACACTATTTCTCAATGCGGTCCGCCGCACATCCGATGAAAAAGTGAACAAATATACATAACATCAGCACGGAACACTGATGATGACTGACGGCAGATACCGGTCAATCAATACAAAAATATAGAGCCGTTTGGATTTTATCATATAATATGATTGTAAGTTTGGCAGAAAATTAATAATTTTGCAACACAAAAGAAACAGGCAATGAAGTTAATTATCATGACAAAATCCACATTCTTCGTAGAAGAAGATAAAATTCTTGTTACTCTTTTTGAAGAAGGGATGGACAATCTGCATCTTTACAAACCACTAACCTCACCTGTTTACTCAGAACGTCTGCTCTCACTCATACCGGAGGACTTCTATAACAAGATAACTGTTCACGACCACTTCTATCTGAAAGAAGAATACAGGCTTAACGGTATTCATATAGACACACCTACCCTCACACCGCCTCTCAACTACAAAGGACATATCAGCCGTACATGTACGAAACTCGAACTGCTGAAGGAATTGAAGAAACAGTCAAACTATGTTTTTCTGAGAAACATCTTTGACAGCCAGTCAGAGCCGGAGCAGAAATCATATTTCACAATGAACGATCTGGAGAAAGCCGCAGACAACGGACTGATAGACAAGAAAGTCTATGCACTCGGCGGAATGAACACGGACAATCTGCAAATTGCCAGAGATTTGGGATTCGGAGGCGTTGTCATATGCGGTGACTTGTGGAACAGATTCGACATACACAACCAGAATGACTATAAAGAGTTGATAAACCACTTTGAACGTCTAAGGAAGATAATCAGTTAATTTATATACATCATTAATAAAAAAGAAATGAGTGCAAAAAACTCTTTTTTGGTTTTCTCCGGCACAAGCACGAGATACCTTGCAGAAAAAATCTGCTCAAGCTTAGGTTGCCCGTTAGGCAATCTGTTGGTAACACGATTCTCTGATGGAGAGTTCGCTGTTTCCTATGAGGAATCCATTCGCGGACGCGATGTCTTTCTTGTACAAAGCACATTTCCGAATTCAGACAATCTGATGGAACTGCTATTGATGATTGATGCAGCAAAAAGAGCGTCTGCCCGACAGATTATCGCAGTAATACCATATTTCGGCTGGGCAAGACAGGACCGCAAGGACAAACCAAGAGTAAGCATCGGTGCAAAACTTGTAGCTAATCTCTTGAGTGCGGCAGGTATTGACCGGCTTATAACAATGGACCTCCATGCTGACCAGATTCAGGGTTTCTTTGATGTACCGGTCGACCATCTTTATGCTTCAGGCGTACTGTTGCCGTATCTTCAGAGTCTGCATCTGAAGGATCTCGTTATAGCGTCTCCAGACGTAGGCGGTTCAAAACGTGCGAACACATTTGCCAAGTATCTCGGTTGCCCGCTCGTTCTGTGCAACAAGACACGCGCACGCGCCAATGTGGTGGAAAGCATGCAGATTATCGGTGATGTAAAAGACAAGAATGTTATAATAGTGGACGATATGGTTGACACCGCCGGTACAATAACAAAGGCTGCTGACATCATGAAAGAGGCTGGAGCCAAGAGCGTAAGAGCGTGTGCGTCACACTGCGTCATGAGCGGTCCCGCTTCTGAGCGTGTGCAGGATTCGGCACTCGAGGAGATTGTATTCACAGACTCCATCCCTTACTCAAACCGTTGTGCGAAGGTGAAACAGCTTTCTGTAGCCGACATGATTGCAGAGACAATAAGACGTGTCATAAACAACGAAAGCATAAGTTCACAGTATCTGGTATAAACTGAAAATAAAATAATCATATGAGAATATTCCGTAATTTATGTGTGGCAACGACGGCAATGTGCCTGTTGCTCTCATGTCAGATAAAGCATGGTGGGAAACCTGAGAATGCTGAGAAGGAGCAGAAAGAAGTATCGGCTCCGACACTTGTAGACATAGAACTTGGTGACCTGCAACGAAACAGTGTATCCTTGAAAAGCGAGATAAGCAAAAATCAGATAAACATAATCGATTTCTGGGCAAGCTGGTGCGGACCATGCCGGGCTGAGATGCCTTTAATGGTGGACATCTATAACAAATATAAAGACCATGGTCTGGGAATCATCGGCATATCGCTTGATTCAGACTACAACGCATGGGAAAAAGCCATCACAGACAACAACCTGTCGTGGACTCATCTCTCTGACCTCAGAGGATGGGAAAGCTATGCTGCCAAGGAATATAACGTGACAGCCATCCCATACACAATCGTAGTGGACCGGAATGCCAAAATCATAGCTAACGGACTGCGTGGAGAAAAGTTGGAGAAGTTCATTGAGAATTATTTCAACACTCCTCACTAATATCTGAATTGCATTCGGAGTATTCTTATAATGTCTGTAAATATATATGGGCAACCCATATATATTTGCAGACATTTTGTCTTACAAGTTGCCACGATTAATACTTAAACTTTTCCTATATATTTTCGGATATTTGCATGTGCTCCATCTATATCCATACAGAACATAATAAAACAAAAAAGATGACCGAAAGCATGCCGGATGCGGAACAAGCCAAATTAGAATTATGATAATATGAATCTTTGCAAACCGTCATAGAAAGAACACAAAACAAATGGAGTGATAAAGACACGAGACAAGGAGAAACAGCACAAAAAACGGAGACGCGGAAGACACACCGGCAGTGAGCAACCCGAATATACCGCTAAGAGAGATTCTGTTTGCCACTACATTATAATATGTTATGGCAAACGTACACAAAACGAATGAAAGCAATGCCACAAATCCCATAGAAAGACTGCCCGGATAGATATTTCCCGCCACATTCAGCAAGACCGCATGAGGAACGCATGTAAGCAAGAACAGCACTATAATGAACAATACCAACTCTATGGACACAAACCGGATGGCAAGTCGCTCACGGAATCCGAGCCGTCGGATATTCCTGACAGCAGAGAGCAAACCACTTTGCCTGACTGCCCCGAACGATATTGACAGCAACAATAACCATACAAGTACGAAATTACTCTGGTTGTCTACATAAGCACCGATAAACCACCTCACGCCTTCCCCGCTAAGCAAAGAACGCACTTTAAGATCCGGATTGGTTGCCGTAACTATCCACGACAGAATAAAAAGCATAATCTGCAATATCAGCACAGACAATGCCATCCACGATATTATCTTGTCAGTCTTGTCTCTCATACGCTTTATTTTATATTTGTCGTGTCAATCATCATCAGGCATGAGATTGTCAAGATCTATGATTCTCAATTGCAGAGCCTTCACGACGAGACGTGTGGCGTTGACGGCGATACCTCCGTTTCCGTTATGAAATAATTTCTGTATCAGCTCGTTCTGACGTTTTTCCAGACTTTTCACGCCGAAAGGCATGTTTTTCAGGGAAGCGATCTGCTCCTTTGTGTAACCAAGAGCAAGATGACGGAGGAAGCGTTCGTCATATTCGTCTATCTCATATTGTATAAGTGCTTCCTGCCTGAATATCTGATTGTTTATAGTGGTCTTGAACCGTTCTACAATCTTATTGAGAATTGGCTGGTTGAACACCATTCTCTTGCCATCCATAACGCTTGCGACATCACTGCGTGTAAGCAATTCCCCACTCTTCAGTATAATACCGTCGCACCCTGCATCAAGCGCGTCTACCCATAAACGCTCATTCAGTATCTCACCCGTGAAGATAAGCACTTTCACGCCAGGATGCCGCTCCTTAACCTGACGGCAAATCTCTACACCGACGGTAGTGGAACCGCCAAGCCCCAAATCGAGCAGTACAAGATCGGGCAACTGTTTTTTTATAAGCTGCCAGAAATGTTGCTCGTTATCTGCCGTTCCGATTATTTCCGCCTCAGGAATCTCATTGCGTAATATACCTTCCGTACCTTTTAGTTCCAAAGGCACATCTTCCACTATTATAACTTTAAATTTGTCCATATCGATTTTGTAAGTATTATTTCTATAATTGTACTTCCGTTGTCTCCTCCGACAGCCTGAATTCCACATGCACGTGCGTTGGTAATCTCCCCCACCTCACGTATTATCTGCTTACACAGCAAGAAACGAATGTCGCACGTAAGAGGAGAAAACAAGTCGGTGAGTTGTTTTTCAGAGAGTCTCATTGATGTCATAAAGACCTTTACAAGAACATATCTCACATTATAATCATCATAGGTTATATCCGGTCTGACACCGCAATTCAGTTTTTTCAGAATGTCGAACATGTAACCTACTATCTGATAGTCTACCGCATTGCTGACATATATCTGGCGCAAAGTCTGTGTGCTGAGAATTGTATACAGTTCTTTATAATAAGACAAGGTCTCGTTAATTGCAAGCAGATTGCTGTCTCTGCCCTCTAAAAGCTGTTTTATTCTTGATGGATAATACATTGTCTCGTGTTTCAGAGTAGAGAGACAATTGTCGAGAACACTATTACTTATATGCATCTTATAATTCTCGAGTTCATTTTTCTGAAGCTCGTCTTTGGCATACTCGAGGTCGGTCTGTTTCTCTGAAATAAGGTTTATTTTCTGACGTAAGGCATGTTTTATCTGGTTCACGACACCGTCAAGCATCTGCAGACGCGTGTTCATGACAGAAAATTTATTACACTTACTCCAGATGTCATTTATTTGTTCCAACTTAGAATCTGGTGTAACATCCGATAATAGAACTTTATTTATAGACACAATGCTTTCTACATAAAGATTGTAATATATCCTGTGACGATAGTATAAGAAATAGTATGCCGGGAATATCATGATGAATAAAAATGACAACATGATAATCGCCACGTTCTTATTGTTTCTTGATTCCTGCATGACATGTACATAGTCAGATATAGTGCTGTCCGCGCTCCTCTCTCTGAAAAGTTTTGTATATGCGTTGTTGTTGTATTCATAAAGGTCCCATTCATACAATCCCATAGCCGCAATGGCGCATTCATTCCTGATATTCAGTATGACATTATAATCTGTATGCAGGCTGTCATAGAACCATACCAGTTCTGCAGGAGGATACATTGCGTCAGCATATACTTTCATAGTGTCACGTCCTCCGCTTTTTTGACTTAAATAATACTTGTTCAGATGTTTGATGCAGCTGTCTGCATAAACAAGCGTTTTATGGTAATCTTCATTCAGATTTGCAACATGAGCACTGTCAGAGAAGGATGAAGCCAAGCGTAAATTCGCATTTCCCATTGAGAATGACAATGCCGGACATGAAATCATCATAATGGTTATAATAACGCGCATCATTCCCTTAGGAAGCCGGAAATAGAAACGGCTGCCCTTGCCGGGCTCACTCTCTGCCGCTATTGTACAAACACCGAAAAGAGAACTTATTTTCTTATATTTGTCTATTATTCCTTTGCAATTCATCAGTCCGAATCCGTGAGTACGTTTTCCGGCATCGGATTTGACAGCATCTTCCTTATTGTTTTCAAATAAATTATGGCTGAAAATATGCTCCAGTTTCGTATGTTCTATTCCGCAACCGGTATCAGTGACTGATATTTCAACAAAATCATCCCCCGACCGGCTGTCTATAACAACGCGTCCTCCAGGCGGAGTGAAACGTCTTGCATTTTCCGCCATAGTGTTTATCATGAACAGAGTAAGCACACGGTCGGCTTTGACAACAGACGTAGTCGGTTTTATGACAAAGTCTATGCCACGCAGTCTGTATTCCATGCGGCTTTTTGACACGATGTCAAAAACTTTCTGAAGTTCAAAACTTTCGATGTGAAGATTTAGTTCGCCGCGGTTCATTTGTATCCAGCGTGTGAGCATATCGTTGTATTCGTTTATTATATCAGTTATTTCTGAAAGGTATTCATAACGTTCTTTTCTTACTGCCTCAGTCTCGTTCGTTGCCATAAGTTTCTTTACCTCATGTTCCATTCTGTTTATAAGAGGCAGTATTCCGTTAGCCAATGATATTTTGGCACGTTGCTCAAGATTACGTTTTTTATTTGACAGAAGCTGCTGTTTCGCAATTTCAATCTGTTCATTCAATTCTTCAAAACGTTCGTTGAATTCCTTTTCCTGCAATTCATTCTTATGCTTCCATTCCTCCAAAGGACGCAGAAAACCACTGACAGAATACTTATTTTCATTTTTCCGACGCAGATAATTGAATATAAACAGAAGAATAATCACAAGTATTATCATCAAAACAACAGCACCAAGCATGATATTAAGCTGTCTCGAAGACTTGCTTAACTGCTCAGCTCTGGCTTCCAACTGTCTGTCCTGCCTGGTTTTTTCCTGCATCTCAAGATAGATACGGCGATTTTGAAAACTCTTGTTTTTGTCCCCAATCGCTGCATAAACCAAAGACAACTGCTCTCTTATGGAAGCGACAAGATCAGGAGCTTTGTTTATCGCGATATTCTTATGTAAAGCATTATCGAGACAAATCAATGCCGAACCATAATCATTTATTGAAAGATAGCATTCTCCCAGCGTGCGATAGGCACCCGCAGTCTGATACACGTCCCCATATTGCTCAAATAAAAGCAATGAGCGTCTTGCGATGTTGCCGGCTAAAAGAGAGTCTGGCATCTTATCCACATTTATAAAATCTATTTCCTGTGGATTGTTTTTTATAATGAATTCTCTGTTTTCCTTATTTATAAGATGCTCGCTTATCGCCTGTAATGAATTTGCCTCCCAGTATGGATAATTGTATTGTCGTGACAAAAGATAACACCTCATAAGATAGTTGAACTCCGCCTGACATATACTTTTTTCAGAATCACTTTTTATTATACCACCTGACCCGATGTTATAATAATAATTCAATAACTGTGCTGTGTCCTCTACTATGTCACCATTCGGATTAATACTTTCAATAGCACTGACGGACAGGTCTGTCAGACCGATATAGAATAAATAAGCAGACAATACTATGGAATATTCGCTTTGTGCATAAACATAACGTTGATGTTCGCGTTCACTCAATCCAGCATACTCTTCTTCTATGCGCTTCATCCTTGAGAGAGCGCTCTCACGATAGAAGTAGAAATCCTTATTTTTAGATTGTCTCTGACATAACCTCATGAACTGTACATCAGAGACCAACAATTCAATCTGATTATCAGTTATCTGCTGGGCTTTGTTCAATAAATCATAAGCCTTGTCATAATCCATTTTTGCCATATATACAAAAGCCAGATTATTGAGAGCCTCGGCTTCTCCCGCACTGTAATCCATTGATTTGGAAGCATTGTATGCACGTTGGGCATATACTAACGAAGTATCTATATTTCGGTAGTGATATTCATAGGAAATTGTATTCAACTTATCTGTCATGTTCCGGTTTTCAGGTCTGGAGCATGAAAAAAAGATGAAAATACATATTATAAAAAGCAACAGAAAGGTTCCGATTCCTTTTCTCATAAACAACATTGAATAAAACTACCGTTTGAATTCGTCATAGAGCAAAGGTAAACAAAATGTGGCGATATAAAAAAAATAATTACTAAAAACGACAGCTTATATGTAATATTTGAATAAAATATACATACACAATGTTAATGACTCATTTTTTATTATTACATTTGCAGCGTATTTCCAGTCATATTATATGAGTGAAAAAATTACGATAAAAGATATCGCTGAGATTGCGGGAGTATCAGTCGGAACAGTAGACAGAGTATTGCATAATCGCGCCAATGTATCGCAGTCCGCAAGGGAAAAAGTCGAGAAGGCGCTTAAAAACATGAATTATCATCCTAATGTATATGCAAGCGCATTGGCATATAACAAATCGTACACATTTTATTTACTGATGCCGATTCATGAATCAGAAGCGTATTGGGAGGAGATAGAACAAGGTGCGCAGAAAGCTATAGAAACAAGACGTGATTTTCACATCGATGTAAAAATCATGTATTATGAGCGTTTTAATAACGATTCTTTCATCGAACAATATAAAAAATGTATAGAACAGAATCCGGATGGTGTGATAATAGTTCCCGTAGAATTGGATGTCACAAAAGTATTCACCGATTCGCTTCATGACAAACAGATTCCATTTATATTATTAGACTCATACATGCCTGACCTTAAACCTCTTTCATTTTGGGGTCAGGACTCTTTCTGCAGTGGATATTTTGCCGCAAAAATGCTTATGCTCATTGCATCGGAAGAGAAACAAATAATGCTTTTGAAACAGGTAAAAAACGGACAAGTAACTAGCAAACAGCAGCGTAACAGAGAAGTAGGCTTCAGACATTACATGAAGGACCACTATCCAAATATAGAAATAGTTGAGCTACAGATTCCATTTAAAAGCACAAAAAGAAAATATGACATAATATTGAAGGAGTTCTTTGATGCCCATCCACAGATACATCATTGTATAACCCTTAATTCAAAAGCCCATATCGTTGGAGAATATCTTTTACGAAACAATATACGCAACGTACAGATTATGGGATACGACATGGTAGCAAAGAACGCTAAGTGCCTTAAGGAAGGAAGCATTTCTTTTCTTATTGCACAACATGGGTATCAGCAGGGATTCAACTGTGTTGATACATTATTTAAAGCCGTAGTCTTGAAAGAAAAAGTACAGCCAGTAAACTATATGCCGATAGAATTGCTGACGAAAGAAAACATGGAGTTCTATCGTAGGACTCAATTATAGTAGATATGAATAATAAAAACGGTATCATTGCCCTGAGTCCATTGATTGTTTTTATATTAATATATTTGGTAACATCAATCATAGCTCACGATTTTTATAAAATTCCAATAAGCACTGCGTTTCTCATCTCCGGAATATACGCAATCATTTCATCCCGCCGCGGGAATCTGAATGAGCGGATACGCGTATTCAGCAAAGGAGCCAGCACGGAGAACATAATGTTAATGATATGGATATTCATGTTGGCTGGTGCATTTGCCAATACAGCAAAAGATATAGGATGCGTTGACGCTACTGTAAATTTCATGCTGTCAGTATTACCTGACAATATGATTCTTGCCGGATTGTTTATTTCAACCTGTTTTATAAGCTTGTCAATAGGAACGAGTGTTGGGACAATAGTTGCTCTGACTCCGATTGCAATAGGCTTGGCACAGACAACCGGAGTAAATATAAATCTCATGGTTGCAATTGTAGTTGGAGGAGCGTTCTTCGGAGACAATCTGTCTTTCATTTCAGACACTACCGTTGCAGCAACAAGCTCTCAAGAATGTAATATGAAAGACAAGTTCCGTGCAAACTCATACATTGTGTTTCCTGTCGCGCTTATAATATTCATTGTCTATATTATTCTGGGCTTTGACATAAACAAGCCACCGGTTGTTTCTCACACAGAATTCTCCAAGATACTTCCCTATATGGCTGTCTTTATTACGGCATTACTGGGAATAAACGTGATAGTAGTACTTATGGTCGGACTTATCCTGACAGCAATAATAGGAATTATTAATGGTTCGTATGACATATTCGGCTGGTTCGCGTCAATGGGAACAGGGATTCAATCAATGAGCGAACTGATTATTATAACAATGCTTGCCGGAGGACTTTTCGAAATCGTAAATAAAAACGGAGGTGTTGAATATATAATAAGTAAAATCACATCACATATACACGGCAAACGTGGAGCTGAATTAGTAATCGGAATGATGGTCGCAGCCGTAAATATCTGCACGGCAAATAATACGGTTGCAATAATAACGGTGGGAGGCATAGCCAGAAAAATAAGTCTGAAATACGGTGTTGACAATAGAAAAACAGCAAGTATTCTCGACACTTTCTCATGCTGCATGCAAGGCATCATTCCATATGGCGCACAAATACTGACAGTTGCGAATCTTGCACGGATAAATCCAATAGATATAATGCCTTATCTATATTATCCATACGCATTGGGGGTGTTTGCACTGTTATGCATATATTTCAGATTTCCTGCGTCATATAATAAGAAATAAAGAGCTTGCTGTATTTTGTTCAAATACAAAAGTATGTATAAAACAATGGACAAGTTATTGAAAGCTCGAAATTATTCAATATATTTGTACCATGGCTCATAATATAACATAAGAAATACATACGTATACATATGCTTGCCGCAACTGATATATAATTATAAAATCATCATCCGATACGGATATATAAACGCACTGTAGTTTTAAAATGGATATCATAAAAAGAAACTTTCTTCGTGCTATACGTTCTGGGGCATTTAATGATGCAGAACCATTTGAACCTATGTCCATATTCAAATGGAACAAATTATTAAATATAATAATATCACAGAACGTCATATCTGTAGCCATAAAAGGAATGAAGAATTGTAATTATGAAAATGTTCCTTATGAAACGGTATACGGATTTTTCAAAAATTACAATATAGACATTAAAGAATCTACAAATGAAAAAGTCAGCATCCCACAGTCTGATTTGAATAACATGTTTTTAAATAAAAGACTGGCAAATCTAAGACACAAAGAATTGCATTCTATTGACACATCCATTGAAACATTAGACCTGCTAAATATTATAATCTATAACACAAATAAAATTCTTACTCACGGAATAGCATACAACAATCTGCTGCTTATCGGCAAATATTTAAGAAACAAAGGAGATAAGGTTGATTTTGTGAAATTGGAACATTGGTTGCAATATCTGAAACTACATGCAATGGCACAGTATGAAGGCAGCATTCTTATCACGACTCTATGCTTCGATATGCAGGAAGTTCCATTTGTGCACAATATAGACAGAATAGCATACAACAGAGCATTAAAGGCATTGGATAATATAATCAAGAATGATTCAGAGTTGGAGTGGCACTTCCGGCAAAGCAAAAGCGGAATTCTACATAACAATTCAGTATTGTTGCGCAATAACATATGGCATTCTATGAAATATATCAATTATGCTCCTCTTGAAACAATTAGTAATCTGATTAACAGAATGGCAAACAGTTTATCTGAAATAGAAGAATAGACCATACACAGTCATCCGGATATATTAATATTTGTAAAATTACAATTGACAAACCAATTCTCTATTCCCTTTTTATTAACTTTGCAATCATGAAGACTGTATATTCTGTTTTATCTTTTATTCTGTTTTTATATATTATCCTGCCTACAACTGCATCGGCGCAGGAGTTTTATACTGAAAATGTGCAATGTGAAGACACATGCACACATATACATGGCATTGATATGAGCCATTATCAAGGAGAAGTCTTTTGGGAAACTGTAGGAAATAACAAGAAAATGGCGTATGTCTATCTTAAAGCTACAGAAGGAGGCGACAACATTGATGAAAAATATGAATACAACATTGAACTTGCAAAAAAACACGGTATAAAAGTTGGCTCGTACCACTTCTTCCGTCCTAAGACAGAATTGGCAAAACAATTGGAAAATTTCAAGACTCAATGCAGACCCGACGATCAGGACTTGATACCGATGATAGACATTGAAACGAAAAGCGGTCTTTCTACAAAGGAATTTTGTGATTCTCTGTTTAAGTTCCTTGAAATGGTTGAGGTTGCATATAAACAAAAACCATTATTATACACTTTTACCAATTTCTATAATAATTATCTTGCCGGAAAAATAAATGACTACAAAATAATGATAGCCCAATATACAGAAAGAGAGCCGGTACTTAAAGACGACCGTGATTACACCATGTGGCAATACACCGGAAAAGGGCATATTGACGGTGTAAACGGATATGTAGATAAAAGCAGGTTCATGGGCAAGCACAGTTTGAGAGAAATAAGATTTAAACATTAAATTCATACAAGATGTCAGTAATAAAATGTCCGGAGTGTGGTCATGATGTAAGCGACAAAGCACCATGCTGTCCGTTTTGTGGAGTTGAAATATCTGGAAACATAACCATATGTCCTCAATGCGGATGCAGATATCTTTCAAGTCAGGAGAGCTGCCCAGAGTGCCATCATCCGAATACATCAGAAAAACCTGCAATAGAAAACAAGAAGGAGACCGGTGGTAATAAAAATAAGAGAAACGTTCTTATTGCCGTTTTTGCCGGAATTGTTTTGTTGATTGCGATAGCTGCTACGGCAGTATATATATACAATAATCAAAATGATATAAACAAGGAAAAAAGCGAGTACGAATTCGCCTTGTCCAGCAGTGACACATCTGTTTTAGAGAAATATATAGACACTTATTCTGGCACGGATGCTCCTACAGAGCATATATTAATGATAAAAAAACGACTCAATGAATTGCAGGAGGCAAACATCGCATGGACAAATGCAATTGTAAGCAATTCAAAAAGCGCTTTGGAGCAATATCTTAAAGAATATCCAAACTCTCAATATAAGAATGTAGCAGTTCATAAAATCGACTCAATCGATTGGGTTGCTGCAAAACAATCAAATACAATAGAATCGTACGAAACATACATACAAAACCAGCCAAATGGCGAATATTATGATGAGGCTTCCGATTGTATTAGAAAAATAAAGATTCAAACAGTGCAGCCGGAGGAAGAAATAATGATTGATATGATTTTCAGGAATTTCTTTCAAAGTCTTAACACAAAAGATGAAAACACACTGTCAGACTCCGTCAATCCGGTCCTGACATCATTCTTGGGTAAACAGGGGGCGACCCGCATGGATGTACTTTCTTTTATGAACAAAATTTATAAGAGTAACGTATCACACATGGACTGGCATACAAATGGAGACTATAAGATATCGAAAAAGGAGATTGGTGAGCAACAATACGAATACACCGTAGAATTCAATGCCATTCAAGACATTCAATATACGGATGAAACAACAGAACGTCACAATTTCAGAATCCTATCCAAAGTCAGTCCGGATGGTAAAATACAAGAATTTAATATGAGACGAATAATAGAACAATAGTTTATTAATAAATATCGCCTGATCACATATATCAAGATCAGGCGTTTTTATAGACAGTTTTAATATTCAGTATGCATGTATCTCATATATAATATGTTTTGAGTATATAATATCTGAAATTTTGTATCTTTGTATAAGATAAGCCGCACTCGGGAAATTAAGAGCAAGCTCGCTTTCCGCTCATTTGTATTATCTTTGCATAAGATAAGATTCGGTTCTGCAGTATCAAGTCCGGTAAAACTCCGTTTTCCCTCCTTGATGTCTCATTCACCTTTCATTATCTTTGCATGTTTAAATATCATATAAAATGATTTCTGTAGAAAAATTAAAAGTAGAATTTGGAATAAAACCTCTCTTTCAAGATGCGTCATTTGTAATAAACGATAATGACAAAGTTGCGCTTGTAGGAAAAAATGGAGCCGGAAAATCCACTCTGATGAAGATACTCTGTGGTCAGCAACAGCCGACAGACGGGAAAATATCAATCTCATCGGACATGAGAATAGGTTATCTTCCACAGGTAATGATATTGCAGGATGACACTACAGTGAGAGATGAGGCAAGAAAATCATTCTCCGACATTATAAACATGAAAGATAAAATCGATGCGATGAGCAAGGAACTTACGGAACGCACCGACTACGATAGTGATGAATACATTGCCCTTGTCGACAAATATACTCAGGAACATGACAGATATCTCATGTTGGGAGGAGAAAACTATGAAGCTGAGATAGAAAGAATACTTGCCGGTCTTGGCTTTTATAAATCTGATTTTGACCGCCCTACCTCAGAATTCAGCGGTGGATGGCGCATGCGCATTGAGTTGGCGAAGATATTATTGAGCAGACCTGACTGCCTGCTTCTTGATGAGCCGACAAACCATCTTGACATTGAAAGCATACAATGGCTGGAACGTTTCTTGCAGCAAAGCAGTAAAGCAGTAATACTAGTAAGTCACGACAGGGCATTCATAAATAATGTGACAAACAGGACTCTGGAAATATCATGCGGCAAGATTATCGACTACAAGGTAAAATATGATGAATACATAAAACTGCGTGCGGAAAGACGGGAACAGCAAATACGTGCATACGAGAACCAGCAAAAAGAGATTGCGGATATAAAGGATTTCATCGAGCGCTTCCGATACAAGGCGACAAAAGCGGTGCAGGTCCAGAGTCGTATAAAACAACTTGAGAAAATCGTACCTATTGAGATAGATGAAGTTGACAGGTCATCCATGCATCTGAAGTTTCCGCCTTGTCTTCGCAGCGGCGATTATCCGGTAATCTGTGATGAAGTAGGCAAACAATACGGCACACACACCGTTTTCGAAAATGTTACATTTACTATAAAACGCGGTGAGAAAGTAGCGTTTGTAGGACGTAACGGATCCGGAAAATCCACATTGATAAAATGTATTATGGGAGAGATTCCCTATTCAGGAACATTAAAGATAGGGCACAATGTGCAGATAGGATACTTTGCGCAAAACCAGGCACAACTGCTTGACGGCAGTCTGTCTGTTTTTGAGACAATTGACAATGTGGCAAAGGGAGAAATAAGACTGAAAATAAATAACATTCTTGGAGCGTTCATGTTTGGCGGCGAGGCTTCTGAAAAGAAAGTAAGAATGCTCAGTGGTGGAGAACGCAGCAGGCTGGCTATGATAAGATTGCTGTTGGAGCCGGTTAATCTGCTTATTCTCGATGAGCCGACCAACCACCTTGACATGCAGTCGAAGGAGGTGCTGAAAGAAGCAATCAAAGCGTTTGACGGTACAGCCATTATCGTAAGTCATGACCGCGATTTTCTGGACGGGCTTGTGTCCAAGGTATATGAATTTGCAGATGGAAGCGTTACAGAACATCTCGGAGGAATATATGACTATCTATACAAACGCGACATCGAATCTCCTGACGAGCTTGCAGTACCCAAAAAGAATCAGAATGCAGGCGAATCTCTGCAAGACACAATATCATCACAAAAAAAGAACAATTATATAGAACACAAGGAAATACAGAAAAAAATACGCAGAATAGAGAAAACAATAAAGGAGTCTGAACAAAGAATCGAAATCCTTGAAAATAAGATTAAAACAATCAACGACAAATTATGTACTCCGGAAGGTGCCGCAGATATGAATCTTATAGCAGAATATACCTCTCTTAAAGGCTTGCTCGAAGAAGAAGAAAACACATGGACGAGCCTGTCTGAAAAGTTGGAGGAAGAACAGAACAAGTTGTCGTACTAATGTTACGGAGATACAAAACGTCAATTAATCATTTCGTATAAATATCATAAACATAATATATAAATTAAAATGAAAATCAAAAAAATCATTCCGATTATGGTAATAGCAAGTGCTCCGTTACTCGGATTTGCTCAAGAACAGCTTAAATCGGGTATTAGTTTGGAGAATCTCGACAGAACAGCCAATCCCGGTGAGAGCTTTTATCAGTTTGCCTGTGGTGGATGGATGAAGAACAATCCATTACCGGCTGCATATTCCAGATATGGAAGCTTCGACCAACTGGCACAAGCCAACAACAAGCGTATAAACACTATTCTTGCAGAACTGGCGTCAAAGACATTCACACCGGGCAGTACAGAACAGAAATTGAGCGATTTCTATAAACAGGCGATGGATTCTGTACGTCGCAATAAAGATGGCGTAAAACCGGTAATGCCGCTGATTAACGAGATTGAGAAAGCCTCTAATACGTCAGCATTACGTGATATACAATTTAAATACGCTACATTCGGATACGGCATTCCTCTTGGAATCGGATTTGGAGCTGACGAGAAAAACTCAAGGATGAATATTCTTAACATATACCAGGGCGGATTGTTTCTCGGACAAAAAGAATATTATCTGGACAATGACTCTGCGACAGCCGGCATACGTGATGCGTACAAAAAACACATCATACGCATGTTCCAGTTCTTCGGCTTTGACAAAAAATCAGCCACAAAGAAAATGGAGAACATCATGAAGATAGAGACAGCACTTGCCGAAGTGTCAAAGTCACGTGCTGAGTTGAGAGATGTCGCAGCCAATTATAACAAAATGACAATTGAAGACTTTGAAAGCAATTATCCTGCCATAAAGCTGTCTGCCTATATGAGCAAGCTGGATGTGGACAATTCATGCTTCAAGGAACTTGTCGTAGGTCAGCCGGATTTTGTCAGCGGAGCCAATAAAATAGTAGAGTCGATGACGGCGGATGAGCTCAAGGCATATATGGAATGGGATGTCATCCTTTCTGCCGTGGACTATCTAAGTGACGATGTCATTGCCGCCAATTTCGATTTCTTCGGTAAAACAATGTCTGGTCGCAAGGAAAACTATCCGCGTTGGAAACGTGCCACAAGTCAGGTTGAAAGCCAGATGGGTGAGGCTCTCGGCAAAATGTATGTGGAACGTTATTTCCCGGCAGCAGCCAAAGCAAGAATGGAGAAACTTGTTGAAAATCTCCAGATTTCTCTGGCACAACGTATAAGAGAACAGGACTGGATGAGCGAGGACACCAAAAAGGCGGCACTTGACAAGCTCAATTCTTTCTATGTCAAGATTGGATACCCTGACAAGTGGAAAGACATGTCCGGTCTTTCCATAGATCCGAATCTGTCATATTATGAGAATGTACAGAACTGCAAGATTTTCTGGAGAAAGTGGGACATCAACTATCGTGCTGGCAAACCTGTAGACAAAGATGAATGGTTCATGACACCGCAGACAGTGAATGCATACTACAACCCGACAACAAACGAAATATGTTTCCCGGCAGGAATACTTCAGGTGCCATTCTTCGATATGAATGCAGATGATGCGTTCAACTACGGAGCTATTGGAGTTGTCATTGGTCACGAGATGACACATGGTTTTGATGATCAGGGACGTAACTATGATAAAAACGGCAATATGACAGACTGGTGGACAGCAGAAGATGCCGAGAAGTTCAATAAGCGTGCGGAACTGTGTGATAAATTTTTCTCTTCGATAAAAGTACTTCCGGATCTTAACGCAAACGGAAAACTGACATTGGGCGAGAATCTCGCCGATCACGGTGGACTGATGGTTTCATTCAATGCGTTCAAGAATGCCACAAAGAACGAGAAACTACCGACAATTGACGGCTTTACTCCAGAACAGCGTTTCTTCCTTGCATATGCAGGTGTCTGGGCTGCAAATATAACTACAGAGGAAATCAGAAACCGTACCAAGAGTGACCCGCATTCTCTTGGATGTTGGCGCGTAGACGGTGCTCTGCCACATATTGACGCGTGGTACGATGCGTTTAACATCAAATCCACTGATAAGATGTTTATTCCAAAAGAGAACCGTTTGAATCTTTGGTAAGATACATAACATAATATACAAACAAATGTACGACGGTCTGCAGATATGATTACAAAACGTCTGCAGACTGTTTGTTTTATAAAACTGAGTATTGATAAGTCTGTATAAAACATTTATATTTGTGAACAGAGGATATGCGTGATGGATATATAATAAATCAAAGGAAACAGAACATATTTCTATTATGATTAACCGGAACCTGTCATCAGACTTCATCCGTATTACGTGTTGTCTTCAGACAGATTTGTTCCTGGTTTTGTCTAAGATGTAGCGGACTACATCGGAAAGATGCGGCAAGCAAAATGGGAGTCTGCTGTGCGGAATACGGATGAACAGCATATAAATTAAGTGAGAACAAGACTATGGCGGTCTGATGGCAGATTCGTGGTTAAGAGTCAGGAAGCATTATCAAGTTCAATACAGCCATATATGTAATCTAAATATAACTCAATAGAATGAATATTTATACAGAACAGACAGTAAAAAATCTTTACATATAATTTTTACAAAATAAAAAGGGCTTTACATTCCGGATACGTTTCTACAACAGTATTTTTTCAGTCTGTGTCCTATCCTACCCCACATCTTATACAGTTGTATCCGTATTAATAATATTATTTTGCTATATCATGATAAATTTTTCTCATTCCAACCCTCTTACAACATCGCTCTCCTACTACAAAAGAGACTGTATCATACTCCCAAACATTCTCTTTCGCACTTCCATACAGGCTTTCTCGCATACCGGAAAAGGCTTTGTCGTATGCTGAAAAAACATATCGTAAGTGTTATGTCAGTCAAAATACTAATATTCAATACATTATGTTGACATGCTAAAAACAGTGTATATGACGATCGATGTTTTATTGTTTGTTTTTATTCGATTCTCAGCGATTTTACATTATATAAATATTCAAATAGCCTGCTCCACTTGCATAAATATACATCTTATGTCTTGTCATAACCGACCGTCATTTTTATCCGAAATCATGCCTATTTTTGAATGAAAGCTTTCCGTTTATATAGAAGATTCGTTGGATTGAATATTGGAAAAGAGGAAGGCGGTATTACAGCAACACTAAATACAGATGAAGTCTGTTGGAACGTGGTTTATGCATTGCGAACAGACATTTTATATATAGATAATTTTAGCGGACATCAAGATTACGAAGTAATGTCAAATGTTTGAATTTGCTTCTCAAAATCTCAGCCTGAGATTTCCTTACTGATAAAGTCATATCACACATATTATCATTGTTATATTCATTTGATAAGATACGTGCGGATAATTCCTTCACAATCTTCATAACGCTGTTGGTCAACTCATAAGGGAATTTAAGTTTAACAGTCTCTTCAACTTGTTTGGATACAATCTTTGCCGACGAAATGGCATCAGCTGCGGCAGTACGGTATGCTACTATAAGTCCGCTTGTACCAAGATTAACACCTCCGTAATAGCGAATGACTACAACAAGAATGTCAGTCAGGTCATTTTTTATTATCTGTCCAAGTATAGGCTTCCCTGCTGTACTACTGGGCTCTCCGTCATCATTTGCTCTGAAATGAGCTTTATCCGGACCTAATACATATGCATAACATATATGACGCGCATCATAGTGTGACTTATGATAAGCGGTGATTATGTTTTTTATATCACTTTCTGACGTCACATGATGGACAAAAGCAAAAAACTTGCTACGCTTTTCACTATAAAATCCTTCAGCTACCTCGGATGTGACAGTTTTATACTCGTCTGAAATATTACTCATCTTATGATATTGTAAAGGGGCGAATTGCGGTTCGCCCCTCTATTATTAATGAGACATAAATATCGTAAATTTATGTCCTGTTCCATTAAGACAACTTGTGTATGACAAGCCCTGAACGCAGTTTAGGTTCAAACCATGTCGCCTTTGGGGGCATTATGGCACCACTGTCTGCAATGTCCATAATCTGTTTCATCGATACCGGATACAATGCGAGAGCGGCTTTCATGTCTCCACTATCCACTCTCTTCTTCAGTTCTTCCAAACCACGCAGACCTCCAACAAAATCTATACGCTTGTCCGATCTCAAATCCTGGATATTAAGAATCTCATTCAAAATAAGACGTGTGGAAATATCCACGTCAAGAACACCAATGGGATCGGAGTCATTATACGTACCTTCTTTAGCTGTTAGAGAATACCAACATCCGTCAAGATAAAGTGAGAAGTTATGTATACACAATGGTTTATATGTTTCCGAACCTTTCTTTTCAATGATGAAATTCTTTGACAGGGCATTGATGAATTGTTCTGGCGTAAGACCATTAAGATCCTTCACAACTCTGTTATAGTCCAATATGGTGAGCTGAGAAGCCTGAAAACATACAGCCATGAAATAATTATATTCCTCATTTCCTGTATGATTTTCGTCTTTTCTTGCCAATTCCGCTCCTACCAATGCCGCAGCGGCACTACGATGATGACCGTCTGCTATATACAGAGCCGGTATTTTTGCAAACTCTTCAGTTATAGCTCTAATGTCATCTTCATTGCTGATAATCCAGAACTGATGTCTGAATCCGTCAATTGGTGCTATGAAATCATATTCAGGCTCGTTCTGTGCGACACGCTTTATTATCTCATCAAGCCTTGCATTATCAGGATAAGCGAAGAACACCGGTTCCATATTGGCATTGCACACTCGCACGTGCTTCATACGGTCTTCTTCCTTGTCGCATCTTGTAAGCTCGTGTTTCTTTATCAGTCCTGACATATAATCAGCGACAGCAGCTCCTACTACAAGTCCGTACTGTGTCTTACCGTTCATGGTCTGGGCGTAGAGATAATAGTTTTCTTTATCATCCTGAACCAGCCATCCCTTGTCCATAAACTTCTTGAAGTTATCTGCCGCCTTCTGATATACTCTCGGATCATATTCGTCAATATCTTCCTCGAAATCTATTTCCGGTTTGATTATATGATACAGACTCATTTCATTATCGCCTGCCTCTTCACGCGCCTCTTTACTGCTCAACACGTCGTATGGACGAGACTCGATACTTTCCACCAGCTCTTTTGGAGGACGTATCCCTTTGAATGGTTTTATTGTTGCCATTATTTATTTACTTGGAATTTGGTACATCCGTCTTTGAAATACGCATTTATCTGTACAGCCGCTGCAATACCGGCATTTATGTTTGCTTCCGCAGTCTGTGCGCCCATCTTTTTCGGTGTACTGAAGTAACGTCCTTCAAAAGTCTGGAATTCAGCGTCAGCATCTGGCTTTATATCTGTTATGTACTTCAAGTCAGTACGCACCTTCATTATTTCCAACAGACCGGCTTCGTCTATCACTTCTTTTCTCGCAGTATTTATTATGATGGCATTCTTTTTCATCTTGCCTACCAGTTCCTTGTTTATTGATTTCACGGTCTGAGGTGTTGCCGGAATATGTAAAGAAACAATGTCACAATCGGTAAACAGCTTATCCTGAGAGTCTACCGCAACAACTCCGTCTTTCTCAATGGCTTCTTTAGGACAGAAAGCGTCATATGCATATATTTCCATACCAAAGCCCTTGGCTATCCGTGCGACATTACGTCCTACATTACCATATGCGAGTATTCCTATCTTTTTCCCTTTCAGTTCATTTCCTGTTTTGCCGCTATAGAAGCTTCTGCAAGCAAATACCAACAAGCCGAAAACAAGTTCGGCTACGGCATTGGAGTTCTGTCCGGGAGTATTCTCCACAACAACATTCTTCTTTTTTGCATACTCTATGTCAATATTGTCATATCCGGCTCCGGCACGTACTACGATACGCAAGTTTTCCGCCGCATCCAACACAGCGGCATTAACCTTATCAGAACGTACAATAAGTGCATCAGCATCTTTTACAGCATTCAATAATTCCTGAACATCCGTATATTTCTCAAGGAGCACCAACTCATTGCCTGCTCCTTCTATTTCTTTCTTTATACCATCTACAGCAGCTGCGGCAAATGGTTTTTCTGTTGCAACTAAAACTTTCATAACGATTAAATTTATGGGTTATTATAAATTTATAAGAGCGGATAGTGACATATCCGCCCTTTTTATTTGTTTTATAAAAGGATTCAGTGTTGTGCCTCAAAATCCTGCATGCACTTCACAAGAGCCTCAACACCTTCTATTGTCTGGGCATTATAGCAACTTGCTCTGAAACCTCCGACAGAACGATGACCTTTCACTCCGACCATACCGCAAGAAAGAGCGTAATCGAGGAATGGCTTTTCCAGTTCTTTATATTCATCGTTCATAACAAAGCATATATTCATCAGCGAGCGGTCTTCTTCTTTTGCCGTTCCACGGAAAAGCTTGTTTCTGTCAATCTCTGCATATAGCATTTCAGCTCGCTCGTGCGCTAACTTGTCCATCATCTTCAAACCGCCCTGTGCCTTTATCCATCTCAGGGTCTCCAAGGCTGAATATATCGGAACCACAGGCGGTGTGTTGAACATTGAACCCTTTTCCACATGAGTTCTGTAGTCAAGCATTGTCGGTATGCTGCGGTCAACCTTACCTAAAGCGTCATCCTTCACAATAACAAGAGTAACACCTGCCATTGCAAGATTCTTCTGTGCTCCGGCATAAATACAATCATACTTTGATACATCAACGGGACGGCTGAATATGTCTGACGACATGTCTGCTATCATCCTTACAGGAACCTGAAGCTCATGTCTTATTTCTGTACCGTAAATCGTGTTGTTAGTCGTAATATGAAGATAGTCTGCGTCTGCAGGACATTCCCAGCCTTTCGGTATGTAAGTATAGTTTGCTTCTGCAGAGGAAGCCACTTCCACAACTTCACCGAACAACTTCGCCTCTTTCATGGCTTTCTTTGCCCATACACCAGTATTGAGATATGCCGCCTTTTTCTTCAGGAAATTATATGGAACCATACAGAATTCAAGAGAGGCGCCTCCACCTAAGAAAAGAACCGAATATCCCTCAGGAATCTCTAACAACTCCTTTATTAAAGCAACAGCTTCGTCAACGACCGGTTGGAAATCTTTGGCTCTGTGACTTATTTCTGCCAGAGAAAGGCCTGAACCATTGAAGTCTAAAATCTGTTTTGCCGTATTCTCAATAACTTCCCTTGGAAGCATTGACGGACCGGCATTAAAATTGTACTTCTTCATCTGTATGCGTATTTTAGTTAGTAAATTTAATAGCCCAAAATAAACTTTGGTTTGCGAATATACATTAATATTTCGATATAAACAAATAAATTGAAATAATTTTGCCTTATCTGTATTTTATAAAACTAAAACATCTCACATTATTTTTTTTGTCAGATTGAATGTCACACTGAACATTACATAACGTGGTATGGTGTTTGTCCAAGTTTCGGTTCTGCCCTGTGAATTAATATGGAATCTGCGGCTGCTCAGTTCGCCGAGGATGTCGAATCCTTCAACAGCAAAGAGCATACGTCCCTTCATCACACTCTTGGTAAGCCGCGCATTCCACACAAGTTCCTCAGTATTCATACCGCTCATCTCGTAGCCACGGTGGAAATAATGGTTTATATCTGTAGTGAGCTGCATCTGCAACGGCAGGTTTACCATGGCGTTCATGCCAAAGCTGAAATCGGTGGCGTTCACCTTACTGAATCCTTGTCGGGCACTTGTAGCATTGTTCCACAGCACCTTGGCATTACATCCTGCTGTCCATCCGTTGGAAAACTCCGTGTTCACCTTCACTATATTGCCCATTGTCAGATTGTTCACAGAACTTCTGGAGCTTACGTCTGAACCTTCCGCCGACGCCATATCCACACTATGTATATATCTTGTGGAAAAAGCATTGCTGAGTGTTGTCTTCTTGCCTAAGTTAAGGGTGTATGTGGCGTTGCCCTCCATTCTCCAGTTCCCGTTTACATTCGCCGGACATATGGTTGTTATTCCGTCTTTCCGATTGTAAACAAAACCGTAAGCCACAGCGTTTCTCATAAGCAGATAGCTAAGGTTTGCGTCTATATTGCTTTTAGTGTTCCAATGGTGACGCAGGCTTGCCGACGCTGACAGGTAATGCATGTTTTTCAGATGAGGGTTTCCGGTCTGTATGAAAAGCGGATTGCTGTCATCCGCACAATCGACTGCCATCTGCATCTGTGGTATGGCTGACGTATAGCTTATCCTCAGTTGGGTGAACAGCGTGTTCGGATCCTTAGCCATCACCATTATGAAGTCCGGCTCACAAAATATACCGTTCCTGTGTATATCAAGGTTTTTCTGCCTGAATCCCTTCAGGCTGTTTCCCGACCATCTCAATGGAAAATTAAGAGTCAGCGAGCCTATCCCCTCCTTTCTGAAGTTCCATTCCATACGCAGACCAGCCGTATGGTCAAGCATCCGCTCCCTATAGCTGTAACTGTTGTTGCCTTCAATGGCGTCTGCAAGAATGTCCGATACGGACGGCAGGATTCCGAAATCAGAAGAGCCGGCATAATCGAGCAAATTGAGCCTGTATGTCATGTTGTTTGTCCGGTTGTAACGGTAGTCCATGCTGTAATACGGTTTCAGGGTTTTGTCACCAAGAATATAGACGTATTGCAGCTGTGCTTTGGCAGACACTTTGTGTCTTGAATTGTCTTTATAACGGTTGCGGAAAGAAGGCTGCTGGCCATCTCCGAATGCCATGTCGTAAAGTCCGAACTCGTCCGTTACTGTGCGTTCGTATGCGAATGCGGTCTCCAGTTCAAGCATGTCTATATAAAGTTTCTTTGCTCCGCTAATGAACGCGTTAAGGCTGAGTGTATTGCCGGATGCGGCTCCACGGTTGAGCATGGTGTTTGCTATGGAAATGCCGTCGCCCGTATCAGATGTGTTAAGACCGCTGTTCCTTCGTTTTGTATATGACACATCCAACCTTCCCCGTATATAGCTTCCGTCACCTTCTATCCTTAATCTGTTCATACTTCTGAAATCCTCCGCCATGGCTGTATTGTCGGATGCAGACAGCCGAAGCACATCACCGCCATCAAGAAATGTCCGTGTGTCGGTGCGTGAGATGTTGCGATTGTCTGTACGGGTATATGTATTGTTGGTACTGAAGTTGGAAAACTTTCCGAAGGTGTGCATATGGGAAAGTCCGGCAGTCTTTGTTGTGAGCACTCCTGAAGGCAGCGTGCCAGACTGCCAGTTCCCGTTGTCGCCTATACGTCTGTTGTCATTCAGGTTATTGATGTTGGCAAAGACTATCGTGCGGTTTATTTTATTGTGTCTCATACCGAAAGCCCTCAACCTGTAGCGACGTTCGGTCCCTCCGCCAGCTTCACCGTTAGCCATATATCCTGTGGCATATTCCCTTTTTAACCTGACATCCATCACATGGTCACCGTCTCCCATGTCACGTCCCATCATGCGCGATGCCGGACCTTTACGGTCATATATCTTTATTTTACTTACACTGTATGCAGGAAGATTCTGAAGCGCCAGTTTCGGACTTCCGTTGAAAAAATCCTGTCCGTTGACAAGAAGGCTTTCTATCGGGACTCCGTTGACACTTATCTGTCCGTTGGCGTCAATGCTCGCTCCGGGAAGCATGGCTATCAGCGCGTCGAGCATGCTACCTTCAGCGACACGGAAGGCATCCGCGTTATAAACCAGAGTGTCGCCCTTGTACACCATTTTTATTTTTGTCGCTGTGACGTCAACCTCCGGCAACGACATCACGCTACGCATGATTCTTATGTCCTTGACTGCGACAAAACGCTCCCGTCTTGAGTGAATAACAAAAGCCGTACAACCCGTTTCATATCCACTTTTACTGACACGGACGATATACCTGCCAGGCTTGTCGACTACAAAACTGTATGAACCATGAACATAGCAAAGAGAGGGAGCCTAATCTAAAACCTCCTTTGGAATATCCACAGTCGTAGTAGTATCCAACAGCACACTGTCTTCGCTTAACAACTCTACCGACACTCCGCCCATATTGTCACCGGAGAAACTCTCCACCACACGCCCTTCCACAGAATGGTGATTGTTTTGTGCACAGACTGCCAGTGAGAGCAGCAAGAGTATGTGGGAAATACATATTCTATACATAATACATTTATCTATAACCATCAGTACATTTATCAATTTGTACGTGAGCTTTACTTCAAGTATGTACATACTTTATAAATTTCAAATTATCTGAATATAAACCTATATAATATGACATGTGACAGTTCTATAAATCGTATATTACGTATACATAAATAATATTGGTATTATGTTCAATCACACTATTGAATTGAGTTATCTATCATTTTTTATTTTGATATTGCCAGCCCATTCCCCATATATGCCCAGAGCACTGTATACATTAGCGTTGCCTGACGCTGTCCTGTTACCGTTTTCATCATATATGAACAGTGTAGGATAACCGTAGATATCCCATATTCCCTTTAGGCTCTTGCCATTGATGAGATAATGCTCACCGCCGATATACTTTATCATATCTGAAATTACACAACTCCTGAAGAAGAAAATCTATCTGAAAGGACCGGCACAGAAGAGAATCAACATATCATTTCATATTGTCAGATACAGTTGCTTCTGCAAGCTTGTCCTCCATCTCTTCACATGCGATATTACTAAATTCTTAATGTTGCTTATATAAGAAAAATGCCGTGTGTATCTCATTTTACTGTTAGATTTATAACATTTGACATCCGGTTTAAAGTACTCTTGCATTATATACTCCAGACAAAATTATTAAAAAAGATACATTGTGAGAATTATTTCTTTAATTATCCGCATGTCTACGGAAAAATAATTGACATTGTAGATACATAAATACTAATTATAAACTATATAATCCCAAATATCATTTGAACGTTGATCATAAATCAATCATTTGTTTTCAAATGTGCGGGAAATAAATATCAATTACACACAATACGGTTGAACAAAGGGGAATAGACGTATAGCGTCAACTTGCTGAGAATCGTACAGAAGCAAACAAACAACGGTTTGTCTATATTTTGCCGCTTATTTTGAATATAGTAATAACACGCTGGACATCAGCACATTGCACATTCAGAATATATAAATACACTTATTTTGCAAGGTGAAAAAGGCTCTTTCTACACTCAGAAAAGGCTGTATGAGCATGCGATAAAGGCAATATTGGGATATGACACAGGCTTTTCCGGGACAGAATATTTCAAGTGTAACAGTAATAACAAGACCGAAACAATCCCTAAATAACAAAATATACGATTATAAGTTGAAAAGAATCATAGAACTCCATGCTTGTGATGAAATTTCCGGAAGACACTACTACCGTAAAAATGCAGTCAGTTCCATCAGGTGCATCTGTTTTATAAAAATATTCTGTCAATATTTTTTACTTTATAAAGACCTTTCATGCCCAATGTTTATAACATTCGAATACAACCCGAAAATTTTATTTTTAATTACGGTTTATTCAAAAACTATTACAGCTGACTAAGCATTATTCTGATTGGAACTATAGTAAGCGGATAGTATGGTGCTGTAAACAAACGAAATCCAGACACAATGTTCTTGCATCGTCAAGCACATGAAAAACATCTGGAGCAAGAAATTATCCTACATGAGTGCTACAAAGTGCCTGTTGGAAACGACTTTGCTATTGGTAAATTATTTATTTTCGAATATACAGTTACATAAATCATCACGATAGCGCAATTTATTTTCTTATTTCTTATCGATGACTGACATAATCTATACATGTTCTTTTGAAACGATAAAGATAATCTTCCATAGGCATCAGCATGTGAATAGCATGTATAGAATTGAGCAAATAGTGTCATAAAACGGCAAAAAAGTACTTGACCTCAGCCTGGCTTCCGTTGTAACTTTGCAACAGAAACCAAAAATTATCATCTTAACAAACAAATACTTATGAAACAAGAATCTTTTCTTATCGTTTTGCTGATGTTTTTCGCATTATGCACGAATGCGGTCACAAAGGATGTAAGAATCCCATTATGGGACGGTACGATGAAAGTGACAGATGACTGGAGTGGAGGCAGGTCTATTGCGGCAGACCTTCTTCAGCATACCGCCACGGGTGATGAACTCGCAGTCATAGTGACCGCTGTATCTCGGACTGCCGACCAGCCGCAAATATCTTTACGCAAGAAAGCAGGTTGGGCGCAGTTTGAACCTCCGGTAGGATTAAACATTCCTAAAGATGTTACACTGCCTTACGAAGCCCGAATGGTATTAAACGAAGACGTTGTGAATGAAATAAAGTCAAACGGATTTGTCATCACAGGCTGCGGCATCACCATTAAGGGCATCGGTCTAATACACAAGCAAGAGCTTGCACACGGCAAGAAAGGAACCCCCATACACAACATATGGGCGGGAGAGAAAGTGTTTGACGACCCAACATGGGGCAAATACCAACGTTTGGAGACATCAGTCTTCGTCAATGTGCAGACGGGCTGGAAGATACGCTGCATCTACAAGGACTGTCAGACTGGGGCTCAAATCATGCTCAACAAAGCTTCGTGGGACAAAATGCCAGATGCAGAACAATACGTACAGCTTACTCCAGCCGCATCGTTCGCAGACTTCACCATCACCGACACAATGCTCTCGGAGATTAAGGCAAACGGATGTATAATAAAAGGTATGGGTTACACACTCACGAAAATAGACCTTATAGACCCTAAGCAGATACCCTCAATGGCATGTATGCTGACAAACGGAACCGTGAGATGCTGGGAAAAAGGCGAAAAACCGATGATATGCGTGACACTCAGCAGTCTTGAAAGCTATGATGTGACGACCGGTGTAAGCTACAGACTGTATACAGATTCAGGCAAGTTTGTTTCCGAAAATACAAGAAACGTCACCGTCACTGCCGGCGGAGAGCAGACTGTCACCTTTCCACTGACGCTCCAGCCGGGCTTCTACCACGTTGCGGTTGAGGCAAACTACTCCCTCGTACGCGACTTCAACATCGGATACTACCCTACAGCCATAGTGTCTGCACCCGACATGCAGAGCGACTTCACAGACTTCTGGGATACAGCAAGGACAGAACTTGCCGCAGTCCCTATAGACGCCAGGCTGACATTGCGTGAAGACTTGTCGACCGGTGCACGCAACATCTACTTCGTTGAGATGCAGTCAATAGACAACGGTGACGGCAATCCCGTCACCATACGCGGCTACTACGCTGTACCTAAAGCCGAAGGAACATATCCCGTGGTAATCACCCAGAACGGATATGACAGCGGTGGATTGTCGGACATATACATACCCGACACCAACGGAACCCCCGGATGGATTGAACTGAACATCAGTAACCGCGGGCAACTTATCAACAACCGCGACCCTTATAAGGAAGAAAACGCTTTCTATGGCAAGTATTATCTGCCGGATAAATGGTTTGCCTACAACTTTGGAGACAAGGACACCTACTATTACCGAGGTGCTTACATGGACGTTGTACGCTCGATTGACTTCATTTGCTCACAGGAAAAGGTACAGAAGGAAAACATCTTCATGACCGGAGGTTCGCAGGGCGGCGCCTTCGCCATTGCCGGAGCAGCCCTCGGTGACAGCCGTCTGAACGCCATCGCGCCAAGCATACCGTTCATGGGTGACTTCCCCGACTACTTCAAAGTTGGCTCTTGGCCAGCCTCAACGGCACGTGCTATGCAGGAAAAGCTTGACCTGGACAACGCTACGATGTACAAGTTTCTCTCTTACTTCGACACGAAGAACCTCGCCACACTCGTAACATGCCCTGTAATATCGGCAATAGGACTACAAGACCCGGTATGTCCGCCGCACACAAACTTCGCTCCTTACAACAACTTCAGGTCTGAGGAGAAGCATTACGTAGTAAATCCAGAGTGCAAGCACGAGACACCTGCCGATTGGTATAACACTTACATGGACTTCTTCAAGCAGCATTTGAAGACTGTTGAACACTAAAATTTCAGCGAGTCTGAACCGGTCACTATAGTGCAAAAACAGCTTTTTTCCTTTATGGAATGCTCTTCTGCCCTACTCCACACCGCTTCCGTCATTTTGCCGTCCGATTCCTACATGTGTTTCCTGCAACATTTTCCACAAAATCGGGAAACGGCAAGTTATGGTGAAGCACAAGATACGGATGGCATATCATGACCCGTTCTGAATAAAAAAGTGTGGTCAGGATGCATTGAAACATCCCGACCACACACTTTATCCTTTATGTTTTTATTTGTATTCCGCCCAACTCTTGATGTCAATATCGCTGAGTTTCAGCGTGCAGAATGCATTGATAAATGCGCTTGCCAGCCTGCTGTTGGTTACCAGCGGCACATTGAGATCGATGGATGCACGGCGGATCTTATAGCCGTCAGTGAGCTCACGCGGTGTGAGGTCTTTGGGAATATTTACAACCATGTCTATCTTCTTCTCATGGAGCAGTGTAAGTGCCTGCGGCTCTTTGCCCTCTTCCGAAGGCCAATAGACACGGACATTACGCACACCGTTATCGTCCAGATATTTTGAAGTTCCTCCTGTGGCATACAGTTCGTATCCATTCTCCACCAGTTTCTTTGCAGCGTCGAGCATCTCCGCCTTTTGCTTTGCACCTCCTGTGGACAACAGTATTGTTTTCTTTGGTATGCCCTGTCCCACTGCAAGCATGCTCTTGAGCAACGCGTCATTTGTATCATCGCCAAGGCATCCGACCTCTCCGGTAGAAGACATGTCGACACCCAGAACAGGGTCTGCCTTCTGCAATCTGTTGAACGAGAACTGTGACGCCTTGATTCCGACATAGTCGAGATCGAACAGATTCTTGTTGGGCTTCTCTACCGGCTTACCAAGCATGACCTTTGTTGCCAGATCTATGAGATTAAGCTTAAGAACCTTGCTGACAAACGGGAATGAACGTGAGGCTCTGAGGTTACACTCGATAACAAGTATGTCATTGTCGCGTGCCATGAACTGTATGTTGAACGGTCCCGATATGTGCAGCTCTTTTGCTATCTGGCGGCTTACGCGTTTTATTCTACGTACGGTCTCCACATACAGTTTCTGCGGAGGGAACTGTATTGTGGCGTCACCGGAATGTACTCCGGCAAACTCAATGTGCTCTGAGATGGCATAAGCTATAATCTCTCCCTTATTGGCGACAGCATCCATCTCTATTTCCTTGGCATGCTCAATGAAACGGCTGACAACCACAGGATGGTCTTCCGAGACATTAGCGGCAAGTTTCAGAAAACGTTCCAGCTCGTCACGGTTTGAGCAGACATTCATCGCAGCACCTGACAACACATATGACGGTCTTACGAGTACGGGGAAACCTACTTTGTCGATGAACTTGTTTATGTCATCCATTGATGTAAGCGCACTCCACTCCGGCTGACTGATGTTGTTGCGTGTCAGCATCGAGGAGAACTTGGCACGGTCTTCCGCATTGTCAATGTCCTTTGCAGATGTTCCCAGAATAGGAACGTTCTGTGCATCAAGTCTCATCGCAAGATTATTAGGAATCTGACCTCCGGTTGAGACTATGACTCCGTACGGACTTTCAAACTCGATGATATCCATCACACGTTCGAATGTGAGTTCATCGAAATAAAGACGATCGCACATGTCATAGTCTGTCGACACAGTTTCAGGATTGTAGTTGATCATCACCGAACGGAATCCCTCTCGGCGTATTGTATTCAACGCCTGCACACCACACCAGTCAAACTCTACGGAGCTGCCTATCCTGTAAGCTCCGGAACCAAGTACAATGATGGAGCGATTGTCACGGTCGAACGAAATGTCGCTTGCCACACCAGAATAAGTTACATACAGATAGTTGGTATGTGCCGGATATTCCGCCGCCAGAGTGTCTATCTGCTTGACAACCGGAAGTATGCCATAGTTCTTACGCAACTGGCGTATGGTGAGCATTGCCTTGTGCATATTTCCCACTTCCGCCTCAAGACCGACGGCACGTGCTATCTGGAAGTCTGTGAAGCCATAGATTTTTGCTGTTCTCAATAACTCCTTGTCGAGATTGTTCACATTCTTAAGAGCCTTCATCCGCTCGTCTATGTCAATGATGTGCTTGAGCTTCTCAAGGAACCATTTGTCAATCTTTGTGAGTTCGTGTATCTGGTCGATGGTGTATCCCTTATGCATTGCCTTCGAGATTATGAAGACACGCTTGTCGGTGGGTTCGCGCAGGGCGACATCGATATCATCAATCTCCAGCTCCTTGTTCTCCACAAAACCGTGCATGCTTTGTCCTATCATGCGCAAGCCTTTCTGAATGGCTTCCTCAAAAGTGCGTCCTATAGCCATAACCTCACCGACAGACTTCATTGAGGAACCAAGCTCCTTGTCAACTCCGCGGAATTTGCTCAAATCCCAACGCGGAATCTTACAAACAACATAATCAAGCGCAGGCTCAAAGAAAACACTTGTGGTTTTGGTTATTGAGTTTTTCAGTTCGAAAAGTCCGTATCCCATACCGAGTTTTGCAGCCACAAACGCAAGAGGATATCCGGTTGCCTTTGACGCAAGAGCCGAAGAACGACTAAGACGTGCATTAACTTCTATAACGCGGTAATCCTCACTGTTCGGATCAAGAGCATACTGCACATTGCATTCTCCGACAATACCTATATGACGGATAATCTTTATTGCCAGTGAGCGCAGTTTCTGGCTTTCGCGGTCTGTCAGCGTCTGAGTAGGAGCGACAACTATGCTTTCTCCGGTATGTATTCCCAGAGGGTCGAAATTCTCCATATTACATACAGTGATGCAGTTGTCATAACGGTCTCTTACAACCTCATACTCGATTTCCTTCCATCCCTTCAGGCTTTTCTCAACAAGAACCTGAGGAGAGAACGAGAACGCTTTCTCTGCAAGACGGTTCAACTCATCCTCATTGTCACAGAAGCCACTGCCCAAACCACCTAATGCATAAGCAGCACGAAGTATGACAGGATAGCCAAGTTCAGCGGCAGCCTTGCGTGCAGCCTCAATTGACTCGCATGCCTCGCTCTTTATAGTCTTGACGCCTATCTCGTTAAGTTTCTCAACAAAAAGCTCACGGTCCTCCGTATCCATTATTGCCTGAACAGATGTTCCAAGTACCTGAACCCCATACTTGTCAAGAATACCCTCGCGGTATAATGCCACGCCACAGTTTAATGCAGTCTGCCCGCCAAATGCGAGCAATATGCCGTCCGGTCTCTCTTTCTCGATGACTCTTTCTACAAAATAAGGCTGCACTGGAAGGAAATATATCTGATCGGCAACGCCTTCCGATGTCTGGACTGTCGCAATGTTCGGATTTATAAGGACGGTCTCCACGCCTTCTTCACGCAATGCCTTAAGTGCCTGCGAACCGGAATAGTCGAATTCACCTGCCTCACCTATCTTGAGCGCACCGGAACCCAACAGCAAAACTTTCTTTATATTGTCGTACTTCATACCGTTTATTTTTTACTTTAGTGTGTCTACAAATCTATCGAACAGGAACTCTGTATCCAATGAGCCGGAACGGGCTTCCGGATGGAACTGACTCGAAAACCAAGGGTTGCTCTTGTGCCTGATGCCTTCGTTGGAACCATCGTTCATGTTAATAAAAAGTTCTTCCCAATCAGCCCCTATTGTACTGCCGTCAACCGCGTATCCATGGTTTTGTGTCGTGATGTAGCAGTTATCAGTACCGACCATGCGTACAGGCTGGTTGTGGGACCGATGTCCATATTTCAATTTGTAAGTCTTTGCTCCGCCTGCTTTTGCCAGAAGCTGGTTACCCATACATATTCCGCATATAGGCTTGCGCGACATCTGCATATATTTCCGCAATACCGCCACGGCATCCTCACACATCTCCGGGTCTCCGGGACCATTAGCAAGGAACAATCCGTCAAAATCCATATCGGTATAATCATAATTCCAGGGCACACGGATAACCTCAACACCTCTGTTTATAAGACATCTTATGATATTTGCCTTGACACCGCAATCCACAAGAACAACTTTCTTGCCGGCTCCTTCATTATAACGTATAATATCGCGGCAACTCACCTTATCAACAAAATTCACTCCTTCATAAGTAGCCGTCGGAATATTATCCGGTTCATCATCAAAAAGTATTTTACCCATCATAACCCCATGCTCGCGAAGAACCTTTGTAAGTTCTCTTGTATCTATCCCTGTGATTCCGGGAATATGCTCACGCTTCAACCATTCCGCAAGACTCTCTTTCGCGTTCCAGTGTGAGTAGCTCTCACTGTAGTCTGTCACAATGATTGCCGATGCATAAATTCTGTCGCTCTCCATAAACAACGGCAGTTTATTGTCATCATATGCAAATGACGGCACCCCATAATTACCTATAAGAGGATAAGTAAGTACTATCATCTGTCCGGCATATGAAGGATCGGTCAATGACTCCGGATATCCTACCATAGCTGTGTTAAAAACAACCTCACCGGCCATGGGTGCTTCATAGCCAAATGATTTTCCATGGAACTTAATTCCGTTCTCCAAAGCTAAAGTTACGTTTCTCATCTTATGATTTTAGAATTTCTTTTCATTCTGATAAACATTCTCTATGTAATTCACAAAGGCGCGATTACATAATTTGGTACCACCCGGTGTAGGATATTTTCCGGTGAAATACCAGTCTCCCTTATGGTTGGGTATTGCCTTATGCAATCCGTCAATAGACTGGAATACCAATTCTATCGGTGTCGTCACCTCAGCGGGGCGTAATATCTCAACGATCTTTTTATTTATCTCATCAACCGTAAACGGCTCATAAATATCACGTACGCAGTTACGCATCTCGTCCGGGCATTTGCATAATTCTGTCTTGCATGCGTTGTATGTATCCATTATCAGACTGTACATGCCTCTTTCCTTAAGCAGTTCTATTGTTGCCCTGAACGCGCAGAATTCCTCAAGACGCGCCATGTCAATTCCATAATAATCAGGATAACGTATTTGAGGAGCACTGCTTACTATGATGATTTTCTTGGGATGCAACCTGTCAAGAATTCTCAAAATGCTTTCCTTAAGGGTTGTTCCGCGCACGATACTGTCATCAATGACAACAAGGTTGTCGACATGCGGCTCAATGCTCTCGTATGTTATGTCGTACACATGTGAGGCAAGGTCGTTTCTCGAGTTTCCCTCTGTAATAAAGGTTCTGAGTTTTATATCCTTCCATGCCACTTTCTCAGAACGCACGTAATCGCCAAGTATTTCCCTTAATTCCTCTTCTGAGGGGATATGACCAAGTTCCTGAATCCTACGCACCTTGCTTTCATTCACATATCTCTTGAAGCCTGTAAGCAATCCATAGTATGCGACTTCCGCCGTATTGGGAATGAAAGAGAAAACCGTATGTTTCACATCATAGCCGATGGCTTTCAAAACAGGCTCATGAAGACTTTCCCCCAACAGTTTGCGTTCTTTGTATATGTCTCTGTCACTGCCACGGCTGAAATAAATACGCTCGAAAGAACAGGCGTTGTTTCCCTTTGCAGGAATTATCTCTTCTATTGAGAAATCACCGTTACGCTTTACCAGCAATGCGGTTCCGGGCATCAGCTCATTGACGTCCTCACATTCGAGATCGAATGTTGTCTGCAACACCGGGCGCTCGCTTGCAACTGCAATAAATTCGTCATTTTTATAATAAAACGCTGGTCTTATGCCCCATGGGTCGCGCATGGAAAACATTTCCCCACTGCCGGTTATTCCGCAGACGACATACCCACCGTCAAAATCCGTCATTGTACTTTTCAGCACATTCTTCATTTCGACATGGTCGTTTATGTATTCAGTTATCTCCTTATTATTCAAGTCGAACTCTTTAGCTTTAGCAAAATTGCGTTCCACCTCGCGGTCTAACCGATGCCCCATAAATTCCAACATGATATAGGCATCGCTATATATACGGGGATATTGCCCCTGCATGGTAAGTTTGTCGAAAATTTCATCAACATTTGTCATATTGAAATTCCCGCACAGACACAGGTTCTTTGCCTGCCAGTTATTACGGCGCAAAAAAGGATGGACATACGACAGTCCGCTTTTACCTGTAGTGGAATATCTTAAATGACCCATGTAGAGTTCACCTGCAAATGGCAGGCAATCTTTCGCAAATGCGACATCTGACAACTTGTCCTGACTGAGATTTTTAAGATCACGATGAGCCTGACCGAAAATCTCGGTTATCGCATCCTTACCTTCAGCTCTCTCACGGAACATATATTCCCGTCCTGGAGCACTGTCAAGTTTAACACATGCCATACCGGCACCTTCCTGCCCGCGATTGTGCTGTTTCTCCATCATAAGATAAAGTTTGTTCAATCCGAACATCCAGGTGCCGTACTTTTCCTGATAATACGTCAACGGTTTGAGCAATCTTATCATTGCAATCCCGCATTCATGCTTTAATGGTTCCACGCTCTATTTTGTTTTATATTATATATTTACAATATATTTACTCTACGGTTACCGATTTTGCCAGATTTCTCGGTTGGTCTACATTCTTACCTTTACATACAGCCACATGGTAAGCAAGCAACTGCAATGGTATGACGTCTATAAGAGGCTCAAAACATTCCATTGTAGAAGGCAGTTCGATGACCTCGTCAGCTATACGGCTTATAGTATCGTCCCCTTTGCTGACAAGTGCAATGACCTTACCCTGTCGTGCTTTTATTTCCTGAATATTGCTCAACACCTTCTCATACATCTTGTTATGTGTCGCAATAACAACAACAGGCATGTCCGAATCTATGAGAGCAATAGGTCCGTGTTTCATCTCTGCAGCAGGATATCCTTCTGCATGTATATAGCTTATTTCCTTTAATTTCAATGCGCCTTCAAGCGCGACAGGATAGCTGTAGCCTCTGCCAAGATAAAGGAAATTGTGAGCGTAAGTGAATATTCGGCTTAGTTCGGCAATTCTGTTGTTAAGCTCCAAAACAGTCTTCATCTTTTCAGGTAGAGTCCATAACTCTTTTATTATCTCAGAGTATTGTCTCTTATCTATAATGTCTTTTTCTTTCGCCAACGCCAGTGCGAACATGGCAAGGACTGTAACCTGACCGGTAAAAGCCTTCGTAGAAGCGACACCAATTTCCGGACCCACATGAATGTAGCTGCCGGCATCCGTCGCACGCGGTATGCTGGAACCGACTACATTACAGATACCATATACGAACGCTCCATTCCTTTTTGCAATTTCTATTGCAGCAAGTGTGTCCGCAGTCTCGCCACTTTGTGATATTGCTATGACGACATCGTTCTCTGCTACGACAGGATTTGAATATCTGAACTCACTGGCATATTCTACTGTTACAGGAATGCGGCAAAAATTCTCAATAAGATATTTGCCTATAAGTCCTGCATGCCATGAAGTTCCACAGGCAACAATTATAATACGCTTTGCGTTCAACAGTTTTTCCTTATTATCTAAGATAGCACTTAACGTTATATTGCTATTATCATCGTTTACCCGCCCACGCATGCAATTCTTAAGACACTCAGGTTGTTCAAATATCTCCTTCAGCATAAAGTGAGGGAAACCTCCCTTCTCTATCTGACCAAGATTTAAATCTACGGTCTGTATTTCAGGATTCAATTCTCTATTAAAAATGTTGACAACCTTCAAACCTTCATCATTGCGTATAACGGCAATATTGCCGTCGTCTAAATAAACGACCTTGTCTGTATACTCAATAATTGGAGATGCGTCAGAACCTAAGAAGAACTCATTATCGCCTACTCCGACAACAAGCGGGCTTTGCTTGCGTGCCGCAATTATCTGATTAGGGTTATTCTTATCCAATATAGCTATGGCATACGCACCAATCACCTGATGAAGCGACAATTGTACGGCAGTCAATAAATCAAGATTTTTCTTTTTCTTGACATATTCTATGAGCTGGATTAAAACTTCTGTATCCGTATCAGAGCGAAAACTCACACCGTTTGAAATAAGATTACGCTTAATAACGCTATAGTTTTCGATTATTCCGTTATGGATTATTGCCAAATCCTTAGATTCAGAGAAATGAGGATGTGCGTTTTTTGAAGAAGGAACTCCATGTGTTGCCCATCGTGTATGTGCGATACCTACATGTCCGCTTACATTCTTATCCTTGCAAAAATCCTCAAGATCAGAAACCTTTCCTATTGTCTTATAAACATTAAGCTGATTGTCATCATTTATAATAGCTACTCCGGCACTGTCATACCCACGATATTCTAACCTTCTCAATCCCTTTATTAAAATGGGATAGGCTTCTTTATTACCTAAATATCCGACAATTCCACACATAATTCTAAATTTGGTATATCACATAAAATAAACGTTAGACATATTTTGATATAAAATGTCTAACGTTCTTATTTGTTTATTCTTTAATTCCTTAATATATTAACAACCAACGACGCAAGAGAAGTCAATATGCTTACACCTGAAATCCATAATGTGGTAGAAGTTCCGATGGAAGAAGACTTCGCCTTAACCTTATTTGGCTGGACATAAATAATGTCATTCTGCTGAACATAATAATATGGAGAATTAATAAAATTAGCGTCATTAAGATTTATTCTAACCTGACTCTTTTGCCCCAATTCATTCTCACGAATCAACAGCACATTGTCACGTCGTCCGTAAATAGTAAGGTCTCCTGCCTGTGCCAAAGCCTCTATAACACTCATCTTTTCAGAATTCACAGGAACAACTCCGGGGCTATTCACCTCCCCAGATACCGTAACACGGAAACTGGACATTCTAACAGTTACAACCGGATTTTCAGTTCCAGACATGTAAGGCATTATTTTTTCACGTATCAAATCCTCACATTGCCCCTTTGTCAGTCCTGAGACATGCACTTTTCCTATTACAGGGAAATTAATATTACCACTATTATCCACGAGATAGCCCTGCATATTATTATTTCCAGACTGTCCGCTTACTGTAGCTGAATAAAGATTAAACGGACGTGCCGCATCAGGATTTGTAGTATTGACAATTATTGTCAGCATGTCCTTAGGCATTATCTTGGCATCATACAATCCTTGTGACGCAGAAAGATCCACACTATCTATATTCTGAAAATAAGCAACTCGCTTGGCACTAGAACAGCTATCCAACAGTACCACAACAGTAATTAAAACAATCAGATTGAATAATAATCTTTTCATAATAAAAAGAACTGAACAATTAATTTTTTTATTTTGCAAAAATACGATTATTTTTAATATTAACAAAGGTTTATCTGATTTATTTATACATATCGAAGTGATTTAAACTTATGTGGTTTTGTTATAACCACGTCAAAACATAAAAGTACAGCGTACAAATAGCATTACTACTTATAATGGACGACCTAACTCGTATATGGCAACAGTTGCATGCACACTGCGCCCGACAAAGATGTAGCGAATGAAATATGGCACAGCAATCCAAAAGAAAACGTAATTACATTACTCTTAGTTGTAATATACGGTAGTTGTATTATACGGATGCAGAAGTCATCTTGCACAAGTTAAAGAAAGGTTTCCATTGGTCGTTTTTTCCGTAAAAACCATATTCACCGGCTTTTTATGGAGCTATGTTAATACGCACAAACACTACAATGAACGTAGGAAGTCGTGTCTTGAATAACTCTTTTGATTATATACAGTTTCAGAACAGTACTGACACTTCTTTACAATGATATTTTGATATATCCCTGAATTATATGGCATTCGTCATATTATTATAACAGTATTGACAGGTCTGTGTCTATATGCCAACTCTCAAGAGGCTGACATGCGTATAAGTGAACATATTAACGAGTCAGAGTGGTTTGCGTTGGCTGATGAATATCCGAAATTGAAATATTCACTGGAAGATAATAATCTTGCACTCATGGCAGAATTTGTGCTTGCATCACAATTCAATAAGCCGGAAAAGACTCTGGACTATATTGTAACCCTTGTTAATGAGAGGCAACAACAGATTGGCTCTAACAATGCATACAACCTTGCATGCATGGGAGTAGCATATATATATCAATGTGAAAATAAAAGGTAAGGACTATAAGTTTGTCTTTGACACAGGCACAGAAAACACCTATAAAACATGCAGCAGAGAAACTTGGACTAAAGACGTTGGATGCATATAACGGCTTCCACATGGCTCATATTGATAGTATCGCGATAGGAGACATCATCTATAAAGACCCCATTGCATTTGTATTTGACCCGTTAACACAAGAAAAAACGCTTGAACAAAGGGATGGCGTCATAGGTATTGATTTCATTAGAAGAATGGGAGAAATATGCATTGATGCGAGAGCAAAAGAGTTGATATTCCCTATAAGTAATATAAAGACAAAACAGCATATTCACAACATAAGACTGGAAAACGGACGTAAGCTTTTTATAGAATCTAATGACAAATCGGGTAACTTAAAATTATTGCTGTCTACAGGAGAAATGGAAACTTATTCCTTGCAGCCCTACTACGAGAAACATTCCGACAAATTTGCAGATGAAAACATGATATTACAAAATAAAGGCTCTAATGTACAGAATATTGATGATGTATTGCGTGTTCCTGATATCAAACTCTGTTCTGCGGGGCATTATGTGACATTATCCAATGCCCGCATAGAAAAGAATGAAAACAGATATGGTATAGACGGAGTTCTTGGAATGGATTTTATCAATAGGTTTAACCGAGTAATACTATATTTCAACAATATGTCAATAAGCATGGATTAAGTAACTTATTACAATAACGTGAGTTCGATGAATTTAGAACAGCGCTAATTGTGTATCTAAAGTTCTG
>OGGT01000057.1_pt1 | contig 70937 bp, 40 predicted proteins | sample 1571311 | NCBI WGS metagenome assembly OGGT01 (sample SAMEA2581931, study PRJEB24529) | metagenome | biome: Human gut stool | place: China | collected 2011
TTCTTGCTCTGGCAAGCGGCAAAGCCGAGCGGAGACAAGTGCACCCCCTAAAAGTTCCCCTAAAAGTTATCTGCGCGAGCCAAAACCACCACTTCTTGACGATCCCGACGGCTTGAACGTTGAGCGTGGGGCTGACGAGCCCGACGAGTTGTCGCGACGCGAGCCGAAGCTGCTGCCTGAAAAGCCTCTATTGCTCTCGGGCTGACGCACCGTTGTGCGCGTGCTACTCTCACGACTGCCAAAGCCAGAGCCACGGCTTGAACCGAATCCCGACGAACTGCGGCTTGAACCAAAGCTCGACGAACTGCGCGAGCCAAATCCGCTTCCGCTGTTGTCGCGACGCGAGCCAAGACTACTGCCATTCTGCTGCTCTACCCTACGGTTGCCACGCGAGCCGAACGACTGGCGATTGCCGCGTCCGTAGTCGCCGCGCTTGAAGCCGTCGCGCATACCGAAGTGGGCATCGCCACCACGGCGCGAACCGAATGTTCTGCCGCTGTACCACGAGCTGCCGTTGTTCTGACGCCACGAGTGGCCGCCACGATAGCTCACGTACACCGTCGGACGATTGAAGTAGAAGTAGTCGCGGTGCGGATAGCGAGCGTATATAGCGAAGTGCCAAACGCCTGCACTGAAGTAGAGCGGACGATAGAAGTAGGCTGCCTCGCAGAACATACGGTACTGCCAGTCGAGGAGCACATAGCTGAAGTCGATGTTACGCCAGCGCCAGTAGTCGCCGTAGAGTTCGTCGTCGGAGTTGACACTGAGCAGATAGTCGAGGTTTATCTCGTAAGCCGCCTCATACTGGTCGTCGGTGAGGTTCAGCTCGTAAGCCATCTTGTCGGTGAGGAACAACGCCTGTTCGCGTGCCTGACTGTAACTCATTGCGCTGGCTGCTACCGCGAAGCCAAGCACCATTACTATTGTTGCGAATAACCGTTTCATAATATCTCTGTTTTTAAAAGTTATACTTATCTTAAGGGGGTGCCTCTCAGGGGGTGCACTTGTCATTCTCAGGGGGTGCACTTGTCTCAAGTGCACCAACCAAGTAGAATGTGCTATGTTGGTGCAACTACAGCTCTGTTGGTGCACTTCTTGCTCTGTTGGTGCAGTTGAGACAACTGCACCCCCTTGACTGCACCCCCTTGAGGTTTCCTTTCGCTTGCAAAGTTATGCTTTTGTTACTGCAAGCCAAAAGGATTTTCCCTAATCGGTAATGGGAAATTCCCTAATTAGCACAACTTTTACTATCGTGCTCCGTCCGCCATCCGATCAGATTCCGTACGCCATCCGATTGGATTCCGTACGCCGCCCAATCAGATTCCGTACGCTGTCCGATGACTTAACCATCACTACAACACCACACAACTACCACCGCAAAACAACCGTTTCATAACATTTAACTCCTTAAACGCTACGTAATTAATCAAAAAAGCGTAACTTTGCAACTAAAATTATAATAAAACACATATAAAAATGGCACAAGAAGACGTTTTCAAGAAAATCGTGAGTCACTGTAAGGAGTACGGTTTCGTATTCCCAAGTAGCGAGATTTATGACGGACTGGCTGCAGTGTACGACTACGGACAGAACGGTGTAGAACTGAAGAACAACATCAAACAATACTGGTGGAAGAGCATGGTGCTGCTCCACGACAACATCGTGGGCATCGACTCTGCCATCTTCATGCACCCTACTATCTGGAAGGCAAGCGGACACGTAGACGCATTCAACGACCCGCTCATCGACAACCGCGACTCAAAGAAGCGCTATCGTGCCGACGTTCTCATCGAGGACCAGATTGCGAAGTACGACGAGAAGATCGAGAAGGAGATTGCCAAGGCACGCAAGCGCTTCGGCGAGAGCTTCGACGAGGCACAGTTCCGCGCCACAAACGCTCGCGTAATCGAGCACCAGCAGAAGCGCGACGCTCTCCACGCACGCTATACAGAGGCTATGCAGGGACCGGACCTCGCCGAGCTGAAGCAGATCATCATAGACGAGGAGATCGTAGACCCGATCAGCGGCACAAAGAACTGGACCGACGTGCGCCAGTTCAACCTCATGTTCTCTACAGAGATGGGCTCCGTAGCCGACGGTTCTAACAAGGTGTACCTCCGTCCGGAGACAGCACAGGGCATCTTCGTCAACTACCTCAACGTGCAGAAGACGGGCCGCATGAAGATTCCGTTCGGCATCGCACAGATCGGTAAGGCGTTCCGCAACGAGATCGTGGCACGCCAGTTCATCTTCCGTATGCGCGAGTTCGAGCAGATGGAGATGCAGTTCTTCGTGCAGCCGGGCACCGAGCTCGAGTATTTCCAGAAGTGGAAGGAGCTGCGCATGAAGTGGCACCAGGCTCTTGGCTTCGGCGCCGAGAACTATCGCTTCCACGACCACGAGAAGCTGGCTCACTACGCCAACGCCGCTACCGACATCGAGTTCCACATGCCGTTCGGCTTCAAGGAGGTAGAGGGCATACACAGCCGCACCAACTTCGACCTCTCGCAGCACGAGAAGTTCTCGGGCCGCTCAATCAAGTACTTCGACCCGCAGACCAAGGAGTCGTACACTCCGTACGTCATCGAGACATCTATCGGCGTAGACCGCATGTTCCTCAGCGTGATGTGCCACTCTTATAAAGAGGAGCAGCTCGAAAACGGCGAGACACGCGTCGTACTCATGCTCCCACCCGCACTCGCGCCGACAAAACTCGCCGTGCTGCCACTCGTTAAGAAGGACGGACTGCCCGAGAAGGCTCGCGAGATTGTGAACAACCTGAAGTTCCACTTCAACACAAGCTACGACGAGAAGGACACCATCGGCAAGCGCTACCGCCGTCAGGACGCAGTGGGCACACCGTTCTGCGTGACCGTCGACTACGACACGCTGCAGGACAACACCGTGACACTCCGCTTCCGCGACACAATGGAGCAGGAGCGCGTGAGCATCGACCAACTCCTCAGCATCATCGAGGACAAGGTGAGCATCACAAGCCTGCTCAAGAAATTGCAGTAAAAACATACTAAATGAAGAAATACTATTTATTCATACTCCTCGCCATGACGACAGTCTTCGCAGCAAGCCTGTCGTCGTGCAGCGAGACCGACAACGAGAAGGAGGAGTACCCCAACTGGCGAAAGACCAACGAGGCATACTACGACAGGAAGTATGCCGAGGTGAAGCAGCTGGTGGCGGGTGGTGCTGCCGACTGGAAGGTACTGCGCTCATGGAGCCTCAACGACCAGGTGGCTACGCATAGCTACGACTTCGTGCTTGCCAACGTGCTCAACGCTGGCACGGGCTCGGGTTGCCCGTTCTTCACCGACTCGGTGAAGGTGCACTACAGCGGCCGTCTGCTGCCCTCAACAAGCTACGCCGAGGGCTATGTCTTCGACAAGTCGTGGCAAGGCGAGTACAACCTCAGCACGATGAAGCCACGCACCTTCGCCGTGAGCGGAGTGGTGAAAGGCTTCGCCACAGCACTGCAGAACATGCACATCGGCGACAGATGGCTCGTGTACATGCCTCATCAGCTGGCATACGGCTCGTCAGCCACGCCGGGCGCAGCCTACTCCACACTCATCTTCGACGTAACACTCGTAGGCTACTTCCGCAAAACATCCGCTGCAGCTGCTCCGGCTAAGGACGGTACAGCACAGCAGCAGACCACCGGCTACTGGGTTTATGAGTAATAATAGGAGGGTATGGCATCCTTGCCATACCCACGCAACCACAAAGGGTATGACATTCACACAATGCCATACCCTTTTTATATTATTTAAACATTATTTTAATACAAATACAAAACATTAGATGTAATTTTGCATTCAAAGAAACAACATCCCTTATCTCAACTACAACACTCGTAATTTTAACGACATAACAACAAGCCTATAACATTAAAAATTACATATTATGACTAAACATTTACGATTTTTTATGCTCACACTGCTCACGATAGTGTGCACGGTGGGAATGGCACAGGACGAGACTGTGTGGAAGTCGCTGTCTTTCCCTGACGATAACAAAGCCAACAACAAATGTCAGACATACGCAAAAACATGGACAGCCAAGATTGGCGATGACTCATGGAGCGTGAGCAACTTCAACAACAACAACTGGAACTGGACATACATCAAATGCGGCAGCAAAAATAATGCGTCAGTAGCTGCTATCGTGAACGATGTTGCCTACACCGAGACTGTCACTAAAGTAGTTGTAAAGATTAAAACAGCAAGTTCCTTAGACAAAGTAAATTCAGTTCAATCACTGCAAGCGATAAAAAATGCAACAACATTGTTGAGACTATAGACGGCAGCTTCGGTAGCAATAGTACTTTTACCGGCGACCTCACCTTCAACGTTACAAAACCTGCAAAAAACCTCTTTTATAAATTTGTAATTGACATAAAGAAAGCAACTAATGGTATTATTTCTATTAGTGGTGTCGACTACTATATAAGTAATTCTGAAACCTCTACCCCCCAACCACTACCACCTTTGGCACCAACTCCGGCAAGACATTCACATTCACCAATGGCACGCTTGATGGTTTTACCACGCCTACAGCTACCGCTAAAAAGAGCGACGACAACACCGACTTGTCTAACCTTATTGAATATACAAGCTCTGACGCAGACATCGTAGCCGTTGACTCTAAAACCGGCGAACTGAAATTCACGAACACCAAGTTTGGCAAAGCTACCATCACAGCCACTCTGCCTAAAACAGACACCTACCAAACATCTACCGACTCATACGTTGTCGAAAACAAAGACAACCACATCGCTACTTCTCTCTCTTTTAACGGCACCGACATCACTCTTACCGAAGGCAAGACTGACGCTGGCACAGACTTCACGGGCTACACCGCTACCGAAGCCAGCAACATTGCCGGCACTATCACATACGCAGCTTCGGGCGACGCTGTGGCTACTGTCGACCCCACAACGGGCGCAGTAACCATCAACGCAGCTGTATATGGCACAACAACCATCACCGCTACATTCACACCTGCAGACCCAACACAATACTCTGGCTCTACTGCTACGTATAAGATTACGAATCAGCAAAAAATAGATGAAAGTACTATCGTATTCGATTGTTCAACATACAATCAATCACTTATCGGTGATACGTATAATAACAACGATAACACACCACGCCAATTAAAGAGTGTTGCTGGCAAAGATTACACTTTCACTCTAACACAATGTATGTTCTACAATAATTCCATTCAGATGGCTAAAACGAAGAAAGGAAAAATTGTTTCTCCAACTTTCTCATCGTTCCCATCTGGATATAAAGTAGTTGTTACGTATGATACAGATAACACTCCGCAACTTTATAGTGCGGAACTCACTGATGCAAAAGCAGAAGTAAACACATCGCTAAAAACTGTCAGCATCGAACTTCCGTCACCAACAGCAACTTTCACGATACAATCAGGTACAAAATATACTCAAATCAAAAAGATTGAGCTGAGTGCTCTTATCATAAAAGACAATCCTGCCCTCTCATTCGCCGAGGCAACTGTAACAAAGGAGTTAGTAGCGGGCACTATTGACCTTCAGACCATCACCAAGCCTGAAGACCTTGACGCATCTGCTATCACATACGCAAGCTCTGACGACACAACCGCAAAGGTTGAGGGCAATACAATCCGCTTGTACAAGACCGGTGAGGTGACCATCACCGCCACATCGGCTGCTACTGACAAGTACATAGCAGGCACAGCGTCTTACAAACTCGTGATTGAAGACCATCGCACAACTGATGCCGACTTCAAGTTCACAGCAGAGAGTTACAACGCAGATTTAGCAGAAGCGACAGACGGTATTGTAACATTCAATGCTGCAAATGTGCTGCAGAACCCCCACAGCCTCAACGTAACTTACACCATATCGCCAAAAAGTGCCAATGCAACGATTGAAAAAACAGACGGAGAAGCACTTATTAAAGTTAGTGGCACATACACCATCACCGCAACCGCTGCTGCTAACGATACATATAAGGAGACAACGGCGACATGCACGCTGAAGGTAATCAATAGCGCAGTGGAAGAAACAAGCATCGAGTTCGTTGCTGGCGTAGATAATGGAACAGGAAAAGATAGCGACCATGCTCAAAACGATGACGAAATGCACAAGTCGTTTGTAAAGATTACTTCAGATAATGCTTGGTTCGATAGTACCCAAAAAGATAATTACCGTTTCTACAAAGGTACCCACACCATCTCAACCAAGATTGGTAAAATCACGAAGATTGAGTTTGTAGGCAATAACATTATAGATAATAAAACTAGCAATCCGTTGACGAACCTGACTTCTGCAGACAACAACTACACCTGTACAGATCCTAACAATGGTGTTTGGGTAGGTTCTGCTAAGGAGGTTGTATTTACAAACAGTTCTCAGGCTCGTGCCACAAAAATCATCGTCACAGTAGAAGTACCAAAAGCAAAGAACTACACTCTCGACGAGACAAAGACCGACAACGTCATCGAGACATACGAGAATGCTAACGTGACGCTGCAGCGCACGCTCGAAGCAAGCCACTGGAACTCATTCTGCGTGCCGTTCGCACTCGATAAAGACCAGGTGACACAGTACTTCGGCGAGGGCACACAGCTCCGCACATACGAAGGCAGATGCGAGAACAACATTGTGTACTTTGCAACTGTAGACAACATAGAGGCTGGCAAGCCGTACATCATGAAACCTGGCAACGCCGTTGTGAAGAACCCGACCTTCGAGGGAGTAAGCATGGTGGCAACAGGACTCGACGAGAACGGCAACCCGCAGGCTGTAGGCGATGCAAGCACAGTGCAGATGAAGGGTATCTACAACCACGTAACACTGGTGCAGGACAAGACGAACATATACATCGGTGCCGGCAACAAGTTCTACTACCCGGCTGATGCGGAAGCTTGCCAGATGAACGGCTTGCGTGCATACTTCATCGTGCCGGAGGGCACAGACATCAAGAAGCTGCGTGCCAACCTCGACGGAGCGACAACATCGCTCGGCGAAATATTCGACACTGAGGAAAGCAACACGCCGGTGTACAACCTGCAGGGACAGTGCGTAGGCAACTCACTCAGCACACTGAAGAGCGGCATCTATGTCCAGAACGGAAAGAAGGTCGTAGTAAAGTAAACATAACATCTTAAACATTAAGATATAAAAAACATGAAAAGAAAACTTTATATAAAGCCATCTATTACAACAGTGGAAATAGAGGCAATGAGCATAATGGCAGGATCTATTGGTGACGGTGGCGGAACTGGCAATATTGGAGACCTGGAACCGGGCTACGGCGGCGGTCACTTCGCTCCATCGCGCAACTACTTCGACTCGTGGGAGTATGATGACTGCAACGAAGAGGATGAGTATTAATAATACAAAGACAACAAAGGTCGAGCGAAGTCGCTCGACCTTTGTTGTTTTAAGGGGGTGCACTTGTCTCAAGTGCACCAACCGAACAGAATACCAATTGGTTGGTGCAGTTGCAGGGGGTGCAGTTGTCTCCGCTCGGCTTTGCCGCTTGCCAGAGCAAGAACTGCACCAACCGAATAGAATGCATTGTTGGTGCAAATTTTGATTTGTTGGTGCACTTGAGACAAGTGCACCCCCTAAAGTGCCCCTTAACTGCACTTATAGTAGCTTCAACCTATCATTATCAAGCTTCACCTTATAGCTTCCGCCTCGCTTTGTCTTGAACTTCAGCACCGAGTCGCCGTAGCGCACCTCGCACGGTTCGCCCGAGCCGGAGAGTATTGTCGCCTCAGCGAGCTTGCCGTTCTTCCAGCTGATAGACACGGTGAAGTTACCCTTGGCACGCAGTCCGCTCACAGCGCCCTCTGCCCAAGCGTCGGGCAGTGCAGGCAGCAGGTGGACGAATCCCATGTGGCTCTGCATAAGCATCTCGGTTACGCCGGCTGTTCCGCCGAAGTTACCATCGATTTGGAACGGAGCGTGCGTGTCCCAGAGGTTGTCGAGCGTGCCGTTCTTCAGCAGATTGCCGTAGAGCGTGTAGGCATGATTGCCGTCGTGCAGGCGTGCCCACTGGTTGAGCTTCCAGCCCATCGACCATCCCGTTGCGCCGTCGCCGCGATGCTCGAGCACCACGCGCGAAGCCTTAGCCAGTTCGGGCGTCGTAACGGGCGACACGGTGCGACCAGGGTGCAGACCGAAGAGGTGGTTCACATGGCGATGCTCGTCCTTCGGGTCGTCGATGTCCGTCGACCACTCCATAAGTTGTCCGTAGCGACCTATCTTATACGGCGCGAGATGCTTCAGCGCGTCCTCCCACTGGCGGCGCTCCTTGGCACTCTTGCCTAACACGCGGTTAGCCTCCACAGCATCCAGGAGCACTTCGCGTATCACGGCGTGGGCGAACGTAGCACCCTCGTCAACCGGTCCGTGCTCGGGCGATGTGGACGGAGCGGCGGTGTACACACCGTCGGCGCGATGCCAGAGATAGTCGGACGCGAAGTCGGCAGATTCCTTCAGTATTTCGTAGTTGTCAGCGAGGAAATGGCGGTCGCGTGTAAAATCGTAGTAGTTCCAGAGGTGTGTGGCGAGCCACGGACCTGCGAACGGCGAGAAGTTCCACGACATATCCTCGCTCGAGAGTGGCGATGTGAAGCCGAAGATATTACCAGATACGGACGTTGTCCAGCCACGTGTGCCGAAGTACGACTTCGCCGTTACGCGGCCCGGCTTCACGAGCGTGCGGATGAAGTTGAAGAGCGGCAACTCGCACTCCGAGAGTCCCGTCGGGCAAGCCAGCCAGTAGTTCATCTGCAGGTTGATGTTGTTATGGTAGTCGATACGCCACGGTCCGTCGACGTTGTTGTGCCACAAGCCCTGCAGGTTAGCCGGCAAATTGTCGGCACGCGACGACGAGATGAGCAGGTAGCGACCGAACTGATAGTAGAGCTGCTCGAGATAATAGTCGGGCTTGCCCTGGCGGTAAGCCTCAAGACGGCGGTTCACGGGCAGGTCGTCGGCATCAACCGTAGCGTTGTTGATGTTCAGACGCACGCGGTTGAAGAGCTCCGAATAGTCGGCATAATGCTCGTTGAGCAGCGAGGCGTAGTCCTTTGTAGCAGCCTTGGCGAGCCAGTCGGCAGTAGTCTGTTTAGGGTCAACACCCACGTAAGCCTTCGGGTCGCTGAAATCGGGGTCGTAGTTGGGCTTATAGTCGGTGTCGGCTGTGATGAGGAACACCACCTCGTCGGCATCCTTCACCGTGAGCTTGCCGCCCTCGTTGCTTACCGCACCGCCCTTAGCCACAGCCTTTATGCGCACGGCGTACTCCATACTGTTGTTGTCGAGACGTGCCAGCCAGCAGAGCGCGTCGGTGCCGTCCGCCTTCATCTCGCCCGTCGACACGGGGTTGGGAGCGTAGGAGAACACGAGGTTCTGCTTGCCGCGCTGCGAGGCAGCAAAGCGCACCGCCATCACGTTGGCAGGATGCGACACGAAATACTCGCGCTCGTACTGCACACCATCCTTGCAGAAGCTCACCTTCGCAAGAGCAGAGTCGAGCGAAAGCTCACGGCGATAGTCGGTCATTCCCACTGAGCTGAGTCCGGTCTCGATGTAGAACTCGCCGGCGGTAGTGAAACTGCCGAAGCGGAACGGCTCCTCGGCGTCAGCCTCGTAGGGCACCACGCTGTTGAAGTTCTTGCGTGTTAGCTGCTCCGCCTTCTGCCAGTCGCCCTTGGTGAACGCCTCGCGTATCTCGCCCACCACATGAGCCGACTGCTTGTTCACGTCCCAGTAGTATGCAGCGCCACGCGAGGTGTTGGGACCGCCGCGCCAGAGCGTCTTCTCGTTGAACGTGATGCGCTCAGCCTCAACCGAGCCGAGCACATTGCCGCCGATATTGCCGTTGCCGATGGGCAGCGACTGCGACTCCCATTCGGGGTCGGGGTTGTTCACCAAGTCGCCGGCACGCACCAACTGGCGCTCGGTAGGCATACGGTCGGGACTCGAAGCGAGCCACACTGCCTGTCCGCGCATAGTCGTCGGACGGTCGAACCAATACTTCAAAGGGGTGTTCCGCTCGGCGAAAGCGTTGGCAGACCCCAAGGCACAAAGCGCAAGAAGCGCAAGGAGTTGTTTTTTTGATTGCATTATGATTAGTTTTTTTATTTGTCTATCACCACAAAGTTACTGCAAAAAAGCGAAATAAGCCGCCATAACATCATCTATTATAATAAAAAGCAGTAAATTTGCAAAAATCAAATAATAAAAACTATGAACAATCTAAACAACATAACCAGCAAGTTCCTCATCGATGGCACCGTGAGCGACATCAAGCCACTCGGCAACGGACTCATCAACGACACATACCGCATACAGACCGCTGAAACAGACCGCCCCGACTACGTTCTGCAACGCATCAACCACCACATCTTCACCGATGTCGATATGCTGCAGCACAACGTGGAGACCGTGACCAACCACATCCGCGAGCAGCTGAAGGCGGAAGGTGTCGACGACCTCGACCGTCGTGTGCTGCGCTTCGTGCCCACCGCCGATGGCAAGACCTACTTCTTCGACGGTGAGAGCTACTGGCGCGTGTCGGTATTCATCAGCGATGCCGTGACGATGGAAACCGTGACACCCGACTCGTCCTACGACGCAGGCAAGGCGTTCGGCGACTTCGAGGCGCGCTTAGCTGACATAGCCGACCAGTTGGGCGAGACAATCCCCGACTTCCACAACATGTGCCTACGCCGCGACCAGCTGCGCAAAGTGTACGCCGAAGACCCCGTTGGACGCGCTGAGAGCGTGAAGCTGTTCGTAGAAGAGATTGAGGCGTATATGGACGAGATGTGCCTGGGCGAACGACTCCTCGCCGAGGGCAAACTGCAGAAGCGCGTGTGCCACTGCGACACGAAGGTGAACAACATGATGTTCGACAAACAGGGCAAGGTGCTCTGCGTGATAGACCTCGACACCGTGATGCCGTCGCTCTTCGTCAGCGACTACGGCGACTTCCTGCGCACCGCCGCAAACACCATCGCCGAAGACTCGCCCGAGTACGAGAAGATCGATTTCCGCATGGACATCTTCGAGGCATTCACACGTGGCTACTTAGAGTCGGCTTCGCGCTTCCTCACTCCGCTCGAAGTGTCGCTCCTACCCTACGCCGCCGAGCTCTTCCCCTACATGCAGTGCGTGCGCTTCCTCTGGGACTACCTCTCGGGCGACCACTACTGGAAGTGCCAGTATGCCGAGCATAACCTCACACGCGCCCGCAACCAGTGGCACCTATTCCTCAAAGCAAAGGCACACGAGGCAGAGATGAAGCGATTCATAGAAGAGCAGAAGAAGTAGAGTTCTGCCATCCGCATCGGTCGTTACGAGCATCCGCGCCGACCGTTACGAGCATCCGCATCGACCGGTGCGGATCATAAAAGTCACATAATATTTTGCCAGTCTCACCATTTTTCACTAACTTTGCATCCGCTAATGCGCTTGTGGCGGAATTGGTAGACGCGCCAGACTTAGGATCTGGTGTTTTAGGACGTGAAGGTTCGAGTCCTTTCAGGCGCACCATACAGAATCCTAACTGCTTGATATTGAGCAGTTAGGATTTTTGCTTTTATATTTTTAGCAACGGATTGGCAACGTAATTAGCTACTAAATTTTATTTTCTTTTAGTTGCATCCTTCAAAAGAATGTGCTACATTTGTAGAATCTTAAATAGAAAAAGATAATGATCCTTAAAAACAATAATAGTGTGGAATATGAATGAGAATACACATACCTTAAATTCTGAACAAAAAAGGCTCTTTGAGATTCTTGTAAAAGATAAACAAGATGATTGGAAAACCTATTCGAAACGTACAAACATAAAAGTTTGGAAGGGTATTGTTGAAAAATATCCTGAAACAGCTCATTTTATATATGAATTGATACAAAATGCAGATGATACAGCTGCTACAGATGTTAAAATTCTATTATTTAAAGATAAATTGGTCTTCAAACACAATGGTAAACGCCAATTCTCTATAACAGATGCCAGAGAACAAACTGGAGAGATAGGAGATATCAATTCTATCACATCTGTAGGTTGTTCTACAAAAGAAGATGAAGAACAAACTATAGGTAAATTCGGCGTAGGTTTTAAGTCAGTGTTCCAATATACAGATACCCCATCCATATATGACGATACTTTTTGGTTTAAGATAGAAAACTATATTATTCCAACATTATTAGAAAACGACCATGAACTCCGCAATGCAGGCGAAACTCTTTTTGAGCTGCCTTTTAAGGACCCAGAGAAAGCGTATCAAGAGATTCTACAAAGACTACAGAATCTTAATATGCCTGTACTGTTTCTGCCTCATATTCAAAAAATCACCTGGTGTATTGATGGAGAAGAAACGATACATGAGTACTCAAAAGAAGTAATACAAACGGGTGAACGTCATGGCATAAAATATGAATCTTGCCGTATTCATGAATACGACAAGAACCTGTTAATGTATCTGTTCCACCGTGACTGCAATACAATAAAAGGAAAGTATAATATAAGTGTTGGATTTTATGTAAACCCTGACGGATCATTGGATATTGATGCAAAGGGACAAATATATTGTTTCTTCCCGACAAGCGAGCACTTTGATAGTTGTTTTGTAAGCCATGCTCCATTTTTACTTGTTGACAATAGAGATAGTATTAAACGCTATGAGGATATAAATCAAAAGTTCTTGAATTGCATTGCCGAATTAGCGTCTGATGCCTTGTTGTGTCTTAAAGAAATTGGTGAATGCAGGAATTCAAGACTATTAGAATCGGAAGATAACGAAATATCGACTACGAACAAAAACATTCTTATAAACGACAACATATTCCATATCCTAAATATTAAATCAACAGAATACAAAGACTCCTATTTGAGACAGTGTTATTTCAGAATAGTAAGAGATAATAAACTGCTTCTTAATAGGTCAAAGCGTTATGCTTCTATAAACGATGTGTTTTCTGCAACCATTGATTTGGAAAATTTAATTTCCTCTTCACAGATTGCACAATTATGCCAAAACAACGATAGGGATTTTCTTTACTTAAAACAATATAGATCTGATTTTAAGGAAGTCGAAGCAGAATTAAAAATTAAGCCGTTTGATAATGAATACCTAGCAAAGCATATTTCAAATTCCTTCATGGCAAACCAACCATTGGAATGGGCTCACAGACTTCTTACATATATAGAGGACAAAGCACGCGTTTTATGGAGGTCTGATGAACCAAGAATTATTAGCGACACATGGAGTGCTTTCTCCGTAGATTCTTGGAACAAGCTCAAATTTAGATTTGCTTCTATAGCAAAAACACAAGATGGAGAATGGATAAGTCCGTATTATTTGTATAAAAAGAATGCAAATGTCTGTCTGCCATATTCAGGTTTTAAAGATGTAGAAACTGACGCTTTCGGTAAAGTGTTAGATAAGGAAATCTTTGAGAAACATGAAAGCCTTTTCCGGGGTATGGGAATAAAGGAGCCAGACATGGCTGACTATTTAGAAAAGACTCTGCTTGTTCGCTATAAGAAAAATGACATTCCAACAGAAGAAATCTTATTAAAAGATTTTGAGTATATATACAAGTTGGTCTATGCCAATGCAAACCAGAGAATCAAAGATATAATAAAGAAAGAATGGAAACTAAAACAGTTAGACGAATCTCGTTTTACGTTGTGTAATGTATCAGAAATGTACATACCAACAACTGATTTTCTGAATTACGCAAAAGGCGATACTTCTTTTAAATTTGTTGATTGTGACTTTTATACAAAAGGCACAGATTTGTCATACTCTGAAGTTAAACATTTTCTTGAACTATATTTAAACGTTAGTAGCAAACCTCAAATTCGTGAGATAACGATAATAGCAGAGAAACTATATAGAAGGATTAAGTATGATTATTCCTATGAGAATTTCCCTAAATATATTGTTGATTTCCTTGATAAACAATATTTGGCTGTTACTAAATTTCCTGGTTTTAAAGATTACCAATTGGATGGTTATGATATAAATAATTGTTCAAAAGATTGGTCTCATGCTTTGTGGAGACTTGTCTGTGAAAACGGAATCGATACAAAGAAAAATGGAGAATTAGAATATTGTTTATATCGTGAGTGGTCATACCATGTTAGAGGTTTTGAGAGCTCTTATTATCATAATTTGAAAAATGACAAGTGGATAGTTAGAGCTGATGGTTCATTCTGCAATCCTAACGAAATAACCATTGACGAGTTTCATCAGTTAGGTTATGAAAAAAAAGATACCGTTGAACAGCATTTGACCTTTTTGAATGAGATTCAAGCGGAGAAAATAAAAAAGGATAAAGAAGAAAAAGAAGAACAAGACAAAATAAGTAGAGAGAAACTATATAAGAAATTAGAAGAGCAAAAGTGTTCTGTCGAGACCTTGGCATCAATCGTATCCGCATTAGAAAATGGAGTGGATATAAAAGAAGCTTTAAATGAGTCGCATTCTTCGTATGGCGAAGACAACCATATAGGAATTGGCTCTAATTCAAAATTATATTCCTATTCTGATGGAAAAACTTCCAGAATACCGAACATCATTACTTCTAATTTGGAATCTCTTGTACAAATCGTAGATAAGGTTGGCGCAGACAATCTTCCTGTTGTGGCAGACCACGTTGATGATATCGTTAACTGGATAATAGATGAAGACAAGGCACCATCTATGGTCCGACGCATTGTGAATTATATCGGCAAGAAGATATATGAACAATATCTTTTAAACGAAGGCATAAAATATGAGTCAGTAAGCAATAGCTTATTAGGTTGTGATTATAACATAAACAATGGTGAGAAATACATAAGCGTTGTCTCTACCATAAAAAGCATTGCAGACAACAAGATACCCATTGGCATATCCGCACTGCAAAATGCATTCCTTCGCAATCATCCCAATGCGCAAATACGGATTGTAAGAATATCTTTCAGTGATATTTCTATACTTCCTCAATACAACCATATTGTAAACCTTTATGGCAAAGAAGAGGAACCTGATTTCAATGACAGATTACGCAAAGAATGTGAAGAACTTGCCATAAACTATTGGAAAGGAGCAGCAATAAATGAATTCGATGCTGTATCCCCGGAATATTCTGTTAAAATAGAACGTAAGAATAAAAAGTAATGATATCTATAGCTCAACAAATATATTACAAGTGGGACATTTGCCACAAAAAATCGACTTCAGATGAAGGTCGGTTTACTGGCGTTTTATCTGAATCAAAGGTCGATTTAAATCCTCATCAGGTGGAAGCTGCTCTATTTGCATTTAAGTCACCATTAAGCAAAGGAGCAATACTTGCCGATGAAGTGGGACTTGGAAAAACCATTGAAGCAGGTATCTTATTGTCAGAATTATGGGCAGAACATAAAAGACACATATTGATTATAGTTCCAGCTTCATTGAGAAATCAATGGAGCATGGAGCTATTAGAGAAGTTTTTTCTCCCGTCTTTAATATTAGAGCAAGGTTCTTACAAAACCATTGCAGCCAAAACAGAAACCCCTTTTCAAACAGATGAAAGTATAATAATCTGTTCTTATCAGTTTGCCGTTACCCATGCGGACGAGTTATCAAAAGTCATGTGGAATCTTGTTGTGATAGACGAGGCTCACAAACTTCGTAACGTATACAAAAAAGGAAATGTGACCGCAAATGTATTGAAGGAGACATTGCGCCCATACAAGAAGATATTGCTTACAGCCACTCCTTTACAAAACAATTTAAGGGAGCTATATGGACTTATCAGTATAATTGATGATGAATTCTTCTCTTCTGTCCAAACGTTTGAGGAACAGTATAATACAATATCAATCCGTGACAACTCTAAATATGGAGAATTGAAGGCAAGGATTGCCCATATAGCGCATCGTACATTGAGAAACCAAGTACAGGAGTATGTGAAATACACCAAACGTATTCCTTTTGTGCAAGAGTATCATCTTTCAAAGAAAGAAATTGATTTATATGAAGCTGTTAGCGACTATTTATTTCGTGAGGGCACTTATGGTATACCGGATAGAATACGTCCTTTACTATCACTCCTTTACAGAAAAATTATGTCGTCATCTGCTTATGCACTGTCTTTCACGCTTCAAAGTACAATTGAAAGACTTAAACGAATTAAGGACGAAGGACGACAAATACTTAGTATGTCATCTGTATTAAATGATTTGGAAACCATTGATAATGACGATAATTCAGATTCATATGAAACAGTAGAAATTTCTGAACGAGACAAAGCTGCCATTGATAACGAAATTGAAGAGCTTCGACATTATGTTTCAATGGCCGAAGGAATTGGTTATGAGACAAAGGCTCAAGCATTATTGAAAGCCCTTACTGCATCATTTGACAAGGTTGAACGCCTTGGAGGTCTGCGAAGAGCTTTAATATTTACAGAGAGTCGTAAAACTCAAGAATATCTAAAAAACTTCTTTGAAGCGAACGGTTTCAGAGACAAGGTTGTATGTTTTAATGGAACAAATAGTAATGATGAATCCAACAATATATATCAGAAATGGCTATTGACCCATGCAGGAACATCTTATGTAACAGGTAATGTGCAGATAGACAAGAAGCAGTCTCTTGTAGATTTCTTTAAGGATTCAGCAGAGATAATGATTGCTACAGAAGCAGGTGCTGAAGGTATAAATCTTCAATTCTGTTCTTTAGTGGTTAATTACGACATGCCTTGGAATCCCCAACGAATAGAACAAAGAATTGGACGCTGCCATCGCTATGGGCAAAAGCACGATGTGGTGGTTGTGAATTTCGTAAATAAGGCTAATGCTGCAGATTGCCGTGTATATGAGTTACTGTCAACTAAGTTTAATTTATTTGAAGGCGTATTGGGTAGCAGTGATGAAATATTGGGGGCTATAGACTCTACATTTGATTTGGAAAGCAGATTGAGTTCAATATTACGAGTATGCAGAACAGAAAGTGAAATAAACAAGGCTTTCGATTCGTTGCAGAAGGAATTGGAAGATGTTATTTCAGAGCGTATCAAGGATACAAAGAAAACTCTATTGGAAAACTTTGATGAAGACGTTGTTAACTTATTAAAGGTTAGACAAGATGATGACGAAAAGAGAATCGATAGTTATATTCGCCATTTTTGGAAGTTAGCTCTTGTCGCTTTAAATGGGTTCATTTCTGATATAAATGAGAATACATCGTCATTTAAATTAGATGCAGACATTTCAAATGAGATAAAGGCAGGAGTGTACTCTGTAAACAAGAAAGAGACAGATAAAATACAAATAAGGGCAACAAGTTCTATTGGAAGCTATATACTTAGACAAATACCCTACTTGAATGTTGTCGAAGATGTAACTTTCGATTTGACATCATACCCTTATAGATCTATTTTATTAGAAGAATATAAAGACAAAGCCGGTTGGCTTATTGCTTATGAAGTTTCTTCCACTAATGAGTATGACGACGAAGAGAATATCATTTTCTGTGCTATCACCGATGATAAATATGTACTGCCAGCTGAGTTTGGATTTAAATTATTAGAATTAGAAGCAAAAGAAAGTGTCACTTGTAAGTTGCCTGACCATATTAAAGAAGATACAGAATATATATTTGATAAAAACATTGAAAAATATAAAGATCAAGTCAATGTCAGAATGGAGGAATATGCTTCATATGAGATTGAAAAATACGAATCATGGTCAGATGACAAACTTGTTCCTTTGCAAAAGGAAATAATAGATATTAGAAAAGAAAGAGATACAATTCACAGACAAATAAGAAAAGAAAAGGATATCAAGACCAAACTATTACTTAAGAAACAAGAAAACCATTTGTCTGAGAAACTCTCTAAAAAACAGCGTCAACTATTCGACTTGGAAGATGAATACAACAAGAACGTTGACACAATGACAACAAAGTTATTAAAATCATTAGAGTGCAACTTTGATAAAAGGACATTATTCTCTATTAGATGGAGAATTGTTTAACTTAAGATCATTAGTGTCTCGTTAAATCTGAGGCACTAATGACTAAAGACATCGAAAAGTATATATTCGATTATTAAATCAGTTTGCTTTTTGTTGTTATACCTCAAAGAAAAGCATTATATTTGTAGAAGTTAGAAAGCATCAAAGGAAACTATCCGTGTGCTGAAAGACAACGAGCTGCGCCAGTACGGAGAATACCGCACCAAGCGTCTCGTCCTCGATGCCTGGAATAAATTTGGATTTGACAATTAAAAAGAGATAAGTATGACTAAAGAAGATAATATTATACTATATCACTATACCACAATGAATACGTTCTATAATATGATAGAACATTCATTGTGTTATGAGGAAGGCGATATACATCCCAAATATATAACAATGTGGGCAACACATTACGCCTTTCAAAACGATCCAACAGAATGTCAGTTGTTCTTTGAAGGATTAAAAGCCGGTGTACTTGATTATACTAAAAAGAACAACATTGCACTTAACGACAAAGAAAAGGAACTCACACAACACCCCCAGTATAATCTGAACATATTTACGATTTCGTTCTCTAAGCAGGAAGATGATTTAACAATGTGGCGTGGATATGGACAAAATGGAGATGGCATAAGTTTAGGTTTCGATTTCTCCAAGCTTCCATCAACTTTACCTATGTATGGAGCAGATTGCAAAGAACGTAAATATTGGAGTGAAAGTGAGCCGACATATTTACTTTATGATGAAATAAAAAAATGTGAGTATGTTGATACAAATAACATCAAGATTGCAGAAGAAGCCTGCAATAAGACATTAAAAAACATTTTCAATAAAGATGAGTGGACAGATGTAAAACAGGCTATAATAAACAATGCTTATGCTCCTATCTATAAAAATAAAAAATATGAAGCAGAGGGCGAATATCGCATCATAAAACATCAAATAATGCCACAATATTGTCTTGCAGACAACAAACTTGTACCATACATCAAAATTAACATCCCCATTGAATGTCTAAAAAGAATCATTGTAGGACCATGTCAATCCTCGTCTGAAGTTGTCATGAGAATAAAATCATTCTTATGGACAAAGTGTTTTGATACAGAAGTAATCATATCGGCTATTCCTTACAGAAATCGATTATAAACATCATGAACAATATTGAATTCATAGATAAATTCAAAGAACTCTGGGAGCACTCAGAAAATGAGGTCGTAGAGTTTAAGAAAGCAGAGACCAACTTTGATGTTGACGAGTTGGGAAAGTACTTCTCCGCTCTTAGCAATGAAGCAAACTTACGAGAACATGAGTTCGCTTGGATAGTCTTCGGTGTTTGGGACAAGAAACACCAAATCATTGGCACCAGTTTCAAAGATGGTGAAGTAGCCTTGAACCGCCTAAAGCAAGACATGTCTCAACACACTACAGACAACCTTATTTTTAGGGATATTGTACCTATTGAGGTTGAAGGCAAACGTGTTTTGTTGTTCCAAGTTCCTGCATCGCCACGCAATATCGTGATGCACTGGAAAGGTGTGGCTTATGGTCGTGATGGTGAAAGTCTAAAACCATTGAACCAAGCCAAACAAGATGCCATCCGCCAACAACCACCAATACCAGATTGGACAGCCCAACTCGTACCCAATGCGACCATAAATGATTTGGATGAGTTGGCTGTGGCTACAGCTAAAGTCATGTTCAAGAAAGTACACTCTTCAAGTATTCCTGCCGAAGAAATAGATGCGTGGACAACAGAAGAGTTCTTAGCTAATAGCATGATGATGCGAGACGGCCAAATCACTCGTGCTGCAATACTGTTATTAGGCAAGCCGCTTTCTATCCAAAAGATTCATCCTGCCGTTGCACAAATCACTTGGACTTGGGAAGATGAAGAAGGTATTGTGCAAGATTATGAACACTTCTCCATTCCTTTCATCTTGACTGTAGATAAGGTGTTGGGCAAGATACGCAACAAAACCATGCGTGAACTGCCAGGCGGAACCCTCTTTCCTGATACGATGAAGCAGTATGATGAATATACCATACGTGAGGCTCTACATAATGCCATCGCCCATCAAGATTACACCTTGCAACAGCGCATAGTTTTCGTAGAAGGTCCAAGCACCTTATACTATGGCAATGGCGGTAGCTTTATTCCCGGCACCATAGAGAATGCTTTGGAGCATAAAGGTCCTCAGTTTCACTATCGCAACGAATGCTTATGCCGAGGCATGGTCAACTTCAACATGATTGATACCGTAGGACGTGGCATCAAGAAGATTTACACTGAACAACGCAATCGTTTCTTCCCCATGCCTGATTACGATATTGACAATGAGCATCGTACTGTAGGAGTCACTATCTATGGCAAGATGATTGACGAGAAATATACCAATCTTTTGAAAACAAATAGCTCTTTGTCTCTGAAAGAGTGCCTTTGGTTAGATGCGGTACAGAAACACCACCCCATTACCAAGGAAGCTGCAAAGCATCTTTATGAAAAAGGATTGATAGAAGGCCGTGCGCCACATTACACCATATCTCTAAAAGTTGCCAAGTTGACAAACCAAATAGGTCATTATACCAAGGAGAAAGGACTTGCTGAAAACAGCATTCAAAAGCTGCTGCTTCAATTAGCGCATAATGCTGGAGAATTAGGTTTCCAGCGTAAAGATGCATTTGAAACCCTTCAACATGTTTTTCCTGCAAACAACACTCGTGACGAAAAGCTACGAAAAATAGGTCGTCTCCTTGTTAATATGGCAAAGGATAAACTTATAGTAAAATCTTCGAATGGCAAAAAATGGCTGATAACAGAGATAGGCGAAAAAGAACTTTACTCATAATATAAGTCTTGCGGTCGTTGCGGTCGTTCTTGCGGTCGTTGCGGTCGTTTTTGCGGTCGTTGCGGTCGTTTTTGCAGTCGTTGCGGTCGTTTTTGCGGTCATTGCGGTCATTTTTGCGGTCGTTCTCGGCTATTTTCGGTCGTTCTTTACAAGTGACTCTTCAGATAAAATTGTAATGACATTTTATCTGAAGAGTCACTTGTTTATATCATCTGCCACGTTGCATCCGATACATCGCAGGGCGCATCATCGCGGCCGACAATGCACCTGCGCCGTCAATGCTCATCGTCTCATATAATAACACTGTACGTAAAAAAACTCACATATCTCCAAACGTCTGTATAACTTGTTGTATATAAGCAATATAAAGGATAGTAGGCAACTCGAAAATCGGGTTATCTACCAGCCTATCCTATAGCCTCAACAAGCTATCCCCAGCCTGTCAATGCGATTAACGCAGACAGGAAACACGATTACCGCGTAGCGAAAATATCATTACCGCATTGCGGAAACAGAAGTACCACGCTGCGGTAATGTATTTGGGGCTGAAGAAACTTTTTCTTTTTACAAAACACACCTCACTCGGGCAGTGCCGTAACAATCACCACACGATTATGCTCGTTCTTCTCATACGGCTGCGCATTGCAGCCGATACCTTGGGCATCGATGCGTGAGGGAGCGATGCCGTAACGCTCTATGAGGATATTACGCACACTGTCGGTGCGGCGAATAGATAGCATCAGATTTGTTCGTGCCTTGCCTGTGGCTTTGTCGGCATAACCGTCCAAACGGATGCGGGCAGAAGGGTGCTGCTTGAGATATTCGACGATGTTCTCAAACACTATCTCCTGCTTCTTCGCCGGCTTGGCAGAAGCGTAAGCAAAGCTAATAGAGGCAAGACGGAACGCTTCCTGCTTCTTCACCACCGGTTTCTCCACGATGCGGTCCTTAAAGACGGGGCGCTCCACTACCCTCTCCACCATATACACCGTGTCGACCACGGCTTCACGACGATGCTTCTTACTGCGCTCCTTCCTGACGTATGGCTTTGAGGCGTTGAAGCGATAGGTCAGTCCGAGTGTTGCACCGAGCGTCGGCTCGTACTTTCTGCCTGTGATGCGACCGTCGAAATGATCGGGCATGAGAGCCGAAGCAATCTCAAGGTTGACATCCATACACTTCAGCACGCTGTACTTGGCAGCGACAGAGAAGTTAGCTGTGAGCGAGTTGGTGTTCGCCGTGCCGCGATAGGCGAAGGCGTGAGCGTAGCCAAATCCTACAGCAGGAAGCACGTCAAACCTGCCCTGACTACGGAAGAGCAGACGCGAGAGGCTCACCATGAAGTCGGCATGAGCGTTGACGTAACGCAGATAATGACGATAGGTGCCGTCAGGGCGGACCGTCACATTATCTATTACAGGGTCGTGAGGACCATATACGGAACCGTCGGTCTGAGGATCACGCAGATAGAGTCCTTCCGATGTGGACATACCGTTGAGCGAATATCCGCCAATCTGCAGACGAAGGGCGTAAGCCGGAGTAATCCACTTGCCCACGCCAATAGTGTATGACGGAGTGAGGCGCTTACCGAAATCCAGCTTGCTGGCATCGCTCGAGAAGATAGTCTGCACACCTCCGCCTGCCTCAACAAACCATCCGTTCTGTGCTGATGCCGGGAGCACAAATATGCACCCCAGCACCAAGCTTATTATAGTTTTCTTATTCATATATACAGACAGTTTTTAGCTTATTCGACAATGAGAAAAGTAGGTCTGCCGGGCTCGCTGACTGTGCCATAGCTTGCGCCACTGGCAAAGGTGAACACCGAGGGAGCCTGATAGAGATACTTGTTGCGTGTTGAGTAATACTTCAGCGTAACTGCTTCCTCCGCTCCCATGCTGCCGTTTATCTCCAGGCGGAAGACATACTCGCCGTTCTCTGCCTGCTCCACCTTTGCCATGCCGCGACACTCAGTGCCCACGAAAGCAGCCATCAGGTCGTCTGCCGTTGCCTGACGCACTATGTTCTGAGGCAATGCCACGCAAGCCGTCATCTTGAGAGGATGCTTGCCTTCGACAACGAGAGGTACGGTGAGCGGATGCTCTGGCGAAGCCTCCACCTTGCCGTCGGCGAACATGAGACATGCAGGTGCCGTGAACACGTAGTTGTTGCGATGGCTGTAATAGCGGATGTCCACAGACGCCGCCTGTGAGCTGACATCATTCACCACCATCTTATATACGGGTCTGCCGTCCTGCTCGCCCACTACTTCGCCCATGCCGGCGCAGACATTGCCGATGAACGCCGCCAGCTTGTCGCCGCTCTTGTCGGCATAGCTGCCTGTAACGGCGTCAAGGGTGAGGTAAGCGGTCATGCTGCCTTGCGGCACGAAACTGAGATTCTGCGGCTGGTCCTCAGAACCAACCACCGAACCGCGCTTGCCGATGACGAAGGACTGCTCGGAAACGAACACCTGCTTCTTCTCTGCACTGTAGTAGCGGAACATCACCTGCTCGCCCTCTGCACGACCGAGGACGTCATAGCAGTAGAGCATATCCGCCTCGCTCTCTACGTGCTTGATGCCGCGGCACTCGTCGCCTACGAAAGCCTGAAGCTCATCGCCAGCGGCTACTGTGAACGGCAGCTGTGCCTTGTCCACCTTCACCCATGCCTTGGCAGGTACGGGGAAGGGACCTGACTGCTCGAAGTCGGGGAAAGCAGGATTCTCGGCTGTGCCGTAAATCTTATCCACCTCATACTTTACGTCTGATGCCACGGAAACGTAAACGCGCTTCGCAGCTGCACTGTAATAGCGGAACTCCACATCACTGCTCTCACTCGACGGTGCCTTGACATGAAGGAAGAAGAGGCGCACGCCGTCGTTCATCACCTTCTTAGCCACACCGCGACACTCGCCGCCAATGAAGGCTGCCATCATGTCGCCGTCGGCGGCAAGGGTTTCGAGGACGGGGCTGAGACGCACCACGGCGGTCATGCTCATCGGATAAACACTCTTGTCAGGATCGGTCCACGACGGCACCGAGGCATTGCCAGTGAAGTCGGCTCTCCACCCCGGGGCGGAAGCCGGGGCGTTGTCCGCCACCTGCCACGCCGGAGCCTCGCTTACGAAGTCCTCCTCAACCACGCTCCACTGGGGAGCGGGTTGCTGGGGATAGGTCTTGTCGCCTTCCTCGGTGCATTGCACGAAGAGGAAACCCAATGCGGCAAGCAATGAATACTTTATATATTTCATATAGATTTTCTGTTAATATTATTTCTTGATAGCTTTCATAGAGTATACGTTGCCGTCTACAGAGATGCTAACGATATACACACCAGCCGGAACCGTGTTGCCGGCGTTCCATGTGATGTCCACATTGCCGCCAGCATTGCAGTCGTTCCATGTCACAACACGCTTACCGCTCATATCTGTCACGTAGACATCGGCGTAGGCATCGCGGTCTACCATGGCGCGTATCTTCAGCTGCGAGTAGAACGGCGACGGATAGATGTAGAGGCCGCCTTCTGTGCCGAGGAAGCTGATGTGCATCGGCTCGTTGATGGTGCCGACATTGCTGTTGGCAGCATAGCTGATGGCGCTCGGTGCCTTGGCGATGATGTTGCCGCCGCGCTCTATCGTCACGTCCACAGCCTCTGGCTTGTCGCCACCCACGGCGAGCATGAAGATTGTTCTGCCGTCGGGCAGGGTTATACCCTCGGCATAGCCGCGCGGCTCGCCCCCTACGTAGCTTACGAGGCGGTCGCCCTGCTGCAGCTCTACGCCCTCTACTTCTACAACAGCCGTCATATTGGCTGAATACGGGAAGTAAGCGTTTGTGCCGTCAGCGTTCTTGGCAGCTGCCATAGCAGCCTTAGCCTTGCGTCCTACGGAAGTCTTCGACGGATACTGCAGCTGAGCGTCGTCCTGCGACTGGCGCTGGAGCATATAGCCCTTGCCGTTCTCCATGTATGTAAGACTACCAATCCATCCCAGATTGCCGCTGTACATCGCCATCTGCGTCTGCGACTTCACGATGTCGCCCTCCTTAGCGTCGTAGCCGGCGAGAGCCTCCTTCAGCGTGAAGTTGTCCGAAGGCAGATACGAGATGTAGTTCCAGCGCGGTGTGCCGTCCGCCTTTGCTCCACGGATGGTGAGCTTGTGCGATGTCGGGTCAACCGCCGGTCCTGAGATATGCAGGCTCTGCGGCTTAGAGCTGTGTACGAGATACATCTGGTCATTGTCAATTTCGGTGAGCTGTCCCATCCATCCGTTGCGCTTTGTCCATGATGCGAAGCCGTACTGCTCGCTCTTCACCTGGTCGTCAGAGGTCCACTTGCCGTCGGCAAGCAGCTTGTTGAGGTCAGAGAGCTTGTCAGAAGCGATGTTCGTCGATATCCACGTCCATCCCTCGTTCAGCGTGATGTTCTGCACTCTATAGTCCTTAGCTGTGAACAGCACTGGCTGTGACGGGCTGCCCACTACGGCGTTGTTCTCGAAGCTTATCGGCTTCTCGCTCTCGGCTATGTAGGTCTGTCCGGTGCTTGCGTCCCAGATGCGGAACTCGAGGTTGTCGCTGCTTACGTCGTTAGAGTAGACCGTGAGCATGGCGTAATACATATCGTTCTGCTTGTAGTAGCGGTTATTGCAAACGCCTACGCACTTTCCGCCGCTGAACGCAGCGAGCATATCCTCGTCGTCGGAAGAGTACACCTTATTAATATACAGCTTGCCGAAGACAGACATATTATACTTGAAGTCAGCCGGATTGACCGTCCACTCTGGTTTCTCGCCTTCCACCTTAACGGTGAGCTGCAGAGCCTCCACCACGTTGTTGTCGCCACGCAGATAAAGAGTCTCGTCGTACGTACCGATGTTCAGACTCGGGTCGATGGTCAGCACGATGTCTGCAGACGAAGTCGGGTCGATAGTGCCGCTTGCCGGTTCTGCCTCCAGCCATGAAGGAAGGTTCTCTACGGTGAAGTGTTCTATCGAGCCGCCCTTGTTGAGTGCCTTCACCTTGAGCGTCTTCTCCTCGTTGAGCTTCTTCACTACGGTGAGAGCGTTGTCGCTCCACTTCAGCTGGTTGCGGTCGATGTATGCGCTCCACGTTATCGGCGAGAGAATCTCGTTGCCGTTCTTGTCGCGCACGCCGTCCACCGTGAACTTCACGATAGTCTTCTCTATACGCTCATAAGGCTCCTTCAGGTTGATGATGAGCGCGTCGTTGTTCACCACGAAGTCGTAGAGCAGCTTGCTCTCCGGTCCCTTGGCCTTGACCGGTGCAGAAGCCTTGGTCTCTACGTCGCCGCCTACCACCACAGCCTCAGGCACCTTCTGTGTCGGGTCAGCCTGCTGCTTCTGGTCCATAAGCGAGAACTGCAGTTCCTTCACGCCCTGCCATTCCGTGTATGTCTCGAACGGATAGTAAGCCAGGAGTCCCTTCTCCGCTCCGTCGAGTCGGTTGCTGTTGCCGTTCTCCACGAGCGTCTCGCTCTTGTAGAGATTCCATACACGCACCTCGTCAATCTCGCCCTTGAAGAAGTTGTCGGCTCTCTCCTGCTGTAGGTTGTCCGCCGGTGTCCACACACGAGCGCCGAGATGGATGTAAGCCGCTGCTATGCCACCGAGGTCAGCTGCCTCGAAATAAGTGTTCAGCTTGCCGTCCACATAGATCTGACCACGTCCGCTCGTGCGGTTCACAGCCACTGCCACGTGGTGCCAGTCGTTGTCTGCGAAGCTGCCGTCACATGCCACACGCACGCCGTTGTTATGGAATACCAGTCTGCCCTCCTCCAGATTGAGAGCGAAGAGATTGAGCGAACCGCCCATTTCCTCGCCGTCGCCGCGTCCGTTGGAGATGATGGTGGCTGTCTGCTGAGCCTCGTCAGCCTTGAACCATGTCTCTATGGTGTAGTCCATGCTGCTGTCTACCACACACGAACTGCCCGAAGAGAGCTTCACGTACTGGTCCTTACCGTTGAACGCCGCTGCGCGACCCTCTGGGTTAGCCCATTCGCCGCCTCTCATCTCGAGGTTTGCGCCGTGAGCCTTGTCGGCAAGCACGTTGCCCTTAGCCTCCGCCATCGGATAGTAGGCGATGAGGTTGCTTTCTGCGCCCGAGAGCATCGTCAGCGAGTTGGTCTGCAGACGTGCCGGCGTCATCACCTTGTCCCAGATGCGTGCCCCGTGCATCTTGCCTGCGAAGTGTCCGCTTCCGTCCACGCTGGCTCCGAACACATAAGCACCCTCGCCATTATACTCGCCCACCTCAGCTGCGCTGATAAGCTGCTCGTAGTTGTAGTAAGCCGACACGTCGCCCTCATTGTTATATACGAGAGCCACGTGTGCCCATGTGCCCTGCTCATAGTCGAACGCCTTGTCGCTGACGATCGTCTTCTCAGCCACCTTCACCTTCAAGCGGTTGTCGCTCGTCGTCGCAAGCTCTATCGCCCTGTTGGCGTTGCCCTGACTGAAGAGCACGGCGTCCTGTGCCTTGTCGGCAAGAGTCCACATCTCTATGGTCAGGTTCTTGCCGCTCCAGTTGCGCTGGAATTCCGACACGAGCACGTCGTTCTTTCCGTCCAGACGCACGCTCACGCTGTGGTCAGTCTGTGCGCCGTTGCGTACGCCCGTCACCGAGAAGTTGTTGTCTGTGAGCAGTCCGTCCGCTATCGGCTCGTTGAACCTCAGCATCACCTCGTCGTTCACCGTCAGCACGCCGTTCGCCGGCTGCGCGCTGCCGAAGAGGCGCGGGTTGTACATATCCTTTATGCCCGTGTGCACGGCAGAATAGTTATACACCTCCTCATTGTTTATCATGCTCGTACCCACCGTGCGCAGGTCGTAACGCTGATCCTGCTGGTCGTCCATGAACCAGCGATACTTTATCGTGCCCGCGTCCGCCGCCTTAATCATCTCCGCGTTCATGCCGTTCTTCACCGCCTGGTCATAGAGCGTCTCGTCGTCGTAGTAGCTCATGAGCGTCGTCCAGTCGTTGTCGCTGCCCGACGACGGCTTGTACTGCAGCATGATGCGGTGGAAATTGTCATAGTTCACGTCGAAGCCGTCAATCACCACGTCCATGTAATGCTTCTGCACGCCGTTCACCTCCGCCGTAGGCAACTTCGTGTTGTACGTCCAGTTGTCCGTAGGCTTCTTCAGCTTCACGTCCGTAGCCGAGGGCGTGAAGTGCACGCTGAACGTCACGTCGTCGTAGATGTCGCCCTGGAAGTCAGTCGGGTCACACTGACACTGCGACTGCAGCATCAGTCTGAGGTTGTCGTAGTTCATCACCGAACCCTTGCGCACCTCTAACGTCTTCGTCAGCGTACCCCCTGCCGGCACGAGCAATGCCCTGCCGTTGCCGATCGGTGCACCGTCCATGAGCAGCTGTGCTCCGTTCGGATTGCTGCTGTCGTCGATTACGAGGTTATACCAGTTGTCGTCCTGCGACTCCGAGTCGTTGCGCAGATACAGCGTGAAGTAAGCCGACTTGCCCGAAGGAACATTCTCTACGAAGTCCTTCTCCACCGTTATCTCCGGCACCTCCATCTGAACCGTTGCCTCATCTATCACGTGCTGTCCCGGCTCGTAATACTTCGTCTTGTATTCGCCCTCGTAAGGACATGACGTCGCACCGCCACGGGTCTTGAAGATGAACGTAGAGAAAGTCCCTCCCTCCTCATTCTTCATGTCCTTGTACTTGACGTACTGGTCGCCATCCTTATATCCAGCCTCGCGGCATACATCCACAGAGATATAGTCAGAGCCTTCCTCCGCAAGCACATAACCCTTACAGTGGCGTGCCGTCTCCTCAGTAGAGAACTCGCCGCCGTGTTCAGTGGTAAAGCTCTCGTCTACAGTGAGCACCATACCAGTGCCATTGAGTGTCCATCCGAAGTTGTTGGTGAACTGAGCGCCAATCAAGATCGAGAAGCGTTGAGTCTCCGAACGTCCAACCTCATACTCCTCAGAGTATTCATAAGAAGCACCGCCCTGGAACGAATGGTTCTGCATGAGCTCTGCCTTCACCTTCTGCTCCTCGTTGTTGCGAAGCTGCATCTTCCAGTTGTCAATCGACTGATTGAGGAACATGATAGTATCCTCCTTCAACGGCTGTCCTGCAGGAGCGTAAATCTTGTAACTCGGTCCGTCTGTCGGGGTGTTGGCATTGGCACCCTTAAACACCTTGTCGTTGTTGCTCTTGCCGAAGTTAGGATCGTCTACAGCAAGCTTAGAAACGTAAACAGGCTTCTTGGTATTGTTAGCCATAGCCTGGAAGTCTACACCTTCAGCCGACTGATGCAACAGCTTGTTGCGCACGTCCTCGAGTTTAGGCAACAGCACCTGCTCTATGTGTACCTGCGGATAGGTGAACATTGTGCCGTACTTCTGCGAGAGTCCAAGACCTGTGGTCTTGACAAGCAGATACTCGTTGCTTTCAGGAGTAACACTACCAAACAGTTCGTATTCGGTAGGATTGGCGAGATACATCTCACGTGTAGTAACGGCGATGTTTTCGGTCTTGCCCACGCCGATATTAGTAGAATAGCCTACGAAGAGGTCGCCGTCGCTTCCCACATACTGTGGGTCGCTACTTGTCTCGAAGCGTGTGGTAGTGGTCATCGTCTTAGTGTCAGAGTCAGTACCACCGATTGTCTCACTGTGAGAAGCGCCGAATGAGAATTCGTTCTTCACATCGTTCTCGTTCACCACTCCGGCACCAAGACCGGTGAAGGTGATGACCTTGGCACCAACCTTTGCCTCGTTGTTCAATACTCCCTCGTTAGTAACATTTCCCTCATACGTACTTGTAGAAGTAACTGTCACGCCCTTCTCAAGATAAGCATACGAGTTGCTTCCCGGCGGGTCGCGCAGCACGAAGAGCACCTTGTCCGGTCCGTTCGTAACGAAGTCCGAACCTAAAGTCTTTGCACCAATTACGATAGCCTTAGTGTTGCCCTTGCCGTCAAAGCCACCCTTCCAGTTGATTGTTGTAGAAGATGTGCTTTCGCTGTTTTCGCTGTAGGTCATATCCATAGCGGCAGAGCGCAGAGCCGAGGTCATTTCCGGATTGTTCACCTGGAATGTCCATTCTGCCTCACCCTTCTCGTCGGTAGTGATGTCTTCTTGCGTTCCGTACGCAATGTCGCCTCTACTGAATGACAGCTTAGCCTCAGGCGTTGGCACGATGTCTTCCTTAACGCCATCCTTACGTCTGCCGTCCTTATCCTTATATTCGTACACCTCCGCTGTGGTGATGTGATAAGTGACGTATTGTCCCTGCTCATACACCGGCACGCCGAGTGTGTAAGGCTGTGCAGCATTGTCAGGATCGTAGGTCTTCACCTTTATGGTCTTTGTCTGATCGAGGGTAGAGATGCTGAGTTCTTCCTTTCCGAAGAAGTCCTGAAGCTTACCCTTCACCTTCTCCTTCACGATGATTGACGGAGTGTAGCGCTTGATGAACTGCTGCTTCTTGTTGTAATATACGGTGTCACTGCAATTGACAAACTTGCCCTGCGTAGAGATAGAGTCGACATAAGCATTCACCTCGCTCTGCTTTGCAAACTCGTTGCTCAGGTTGAGGTCTTCGCCACTGCCCGGGATGTTGTCATGGCCGGGCACCACTACATTAATCTTATACTTCTCAGGAATGAGGTCGGCAAAGAACTCACCCGTCTCGGCATTAGGATAAATCGTAATCTTGTTGCCCTCGTACACCACGCGGTTGTCGTACTGCTTCTTGGCATATACGCCCTTGAAGTGGTTGAGGGTTTCCTCGTGCTTAGTGGCGGTCATTTGGTAGGCATCGTTCTGATATGTAAGTTCGATGCGTACGTCGTCAGCGAGGTTGTTCTTCGAAAGCGAGTGACCCACGGGGAATGCCTCCTGCTTGGTGCCGCCGGCAACACGTCCGATGTAACGTACGGTTGTAACGTCAAAGATTTCGAATCCGTTGTCGTCGTCCTGATAGTTGCGGTCGGTGCCGTCGCTGTTGGTCAGCTTGCCGCCGTTCTCAAACGTATGGTTGGCAAGCACAGCCTTCACCTCGTGCTGTCCTACGGGTACGCTTATGGTGAACTGTCCGTGAGCGTCGGTCTTCACGATGTTGCTCTTGCCGTCCATAACGGTGACTCCGTCCACGGCGAACGACACTCCCTCAACGGGCACGTTGCCACCCTTGTACATCACCTTACCCGAAATCTTGAACGACGACTTGTCCGTGAAGTTCACGGTGTGGCTCTGTGCCTGCGAGTTGATGAGGCGCAGCTCCTTTGCCGATGCAAACTGATGTATGCCGAGTGTCGGCACAATCATATACGTAGTTCCGTTGCCGGTGTAGGGCAGCGAACGAATCTGATAAGAACCGTCTGTAGCTGTGTAGCTGCTGTAGCCGAGCTGTGCGGAAGTAGGAATGTCTTTCGAACTGGTCGTAATATTCGTAGCCACACCATGATTCATATTATACTTGGTGCCCTTGTACGAGATGTCGTAGAAGGCGTCGTCAACCGAATAGTCGAAGGTGTAGTAAGCCTGCAGACCGTCCTCATTACCTACGAGGTAGCGGTTGTAGTCGCTTGCGATGGTGTCAGCATTGAGCGCCTTGTTCCATAGACGCACCTCGTCGATGGCTCCCTCGAAGCCTTCACCCATCACCACATTGTTGTTGTTGCCCGTAATCTGAGCCGTACGCTCGGCTTCTGCCACAGCCTCACCGTTTATATATATAATAAGGTGTGTGTCGTTTGCCACGGCTGAGAGATGCACGAACTGTGCCGAAGAAGCATAGTCGCTGAGCTTCTTCGGAGTCTTCAGCGTCTGAGTGCCAGCTGTGAACTCAATCTTCTTGCCGTTATACGCCAACTTGTACATGCCCGGCTTCTCGATGATGGTGCCTTCCTTGGCTGCTCTCACCCATGCCTGAAGCGTAACTGCTTGCGTGGCGTCATTCAGAAGCTGGTCGTTGTCGACGGTAAGATTAGACGCACCGGTGAACACGTACGACTTGCCCGGAACGCCCGAACCTTCCGTTGGCTCAGCGCTAACCTTTGCGCCCGACACAGCCTGGCCGCTCTCGAACGTCACGCGTCCGTAGATGTCACCCGTCGGTGTGCGGAAACCAACGTCAGTAAGTTTCTCGTCGCTCTCAATCAGTTTGCCCGAACACATCACCTGTCCGCGTATGCGATAATCGTATACGATGCCAGGAATGGCGTTCACGTCGTTATAGTAATAGTCGTTCTGAGCCTCGTTGCCCTCAGTAACGGCTATCTGCTTATAGTCTGCATCGGGAGCGCCATGCTCCTTGCGGTTGATTACGAAGCGCTCAAAGTTGCCTTTGCTGCTCCACGCCAGTTCAACGCGGTCAGAGTAGTAGCCCTTGCCGGCTGTGAACGCAACAAGATTGCCTATGCTTGTGGGCATGACTGACTCAGGCGCAGCCACTGTAGGTAGTGTGCCGTAAGCCTCGGTAGGCTTCACCGTGAGGCGGTAACGATATTCGTTGCACACCATTATCATGTCGTCAACATACTTGCCGCTGAGGAATTCTTCCTTCGACAGCTCGATGTTGTCGGTAGTGTTGGTTGTTACGTTGATACGTGTAATCACCGCTTTGGTGCCCGAACTCCAGATGTCGCCCTCTGTCTGCCAAGTGATAGTGGCAGTCTTGGCTTCCTCGTCCAGTACGGCATGTACAGAACCTGCTGTAACATTGCTGTGCTTTGCAGAAGCCGATAGAGAAGTATGCTTACTGAAAGCGTTGTTCCACACGTCAGAGTTGCCTGTATGCGAACGCTTAATGCTGAATTCATAATTCAGACTCTTGCCTAAAGGTACGTCAAACTCATAGCTGTATGCTGTCTTACCAGCCATATACTGGATATTCTGTGTGGTTGTCTCCACAGCATTTGTAGCCTTGTCCGTACTCTTGATTGTGAGCACCATATTGTCCTCAATGCAGTTCTGCGTCGGAGCCGCACTGAGATTCCAGTTCACCTTCGCCTTGCGCGTCACCTGATTATAGTCGGCGCTGATTTCCTTCACCTGCGGATAGGCAGGGCGCGTGTGGCTGTCACTGAGCGTATAGTATGTCACCTGTTTGTTATAGCTTGGCGTATACTTCTGCTTCACCTTATAGTCGGAGAAGTTGTCAAGGCTCATCTTGTCAGTCGGAACGAAGAACGAACCGCTTGTATTGCTTGCACTGACCGAACCTATTCCGCTTATTTCCTCTCCCGCCGAGTTACATAAGACGAAAGAACCGTAGCTATCAATGGAATAGTCGGAAGCCTTTCCGTCTTTCTTAAAAAAGATGATATATCCAGGAGTACTGTTCAACACGTAATATCTGCCACCGGTTATCACGGTTTTCGTACAACCATAATTTGTTTTTATGTTAACCGTATGGGTAACATTATTATCGTCGCGTCCTCTACGCCACCATTTACCAGTGTATGTAACGCTCTCGCTCGAATTGACTTGCTTCAAAGGAATGATAAGTCTTAAATAATATGCTTTCTTACCATTGGTCGGATCTGTCAACTTGCCCAGCCATTGAACATACTTGTAATCGATTCCGGTAACTTGGTCGCCACCAACCTCAAGACTCGTCCATTTATCTTCGGGTCCTCTAAGTTTGATTTCCTTACCTGCTACATTCACAGTGAGATAACCATTTTTGCGGCAGAATCCGCAATGACCATCACCGCTGGCACCCCAATCTTGATATACGCGGATATCAAGTTCAAGAGTAGCATTAACCGGATTGAACCGTTGCTTAATCCAAGCATTGTTCCAATCGTCTGCCGACGCCTTCTGCACTGAGAACGCCATCAGCATCACGACACAAAGGAAGAACTGCATGAATCTTCCTGCAGACGTTCGCATGGAACGCTGCGTAGAAACAGAATTGCCTGCAAACCGCCTGTCCAGATAAGGAGGAGGTTGCTGAAGTCTTCTTCTTTTCATTTTAATGATGTTTTAGAGTTATTGATTAATTTATATTATGTGATTTCGTTTCACATTACAAAATTAGACTTTTTTATTAAAATTAAGTGTCTGATTGCTGCGTCGCTGTGTCTACTTCCAACAAAAAAGGTGTCCACTTCGTATGAAGTAGACACCTTAACAGTGTGTATCTTAACGGGCTATCATGCTTGTTTGTCTCGCCAGGCGATAGGCGTGCATCCCTCTTTCTCCTTAAACACTCTGTAGAGATAGGAGCGTGAGGAGAAGCCACATTCGGAGGAGATGATGTCGTTGCTGAAGTCAGGATTTTCCATCATCATCTTTTTGGCAGCATTGAAGCGTATCTCGCTAAGCCAGATTCGGAACGTTGTGTTCTGACACTGGCTGAAGTATTGCGACAGCTCGGTTTTGTTGATTTCGAGCAAATTTGACAATGTCAGCATATTGACTGTGCAGTCCTTATAGCCTAAGTCGGCACACCAATGGTCGAGGGCAGACCGGATGAAGGCAATTCGTGAGGTAGGTAGCTGTTTGGAGGTTTGCTCACTGCCGATCTCAGGCGCAGACTGCTGCACGTCACACTTGACAGACTCTTCCTCGCTTTCAGCGTTGACAGCATCGGCGGTCAGATTGTTACCTCTTTCCTTATCCAACAGTTCTTCAGTTGGGACATAATTGAAGCCGAGCGCCACAAAATTGACGATGAAGAAGAGCGTGGCTACGAGTCCGAAGGGACCTATTATATATAGCGACTTAGTAGAAAGGATGGCAAACGGGATGATGGTGGCTGTGATAAAGAGCAGCGTAAGGCATGCATAAGCATATCGCGTGAAAGGGCGCATGTCGGTGGCTGTCATCGTCTCAAGGAGCTTCTTCCGCTTGTTCATCTCTATTATTATCATGTATATGCAGTAGACAATATTGCCCAAAAAGAGAGCAAGCATCACGTAAAGCCATGCGCCAATGTTCAGGGAACCGCTAAAGCTGTAGCCCACAGCGAAGGCGGCAAGCATGGCGGCGTATACGGCGGCGCAGATAAGGTTCATCTTACGGCGCTTGGTATGGGTAGCCTCAACGTTGTAGATAGCCATCGCGAAAAGCGTAAAACAAGGCTGATAAACCAGTATGTTGATAACAGCACCTAAGTATGTGCTCGTGGCGCGGAAGCCATAGTGCATCTGCAGGAAGAAGTGTGCTGCCATCAAAAGCAACGCCGAGGATATCATCCAGCGCGAATACTCGTACCGCCGATTTGTCCATCTTACGTGAATACGCGTGACGGCAATGAAGAATGCGCTGATAAGCATTAATATCAGACATGCAAACTGTAACAAATATAGCATAGTATGTAATTTTTGTATGTACGTATCAACAAAGATACACGCTGCAAAGATAGTGCAAACCGAAGGCAGAACATCAAGCTTGCTTGAGTGTTATGCTGAGGTGCAGCCTATCTTCTGCAAAGATAGTGCAAACCGAAGGCAGAACACCAAGCTTGCTTGAGTGTTATGCTGAGGTGCAGCCTATCTTCTGCAAAGATACGCAAAAAAAACGTATCCGTATATGTGTTTAACAATTATTACTGCTCAAACGCATATCTGTTTAAAAAAGAGTCAGTAACTTTGCACCCTCATACACAACAATAACATTACTAATGAAAAGGAAACATAATCCGAAACAAATCAGCACCGTATTATCGGTAATCATGTGCACGTTTGCCATCGCCCTACAGACAGCAAACGCTAACCCTATCAGCCCGCAAAAGGCGGCGCAGATCGCAAAAAAGTACATCACACTCCCACACGACAACGCCCAGAAAGCCCCGGCTAACACCTCAACATCTCCGCTCGGCTTTTGCCTCTCTCCATCAACATCTCAACTCCTCAACTCCTCACCATATTTTCTCTTCAACGCTGCCGACGAACGCGGCTTCGTGCTCGTTGCCGGCGACGACGCCATGGGCGAAGTGCTCGCATACAGCACGGAGCACACCCTCGACACGCTCAACGCCAACCCCTGCGTCAAGCTGCTGCTCGAAGGCTACAGGCAGGGCTACCAGGCGCTGAAGGAGGGAACAGTTGCAGCACACGCTCCTGCACGCACCGGACTGTTCACCAAGACCGTCACACCCCTGCTCAAGAGCAAGTGGGGACAGTCCGAGCCGTACAACGAGCTCTGCGGCTATCCCTACACCGGCTGCGTGGCTACGGCCATGGCGCAGATAATGCGCTACCACCGCTGGCCAGCACAGGGCAAGGGCGAAAACGGCTACAAGGTGGCTGCCTATGACGACGACGTGTACGTCGACTTCTCTCAGTCGCACTACGACTGGGACAACATGCTCGACGACTACCGCTATCCCGTGCAGCCCACGAAAGAGCAGCGAGCAGCTGTGGCTCTGCTCATGAGAGACTTCGGCGTGGCATCGTTCATGCAGTACACTCCGGCACTCAGCGGCACACAGGGCGTGAACGCATACAACGCGCTGCAGAAGCACTTCGACTACACGGCGGCTTACGTGACAAAGGCGATGGAGGGCGCAACACGCTTCGCAGAGATTCTGCGCGAGGAGCTGCTGGGCGGCTGCCCCGTCTACCTGGAGGGCCGCCCTGCCGGCTCAAGCTCAGGCCACGCCTGGGTTACCGACGGCTTCGACGAGAACGGACTCTTCCACATGAACTTCGGATGGGACGGTGGAGGCGACGCCTACTTCTCGCTCACCAACCTCAGCCTGCAGGAGACCGGCGACGAGTTCGGCAACAAACCGCTCGCGTTCAACCGAGCCATCACCGCCATACTCGCCCACCCGAACAACGGCAAGTATCCGGCAATAGACCCCGGACTGATGGAGAACATGCCGCAGCTGATGTTCAACGAGGGCGGCACGTTCACGATGAAGGATGCCGCAGACAAGGCGTTCGACGCACACAAGAAGCAGACCATAGAGATGACCTCGTTCGTGAACAAGGGCAAGGCGTTCAAGGGCGACGTGGGCGTGGCTATGTACGACGCTGAAGGCAACTTCAAGAGCGTGGCTTACTCGGACGACCACGCCACAGGCGGATTTACGCAGCGCATCTTCGGCGACTACGGTGGCAGTATGGGCACCGACAACCTCATGGTGCACACACTCTCAACGAAGGTGAGCTTCGACGGACTTCCCAACGGCTACTACCGCCTCGTGCCCGTATGCGCAGCTATGGGCGACGACGGAACATGGGGCGACTTCCTGCGCATGAAGAAGGCTCCGACAATCGAAGTGGAGCTCACCGACGGCAAGGGACGCATCTCCGAGACCTGCTCTACGGAGAATGTCATCTTCCAGCTCATGAACCAGCCGCGCCTCTCTGCCAATGCGGAGCAGGGCGAAAGCATATACGCCTACTTCAACCTGAAGAACCTCAACGGCGTGCCACGCGACTGCTATCTGCGCGTGCAGCTGCTCGACGAGGCTAAGCAGGTGGTGCTCAACACACGTGTCGACCAACTGACGGAGATTGAGGGCTTCACCGAGATGGAGATACCCGTTAAACTCTCAATACCCACCGACCTCGCCCCGGCACGCTACGAGGTGAAGCTCGAGGCGACACGCGACCAGGAGGAGACCGACTTCTACCCTATCAACAACATACACGACAAGGATGCAGCTTACATCGAAGTAGTGAAGGCTGAGGAGAAGCCGCTCATGGCAAAGGTGGAGGTGTTCTTCAGCGACAACTCAGAGCAGAAGGTAGAGTCGGGCGTACTCGATATGTCGCAGACTTCGCTCTTTAAAATCGGCGTACTGCTGCGCACTAACGAGAAGCTCTCGTACGAGGGTCACGTGAAGATGATGTGCGAGGATGTGGAGCTCTGCGAGACGGTGGCTGTCAACGGCATCGACGACGACGTTACAGTGTCTTCTGCCTTCGACATTCCGCTCTACAGCTACTGGCTGCGCAAGAGCAGCGTGCCGTTCGAGGACGGACATATATATAAGGTGATGATGATGGGCGCGAAGAACGGCGAAGACATGGAGCTGAAGGTGGCAGACACACCAGCAACATACATCAAGCGCGAGGGCGACCTGCTCACGCTCACCCACGACATACCAACCGGCATTGAGTCGGCTGCGGCTCCTACCATAAGCGTGAGTCGCGAGGGCTCGCAGATTGTTGTCACCGGCGAAGGCATCAAGAGCGCAAGCCTCTACAACGTGAGCGGCGAGCTGATCACCACCTCACCATCTCACCACCTCACCATCTCACCATCTCAACACCTCACCATCTCAACATCTCAACACCTCACCATCTCAACATCACACCTCACCCCCGGCGTGTACGTGCTGCGCATAGAAACAGGCAAGCAGACACACGTCTACAAATTCATTCTCTAAGATTATTGCAAATCAAATAGCTCTTAATGCTAATCATAGGAGGCTACGGCATTCGTGCCGTAGCCTTTTTATATATATGTATCAAAATATTTTACGCAAATAATTCTACGTTTTTCCTTTTCGTGTTGTTTTATTTCATATATTTGCAAAATCTATCGGCAACGACCAACCACTAATATCCATTATCAACCTAATAAATAAAACGTTATGAACAACATCCCCTCAGTATTTTGGCTGATCCCAATAGCCAGTGTTGTAGCATTGGGAATGGCATGGTTCTTCTTCCGTTCGATGATGAAGGAGGACGAAGGAACAGACCGAATGAAAGAGATTGCCGAGCATGTACGCAAAGGCGCAATGGCTTACCTCAAGCAGCAATATAAGGTTGTGACAATGGTGTTCGTAGTGCTCGCCATCGTCTTCTCGTTCATGGCTTACGTGCTGAAGGTGCAGAACCCGTGGGTGCCGTTCGCTTTCCTCACCGGCGGTCTGTTCTCCGGCTTGGCAGGCTTCTTCGGCATGAAGACCGCCACCTACGCTTCCGCACGCACTGCCAACGGCGCACGCACCGGACTCGACAAGGGCTTGAAGATAGCCTTCCGTAGCGGTGCCGTGATGGGACTCGTCGTCGTGGGTCTCGGACTGCTCGACATCGCCATCTGGTTCGTCGCTCTCAACGCCTTCTACGACGGAGAGGCTACAGCCCTCGTCACCATCACCACCACTATGCTCACCTTCGGCATGGGTGCTTCGACGCAGGCTCTCTTCGCTCGCGTAGGCGGTGGCATATACACAAAGGCTGCCGACGTGGGAGCCGACCTCGTGGGCAAGGTGGAGGCTAACATACCCGAGGACGACCCACGCAACCCTGCCACCATCGCCGACAACGTGGGCGACAACGTGGGCGACGTGGCTGGCATGGGTGCCGACCTCTACGAGAGCTACTGCGGCTCGATACTCTCAACGGCTGCCCTCGGCGCAACGGCGTTCGCCATGAACGCAGACATGCAGCTGCGCGCCGTCATCGCACCAATGGTGATTGCGGCTATCGGCATCTTCCTCTCGCTCATCGGCATCTTCCTCGTGCGCACCAAGGAGGGCGCAACGATGAAGGAACTGCTCCACTCGCTCGGCCTCGGCACCAACGTCAGCGCGGCACTCATCGCCGTTGCCACCTTTATTATATTATATATGCTCGGCATCGAGAACTGGCTCGGACTCTCCTTCTCCGTAATCAGCGGCTTAGTGGCAGGCGTGGTCATCGGTCAAGCCACCGAATACTACACCTCGCATAGCTACGCACCGACGCAGAAGATTGCGGAGGCTTCGCAGACTGGTCCTGCAACGGTTATCATAAAAGGCATCGGAACGGGCATGATATCGACGATGATACCCGTCGTGACCATCTCCGTAGCCATCATGCTCAGCTACCTCTGCGCCAACGGCTTCGATATGTCGCTCTCAGCGAAGTCGATCAGCACCGGTCTTTACGGCATCGGCATCGCTGCCGTGGGTATGCTCTCGACGCTCGGCATCACTCTCGCCACCGATGCCTATGGACCAATCGCCGACAACGCCGGCGGCAATGCAGAGATGAGCGGACTGGGCAAGGAGATACGCGAACGCACAGATGCGCTCGACGCCTTAGGCAACACCACCGCAGCTACGGGCAAGGGCTTCGCAATCGGCTCGGCTGCACTCACGGCTTTAGCCCTCCTCGCCTCTTACATTGAGGAGATAAAAATAGCCATGGTACGCACCGTGGAGAACGGCAAGCAATACTTTGACGCAGCCGGCAACCTCTTCGACCCGACCAACGCCACAACTATCGACTTCATCGAGTTCTTCCAGGTGAACCTCATCAATCCGAAGGTGCTCGTAGGAGCATTCCTCGGAGCCATGGCTGCCTTCCTGTTCTGCGGTCTCACGATGGACGCAGTGGGACGTGCTGCAGAGTCGATGGTGCAGGAAGTGCGCCGTCAGTTCCGCGAGATAAAGGGCATACTCGAAGGCAAAGCGACACCCGACTACGGCCGTTGCGTGGAGATAAGCACACGCAGCGCACAACGCGAGATGCTCATCCCGTCGCTGCTTGCCATCATCATACCTATCGTCGTAGGCTTGGTGCTCGGCGTGGCTGGCGTACTCGGTCTGCTCACAGGCGGCTTGGCAGCAGGCTTCACCCTCGCCGTGTTCATGTCCAACTCGGGCGGAGCGTGGGACAACGCGAAGAAGATGATTGAAGAGGACAACTTCGGAGGTAAGGGCAGCGAAAACCACAAAGCGACTATCGTGGGCGACACCGTGGGCGACCCGTTCAAGGACACCTCAGGACCTTCGCTGAACATCCTCATCAAGCTCATGTCGATGGTGAGCATCGTGATGGCTGGTCTGACTATCGCCTTCCTGTAACACCATCTTACCACCTCAACATCTCAACATCTCAACACCTCAACATCTCAACATCTCAACATCTCAACACCTCAACATCTCAACACCTCAACATCTCAACACCTCACCATCTCCGCTCGGCTTTTGCCGCTTGCCAGAGCAAGAACACCTCACCAACCAGCCCGAAGCCCCATAGAACTGGGACTTCGGGCTTTTCTTTTCCCCCAACAGCAAGTCCACACAACCGAAAATACTATGCATTTTAGCAAAGTAAAAGCATTCGTTTTATGCATTTTACCGAAATAGAAACACCCATTTTATGCATTTTAGCAAAGTAAAAGTACTCGTTTTGTGCATTTTAACAAAATAAAGACAGCGTAAAACACTATAAATCAATTAAATTATGTATATTTGTAACGTATGTAAAAATCAGCTACATAATAACATTTTAAAACACAATGATAGAAAGCATAATAATAGCAATAGTAGCAGCCATCATAATTGGCGTAGTAGTGTACTCTTACAGCAAGAGAATATCGGAGCTGAAAGACATACACAACCAGCAAACAGAAGAGCTGAAAGAAGCGCACAGCAAGCAAATTGCCGAACTGAAAGAGGCGCACGAGGCGCAGCTCAAACAGGCAAAGGAGACGCACGAGGCGCAGCTCAAACAAGCAAAGGAGACACAGGAGAAACAGCTGCAGCAAGCAAAGGAGGCGCAGGAGAAGCAGATAGAAGCACTACGCGAGATGAACCGCGAGCAGATGCAGAGCCAGATGAAGCTCATCCGCGAGCAGATGCAGACCACATCGGAGGAAATTCTGAAGCGACGCCAGGAGGAGTTGGGCGAACGCAACAAGGAGCAGGTGTCAAAGATAATAGATCCGCTGACGCAGAGTCTGAAGAGTATGAAGGAGGCTTTCGACAAGTCGAAGGAGCAGCAGAGCGAAGCACTCACACGCCTTGATGCCACGATAAAGGTGAACATGGAGAAGAGCGCAGCCTTAGGCGAGACTGCCGACCGACTGACACGTGCGCTGACGGGTGAGGTGAAGGTGCAGGGCAACTTCGGCGAGCTGAAGCTGAAGCAGCTGCTTGAAGACCTCGAGCTGAAGGAGGGCGAGCAGTTTGACACGCAGGAAACGCTGCGCGACAAGGCAGGCAAGCAGGCAAAGGGCGACGACGGTCGTGGACTCGTGCCCGACTTCATCCTCCACTTCCCGAACAACCGCCACGTGGTGGTCGACTCGAAGATGTCGCTCACCGACTACGAGCGATACATGAACGCCGAGGACGGCACACCCGAGAAGTCGGAATACCTGAAAGCACACGTGGCAAGCGTGCGTGCGCAGGTGAAGCGACTGGCACGCAAGGAGTACACGAAATATCTGCCCGACGGATACAACCGCCTCAACTTCGCCATCATGTACGTGCCTATAGAGGGCGCATTGAACCTTGCGCTGCTCAACGACAGCACGCTCTGGCGCGAGGCTTACGACGAGGGCGTGATGATTCTCGGTCCGCAGACCATGTACATGAACCTGCGTGTATTAGAGATGATGTGGACACAGGTGCGCCAGCTGAGCAATCAGCAGGCGATGATGGACGCAGCGAACGTCGTCGTGGAGCGCGTGCAGGACTTCGGTATGCGCTTCATCGACGTGGAAACGAGCATGAACAACACAATGGAGAAGATGACGAAGCTGAAGGTGTCTACGGCGGAAAGCGGCAGAAGTATCATCACCGCTGCAAAAAGTCTGCTGAAAGCCGGAGCGAAGGAGAACAAGAAGAAGAAGTCGCTCGACGAAATGGACAACACTGTGTTCATCGAAAGCAACGAATAAAAAATGTCCTCGAAAGTTGGTTGCAACCAACTTTCGAGGACATTTTTTTATAATTGAGAGTTGAGAGTTTATTAGAGTGCGTCGATTACACTGCAGATATCACCGAAGATGCGTGGCAACTCACCGAGTCCGTTGATGTGGTGGTGAATGCCTTCAGCCTTGTACCACTCGATGAGCGGAGCGGTCTGGTTGTGATAAACGTCGAGGCGTTTCTTTATTGTCTCTGCGTTGTCGTCAGAGCGACCGCTCTCCTGACCGCGCTTCACGAGACGAGTCATCAGCTCGTCCTCCGGCACGTCGAGCTCAATCATAGCAGCCACCTTGTGTCCGCGCTCTGCGAGCATCTTCTTCAGGGCCTCAGCCTGCGGGATAGTACGTGGGAAGCCGTCGAATATTACGCCCTTGTGCTCCTTGCCGAAGCTGTCATACACACTTGCGAGGATGTTGACCATCAACTCGTCGGGGATGAGCTGTCCGTTGTCAATGAAGCCCTTGGCTGTCTTGCCAAGTTCTGTTCCGTTCTTGATCTCGTTGCGGAGAACGTCGCCTGTAGAGATGTGGTTGAAACCATACTTCTCAATCATCAGGTCGCTCTGAGTGCCCTTGCCTGAACCAGGAGCACCGAAAATTACGATGTTTTTCATCTGAATTCTTTATTATATAATGTTATTTGTTGACTTATTTTTAGAAATTCAAAATTCACAACTCCTACTCCACCAATGTGTAGATGTCGCGCAGGTTGCGTGCCTGCTGGTCGTAGTCGAGTCCGTAGCCGAGGATGAAGTCGTTAGGTATCTCAATGGCTACATACTCTATATCGAGCGGCACCTTCAAGCACTCCGGTTTCAGCAGCAGTGTGCAAATATGTACCGACTCCGGCTCTTTCTCTTTCAGCTGATTGAGCAGCGTCTGCATGGTGAGTCCCGACTCGATGATGTCCTCAACGATGATTACCGTTCTGCCCTTTATCTCCTCGCTCAAGCCGATGAGCTGCTTCACATTGCCTGTAGACGCAGTGCCCTCGTACGACGACATCTTGACGAACGATATCTCGCATGGCACATTAATCATACGCATGAGGTCGGCAGCGAACACAAACGAGCCGTTGAGCATGGCGAGCAACAACGGGTTCTTGTCTGCCATATCCTTGTTGATACGATCGGCTACTACCTTTACTTTCTTAAGAATCTCTGCTTCAGGGATTGATACCTTGAAGGTCTTGTCCTTTATTTTTATCACGCTCATAGGGTACAATATTTATAATTAGGTGCAAAGTTACTGAAAGTCTTGCACATAAAAAAACTGCTTGCAGATTTTTTTGTCGAGACGCATCGTTATTTATTTAAAAGTTTCCTTACCTTTGTACGCATGAAACAAAATCAAGCATCTTTGAGCAGCAAGCAGTATGCTGTGCCGTTCATCCTCATCACCTCACTCTTCTTCATGTGGGGTTTCGCACGCGCTATTCTCGATGTGCTCAACAAGCATTTTCAGAATGCGCTCGACATCAGTATCACACAGTCGGCTCTCATACAGGTGACCACCTATCTGGGTTACTTCCTCATGGCAATCCCCGCCGGACTGTTCATTAACCGCCAGGGCTACCGCCGTGGCGTGGTAAGCGGACTCCTCCTGTTCGGATTGGGCTCATTGGCGTTCATCCCATGCTCGATGTTGGGCACGTTCTACGCCTATCTCGTGGCGTTGTTCATCATCGGTTGCGGACTGGTGTTCCTTGAGACATCTGCCAACCCATACGTCACGGAGCTTGGACCGAAGGAGACAGCCACATCACGACTCAACTTCTCGCAGTCGTTCAACGGCGTAGGCTCCATGTTCGCCACACTCGTTGTGGGCAGCTTCCTCTTTCAGGGTGCCGACGGCAGCGCAGGCGGCGATGCCGTGATACCTTACACCATCATGGGCGCGTTCGTGCTGCTCATAGCCGTTGTCTTCGCACGCGTACAACTGCCTGAGATAGTGCACGAGAACGACAGCGACACCAAGCAAGGCGCGCACAACCTGAAGATGCTCTTCCGCAACCGCTGGTTCGTGTTCGGACTGCTCGCACTGCTTGCCTACGAGGTGGCAGAGATATCCATCAACTCCTACTTCATCAACTTCGTGACGGGCCAGAACTGGATGAAAGCCTCTACAGGCTCCACTATCCTCACCATCGGCTTGGGCGTATTCATGCTGGCACGCTTCATCGGCGCGGCTGTGATGAGCAACATCGCTGCCGAGAAGTATCTCGCCGTGTGTGCCCTCGGCACCGTGGTGTGCATAACCATTCTGCTGCTCGACCTCGGTCGCGACATATCGGTGTTGGCACTCATCGCCAACTACTTCTTCGAGGCTATCATGTTCCCCACAATCTTTGCCATGACCTTGCGCGGACTCGGCGGACTCACCAAGAGTGCTTCGTCGATACTGATGATGACACCGGTAGGCGGTTGCGGATTTCTCTTGATGGGCATCATCACCGACTCTACCGACAACTTCACGCTGCCGTTCTTCATACCGCTCGCAGGCTTCACCTTCGTGCTCGTGTATGCGCTGCGATATATAGCAAAGAAATAATAAGAGGGTGTGTCATAACTCAATTAATGCGGGCTGAAAGCCCAACTATCACATAGCCCAGGGCAGCGCCCTGGGTAAACATGCCCCACACTAAATCCACGCCCTGTAAGGGCAAAAGCCTAATTATTAAGGTGTTGCCCTTACAGGGCGCACTACTCAATATGTACATTCAATACCCAGGGCGTTGCCCTGGGCTATGTAGTGCTGCCCCTTCGGGGCGTGCTACTCGCGAGTTTTGACACCCCCTCTTTTGTTTTCTATCATCTATCACAAACAAATAATATCTGCAAACAATGCCTTATTCTGCGATATTTTCAGTAACTTTGCAAGTTGTCAATCGATTGATTGATTGATAGTTGTCCTTTTATTAATCAATAAAGCATAAATACAGACAATGGCAGAATCTAATTTCGTAGACTATGTAAAGATATATTGTCGCTCGGGCAAGGGCGGCAGAGGCTCCATGCACCTCCGACACGTGAAGTACAACCCGAATGGCGGACCCGACGGTGGCGACGGCGGTCACGGCGGTAGCATCTACCTGCGTGGCAACCACAACTACTGGACACTGCTCCACCTGAAGTTTCAGCGCCACGTCTTCGCTGAGCACGGCGGCAACGGCGGTCGCGACAAGTGTCACGGCAAGGACGGCAAGGACATATACATCGACGTGCCCTGCGGTACGGTGGTGTACAACGCCGAGACGGGTAAGTACGTGTGCGACGTGATGCACGACGGACAGGAAGTGCTGCTGCTCAAGGGCGGCAGAGGCGGACTCGGCAACTTCCAGTTCCGCTCAGCCACCAACCAGTGTCCGCGCTACGCACAGCCGGGCGAACCGATGGAGGAGATGACAATCATTCTCGAGCTGAAGCTGCTCGCCGACGTAGGTCTGGTGGGTCTGCCCAACGCAGGCAAGTCGACATTGCTCTCAGCCGTGTCGAGCGCACGTCCGAAGATTGCCAACTACCCGTTCACCACGCTCGAACCGTCGCTCGGCATCGTCGACTACCGCGACCACAAGTCGTTCGTCATGGCAGATATCCCGGGCATCATCGAGGGAGCGAGCGAAGGCAAGGGACTCGGTCTGCGCTTCCTGCGCCACATCGAGCGCAACTCGTTGCTGCTCTTCATGGTGCCGGGCGACACCGACGACATCAAGCGCGAGTACGAACTGCTGAAGAACGAGCTTGAGAAGTTCAACCCGGAGATGCTCGACAAGCACCGCGTGCTCGCCGTGACGAAGTGCGACCTGCTCGACGAGGAGCTCATGGACATGCTGCGCGAGACGCTGCCCGACGACCTACCCGTGGTGTTCATCTCTTCTGTCAGCGGTTTAGGCTTACAGGAGCTGAAGGACACCCTGTGGAAGGAACTCAACTCGGAGAGCAACAAGCTGCAGACCATCACCGCCGAGGACACCCTCGTACACCGCGACAAGGATATGACACGCTTCATGGCTGAGCTGGAAGCAGAGGGCGAGGACGAGATTATCTACGTCGACGACGACGACATCGAGTACGTTGACGACGTGGAAGACCTCGACGACTTTGAATACGAAGAGGAGACAGACAATGAGTAACTCTGCGCTGCGCCCTACATATTATAATATAGCCGATGGCGTGTGTGCATTCTCTACCACACGCCACGGCGGAACCAGCGAGGGCAACCACGCCTCGCTGAACATCAACCCCTACTGTGGCGACAAGCCCGAGCACGTGGCTGCAAACCGCAACCTTTTAGCTGCAGAGTTGGGCATCAGCACCGACCGCCTCATACTGCCCCACCAGACGCACGGCACCGAGACACGCATAATCGGCGAGGAGTTCTGCGCCCTGCCCGAACGCATACGCCAGATGCTGCTCGAAGGTGTCGACGCGCTGCTCACCAACGTGGAGGGCGTGTGCATCGGAGTGTCGACAGCCGACTGTATCCCAGTGCTGCTCTACGACGAGGATCACCGCGCTACGGCAGCCATACACGCCGGATGGCGCGGCACACAGGCACGCATCGTGAGCAAGACGATTGCTGACATGGGCGTGGCTTACAAGACCGACGCGAAGAAGCTGAAGGCGGTTATCGGTCCGGGCATTTCGCAGAAGAACTTCGAGGTGGGCGACGAGGTGTACGCCGCCTTTGAAGCTGCAGGCTTCGATATGACAACACTCGCAAAGCAGGAGATAAAGCGCAACGCAGATGCCACCGACCCCTCCAAATTGTTTGAGAAGAAGTGGCACATCGACCTAACACTCGCTAACCGACAGCTGCTCGAGTTCGCAGGTATGGCTCCAGAGAACATCAACGAAAGCAACATCTGCACGTACGACAACGTAGACAACTACTTCTCGGCACGCCGACTCGGCACCGAGTCGGGACGCATCTACACGGGCATCATGCTATAAACCAAAATAACTATAATGCGAATAAAGAAACTACTATTAGCCATAGCCACACTCACACTCGTGTCGGCAACCCCCGTCAAACATCAGTTCACCGCTGCCGAACAGCAGCAGATAAGCGTATCCACACCCGGACTCTTCAGTCGTTCCAACGCATTCAACATCGACCTCGATGCACTGAAGCCGAACGAATACTCCTTCCCACTGCCCGTGGGCAAGGCGACGCTGCGCAAGAACAACGTAGTGGAGATAACCACCAAGGACGGCGACGCAGTGAAGGCAATGTTCGACGGCACGGTACGTGTCTCGCGCAAGTTCCCCGACATGGGCTACACCATCGTGATACGCCACCGCAACGGACTCGAGACCGTCTACGCCAACAACGCCGAGAACGTGGTAGAGGTGGGACAACACGTGCGCGCCGGACAAACCATAGCCATCGTCGGACAACGCGGTGGCAAGTTCTACTGCGACTTCTCTATCATGATCGACGGCAAACGCATCAACCCAACCGCCGTTGTGGGCATCGGCAGTCACCGGCTCCACCGCCACACACTGCTCTGCGAGAAGCAGTACAACTACATAAACGTGTCGACCATCGGCGAGAAGGTAGACTTCGACGATAGCAAGAACTTCACCACCGAGGACGTCTTCACCAAACAATCGACCTACAAGTGGAACCTCGAAGAGATGAAGAAGGGCACATGGGCATACCCGCTGCCAGGCGCAAAGGTAATAAGCCCATACGGAGGCAAACGCCGACACAGCGGAGTAGACCTGAAGACGAAGCCGAAGGACGAAATAGTGGCAGCCTTCGACGGCGTAGTGACACGCTCAGCCACACACTACGGCTACGGCCTGTGCATCGTTATCAAGCACGCCAACGGACTCGAAACGCTCTACTCGCACCAGTCGAAGAACCTCGTGAAGGTGGGCGACAAGGTGAAAGCCGGACAGATTATCGGTCTGACCGGACGCACCGGACGCGCCACAACCGAACACCTACACTTTGAAACAATATTCAAAGGACGCCGCTTCAACCCCAACCTCATCTTCGAACACAAATCGCGCGGACTGCAGAAGGCTACACTCATACTCACCAAGAACGGCGGTATAACGCAGAAGCGCAACTAAAAAAGCAGGCAGGCAAAGCCATCGGAACATCTGCCAAAAACAACCCTCAAATTGCCACGGCGTGGCAACATTGTTTGCTTAGCATGTACAACGACATTGCCGCAGCAGGCAAACAACCTTGCCACGCCGCGGTAATTTGAGGGATGTAAAACTGCTGTAAAACGAAAATCTCGAATACACCATTTTTAGTTATAGGATGTTAAAACAAGAAGTTTTTTCATCAAACATTTGGTGGTTACAAAAAAATGCTATACCTTTGCACTCGCTTTCAAGAACAAAGCAATTGTGAAGCAAGGGCGTTTAGCTCAGCTGGTTTAGAGCATCTGCCTTACAAGCAGAGGGTCGGCGGTTCGAATCCGTCAACGCCCACACAAAGCGAACAAGTCATAAAACTTGTTCGCTTTTTTTGTTTACCCACTACGCATTAACACCACAAATCACATTATTTCACAAAAAAACTACACACAAATAAAAACTTATTTGTAATTTTGCACCCGTAATTACACATATTATATATAATAGCAATTATGAAACTTGATTTGCTGACAGCCATCTCGCCGATTGACGGCCGTTATCGTGGCAAGACAGAACGCCTTGCCGACTACTTCTCTGAGTATGCACTGATACGCTACCGCGTACGTGTGGAAATCGAATACTTCATCACGCTCTGCGAGTTGCCATTGCCGCAGCTTGCTTCGTTCGACCACCAGCTCTTCGAGCGTTTGCGCGACATCTACCGCAACTTTGGCGAAGAAGAAGCCCAGCGCGTGAAGGACATCGAGAAAGTGACTAACCACGACGTGAAGGCTGTAGAGTACTTCATAAAGGAGGAGTTCGACCGCATCGGCGGACTCGACGCTTACAAGGAGTTTATCCACTTCGGACTCACCTCACAGGATATCAACAACACATCAGTACCCCTCTCTATAAAGGAGGCGTTGGAGCAGTTCTACTATCCGCTCTGCGAGGAGCTCATCGCACAGCTCCGCGAGTACGCAGAGGAGTGGGCAGCAGTGCCAATGCTCGCCAAGACCCACGGACAGCCCGCTTCGCCTACACGCTTGGGCAAGGAGGTGATGGTGTTCGTATATCGTCTGGAGGAGCAGCTGCGCCAGCTGAAGGAGTGCCGCCTCACCGCCAAGTTCGGTGGAGCCACCGGCAACTACAACGCCCACCACGTAGCCTACCCCGAGTACGACTGGAAGGCGTTCGGCAACCGCTTCGTGAGCGAGAAGCTCGGTCTGGAGCGCGAGCAGTTCACTACACAGATCTCCAACTACGACTGCCTCGGCTCGGTGTTCGACGCAATGCGCCGCATCAACACAATCATCATCGACCTCGACCGCGACTTCTGGATGTACATCTCAATGGAGTACTTCAAGCAGAAGATCAAGGCAGGCGAAGTAGGCTCATCGGCAATGCCACACAAGGTGAACCCGATCGACTTCGAGAACTCGGAGGGCAACCTCGGCATGGCAAACGCCGTGCTGCAGTTCCTCGCACAGAAGCTCCCCGTGAGCCGTCTGCAGCGCGACCTCACCGACTCTACCGTGCTGCGCAACGTGGGCGTACCGTTCGGCCACGGCGTAATCGCAATAGAGAGCACACTCAAGGGCCTGCGCAAGCTCATCCTCAACGAGGAGAAGCTGCAGGAAGACCTCAACAACACATGGGCAGTAGTGGCAGAGGCTATACAGACAATACTTCGTCGCGAGGCTTATCCGCATCCGTACGAGGCACTGAAGGCACTCACACGCACCAACAAGCACATGACCGAGGAAACCATCCACGAGTTCATACAGACACTCAACGTGAGCGACGCAGTGAAGGCGGAACTGATGGCTATCACACCAATGAACTACACAGGCATTTAAATTCCCTCGATATAATTCGACAATAGCCGTGAGGCTATATACATAAACAATAAAAACCAACAAGTAACTATGGATTCAGAAAACGTAAAGAATCAGGAACAGAACACAGCGGATCAGACTACTGGCAATAGCGAGAGCTACGGCCGTGCCGCAGGAAACTATCAGAAAGAGTATCGCAGCGTGACGGGACGTCGCCCGCGTATTCACACACAGCACTCGGCTTCAGCCTCATCACAGAGCGAAGACGGCGGCTTCCGTCCGGAAGGCTTCGGCGCAGGTCTCGGCTCACAACAGCAGGGCGGCTACCAACCACGCCAGGGCGGCTATCAGCCACGCCAGCAGGGCGGTTACAACCGCGGCGGCTATCAGCAGCGTCCTCAGGGCGGCTATCGTCCACGCTACAACCAGGACGGCGAACAGCAGCAGGGCGGATATCAGCCGCGTCAGCAGGGCTATCGCCCACGCTACAACCAGGACGGCGAACAGCAGCAGGGCGGATACCAGCCACGTCAGCAGGGCTATCGCCCACGCTACAATCAGGACGGCGAACAGCAGCAGGGCGGATACCAGCCACGTCAGCAAGGCGGATATCAGCAGCGCGGTGGCTATGGTCAGCGTCAGCAGGGCGGCTATCAGCAGCGCGGCGGCTACGGTCAGCAGGGCGGCTATCAGCAGCGCGGTGGCTACGGTCAGCAGGGCGGCTATCAGCAGCGCGGCGGTTACAACCGCGGTGGCTACGGACAGCAGGGCGGCTACCAGCAGGGTGGCTACCAGCAGCGTCAGCGCACACCGGGCTACGACCCCAACGCTAAGTACAGCATGAAAAAGCGCATTGAATACAAGGAGGAGAACTACGATCCGAACGAACCGCTTCGTCTGAACAAGTTCCTCGCCAACGCAGGTATCTGCTCGCGCCGTGAGGCAGACGAGTTCATCCAGGCAGGCGTGGTTACTGTGAACGGAGAGGTAGTGACCGAGCTCGGCACCAAGATCAAGCGCACAGACGAGATAAAATTCCACGACCAGCCCGTGAACCTCGAGAAGAAGGTGTACGTGCTGCTCAACAAACCAAAGGACTGCGTGACAACAAGCGACGACCCGCAGCAGCGTAAGACCGTGATGGACCTCGTGAAGAACGTGTGCCCGGAGCGCATCTACCCCGTAGGCAGACTCGACCGCAACACAACCGGCGTGCTCCTGCTCACCAACGACGGCGACCTCGCTTCCAAGCTCACACACCCGAAGTTCCTGAAGAAGAAGGTGTACCACGTATTCCTCGACAAGAACGTAACAGCTCACGACATGCAGCAGATTGCTGAGGGCATCGAGCTGGAGGACGGCGAGATACATGCAGACGCTATCGAGTATGCAAGCGACACAGACAAGAGCCAGGTAGGCATCGAGATCCACAGCGGCAAGAACCGCATCGTGCGTCGTATCTTCGAGCACCTCGGCTACCGCGTCGTTAAGCTCGACCGCGTACAGTTCGCAGGACTCACCAAGAAGAACCTCCGCCGCGGCGACTGGCGCTTCCTCACAGAGAAGGAAGTGGAGATGCTGCGCATGGGAGCATTCGAGTAAAACATAAACAGGTTGAGATGGTGGGGTGTTGACATGTTGACATCGCACCATTTCAACTTTCCAATTTAAACAATATAATGGAAAGAACAAAAGTTATTGACGCTCTCCGTAGCACCGCCTTCGGAAGCCAAATCAACGTAAAGGGTTGGGTGCGCACTCACCGCAGTTCGAAGGCTGTAGACTTCATCGCGCTCAACGACGGTTCTACTATCAAGAACATACAGATCGTGGTAGACCCCACCAAGTTCGACGCCGAGATGCTGAAGCAGATCACCACCGGTGCCTGCATCAGTGCCGTAGGTACGCTCGTAGAGAGCCAGGGTGCAGGTCAGACATCTGAGATACAGTGCGAGAGCCTCGAGGTGTACGGACTCTGCGGCAGCGACTACCCGATGCAGAAGAAGGGCCAGTCGTTCGAGTACATGCGCCAGTACGCCCACCTGCGTCTGCGCACCAACACATTCGGTGCCGTGATGCGCATACGCCACAACATGGCTATGGCTATCCACACCTACTTCCACGAGCACGGCTACTTCTACTTCAACACTCCGCTCATCACCGCAAGCGACTGCGAGGGTGCAGGTCAGATGTTCCAGGTTACGACCAAGAACCTCTACAACCTGAAGAAGACCGAGGACGGCAAGATCGACTACTCTGACGACTTCTTCGGCAAGCAGACATCGCTCACCGTGTCAGGACAGCTCGAGGGCGAGCTCGGAGCAACAGCACTCGGAGCCATCTACACCTTCGGTCCGACATTCCGCGCAGAGAACTCGAACACTCCGCGCCACCTGGCTGAGTTCTGGATGGTAGAGCCGGAAGTGGCATTCCTCGACCTCGCCGGACTCATGGACCTCGAGGAGGACTTCATCAAGTACTGCATCCGTTGGGCACTCACCAACTGCAAGGACGACATCGAGTTCCTCAACAAGATGATTGACAAGAGCCTCATCGCACGTCTCGAAGGCGTACTCAACTCCGAGTTCGTTCGTCTGCCTTACACCGAGGGTATCCGCATCCTGCAGGAGGCTATACAGAACGGCAAGAAGTTCGAGTTCCCATGCGAGTGGGGCGACGACCTCGCTTCGGAGCACGAGCGCTACCTCGTGGAGGAGCACTTCAAGAAGCCGGTTATCATGACCAACTATCCGAAGGCTATCAAGGCGTTCTACATGAAGATAGACGCAGAGGAGAGCGGCTTCGGCGGCAAGAGCGGCGAGACCGTTCAGGGCACCGACGTACTCTTCCCGCAGATTGGCGAGATCATCGGTGGCTCGGTTCGTGAGGAGAGCTACGACAAGCTGATGAACGAGATTGAGGAGCGCAACATCCCGATGAAGGATATGACATGGTACCTCGATACACGCAAGTACGGCTCATGTCCGCACGCAGGCTTCGGCCTCGGCTTCGAGCGCCTCATCCTCTTCGTAACGGGTATGCAGAACATCCGCGACGTCATCCCGTTCCCACGCACTCCGAAGAGCGCAGAGTTCTAAACGACTTTATTAAAGACACACTATAATAATGTGGGTGCAGCAGGCAAACACCTGTTGCACCTTTTTTTCATTTTGTCTGTAGCGATTAAGCATTTACCGATTTTTATGCTTATCTTTGCAGAAAATACACAAATCAGTTTATGACCGATCTTGCAAGCTATTTCCCCATAACCGACCCCACCCTGATATTCTTCGTGGTGATGCTCATCATTCTGTTTGCCCCAATCATCATGGGCAAGCTGCGCATCCCGCATATCATTGGCATGGTGCTCGCCGGAGTAGCCATAGGCAAGTACGGCTTCAACATCCTTGCGCGCGACGACTCGTTTGAACTCTTTGGCAAGGTAGGACTCTACTACATCATGTTCCTCGCCTCACTCGAGATGGATATGGAGGGCGTAAAGCGCAACAAAGGGCGGTTCTTAGGTTTCGGCGTGCTCACGTTCGCCTTTCCGCTCATCCTCACCTACTTAGCCAGCACCAAGCTGCTCGGCTACCCGGTGTTCGCCTCGCTACTGTTAGGATGCCTTATGGCATCGAACACGCTCATCGCCTACCCCATCGTCGGCCGCTACGGTCTGCAACGCAAGCCAAGCGTCACACTATCGGTAGGCTCCTCAATGATTTCGCTACTCATGGCACTCGTGACGCTCACCGCCATCGTCGCCTCTTATGGAGGCGAGACGAGCGTGTGGTTCTGGCTGCTCTTCGTGGGCAAGTTCGTGGGCTACTGCGTAGCCATGTTCCTGCTCATACCGCGCTTCACACGCTGCTTTCTCCGACGTTATAGCGACTCCGTCATGCAGTTCATCTTCGTTATGTCGATGCTCTTTATGAGTGCGGCAGCAAGCGAGGCGGTGGGGTTGGAAGGCATTATCGGTGCGTTCGTAGCCGGCATCATTCTGAACCGCTACATACCGCACGTGTCGCCACTAATGAACCGCATCGAGTTCATCGGCAATGCGCTCTTCATACCCTACTTCCTCATCGGCGTAGGTATGCTCATCAACGTGCGACTGCTCTTCGAGAGCAGCACCATAATCATCGCCATGCTCGTCATCGCAGGCTTCGGAACGCTCGGCAAAGCCATCGCAGCCTATAGCGCAGCCTCCATGTTCCGCCTGCCGAAGTCGTCGGGCAACATGATGTTCGGACTCACCTCGGCACACGCAGCCGGTGCCATCGCCATGCTTATGATTGGTATGCGCGTAGAGCTGGAACCAGGCAAACCGCTCGTCACCGACGACATGCTGAACAGCGTGGTGCTGATGATTCTCGTGACGTGCATAATCTCAACAATGATGACCGAGCGTGCGACGCAACAGATTACGCTGCGCGACCGTGAGATGCCGAGCGACGAGAAGCCAACAGCCGAGGAGAAGATACTCATACCGCTGAAATACCCCGAATACGCGCAACGCCTCGTCAACATGGCGATGCTCATGCGCAACCCGAAAAACACCACACAACTCGTGGGCTTGAACGTGGTGTACGACGACGACGACATGCAGCGCAACCTGGAGCAGGGCAGCCGACTGCTCGAGCGCATGACACAGTATGCTGCATCGGCAGATATGACCATGCAGACGCAGGTGCGCGTGGCAGCGAACATTGCCAACGGCATACGCCACGCCTTCAAGGAGTTCCGCGCTACGGACATCATAATAGGTATGCACATGCACCCTGAGGTGTCGCAGAAGTTCTGGGGCGCGTTCCACCAGAGCCTCTTCAACGGCCTCAACTCGCAGATCATAATGGCTCGTCTCAACCAACCGCTCCCCACGATACGCCGCATAAAGGTGGTAGTACCGTCGAGAGCACAGTTTGAACCTGGTTTCTACCGTTGGCTCGAACGCCTGTCGCGCTTGGCGTGCAACATGGAGTGCCACACGGAGTTCCACGGACGTGGCGACACACTGCCGCTCATAGCCGAATACATCAAGCACCATTACCCCACGATGCGCTGCTCGTTCACCGAGATGGCCCACTGGAACGAGATGCCACGCATAGCGGAGAGCATACAGAAGGACCACCTCTTCGTAGTGGTTACGGCACGAAAGGGTACCGTGTCGTTCAAGAATGCGTTGGAGCATCTGCCCGAAGAGATAAAGCACCACTTCTCTGGCTCGAACATCATGATCATCTTCCCCGACCAGCATGGCGACGCAATGGACGAAATGACCTTCGCTCAGCCGCAGCATACCGAGGATCAGAGTGCATACGAGGCAATCGGAAAGTGGATTAAGAAGAAGTTTTGAATTTTGAATTAAAAGACTAATCTCAACACCTCACCATAACAACATAACAACATCATATGATCGACATAAAAGGAATAACCAAGAGCTTCGGCTCGCTGCAAGTGCTCAAGGGCATCGACTTGCATATAGACAAAGGAGAAGTAGTGAGCATTGTCGGCCCGAGCGGTGCCGGCAAGACAACACTGCTGCAGATAATGGGTACACTCGACAAACCCGACAGTGGTGCTATCAGCGTTGACGGCGTCGACGTGATGCGCCTCTCGTCGAACAAGCTGAGCGACTTCCGCAACCAGCACATCGGCTTCGTCTTCCAGTTCCACCAGCTGCTGCCGGAGTTCACCGCCCTCGAGAACATCATGATACCCGCCTACATCGGTGGCAAAGGCACGGCGGAGGCGAAGAAACGCGCCCTCGAACTGCTCGACTTCATGGGACTTGCCGACCGCGCCAACCACAAACCCAACGAGCTGTCGGGGGGCGAGAAGCAGCGCGTGGCTGTGGCACGTGCACTGGTGAACAACCCGGCAGTGGTGTTCGCCGACGAACCTTCAGGCTCGCTCGACTCGAAGAACAAGGCAGAGCTTCACCAGCTCTTCTTCGACCTGCGCGACAAGTTCGGACAGACGTTCGTCATCGTCACACACGACGAACACCTCGCCTCTATCACCGACCGCACAATACACATCGTGGACGGACAGATAAAGGTGTAACATTAGTGAACATCATTAACAAGGGTATGGCAGGAATGCACATACCCTCCTACAAGCACCTACAAGCAACCAAACGAACAACAAAACAATATGATAAAACTCGGCGACTACAATAAAATGACCGTCGTGAAGGAGGTGGACTTCGGTATCTACCTCGACGGCGGCGACGAAGGAGAAATACTCATGCCGAAGCGCTATGTGCCCGAAGGCACAAAGCCGGGCGACGAACTAAACGTGTTCATCTACCTCGACCAGGACGAGCGACCAGTGGCAACGACAGAGACACCGCTGTGCAAGGTGGGCGACTTCGCCTACCTCGAAGTGTCGTGGGTGAACGAGTACGGCGCATTCCTCAACTGGGGATTGATGAAGGATCTCTTCTGCCCGTTCCGCGAGCAGAAAAAGCGTATGCAGAAGGGCGAGAGCTACATCGTACATGTACACATCGACCCAGAGAGCTACCGCATCGTGGCATCGGCTAAGGTGGAAAAGTACTTCGCAGAGCGTCACCCGTTCTACAACCACGGGCAGGAGGTAGACCTACTGGTATGGCAGAAGACAGAGATGGGCTTCAAGGTGATCATCGACAACTGCTACCCGGGTCTGGTCTACGAGGGACAGGTGTTCCGCTACCTGCACACCGGCGACCGCGTGAAGGGATACATCGGCACCGTCCGTCCCGACGGAAAGATCGACGTTACGCTGCAACCTACCGGACGACAGCAGACACTCGACTTCGCCGACACGCTGCTGCAATACCTCAAGGATCACGGTGGCAAGTGCGACCTGGGCGACAAGAGCGACGCAGAAGACATCAAGCGACGCTTCCAGGTGAGCAAGAAGGTGTTCAAGCGTGCCGTGGGCGACCTCTACCGCCAGCGACTCATCAGCATAACACCCGACGGACTGACACTCAACTAACTGCTCTTGAAAACTAAAACAAAACACAATGGAGCCGAACAATCTACTAAACTGCATAAAAGCATTCGCTAAACGAATATGCGCAACGCTTCTCGCCGCACTCGCTGTGTCGCTACTGACCATCGGGTGCGGCGATAGAAGCGCACCCGACGCTAACAATAGCGACTCAACACGCATAAACAAACTCAAGCAGATTGACGACTCGGTGATGACCCTTGCACCTTCTGTCAAGCAACTCATCGCCGACGGCATACGCACCGCGCCCGACAGTATGACCGCCTACGAGTACCGCCTGCGCGAAGCACGCTACCTAACGCTTACCGACCGTCCCGAACGCTTTAAAGACAACATCGAGAACATACTGCGCTTCGCCGAACAGCAACAAAAACGGGAACTGAACAACGCAGAGAAGCGACGACTCAACACGCTCATCGCCGGCGCATACAACTGTCGCGCGGCTTACTATCATAACTTCCATCGCAAGCAGCATCAAGCCATACAACTTTATAAGGCAGCTTACTCATTGCTTGCCAACAGCGACTCCGAACACAACATGCCGAAGGTGTGTGCCAACCTTGCCGACGCCTACATACAGGACAACAACATGCCGATGGCAGCGCAATGGTACCGACGTGCACTCTTCCTCGTCGACTCGCTCGCACTGCCCCCGAAGGAGAACGTCACACTCTACATGGGACTGGCGCAGATATACCTCTCGCTGCACGACTTCGACACCGCACTACATTATTATAAAGCTACAGAGGAGCATTTCAACATGATGTCGCCGTCGATGCAGGCTTACTTCCTGAACAACTTCGGCAACTACTACTACTTTAAAAAGAACTACCGACAGGCTCTTGACAAGTTTCTGCGTATGAAGCAGAACCTCGAACGCCATGGTATGCAGAACAATTTCGACATGTACCTGTGCAAGGTGAACCTCGCCGATGTCTATCTCAACCTCGACAGCATCCGCACAGCACAACGCTACCTCGACGAGGTGGAGCCTTATTTTCACAAGCGCGACGACTTCACGGCACTCCACTACTGCAAGACAATACGCATCGGCATAGCCACAAAGACCGGCAACATCGCCACCGCGCAACGCCTGATTGCAGACAACGACGAAACACAACACCCCGTGCAGTACACACTCGTGAACTTGCGCAACCGCTACCTACAGAAGTACTACGAGCAGGTGGGCAACTTCCGCCGCGCCTACGAACTGTTGCAGAGCAACTACGCATACAACGACTCGCTCGAACATAACCACTCCAACATGCGCTCAGCCGACATCATGGCACGCTTCACCAGCGACACGCTGCAGCTGCGCCACGACTTGATGATTGAACACAAGAACGCCACCATCGCAAAGACGAAAAACCAGCTGACACTCGCCATCGCTATCATGCTGATACTCGTGTTGATACTCATACTGTGGTTCATGTACATAAAACGCAAACAGCTGAAGGCACAGATGGATATTATGAACCTGCGCCTCAATATCGTGCGCAACCGCATCTCGCCCCACTTCGTGTTCAACGTGCTGAACAACAAGATTATCAACTCCGAACAGAGCGAGGCAACGGAGCTGCAGGACCTGACACGCCTCATACGCACCAACCTCGATATGTCGCGACAGCCTGCCGTGACGCTCGCCGAGGAACTCGACTTCGTGGAGAAGTACATCCGCGTGGAGCGTTTCATGTTAGGCAGCGACTTCGTGTGGCACATCAACGTTGCACCCGACGTAGACCGTGAGCAGGTGCGCGTGCCGTCGATGTTCCTACAGATACTCACCGAGAACGCCATCATACACGGACTGAAGGGATGGGACGGACACAAAGAACTGACCATCTACGTACACCGCGAGCAACGCACCACCGTCATCAGCGTAAGCGACAACGGACCGGGCTTCAACGCCTCTAACGGAACGTTCAAGAAGAAGACCGGAATGGGCATCATATCGCAGACCATAGCGATAACCAACATGCATAACAAGAACAAAATACGCTTCGAGATTACCAACATAGAGAACAACGGAACTGTCTGCGGATGCCGTGCCACACTGCGCGTGCCCGACGGAGTGAGGTTCCTATAACAACTAAAAAGAAAAGACTTATGATGAAGATCGTAATTGTAGACGACGACAGAGCTGCCGCTGACGCACTCGCCCAAAAGTTATCCGCCTTCGACGAGACACAGCTATGCGGCATAGCTCTCAACGGCATGGACGGACTGCGCCTCGTGAACGAGACGCGACCCGACGTACTATTCCTCGATATCGAGCTGCCCGACATCTCGGGCATTGAGTTTCTGGAACGTGCCAACATTCTGCCACAATACAAGTGCCGCACGGTGATGTACACCGCGCACGACCGCTTCATGCTGTCGGCGTTCCGCAACAAGGCGTTCGACTATCTGATGAAACCCATCGACGACATCGAGCTGCGCAACATCATACGCCGCGTATGCATCGAGATGGCTGGCGTACCCGATGCCGACTGCACCTCTGCTGCTCATCAGCCTACCGACACAAGCTCACAAACTGCTGGCTTGGGCGACTACAACGCGCTTGATGCTGACAACGGCATCACCTGCCACAACGACGGCAAGTTCATCGTCTACACCAACTCCGTCGACTTCCGACTGGTGGACATACGCGAGATTGGCGTGCTCACCTACAACCGCGAGCTACGCCTGTGGGAGATGACACTCTCCAACCAGAAGGCACCGATACGCCTGAAGCGCAACGTTGGCAGCGACGCATTGCTCTCGCTGAACAACCAACTGGTGCACGTGAGCAAAAAGCACATCATCAACCTCGGCTACCTCATGGAGGTGACAAACAACACCTGCCGCTTCTATCCGCCGTTCGATAAGGTTGAGGATGTGAAGGTGGGACGGCTCTTCCGCAAGAAACTCATCGACCAGTTCTGCAACCTATAAACAACAAAGCAGAACATATCAACAAGAGGTATAAAAACAACAAAAGGCAGAAATACGCAATGTATTTCTGCCTTTGTTTTTCTTGTTGTCTGACGGGTGATTACTCAGCTGCAGGAGCAACAACGCGACGCTCAGCGATACGTGCCTTCTTACCAGTAAGGTTGCGGAGGTAGTAGAGCTTAGCGCGACGTACCTTACCATGCTTGTTCACCTCGATGCTCTCGATGTTCGGCGACTCGATAGGGAAGATACGCTCTACACCTACTGTGCCTGACATCTTACGAACGGTGAAACGCTTCTTGTCTCCGTGACCAGAGATTTTGATAACTACACCACGGTAGAGCTGAATACGCTCCTTTGTACCCTCGATAATTTTGTAAGCGACTGTGATTGTGTCACCTGAACGGAACTCAGGGAACTTCTTGCCGGTTGCAAATGCTTCTTCAGCAACTTTAATTAAATCCATTTCTTTTGATAATTAAATTTGTTTATCGTTCTCGCGCAACATAATCGGGCTACTCATCTTCCCGTCATCGGTTACGCCGAAAAGCGGTTGCAAAGTTACGACTTTTTATTCGTTCGGCAAAATTTTATCAGAAATAATGAGTACCTTTGCACTATGTTTATATAAAGTTTAACATAACACTATTAAAATCAAAACTCACATATAATGAACCGATTACACACCATAAGCCTTTCGGCTGCCGCCCTTGCGCTCGCCATCGCCTCGTGCTCTACGAAGCAGTACCAGGTAGCATCAGTGGAGCGCACACGCATACTCATCGACTCACGTTACGACAACAGCACCGACCCGGAGGTGCAGAAAGCCAACGCCGCCCTGCTCGTACACAAGAAGCAGGTGGACGCGGAGATGAACCCCGTGCAGGGCTACGCTGCCACCGACCTGTGGGTGAAACGTCCGGAGAGTCCGCTGTCTAACCTGCTTGCCGACATACTCGTATGGAGCAGCGCGAAGTTCGACGAGCAGCCCGACTTCGCCATATACAACGTAGGCGGAATACGTGCCGCGCTGAGCAAGGGTGCCGTGACACGCGGCAACATACTCGACGTGGCTCCGTTCGAGAACAAGATATGCTTCCTCACGCTCAGCGGCAACGACGTGCTGGAGTTGTTCGCGCAGATAGCCATGCGCCACGGCGAGGGATTGAGCCATTCGCTGCGCCTCACCGCCACGGCTGACGGCAAGCTCGTCTCTGCCACTGTCAACGGCAAGCCCGTCGACCCCAACGCTAAGTATCGCGTGGCTACACTCGACTACCTGGCACAGGGCAACGACCACATGGAGGCATTCCGCAAAAAGACCGACGTGGTGTCGCCCACGGGCGAAGAGAACAACGTGCGCTTCCTCATCGAGCAGTACTTCAAGGCTGCCAACGCCAAAGGCGAGGCGGTGAGCCGCACCGTGGAGGGACGCATGACAATCGTTGAAAAGTAAAAAAGTAAAAAAGTAAAAAGAATAGGAGGTATGGGCATCTTGCCCATACCACGCAGCCTAAAAGCTTTTAAAGGTAAAAGAGTAAAAAAGTAAAAGAGTAAAAAGCCAATGAAACGCTACATATTCATCATAACTCTTGCGCTTGCCACCACGCTCAGCGCGGCAGCGCAGAAGACCATAGAGATACTGCACACCAACGACACGCACAGCTGCATCATGCCGCTCAACCCCAACCTCGCCGACACGCTCGTAGCCGGCAGAGGCGGCTTCATACGCCGCATGGAGATGATACGCCAGGAGCGTGAAGCCAACCCCGACGTGCTCCTCTTCGACTCGGGCGACTTCTCGCAAGGCTCGCCCTACTACACCCTCTTCAAAGGCTCGGTGGAAACGGAGCTGATGTCGGCAATGAAGTACGACGCGGTGGCGATAGGCAACCACGAGTTCGACTTCGGACTGGAGAACATGGCACGCATCTTCCGCGAAGCCAAGTTCCCCGTCGTCTGCGCCAACTACGACTTCCGTGGCACCGTCGTCGACGGACTCACCAAGCCCTACATCATTCTGAAGCGCAACGGCTTGCGCATCGGCGTGTTCGGCGTGTCGCCGAAGCTCGACGGACTGGTCGACGCGACGAAGTGCGTCGGCGTGAAGTACCTCGACCCCATAGCCACAGCCGACAAGGTGGCACGCGAGCTGCGCCACGATAAGAAGTGCGACGTGGTGATATGCCTCTCCCACCTCGGCTGGGACATGCAGGACGACGTGGACGATGCCGACATGCTCGCACAAAACCACGACATCGACATCGTGCTCGGCGGACACTCCCACTCCTACTTCACCGAACTGAAGTATGCGCCCAACGCCGACGGCAAGCCAATCCCCGACGACCAGAACGGCAAGCACGCCGTGTTCGTAGGCAAAATAAAACTCACGCTGGAGAGAAAATAAATGTTAAATGTAATACCTATTTGTAGGTATCTCAAAGAAAAACACTACCTTTGCAACTACTACAAAAGTAGGTATCGACAGAAACAATAAACATTTAACAATAACAATTTAAAAATTAAAGATTATGGCTTACGTAATTGGTGACGACTGCATCGCATGCGGTACATGTATTGGCGAGTGCCCAGTAGAGGCTATCTCTGAAGGCGAAAAGTATTCAATCAACCCTGACCTCTGCACAGAGTGTGGCACATGCGCAAGCGTTTGCCCGCAGGAGGCTATCAGCCTTGGCGAGTAAGGATTTGATTTCCGATAAATCAAGACATAATGGTCGGTTGGCGCAATGCTAACCGACCATTTTCATTTTAACACTTCTGTTTCACCGAACAGCAACGGTTGATAATAAAACATTACAATGCAATCTTTATTGTCACACGCACTTGTTTATATGTCAATTAATTAGTAACTTTGCGTTGTAATACATCAATAACAGAATATATTCAAGCGGAACAATACAAATTCAAGCAAAAACGAATAAACAACTAATTATAAACAACTAAAAAACCAAGCATTATGATTAAACATCTACGCTTTTTCATGCTTAACCTGCTCGTGCTCGTTAGCGCAGCGGTTATGGCGCAGACAAGAGTTGTGTTCTCAAATGGTCTGCCAAGCGACTGGACAAAGACTGGCACAGTTAAAAACCAAACCTATGCAGGAAAACCTTGCATACAGCTGCAAAAAAACACTTCTATCACAAGCCCAGCAATGACAGAAGCAGCAACCAAGCTTACCATACAAACAACAAGAAGTGGCAATGGTACAAAACTGACCATTGCCTACCAAATTGGTACAGCTAAGGCAGTAGACATTAAGAGCATCACTGCAACAGAAGTAAAACAAGGTAAGTGGAATGACATTACGGTAGACATACCTACTGCAGCACAGGTAGCAGGTTGCAAATTCATCTTCACAACAGCAACCGCTTCCTACTACATCGCTCAAATGCAGTTCGAAGCAGCAGGTGCTCCTACAAAGACTGAAACAAAAACAACCTTCGGCAGCGACATTGATGGAACCACCATCACATTCACTGGCGACGAAACACCTGTAGGCAAGTCTGCAAGCGTTACTCCTGCAGAGGCTCTCAACACAAGCAATGGTACGCTCACATACAAGAGCGACCGTACAGACATCGTCGCTGTTGACGAGACAACAGGTGCACTCACATGGGGCACAGCCTACGGTACAGCAAAGATTACAGCCACATACACAGCTGCCGAAAAGGCTCTCTTCACGGATAGCGAGGCTTTCTACTATGTAAAGCACAAGCGTGCAGCCGACCCAAACACTATCGTATTCGATGCTTCCGACGAGGATGCATTTGCAAGCATCAAGTCTACCAGTGGCTATCCTAAAGACGACAAGTATGCCTTCGTAGACCTCAACGGCGACAACTACACCTTCACCGTTCACAACGCTATGCTCAACAACTACGGCAGCTTGCAGCTGAAGAAAGTTTCTGCCTCTGACGCTACACAGCAGGGCTACGTAGTTTCACCGACATTCAGCAAATTCCCTTACGGCTACCGCGTAACCGTGACATACAAAGAGGGTCATGCACCTGACCTCGAATGCCCGGGTCATGAGACAGAAGTTTGCTCACAAGACGATGCAAACGGTACAATGTACATGGACGTACCGTTCGCTGACGGCACATTCAAACTCTTAGCCGGAAGCCAGACTACTTACGTCCAGAGCATCGAGCTTACTCCGCTTGCAAAGAAGGAGTCTACTACGATGACATTCCCACAGAAAGAGTACACACTCAACATCGGTGACGACTTCACCGCTCCTACAGCAACAGTGAAGGGCGAGGACGGCAAGACTATCGAGGGTCTTACACTCCTCTACACCAGCGACAACAAAGACATCGCAGTGGTAGACGAGAACACTGGCGAAGTGCTTCTCGGTGACAAGGAAGGCACTGCCGTCATCACTGCCTACTTCTACGGCAACGAGAAGTATGCGGCTTGCCAGGCTTCTTACAAGATAAACGTAACTAAGAAGGAACCTCAGCCCGTAACGATGACATTCCCGCAGGACGTTTACACCTGCTACACCAACGAGGCTCCGCTCTTCGACGGCTTCCAGCCGACCATTAAGAACGCAGCTGGCGAGGAACTCAACCTCCCCGTTAAATACTCAAGCAGCAACACAGACTTCTGCATGGTAACCGGTAGCGGCACGGTGCTGCTCTCGCAGAACCCGGGCGAAGTGACCATCACAGCCAAGTTCGCCGGCAACGACGACTATCTGCCGGCTCAGGCTTCGTACGTCATTAAGGTGATTAAGAAGGAGAAGAAGGACGCAGGCATCTCGTTCGAAGACACAATGATAATGATAGACCTTGCAAACCCGAACACAACTGTTAAGGACCTCGGCTTCCTGAATCCGAACAACCTCGCAGTGACATACTCTTCCAACAAGACCGACGTTGCAGAGGTTGACGCAGAGGGCAACGTGACACTGAAGAAGGCTGGTCGCGTGAACATCGACGTTACATTCGCAGGCAACGACGAGTACAAGGCAGCTTCTGCTTCTTGCACACTCATCGTCAACGACTACCGCACCACACCAGAACTCTCGTTCGACCAGGAGGAGTACACAGCCAACATGCGTGAGGGTAACACCTTCAGCGGTGCTACACTCTACAACGAATCAGAGGTTGCTCCGCTCTCATACACCAGCTCTAACGAAGAAGTGGCAGAGGTGGCAGCCAATGGCGTTGTAATACTTCGCAGCACTGGCGAGACAACAATCACCGTATGGTTCGCTGGCGACAAGAACTTCAAGGCAGCTTCGGCTTCGTACAAGCTCAAGGTTGTCGACGAGGTGGTTAACGGCATCCAGGGTATCACCATCGACAACATGCCTGAGGACGCAAAGGTTTACAACCTCAATGGTCAGCGCGTGAACACAAAGGCTCTGAAGAGCGGTGTCTACGTAGTGAACGGCAAGAAAGTAGTGCTGAAGTAAGTGCTGCTTTAGCTGTGCTAAAGTGCTACTTTAAGACAGTTAAAGCACTACTTTATAGATACTAAAGCGTAGCTTTATTCATAAACTTACGGAAACCACAGCACCTTGTTTGGTGCTGTGGTTTCTTTCGTTTTGCCACCGATCGCGTTCGCCACCCGATCGGATTCCGTACGCCACCCAATCAGATTCCGTTCGCCGCCCGATTGGATTCCGTACGGTGAACGATGACTTGCATAGGCTTTCTACACCGTAAACTATGTACATAATACCCAACTACTTATAGCTTAAACGCGCACATACTATTGACATACATCAAAAAAGCTTCTGTTACGATATTAAAAGCATAAGAAAGAGGCACTAAAATTTGGCGATGTACCTCAAAATCAATACCTTTGCAATGTTTTTCATGGTATTAGATTTAAGGTTAACAAAGGTTGGGACTCGGCGGAGCCCCTTTTTTTGTGCCCATAGGTTCCAAGCAAGCAAAAAAATGTACTGCAAACATGTTGGTGCAGTTGAGACAACTGCACCCCCTAATTGGCATCTCAACAATAAAAACAAGCCAGCTTGGAATTGCAATTCTTATCTTTGCAATTCTTGTATTGTCTTCAATTTAGATAAAATCCTCACGCTCACAAATGCAAATTAATTTTCATTTGCTTCGCTTAATCGGATTTTTGCACTAACTTTGTAATTTGAAAAAGAAAAGCAAAAAACCGAAGATATGAAGATTCTAACAGGAGCTCAAATCAGAGAGCTCGACAAATATACAATCGAACACGAACCCATAGCATCCATCGACCTCATGGAGCGCTCGGCAAGAGCCATCTGCAACGCCATCTGCGAGCAGTGGACACAGTCGACACCAATCGTAGTGTTCGCCGGTCCGGGCAACAACGGCGGCGACGCACTCGCCATGTCGCGTATGCTCGCAGAGAAAGGGTACGTGGTGGATGTGTTCCTCTTCAACATACACAACCACCTATCGGAGGAATGCGCCAAAAATCGCGACCGCATCATCGGCGAAGGCTTAGTGCGTAAGTTCACAGAGATAACTGCAAACTTCGAACCGCCACAACTTACCGAGAAGACGCTCGTCGTAGACGGACTCTTCGGGTCGGGACTGAAGGAACCGCTGACGGGTGGCTTCGCCTCACTCGTGAAGTACATCAACCAGTCGCCCTCGCAGGTGGTGAGCATCGACATACCATCGGGACTGATGACGGAGAGCAACCGCCCGCAGGAGGAGCCTGCCGTGGTGAAGGCAAACATGACACTGACGCTGCACATCAAGAAGCTCGCCATGTTCTTCGCCGACTGCCAGCAGTACTTAGGCGAGGTGCGCACGCTCGACATACGCCTCTCGAAATACTTCATCGACACATTCCCCTCGCTATACGACACCATTGAGTCCTCGTACATCAAAAGTCTGATGCTGAAACGCGACGACTTCGCACACAAAGGCTCCATGGGCAACGCGCTGCTCATAGCCGGCAGTCGCGGCATGGCTGGCGCAGCAATACTCGCTTCGAGAGCGTGTATGCGTAGCGGCGCAGGAAAGGTGACGGCACTCACACCGCACTGCAACCTGAACATCATGCAGATGGCTGTGCCGGAGGCGATATGCCTCGTCGACCGCGAGAACTACTACTCGGAGGCTATCGACACCGACTGCTATCAAGCCGTGGGCATCGGTCCGGGACTGGGCAAGGAGGAGAGCACAGCGCTCGCACTCATGTCGCAGCTGCAGCAGACCAACTGCCCCATAGTGCTCGATGCCGACGCACTGAACATGCTCGGCGCACACGGTTCGTGGGTGCAGCAGCTGCCTAACAACATGATTATGACACCACACCCGCGCGAGTTCGACCGACTCGCTGGCAGACGCATCACCTCCGACTACGACCGCCTCACATTCGCACGCGACATGGCACGCGACCTCTGCGCGTATATCATACTGAAGGGTCACTACTCGGCACTCTGCCTGCCCGACGGAGGCGTGGTGTTCAACACCACCGGCAACTCCGGAATGGCAACAGCCGGCAGCGGCGACGTGCTCACCGGCATCATCACCGCACTGCTCGCACGTGGCTACTCGCGCAAGAACGCCTGCCTCATGGGCATGTATCTGCACGGAATGGCAGGCGACATCGCCGCCAAGCGCGTAGGCAAAGAGAGTCTGATAGCAAGCGACATCATAGACAGTCTGCCCGAAGCATTCAAGAACTTAGAGAAATAGAATATGAAACACATCCTTTCAACACTAATCCTCGCCGCACTCACCACCCTACCAGCGTTCGCAGGCGGCAAGAAGGAGGCTGACGGACTCGTCTACTACCTCCCGAAAACGGCAGTGCGTGTGCACGTGCTCGTAGAGAAAAGCGTCACCACACCCGGACAGCTCAACGAGTACTCGGACCTTTACTTCAAGACCGCAGCACCGCAGGTGACAACAACCGACTACCGCATCGTTGGCGTAACGTTCAGCACAACAGCTATGCGCGACGAGAGTCAGCGCCACGTCATAGGCATCGACAAGAAGCACACTGTGCTGTCGGTAGACTGCGACGCGAATGGTGTGCTGCGCGCCATCAACACAAAGGCACCGGCAGCAAAGGAGGAGGAACCATTCCGCCCCGCACCAAAGGCGAAGCCGCTCAATCCGCGCGACTATATGAGCCAGGACATCCTCGCCACTGCCAACCAGCCAAAGATGGCACAACTCGTGGCACAGGAGATATACGACGTGCGCGACTCGCGCAACTTGCTCTCGCGTGGCGAAGCCGACTTCATGCCGAAGGATGGCGAACAGCTCCGACTGATGTACGAGCAGCTGAACCGTCAGGAACGCGCACTCATGCAGCTCTTCCAGGGCACCACAACGGTAGACACAACAGAGTATGTCGTAACGCTCGTACCCGAGAAGAAGGCACAGCACGTCATGGCGTTCCGCTTCTCGAAGAAGTTCGGACTCTCTACCACCGACGACCTCTCTGGCGAGCCCTACTACGTGGACATCGCAGAGGAGAACGTGACGGCAGAACCGCCCGTCGTGCACGAAATGGCTAAGAAACTGAAAGACGAACTGCAACTCGCAGTGTGCTTGCCCGGAAAGATACGCCTCACACTCTCAAACAACGACAAGAAGATAGCTCGCTACGAGATGTGGGCAGCACAGTTCGGAAAGATAGAAATGCTCAACGGAGCTCTCTTCGGCAAGAAACTAACATCGAAGATACTGCTCGACAGCGCAACGGGAGCAGTAACGGAGCTGACAACCGAACCGCTCGAATAAGCACCGAAAGTCGACTATCACGGTTATTAAACCGTATAAATCGACTATCACAGTTATTAAAACCGTATAAACAAATAAAAAGCAGCGAAGACTTTTGTGTCTTCGCTGCTTTTTATTTGTTTTAAATCATTACTTCTTATTTCTGTTGGCACGCTGCTCGCGATACTTCGCCTTCTGACGTGCCGAACCACTACCATGGGCACCTGTGATGTATTTCTTCTTCTTTGCCTTGGTCTTCACTTTGCCGTCATCGTCCTTTCTGTTCGACGCGCCGCCACGACCCCAAGAAATGCCGTTAGCAATGATTGCATCAATATCGTCACCTTTGCTCATATCTGTCTTTATTAGTTATTCAAATCGTTTATCGGGTGAAAGCCTCAACATATATCAACATCTCAACCTCTCACCACTTCAACTCATCAAATTAATGATGGAAGAGGCGCACACCAGTGAACGCCATTGTGATGCCATACTTGTCGCAGGTATCAATAACATTATCGTCGCGAACCGATCCACCTGCCTGTGCGATGTACTCCACACCGCTCTTGTGCGCACGCTCGATGTTGTCGCCGAACGGGAAGAACGCATCTGAGCCGAGTGCCACGCCGCGGTTCTCTGCTATCCATGCCTTCTTCTCCTCCATGGTGAGCACCTCGGGTTTCTCCTTGAAGAAGAGCTGCCATGTGCCGTCGCGCAGCACGTCGTCGTGGTCCTCAGAGATGTACACGTCGATGGTGTTGTCGCGGTCGGCGCGACGGATGCCGTCAACGAACGGAAGGTTCATCACCTTCGGGTGCTGGCGCAACCACCAGATGTCTGCCTTGTTGCCAGCGAGGCGTGTGCAGTGGATTCGGCTCTGCTGACCGGCGCCGATGCCGATAGCCTGACCATCCTTCACGTAGCATACAGAGTTCGACTGTGTGTACTTCAGTGTGATGAGCGAGATGATGAGGTCGCGGATAGCTTCCTCGGTGAAATTCTTCGACTTTGTAGGTATGTTCTCGAACAGTGCAGGGTCGTCAAGGCGCACCTCGTTGCGTCCCTGTTCGAACGTCACGCCGAACACCTGCTTGCGCTCGATTGGAGCTGGCACGTAGTTCTGGTCAATCTTTATTACGTTATATGTGCCCTTGCGCTTCGCACGGAGGATCTCGAGAGCCTCGTCGGTGAAGTCGGGAGCAATCACACCGTCGCTCACCTCACGCTTGATGAGTGTAGCCGTAGCAGCGTCGCAAGTGTCGCTGAGCGCCACGAAGTCGCCGTAAGAGCTCATGCGGTCGGCACCACGAGCACGGGCATACGCACATGCAATCGGAGAGAGCTCCATTTTCACGTCGTCAACGAAGTACACCTTCTTCAGAGTGTCGCTCAAAGGCAGACCAACAGCGGCTCCTGCAGGCGATACGTGCTTGAACGATGCTGCAGAGGGCAGACCGGTAGCAGCCTTCAGCTCCTTAACGAGCTGCCAAGAGTTGAACGCGTCGAGGAAGTTGATGTAGCCAGGACGACCGTTAAGTACTTCGATGGGGAGTTCGCCTTCTTCCATGTAAATGCGTGAAGGCTTCTGGTTCGGATTGCATCCGTACTTGAGTGCTAATTCTTTCATATAGTAATTATAAGAATGAGAAATCTTTCCAACTGCAAAATTACTACTTTTCGACTAAATTCTGCGCTTTTAACCACATTATTTTAAAAGCGAAGGGAAATCAAGGGGGTGTTGTATCAGGGGGTGCAGTTGTCTCCGCTAACAAAAAAAATCCCCGCAGTCCCGAAGGACCACGAGGAAACACCCCTGTGGGCGTTGACGGATTCGAACCGCCGACCCTCTGCTTGTAA
>OGGT01000059.1_pt1 | contig 70118 bp, 108 predicted proteins | sample 1571311 | NCBI WGS metagenome assembly OGGT01 (sample SAMEA2581931, study PRJEB24529) | metagenome | biome: Human gut stool | place: China | collected 2011
TCCGGGGTTATTTGATTAATATTTAACTTGTCCCAATTTTAACGGGACACTAATGTTATATTTATTTAAACACAGTAAAAAACGCAAGTCTTTAGCTCATGGGTAGTTCACTTAAACTCCTTGCCTATCCATCACGGACGGGCAAGGCTCCTAAAAACAATTTACCTTAAACTAAAAACTAATAACTAACCAATCTACATATTATCTCTTTCTGTGTATCAGCCAAAGCAGCAGCGAGATTAAACATAGTACCACCGCTCCGACCGCTATCTTTCCTGCGAACATCTGCGTCCGCTCCCACCATGTAGCCTTACGCTCAACTGGCACCGGCACTGGAATAGAGTCTGCTCGCAAGATAGACTTGTATATCGTGTCCGTCTTCACGCTCACTCTGTCACGCCATTTGTACACGTTCTTTGTCTTGTATATTGTATCTCCTACCATGTAGCTCTCGACATATATAGAGTCGTGTATGCGGAATGTATCGGCTTTGTAGTTGGTCTTATACAACGTGTCCGTCTTGTTAATCACTCGCTCCAACACAACAGGTTTCGGAGTTGTGCAGCTCGTTACCACAAGCAGGAGCAGATGCAGCATAGAGCCGACGATGATAGTGAAGCCGTAGCGACAAATATCATCCCACTCAATACCCGGTAGCTTATAACGCTTCCATTGATAAACCTCACGCAGCACCATTACTGGCAGCGCGAGAATGCCTACAAACACCGAAGCCACAAACCAACCGATTGCGCCTTGTCGGTTTCGCTTAATCTCGTCGTAGCCTTCATCTACCATATCGAGCTGCGCTGCCTTGTAAAAAATAAAGAGCGTTGTCACTCCCAAGATGATGCAGTTCAGCAACATCAGTATTCCTCTTATATCCATACACTTTTACTTTTGACATTATTATTAATCCGTTTCTTCTCTCCCATAGTCACGTGGTGGTTTTCGCTTCATGCACCCATTTATCGTACACTCGTTCCATTGGAGCTCGCGCATTCTCATAAGAAGCGTGTTCTTATCGTCTTTGAGCTGACGGATGGTCGCACGCTGCTTGCCAATATCGTCGTAGAGCGAGTCTATTTTGTTATTGAGTCTTGTGCGCTCCTCCATGTGCTCCTCATGCTCATGGTCGTAAAGGTTGTGCCATTCTTGAGCATAAGCCATTGCGTTCGCGTCTTCGTCTTTCTGCGCAGACGCAGCTTCCTTTCGTTTCCGAGAGTTGTAGTAGAGGAGTTGTCCGACGATGCCGCTGCTTACAAGCAACGTTATAATCTGCAATACTGTATCCATTTCGCCTCCTTTATTCTATTGTTATCCAAATCTGTTCTCCTCTCTCGTCAGCAGCCTTCAGCTTCGCGTACACCTTACGGAACGTCGCCGTTGAATTAAGCACCTTGCCCCTCTCCTTATTCTCGCCGACAAGGATGCAGCCCTCCGTGTCCTTCGCCGTGTTGCCACAGTTACCTATAATCATAGGACGCTTGTTTTTTCTTACGACAAGAGTTGTGTTTGCATTGCTTAGACACCATACTTTGCCCTCATAGTCTTCTTTATAGTATGAGTATGGCTCAGGCGTTACCTCCGATTGTTCCTCGTACAGCACTATAGCGTAGCAAAACTTTGAGTTTTCATTCTTTATGTACGAGCGCATCCCACACATTGTCGCCATAGCCTGCAAAGTGTCGAGTGTTCGCATATTTGTAGAACTAATAGTCATATTTTTATTGTTGCGCAAATAGTTCTCATACCTTCCATCAAAGAACAAATACTCTAAGAGAAGGTCTTTTATGTCCTCACTTCTAAGGTTGAGCAATTCCATAGGTAGCTCTTTTGTGTTACACATATATCGACACGGATTCATTACTTCGGCAATTTCGTTAGACAAAACTCTGTCAAGAATAATGTGTGTTTTACGCTCTTTGTCGACGCGCATCTTACAAGTTCCTCCTGCCTGCTCCACCAGCTCTACTACTCGCTTTATTTTTCGCTCTTTTGTAAAATGAAATCTAACTTGCGAGCTTTCTGTACTCCAATTTACTATATATCCGTCAGCCTGTGTTGCCATAATAAGGTAGTAAAAAGCCTTTTGTTGTGCCGTCAACGCCTCACCATCATGTTTTGCTGCGACCTTAAACTTTATAGCATTTTTGGGCAAATCTTTAGCCATGCGGAAACCCCATTCGTGCGTGCTGTTATTTTTCTTGTTTCCTACATACATTCTATGTTCGTCTGTTACAGAATAACAAACTCTTCGTCCGTCACAGCAATAAAGCTTACCATTATAGTCGCGCTCGATAAAGCGGTTAATATCCACCAACTCTATCTTCCCGTTGTCTACATTGTATGAGTAACATCGGCTTGCCGGCGATGCCTTAAAGTCTTTCAAGTTCTGCCATCCAAGTTCTGTTAATACCTCCATATCGGGCGTTAGGCAGTGTATCAGCACACCTTGGTAGCCGGGCGTATTGCACAACCTTGGCAGTCGACCCTTGCAGAACTGGTACTGCGCCCGACCTCCGAACCTTGGCGATACCGTCTTCATATCGACGAGGTATCTGCCTGTAGGTATGGCGGTTTCGCCTTTAATCTTCACTCCGCATATCTGCGCAACCGACATATTAGATGTCAGCCCTCTGTCCTTGTCTTCAAGAGTGTCGCAGACATACTCGCCGTCGACGTACATCTTACCTATTGTGTACGTCTCCTTCTTTGCTATTCGCTTTACTTTTATTTCCATAATATTTGAATTTTGTTGTTAATCAAATGTTGTTATCTCCAACTTCTCGGGGTAGCCTGCTGTGATGTCATACTTCTCTACCTCCTCAATGGTCGTGAGTTCGCTTACCGCTACCTTATGCTTCGCTGTGGTGTCGAAGCACTGGACAGCGTACATCTCAATGGCAGAGAGTAGGCTTATCGCCTTGTCGCAGGTGAGTTTTAGTTGCGTATCGCCAAACCACAATGTGACCTTTTCTAGCCCCGAGCTTTGAGCGATAGTAGTGGAGTTCATAAGACCGACGCGTGTCGCCTTGTCGAGCCACATTTTAGTGCCGTCTACCAAAAAGCTATTCACCGCGTCTGACGTGTCGTAGGCATCTATCTCCGCTATCTTCTGCGCCTTCGCAGTTGCAAGCTCTGACGCTGCGAGCTTTGCCTTAAACTCCTCGAACGCAGTCATAACCTCGTCCTGCGCGTATTCGCCACTCCGTACCGAACACTCCCAACACTCGTATGCGCTCATCTCGACATCTAATCGCTCGTCGAGATGATAAATAGTTAGGCCTCCCAACGCATATTCCTTTTTAAACAAATCCGCAGGGATGAACGTGCGGACAAAACCAATCGTTTTCTTCATATTCTTTATTTGTGTTTATTGTTAATTTCCGCTGTTCACGGAAAACGGAGAGATAAAGAGATTAACAAGCGAAGACTGGCAGAGCCAGGTCGCCGCGCGACTTGGGGTTGAAGTTCGGACTGGAACTAAAGCTCCAAGCATTCGCGGTATAGTGCTGCGTCGATGTCCATTTCCCTTGAGAGAATAACGAACTGAATAATTTTGCATTACTGCCATGCAGCATCCTTACCACCTCGTCCACAAGAGTTTTGTTCACATTCGCTTCCGTCATCTGTCCAACCGCCAAAATAAAGCCATGCAACTGAACATCCGCCAAATCCACCGTCTGCTCATAGGCGTAAGTGAATAGAGGTATAGACAATCCACGCTCTTCCGCTTCTTCGCGCACAAGTTTTGACTGTTTTACGCCATCGTAGTACAGTGCATCTTTTACATTGTTGCCGTTTAGAGGGATGTTGTTGAACTGCGTATTCTGTGTACACCACTGCTTGTTTGGATAGCCGGCTTGCAAGGCTGCGGGTGAGAAGCCGAAGCAGTTGTTGCCATTAGCGAGGTTCTGCGTCACGAGTTTTATGAGGACTGCTTCTTCCGCGGTCTTGCCAGCCGCCTGCCATTCATCCGCCGTATATTGCGCTCCTGTAGCGTCAAGAATAAACACACCTGACGTAGTAGGGTAGTAGTGGAAGTAAAGATTATGTTCTGCCACATCTGCCACATTGTTTTTCTCATATACACCACGAAAAGCATAATAGCCATCTTTTTGGGCAGCGGTTATCTTGTACTTCTTGTTGTATGGCACGCGGAACGTCACCTTTCCTTCGCTGTCGGTTTCCGTTGTTATGGTGTCGCCGTTTGCAATGGCGCAGGTCACTGCCACGCCTCCAAATGGGATTACCTTGCCGTCCTCCGCTTTGTCTATCGTTACTATCACAGAGGCTTTCTCGTCGCTTATCGGCTTATACTCCACGTTGATGTCGCGTACTCTCAGTGCGGCGGTATAGGTAAGAGAGGGAAGTGGGTCGCAGCCTTTCAGCTCCTGGAATGATATTCTGTATATCGTTCCTCTTGGGATTGCGAACGACACCTTGCCGTCGGCATCCGTAGAGTATTTCGTGAATGTCGAAGAGCCATTAAGGAATACGTTTACCGCCACGCCTTTCACGCTTACTCCAGCAACAGATGTCGTAATGGTAATATTCACCCGTTCCTCCAAGTCCCACTGCTCGAAGTCAAGAGTGCTGACATCGCCGTTTCTGTCGGTCACTACGAGCACGTTGCCCCTTAGCTCGGCGTTCACTCTCTCCGCTTCCGTAATCACATTCATACCCTGCTTGGCTGTCTCTGTTGCCACTGCTGCTGCGTCAGTGGCGGTTTTTGCGGCAGAAGACGTATTGGATATTGCTTCGGACACACGTCTATCACGCTCGGCATCAGCCTTTTCTCGCTCCACCTCCGCTGTCTGACGTGTAGCTTCACTCTCTGCACGCTGCTTTTCTGTGCTTTGGCGGAGCGTTTCGCTCTCCACGCGCACCTCCTCGCTTGCCTTGACGGTTGCTTCCGTTTCTCTTACCGCAGCAATAGCAGCGTCGGCGTTTGCAATAAGCTCAATGATGGTTGCTCGCGCGGACACAGGCGGAAGGACAACGAGCGCAGTGTCCACGGCAAAGCCTTCAATCTTCACATCCATGCAGCCTTTGTTGGCATTATCTCCGTTGCCGTCCTCGATGTTGGTGTCGCCATCGGTAGTGTTGTCCTCAAATACGGTATCGCTGCTTGCGTTGTTGTCAACGATGGCGAACTGCTCATACTCATAACTTCGCCAGTTGGCACCCTCCGATACGCCCGTCACCTCCAAGGCGTAAGTGCCTAACGACAGTGTTGTGCCGTCAACGTCAGCCAAGAGCACATCATTAGACTCCTTGTCGATGGTGTAGGGGAGTGCGGTACGCTTGTACTTGCTAACGACGTGCACCGCGATGTCGGTGCAATCGGTCAACGGGAACGATACCTGTTCACCATTGACTATCTTTTTTACGGGTATGCGCAACGTGAAATCGTTGCCTCTAACTATTTTCTTCATATCTTATTCTTTTGGTTGTTCTTCTTCTGTTGCTGTCGGGTCTTCAGCAGTACTTGTCGGGTCGGACTCGCTTTCAAGTGCAGGGTTAAAAAAACGGTAACTGTCTGCCGTTCCATACCACAGTGCAACTATTCTGGCCTTTATTGACAACGCAGGTCATCATCGCGCCTTTCCCTCTGCCAAAATATTTGCTGGCATGGTCGAAATCCATACTCGTATATCCGATTGTAGTCATTTCTGTATCACTATCATTGACAACAATAATGGTCTGTCCGACATACGCCATAGCCTCGTAAACCGTCTTTGTGCTCAGTTTGCCCCAGTTTGTATGGTTGGGCATGTAGAAAGGTGGAACAATAACAACATCAGACTTAGTCATCGCCTTTATGTTACCCGTAAACTTCACAAAGCAGCCGGTCTTCTCGAAGTCAATCTGGATATTTCCGAGAGCCAGTGTTGCTTGGTCGGTGACATAGTCCTTTAAGTTCTCAGGCGTTATCTCCGTCATCTTCTTACGGATTAGTCCCGAAAAAACTCCTGCGCCAACCTCTAACAAACCTTTCTCATTAACGCTTGCCGTTGTCTCGCCGCTATTATTACGTATCTCGAACTTATCCGCCGTTGCCGTTATCTTGCCGTTCTCGATGTCGATGCCCGTAGATTTTAAGTCGGTCTCCAGCTTGCCTGCCTCTGTCTTGTCGTAAGGCGAAAGGCTCCAGCCACCATACTCTGTGCCCTCCATGAGCATCAGACGACACAGATTGATAGTACCGTTCTTGCGAATAGCTGTTTCTATCAGTAGCCTTGAGCAACCACTGGGCACTGTTATTTGGGACGTGTATAGTGCCCAGTCACCAACAATATTGGGATAGTTTTTCGATTCGACAACTGCACCTGCGACACCATTATCGAAGCGTTTGATTGTGTAATACGCACCGCTATCTGTTGCCCTTATGACCTTCGTCCAAACACTGAAGATGTATTTTTTGCCAGGTGTCACACGCACATCTTTGAAGTATAGACCAGTCCATGTGTTCGCAGTCGCCCCCTGCGCATTGAATACTGCGTAGTTTGAGCCGCCAACACCGCCACCGTTTATTATGTTCACTGCCTGCGAGAGACCGGCAGCAATCTTCACGATGTCATCCCATGGACGTAGGGCTGAGCCGACGATGCAGTTCTTCAAGTTCGTGGTCGTTTCAACCTGTAGCGAGATTTTTTCAGTTGACTGCTCAATCTTTGATATTTTATTTCCCATCGCAGTCTGCTCTTTGGTAAGCGTAGTGATTTTGCCTGCTGTCTGTGTGATTTGCGAGCTAATCTTTGATATTTGTCCATCCACCTCGCTCTTATTGTTGTTGACCGTTGACTTGAGTCCATCCACGGACATTACAAGCTCCGCAAACGGCTGCGCGCTCTTTATCTCGCCATTAGCATTGCGCGTAACGAACTTAAACTTGTTAGCTATGGCGAACATCTCTTTGCGCGACAGGACAAAGACCTCCTTATTTTCTAACGAGTAGCTATCTACGCCTTCGTACATCTTTAACGATGGCGCATCCGCTCCGTATGCCGACAAAACAACGACCGACTGGCGAGCTGTGTCCGTCGTATTGCCCATCTGTACAAGCTCGTCACCTGCCTGCGGAATATCGCTACCAGTATCGCAGAAATCAGCAAGCACATCAATGAAATCTTTACCTACCTTGTACACCTTACGCCAGTAGTATCTGTTCTTCACGTTCTCATTCACGCCCTCCTTGACGTTGAACGTCTGGCAGCGCACCAGGTCGTCCTCGACGAACTGATTTTCTATCTCCTCGTCGCCTTTCTTCTGTGAGAAGTAGCAGCGGTAAACATTGTAGCGCAGAGGAAGAGCTTCATATTCGGGAAGATACACACCTTTCTCAAAATAGACCACATTGCTAATCTTCATGGCAGCAGGCGACAGAACAATCTCACCACCTACGCTTTGAAGTTCTCGGATTACGAGCCTTACGAACTCCGCAGCCTTGCGCACAAGCAGGCGGTCTACCTCCAAGTAACTGTCACCACTTCCGTTATAATCACCAAGCTTAAAGCCAGAGCCGAGCGCACCCGAACGGAAAGCAGCCGACACAACCTCTCTGAGGGTGGCGATGCCGTCAGAGGAGATGCCGAGAGGGTTGTCTGCTGCTTCCTTGCCTAATTTTAGACCCTTTGCAAAGCTAATTATCTCTTGCGCGACATCAGCAAATTCTTTTGAAAGAAAGTGTTTGATACCGTATTTTGATACAAGCGATTCGAACTGCGCGACGCTATAACCGCCACCACTGCCGCTGCCGCCGCCGTTAGCGATTATTGATTGTACGTCTTCTTTTAATTGCGAAACAGCGCCTTTTATAACCTTGTTTCCAACCGTTATTTCTTGAATATAATCGAAATCCAAGTTTGTTGAGAGTTTTAAAACACGAGTATCAAGTCGCAGCCCTTTGCCTAAAAGTGAAACGCTCTGCCCAATTTGCAATCTTGGCTTTTGGGCTTTAAATACATGCGGATAAGACTTGACGGTGTAGTTATTTGTGTCTGCCAGCGCGAGTATAATATCCTTTTTCGCAGCTTCCAAGAGCTTTTCCTGTGCCGACACCTTATAGACATCCGCCATAGCAATATTATACAGGACTACCTTATTACACTCAAATGTTGGCAAAGCTTTGCCCTTAGGTATTATCAACTGCTCCTCGTTCGTCGGTATTATGATATTGTTATCCTCTTGATGTATTATTTCATAATCGCCTCGTTTGATGTTAAAATTGCCAGTTGAACAATCGTCATAATCATGCGAGGTTTTTGATTTCGTGTGATATGTTAGCTCAAAGCCAACATAATCGCCGTTCGTTCCCCTGCCAGCAAGAGGCGTTGACAACGCTCCTTCTTCAAAATTGGGTTCAAACGAGCAAGATAAATTCTTTCCGTTAATCTTTAAATCATCCGTAATTACAAAATCGTACCAATAATATGTAACGCCGTCTTTAACCGTGCTGTTGACAGCTTGCTTGTCCGCTTCTTTGTTCTTTGTGCAGTAAGCCAGACGCATAAACCAAACCGTAAACGTTTTGTATTCGAGCACGTTGCCTTGCTCGTCTTTGCGTAACACTATAGGCTTGTTCGTTTGTGGGTCGAGTACATACTTCTTGCGTCCTCGCACATCGTAAACGTAGGTGTCAAGAGATGGGTAAATATCAGGAAAATTCAGCACCTTTGTAAATTTAGGCAATGTTTTGTCCGTACGCAAATCCATAACAGAGAACTCGTCTATGCTAAATTGCACAGGACTGCCATCAATAACCATTAAACCATCACCTTTGGCGAGTTGCAATCTTATATCGCCTGACGAAACATTTTCATTTTTATCATTGACCTGCGTAATGTTGCGTGTACCGCCAAAGACCGCGAAAGCATTATAATATCCGTCGCTACTTTCTGTAACGGAGGGAACGCCCACGTTTTCACCGACACTTAATTTAAATTTTTCTGCGCTTTCAATAGCCACCTTGCCAAGGTAAACAATCTCGTCGTCGTAGTCAATATGCCATTCGCATTCATCTCCAGCAGCGTTAGAGATTGCACTTAAAGCCGACAAGACATCATTATCGCTAAAACTTACGCTTAGGGAGTTTTTTACCGTTTCAGATAATATTGCTTTCCATCCACATTTGCCAAATTTTATGTCGTTGTTGAGAAAGTTGCACACTTTTCCCATTATGTCTTGTGGAGTACCAACAAAACTCCAAATTGTCTGATTAATATCTTCATTTTGAGAGTTTTTGGTTTTAATGTAAAACGGTATTTTACCAAGTTGCATCTTTGGGTGGTGAAATTCCATGGCGTATTTCCATGACATTTCATCCGCCTGTGTAGGCGTATAAGGTTCGAGAAGCATAAATTTTTGTGTTACACTTCTCGTTTTGTCAATATAATACGTGTGTTCTATATACGCACCCATTGGCAATGCGATTTTTTCAACCGCATTGAACGACAGAGATATATAATCGGATTTTGACAATTCTTCTTCTCTCTTTGCATCTTTGGCGACAATGGCTTGCATTAGAATATCGCCGTTGGGATCGTATATATTTATCATATCTTTGGTCTATCTTTGGGGTTTGGTTCGATAAGTTTTAGTGTAAAATTACCCTTTTTTAAGCCGTAATCTCCAAATTTTGAACATTGCGAATAAACAAATTTGAAAACTCGTTTTAAACAGGGCACTTTCATGCAAATCTCTCCGCTGTAAGCTATCTTATTAAAGAGCTTTTCCAGCTTATCAAGATAATCATCCTCTGTCTCACCCTCCAAAAACATAGGCAAATCTATCTCTCTTTGATTTACCTTGGCGCAGTCCGCTGTTGCAACCATCGAGATACCGTGCTCAAGCCGACTGTCATTGCTTACGTAGCTTTTTACGGGTGCTGGAGTAAGCAGAGCTTCGCGCCACCCTCGTATGAGGGTAACGCCAAACTCATTAAGGTCGACATATTTCGTGTCGTCTTCGCCCAAAAGCTTTATAAATGCTTGATTTTTCATATTAAATTCTCTCCTTCATTAACTTGTACATGTTCGCGATGTTTTCGTTTATACCCGTGATAGGCTCGGTATTTTTTGCAATCTGTTGCAGTTGATTCAAGCCTTGATATTGCATATCTCGTATTTCGGATATGTTGTCTGACATCAGCATTTGATAGCTACAAATCACTTCAACATTAGAGTGTATGTTTTCGCGTGTAGCATTACCTTGCTCGATGGCGCTTTGTAAAGCGTAGCCAATGCCAATCAATGTGCTTGCTTGGTCGGCTGTTATAGCCTCGATAGCCTTGCCGGTCGCCGACTGAGAAGATTGCTCCCCATAGCCAGTAAACTGAGCCAGCTCGTCGCGCATTTTCATGCCTTGCTCGAGAAGTTTCTGCTGTCTTTGTGCAAATTCTTCGGCTCTTGACTTGTACGTTCCATTTTTCATAGCTTCTGCCATGTCGTCATACAGCTTTTTTAAACTGTCGCCGTTTGGGTTGTTTTTACTGCCGTTGATTAGCTCATCAACGCTAAGATTAAGCAATGCCTGTTGCATTATCTTAGAGAAGTCGGAGGCAAAGTCCTCGGCGTTCTTATCCATATCCATCAACGCGCTTATAAAGCTATCCTTCATGCTGTCAAAAGAAATGCCGTTAAGCTTTTCCTTTATCTCGTCAGCCATATCTTGTGCAACGTTACCGAAGTCGTTGACATATTGATTCAGCATGTCGCTCAGTTTGCTTGAACGACCACCTTTGCCACCTTCTTTGTTGTACTCGTTAAGAATCTTCGCCCAGAGTTCTGCTCCGTTGTCACTGTCGATAATTCTTTGCATCTCCTCTGCGCTCAAAGAAAGAAAGTCACCGCTCGTTTTAACCTTTTTGCCCAAAATAGCAGAAACTTGCTTCATCGCATCTTTCCACCCTTTGTTGTCCTCAACGGATGCAGCAAGGTTGGAACGCCATGCGCCGTGCTTCCACGTTTCGTAAATCATCTGCTTAGAGGTGTTCTGTTCAAGCTCCTTTGTCTGCTTTTCCTTTTTGTTTTGCGCATTTAGGATTTCGGAGAGCGAATTTGACTTCTCTATCTTATCTCTCAAATTGTCAATTGACATCTTCAAAGCCTCATTGCTTGTGTTTAGCTTGTCAATTTTGCTTTCCATCTTAGCGCTGTTGTCCCCGAAGATGTTGCTTATTGTGCCAAAAGAAAGTGTGTCAAAAATGCTTGTTACTCCATCAAAAACACTTTTCAGTATGCCAGTAACCGTTTTTGGAGATAGGGCTGTTTTTATCAAGCCATTTACAGCTCCTAATATCGTGTCTATAAGACTTGATACTAAGTTTTCCACACCATCTTTAAGTATATCTAAAATGCCAAGAGCAGCAGATACTATTTCGCCAGTCATGCCGCTTTCGCCAAGCACCTTTGTAAGTGTTTTAGACAGTTTGCTGTTGCTGCCAAAAAGTTCTGTCGTCATTTTAACCAAGCTGCTTGCAGCCTTGTCCGTAGCTTTACCGCCGAACAGTTTATCAAGCCCCATGAGTGCATCGCCAATTCCTTTTAATGTTCCACTTGTAAGACCAGACAAACAGCTTTCAAGCTGCTGAAATTGATTAATAGCTCGCTGAGAAGACGTTTGTAAGTCGGTCGTTGCCTTAACGACAGCATCTTTGTTTCCTTTTGTAGCGTCAGCTGCTTCGGACATTTGATTCTTTAACTTGTCGACAGTTGCCGATGCGTCAAGAATATCTTTTTCGTTGCCGCTTTTTTGGGCGTTTTTTAAACGTTCCTCGGCTTCCGTGAGTTCGTCTGCTACCTTTTGCTCCTTTTTTTGAGCTTCAGCGTAGCTACGCATAGCTTCTTGGTATGTCTTTAAGTCGTTTGATATAGTTACGAAAATATCGCTATCCCACAGCGTGCCAGTTTTTTGCAGCTTACTTACAAGCTCCCATATCGTTTTCTTTTCGTCGACATTTTCTGTTTTGCTGGCGAGCTGCTTGAGCGATTTGATTGTGGGCTCCAGCTGGTCTTTAAACATCGTTCCGAAGTCACCGAAAACGCTTCCCCAGTCGATGTTTTGCTTTACCGCTTCCAACTCAACGTTTGCAAGACTTGATTTTTTCTGCTCTTCGAGAAGTTTTCGTTGATTTGGCGATGTTGCTTTAGCTATCTTTTCGTCGTATTCCTTTGCAATAGCGTACTTCTGTTCCTGAATAGAACCAAACTCTTTAAGATAGTCGTAGTAATATTGCAACTGTTCTCTTAAGTACTTTCGTTCGCTTTCGGCGTTTTCAACAAGGAGCGTGTCCTTTTTAGTCTGTATATACTTCTGCTGCTCGCTTGTAAGACCAACTTTCTTGTCGAGCCCTAATGCGTAAAAACCCTCTTTTTTCTTGTTCGCTGGGTCTTTCTCATAGTTAGCCTTCGCTGTATCGATGTTTTTTTGCTTAAGCTGCTCTGCTTCTTCGTCAAGCTGATGCATCTTTTTTTCAAAATCAAGCGCTCTTTGACGGCGCTCCTTTTCGGCAACATCCTTTTCTTTTGCTATACCATTTTCTTCTTCCGCAACATACAATTCCCATCTCTCCTTGCGCTTGCGTGCTTCTTCTTTAGCTTGAAGCTCTGCTTGCTGGTCGCGATATTTGCGTGCTTCTTCGCCTTTGTCGTCGCCGAAACCGCCGCCTAAATCGGTATTTGTATTGTTGGGTTTTTGATTTAACGCGAGAGTGTTTCGCTTTTTCTCTTTGTAGAAATAATTGTATGTAAATGCATTCCCGAACTCCGAAAAAGCTTGCTGGTCGTTTTTTATAGCATTTTTAACAGCATTCATACCTGCGTTAAACATACCTTCGGCACTAATGCCTTTGTAGCCCTTTTTAGGGTTTGGCTTATATTTGTCGCGAGCTTTTTTGTATGCCCTATCAAATATTTTGTTAAGTTGCTCTTCCTGTTCTGTAAAAGATTTCGTATTTTCTTTTTGGCTTCCCATTCTCATTGACGCAGCTGTCTGTGCCGATAGCTGTGCTTCTGTAAAACCGCTAAGATACCATTTGCTCGCTACTTTTCCCGTGTAGTCCACATCCTTGTTGCTCCCTGGATGTATCTTGTCGTAGTTCTTCAAGTAGTTTAACTGTGATGCGGTCTGCTGACTTCCTTCGAGAATACGTCTAAAGAATTTTAGTATGTTTGTCAAAGTTGGCGTAAGATTGGCATTCAGACCTGTTAAAAAGCCATTCCATTCATTGTTTAAAGCTTTCAAATTTGTGGAAGCGCGAGAGCTTAAGTCGCTAAGGAGTTCGTTTTTCGCATGAGCATCTTCCAGTTTTTCCCCGTATTGTTCAATCGCATCCGCATTTTTAATAAAATACATCGCCACGGATCTGTTGCGAGCAATGAATTTAGACGCAACATTCTCACCTCTTTCATAAGCATCTTTAAGGTTTTTCAGAGCTGTAACCATGCCAACTACTGACGGGTTGTACTTGTCTTGCAGTTTCGACATGCTCATAAGCAGCATTGAAAATTTGGATGCTGCTTTGTTTGCGTCGCCGAACTGTCCGCTCGAATAGCCAATTAGTGTAGCCATTTCTTTAAAGCCGATGCCGTACAGTGATGCTGTTGAACCGGCGGAAGCGATAGCGTCGGACATTTCCCCAAATGAACTTACTGAATGTTTTGACGCAGACGCTATGATATTGCTCATTTCCGAAGCCTCCTGTGCCGTCATGTGGTATTCGGAAGCCATTTTAGAAATGGCTTTCGCACCTTCTTCGGAGGTTTTCCCAGTTAATGCTCCGTATTCATTCGCACTCTTTATCATTTGAGTAAGAGCACCAGGCGCATCTTTAAGCCCATCCCATACCTTTACAAACTGCAAAGCAGCGTTCGCCATGTCTGCGCACGATTTCGTTGTTGTCGCCGTCAATGCTAAGATATTCTGACGAACATCTTTTATTTTGTCAGTATCCATATAATGGTCTAATGGCTGTAAGGCTACACGAAACGCCTCTGCCGCTTTAGACGATTCAAATAAGCCTTTTCCTACAGCTGCAATGCCAGCGCCCCAAACTCCAATCTTTCCAACGAATTTAAACAAACCCGAGAAATCGCCCTTCATCAAGCCGCTAAAAGAGCTTTTAAGCCCTCCAAATATACCTTTAACCTTTGACGAAGATTTTTCTGCCTCCTTGCCGATACCTTGGGTTTCTTTCGCGGTTTTTTTAGCTTCTTTGGTCGCATCCTCATAGGATGTGCCCATTTCGCGCAGCTTTTCCTTGCTTTGGATTATTTCGCGAGTTATTTCTTCTTGTTTTTCCTTGTTTGCCTGCGCCTTATCGCTGTCTTTGCCGTAAACTTGGGCAATTTCGGAATACTCGCTTTTGAGTATCTTTAATTGCGCAATGTTTTCCTGTATAGAGTTTGTAATGTCGTTTTTTGACATTCCACTCCAAATATCGGTAGTAGATGTTTTTGTTTCGTCTGCTGCCGTGCGCAATTTTTCAAGCTCTGCTGTAATATCGGCAATTTGCTGTTGCTTTTCCTTGATTGCGCTACCTTCAGCGAAATAGTCCTTTATGACGTTAAGCGGATTTTCGCCTTTGCGCATAGACGTAAAGAAGTCGCCGCCCCATCCGTTTGCATGGTGCGCCTTCATTAGCTCCACTTGTTCGTTGAGCTTCTTTAGTTCATCTTCTTTTGCTCGTATTGCGTCAAGCGTTTTGTTTGTGCTTTCTTCTTCTTTTTTTTGCTCAGCTTGTGCTGTTTGTGTCGTTGATGTGTACGCCTCGGAAAGTCGATTTAAGCTATTTGCTATTTCGTCGGCTTCTTTTCTAATATTTGCAGCACGCTCCAAAAGTGCATCAGCGGCACGTGCGTTCATATCGTTGTCACCACTGACGATATTACCGTCCACAACCTTAAAAGTATTTGCTTCTTCTCTTGCTTTTTTCTCCTTTTCGAGCAATTCCGCTTGCTCGTTCATTAGTTGACGGTAACGCTCCTCCGCGCTCTCCTTGGCTTTTATATACTCCTCTTCGCTTGCTTTGCCTTGCAACACTTGTTCAGACAACTTGTCGAGTGCTATCGCTTCTGCATTTGCCGTTTCTGTTCGTTGTCTGCTTGTTTCATTTGCTTCTTGAAACGCTTGCGTGTTGTCGTTTACTGCCTGCGTTTCAACTCCAATTTTTTCCGCATTGGCTGCGTGTGCCACACTTTCAGCACCCACGGCTGCCGCCACGCCGACGTGAAGCCCTGCATTAACGCCAGTAGCTGCGTTTGAAAGAGAACTAACAGTATTGACAGTACCCATTGTTGTACCGAGCACGTTAGCGGCTGTTTGAGCGTCTGAAAAAGTGTTTGTTAATGCGGAATACTGCGCCTTGAGTCGTTCGACAGTCTTGTTTTGATTTTCAAGCATTTGAGTAACCGTATTCCACTCTGTTGTTCCGACCGTCGCTTGCGAAAGTCTATCTTTAAGCGTTTCTACCGTTTTTGCTGCGTTTGACAATTCTAAAGAAACATCTTGAATCTTTTTAGGCGTTGTTGTCAGCTTCTCCTGCGCCTCGGATATTATCGCATTAAGCTCCTTAAATGCTTGCTGTGTACTTTTGTTGCTTACATCGGAACTTTGTGCAATATCGTTCAACGCTTTTGTCATTCGTGCGCTAAGGCTGTCCGTTTTTACGCCGAGCTCGTCGAGATTTCCAAATAAAGTGTCGAATGACTTTTGGATATCGGAAATATCCATCTGTCCGCTTATACCAAGTATTTCTTCTGCCATAATATATATAGTGTTATCCCATCATATTCATAAAGAAATCTGATGCGTGTATTGATTTGTTTATCGGTTTGCAAGTGCCTATTTCTTCCTTTCCGCTACCTTCATCTTCTTTTTTGTCTGGGTTATCCCATGAAGGTATTGAGCGATTAAGAAGAATTATGTTGATGTATGAGCGATTAAATACGACCTCCTCGTAACTCATACGAAAGTATTTCATTACTCCTCCGATGATTGCCCATGGCGAGTCGTTGTCGGCTCTGTCATTGCTATCGTTTGGGTGAGGAAAGTTATAGAGGTTAAGAAAAAATTTACATTAAAAGAATGACTTACAAATTGAATAAGGTCATTGAAAGCATTGACATTAAGACGCTTGGTTATATACCGCCTCCAAAGGCAACGCTTCCATGTCTTTCTAAACGCACAAATAACAAATATTTCACACATAAGGCGAGCATCGTTGCCGTGTGCGATAGTTTCTTGCAACACATTTATTTTGTCGCCGGGCTTCCAGCTTGGCTTTTTAATGTCGTTTGCAACGGCAGCCATTTCATAAATCTGCATAAATGTCAAAGGTTTAACCTCGAAACTAAACCTGCCGACCTTTATCTTTGTTGACTTTTCCATGAGCGTTTCCGCTACATGTTTTTTCTCTGATGTTTTCATATAGTTGTATGCTTAAAATAAAGGCGGCGCGGCTTAGAATTTCTCCTTGCCTCGCCGCTAATTAACGATTTGAAATTATATAACCTATGCAAATACTTAAAGCTTTTTCTCGACATCTGTCTTAACGTCCTCGAGGTATGCCCATCGATGACCAGAAACCTTCTCGCCACTTGCATCCATTACTGCCATCTGACGGAATTCAATGTTAAGATTTGGAAGACCGGTCTTGCCAATAGAGCCACTACGGGTGACAGTAAGCTTCATTTTTGCCCATTGGAACACCTTTGCAGGGATGTCGTCGAGTACCTTTGTCTTAATCTGTACAGCTTTGAATACCTGTGTTTCTGTTGGCTGCTCGTTGTTCCATTTTTGGTCAGTTGAAGTAAAACCAAGGATCTCTTTATACGTTTCAGGAGACATGTCGTATGTCTGAACCGTAAAACCTTTGGTTGCAGCCGAAGAGGTTAATACTGCGTACGGGTCTTCTGAGTCTTCGATTTCAACGTCTGTTGTAGATGCCGCGTTGTCGTTAAAGCTCAAAGAGCCCTGTACAATAGCCTTAAATTTAAATGGAAAACTGGTAGGATAAGCACCATTTTCCGCAGGGGTAGCGATTGCAAACTCGTCAATGCCATACACGCCGTCTTTGCCTGTTTTTGCCATATTTTATTTCTTTAAGTTGTTATACGTTACTTTGAATTTCAGATTGATATAGTATGTATTATCGTTGTCCTCTGTAGGAAGAGAATCAGAATAGCTGTCAAAATATGCACCGCCAAGGTATGTGCTATTCTCGAACAAGGCAAGAATTGCTTTCGCTTGCGTTGTAAGTTTCTTTGTATTCGGTTCATCAGAGGCTGTTTTTCGCACATGCACGTTTACGTTAATCATGCCGTTTTCTATCTCACTTTCGTGTACAAACGGCAAGTGATTAATAACAATATAACTGTCCGAATCAAGCTTTTTGGGTCGTTTATATTTAAAAACGTTACCCTTTTCAACTCCTATATTCGGCAGGTTATTGCAAATGTATTCGTACATCGCGCTTACAGCGTCGTCACCTATTATCATACCCTGCGTTTTATAGCCACAATTTCAAATAGCGTCGTTTAAGGGTAACAAACCCTTTGACTTCCATCTCCTTTTCTATTGTGCCGTCTTTTTTCATTATTTTTACAGTATCCCCTTCCGTTGGCAGCATTTTGTATTTCTGCTTTGACAGCGGTGCTATCACCTCGTAGGCGTATTGATACTTACTGCCATCATTCAACGTGATAAGGCTTGCCTTTGTATTCGGAAAGATTAGACATTTGCCAAAATCGAGAAAGCGTGTTGCCGTTGCTTCAATCGGATTGCCCTGCGCGTCGTATCCGCTGCCGACATTTTCGTTTTTAACATCAAAGTCTGGTTCTCCGCTATCCTTCATGTCGTAGAACACGCTACCTATTTGAACATACCCAACGTTGTATATTTTGAGCTGTACTTGCAGTTTATCCTCGAAGTTCATACATCCACCCTCCTTACCAAACCTTTACACTTTGCAACCAATAGCTATCAGAGTCTGTATTAAGAACAAGGTCAGCACTCAATCCTGCGTCCTTGGCAATAGATTTTATCATATCGTCAATCAGTTCGTCATCGCTCTTGTAGCTTTGTGATACGCCGCCCACATTCTCGCTTGAAAGTGTACGCATTTTGTAAAGTATGCGCATTGCAGCATACGCTACAGGCTTCTTTACAGCCACACTGTATGCGTCATCGACGCTTTCCGAGGCACCGAATTTATCGGCAGCGTCGATAAACATCTTCTCCAACGCCTCGTCCGACGTTGAGAAAGGCTGAATTTCGCTTGCGATGGCTTCCGAGATTGTCATGCTACCTTGTCTTAATACTACAACTATAACTATAACTACTACTACATCTTTTAAATTTTACCCCAAGGCTACGATTATACCGTAGTCTTGAGGATATAGAGGTCATTGAGACCGTTAAATACAGGCTGCGCCCACATATCATAGTTGATATGATAGCCAGTCTTGTCACGCCAGTAACCAACGAGGTTGTCGTCGTGCGAAGAGTAAGAAACGCCTGGAATAGGGTCTACCAGCTCCAATGCGTCCGAAATCTTCATGATAGCCACACTTTCAGCGCACTGAGCAACCACGCGGTCATCCGCAATAAGGTTGTGTGTCGTGCCGTCGGCGAGGGTCACAAACTGGTCTTCGTCAATCTGAATTGTCGGGAGCAAAATAGAACGCAGATAAGTGTTTACCTGCTCTGTTGTGAGCATCGGAACCGCTGGATTGAGCTGTACCGTGCCAAGGTTGAGCTTAAAGGTGTCTTTTATCTCCTTAGCCTTGCACATCTTGTAGAATGTGTTTTCAGACATACGGAGCTTGAGAATCTTGCGACCGTGCGCCTTTGCCTCGTCCTTAAGCTTCTTGATGTCCGCGAACGGAGTTGCATTTTCCTCGCCCCATGATGTTGTAACGGCGAGCTGCTTAATGCCGAGGTCAAAGGTGTAAGACACGTTTGCCTTAGCATTGTTCGTGCGAGAGACGGTCTGTGTGCCCAAGTAAAGACCTTCGTAGTAAAGCATATCAAGACGCTTGTGCGGAGCAACGACCGCGCGTTCAAACGGGCGGAAAGAAAACTTAATAAGTTTGTCGTACTGCGCATTAAGCTGCGCCTGCGTATAGTTGCGACCCTGAGCATCACGATAGCGACCCTCGAGCTGGTGCATCTGGTCGAGGTAGTCGTTGTCGAGTTCCCACTCGTCACCGTAGCGACCAACCGAACCTGTAAGCTGACCGAAATCGGGCATGTGGTGAACAGGTCTTTCAGCGTTCTTGGCGATAACAGAACCAACCATTGCAGCTGTGTATTCAGCGAGGTTAGCCTGATAAACCTTGGCTGCGCAATAGTCTACCTGCTTAATCTCGTTTTTCCACAAAGCCTTGTATGTTGAGGTCTTCATGTTCTCGTCAATATAGGTCTGAAAAGACTTAGGGTCTAATAGCTGCTTCAATATACTATTCATACCTTTTCTATATTTTTAAAGTTATCCTGTGTTAATACTTACTGAATCTTGAACAAAGCGATGCCGTTTGCGTTCAAGCCTTCCTTGATGTCGCTGTTAATCGGGTAGGGCAGAGAGTCTTCCTCGACCTCCATCACACGCAGAGTCGGCTCTACGACCTGTGCAGCATCGGGGTCAAGCTCCTTTGTCGCGTATGCAAAGCCGAGAAGAATATCCTTGCTCTTGTCGTAGTCAGTAACAACGGCACCCTCTGCGAGCTCTGCATCAAGTCCAGCTGTAAGAGTTACCGTGTCGCCACTTTCTGCTCTTACAATAGAAGCAATCTTCTTGCCGCCGATTGTGTCGCCTTCCTTGTAAAGAGAGCCTGCTGAGAGCTTGACGGTCTTAGCCGCGCTTGCTGCCTTTTCCGTTACCTTTGCCGACTTAATAACAACTGCCTTGCCTCCAGTGCCAAGCTTTACAACAGCGCCCTTAGGAAGCCATTTCAAGCCAGCTGGAAGATTGCTCTGGTCGAGGTCATAACCGCCCTGTCTGCGGACACACATTTCCTCCCACCAAGAAGCCTCCTTGATACTTGTCGGCTTTACCTTCTTGAAAAACATTCCTTTATAAGCCATAATTAAAAAATTTTAGTTGTTGCTATATATTGAGATTACGATGCGCCCTCAGGCTTGGGAGCGTTACGCTGCGCGAAGCCTTCCATGCGCTTTATAAAATCATCCTGCTCAGACTGCGGAGTACTTGTTGTCGGCGCAGAAACAAATATTCCATCTGCGACAAGCTTTTGTTTCATTTCTGTGAAATCATTGTTAATCTGCTCCACAACACTGTCGAGGTTTTCCTCTTTGTCGAGTTGATAGCGTGAACGGAATACTTCGGGCACGTTCTTTAGCTTCTCATTACTTTGCAGCAACGTTGCGAGTCTTGTGCGCTCCTCGCGTTCCTTATACGGAGCAAGAGCAGCTGCGACTGCCTCGTTTACAGCCTTCTGCTGGTCGTTCTTTACTTCGGCAATCATCTTTGCTACAGCTTCGGCTGTAAGCGGAGTTTCTGTTGTTGGCAGAACTGGAGGAGTCGGTGTGTTTGTCGGAGGTGTCGGAGTAGCCTTTGGATCTACCCAACCCTCGTACTTTTTTGCTGTTTCGCTCACGGCTCTATTGAACGCCGCTTGCATCATACCGACATACGGCTCCACGGCTGTAATAGCTTCAGTAACATTCTCGTCTGTTGACTCATCTGTTAAACCACGACCTGCGACAATCTGGTCTACCAGCTTTGCAAGTTCATCCTTCTTCAAACCGTACTTCGCGAACGACGTTTTGCAAGAAGCAAGCACTCTCTCTTTAATTGTCATACTTTATTCTGTTTACGTTAATGGAAAATTTTATCTAACACAAAATTACTTTATTAATGAATGTGTGTAAAGAATTTTAAAAAGGCTGTGTAAACAATTTTATTTTTAGGCGTTTTTCTTTGGTTTGCTGGGCTGTTTTTGTTGGTGTTTATAACTTTATACAGGCTGCGAAAATGATGCATTATAAGCAAAATAAAACGGAGCACACCGTAACTTAATGCGATGTACTCCGTGCTTAATGTTTGTCTTGGTTTAAATCCTGCCACTCTGCAAGTTGCAAAGGTTCTGCTCAACGTTGGCGGCGATAGCTCCTTTTATACTGTCAAATGTCGCGACCGTTGCCTCTATGACCTCATCACCTTGTTCCTTGCCTTCAAACAGGCTTATAGCCTTATCCTGCCAACTTACAAACTCGCGTAGGATGTTGAGCATATCGGTTGTGGTTTTGCTTACCTTGTAGGTTGTTTCGTTTTCGTTTGATTTATTGTTGTTCATAATCTACTCTATTTTTTGGTTGTGTTACTTGTTTGATATGTCACCTTTTATTTCTGCGATAGCTTGCTTTACATCAAAATTGTTATTGTAAAGCGCGAGAATAAAACGCTTGCCACGCTGATTCCATACAAGCGTTACTTTCGTTACCACCTCGCCGTTGCTTGATTGGTAGTTGTAGGTGCGTGTGCCTGCCAGGTTCCATTTCTTGTACGGCATCTTTAGATGCCACTGACCTGACTGCGAGTAGATTATGCCAATTTCTTGTAGCTTGCGATTGAGAGTATGAGCGGTTGTATGCAAATCATCAGCCACCTGTGTTGTTGTCATGCAACTCTTTGACGCAAGTGTTTTGTCGTAGTAGTCTGCTTTAGGTGCTGCGATTTTAATCTGCTTGTCTTGCGCATCAATTTGTGCGTCCTTTTGTTCGATAACGATTTCCTGCCGCCGACCTTGTTCTTCGAGTTCTTTAATGCGCTCCTCGCGACGTGCGAGCGTTTGCTGCGCCACAAGTACAGCGCGAGCCATAATGTCTTCGGGTGTGTCTGCATCGGTTGAAGCGATGTAGCCGCCTTTTGTGCGGATTTCGTGTAGGATTTTCTTTACACCTTTCTTGAATTGCTTGGCGATGGGCTTGCGTGATTGCATAAGAAGTTCGTACAGTCCGTCTTCTGTTAAGAACCATGTATCACCACCGTTTCGACCTAAGTTAAACTTATGTCGTTCTTCTGTATCAATACGCTTGATTATTTCGGGCGTATTTTTAAGATTAAGCCAATCAGACACATCCTTTGCTCGAAACAACGGCTGTTCTGCTGAGCCCCATATGTCAATTTCCTTGTCAAGAAAAGTTGACTTGTTAATAATTTTGATTTCTTTCATTGTAGTACATTTTTGAAAGATAACAGGCAATAGAAAAACGGCATCGCCTTTCCCGTTGTACTACACCATCAAGGGCAGGATTTCTATTACAGATTTCCACGGGGGTACGATACCGTATATGTTATTATTGAGGCATAAAAAAATGCCGCCAATGAATTATGTTTGCGGCTATTCACCGCCCCTGATTAATGTAGTACGCCACAAAATTATAAAGAAATCTGCGAACTACCAAATTATTCTCCAACTATTTTTTGTTTTAATAGAAATAAATTGATATTAATAGCATTTAATAGCTTTCTTGCTAAGAACCAGCAACTTTATGCCTTCCGACCAAACAGAAGTTGAAATACCTTCTTTCCTTTGACTGTTATCCAAGTCCGCACTCCAGCGTGGTCGCTGCTTATGCTTTTGAAATCTTTTAATTCAAATAAATCATTTGTATATTTGGCAATCGGTCTCAGCTCGCCTTTCGGTGTACGGTAGATGTACCCCTTATCAATAAGAATTTTGATGAACTCAGACTGCTTTAAGCCAAGTTCCTTTGCGGTATCACGGAAACCAGTGAGCAGGGAGCGTTCCACAAGCTCGTCGAAGTAATGTGCCTTTGGTAGCATTTCAAGGTTCTTTGCTTCGAGTGCCTTCTTTTCCTTCTGCTCTTCAATCCAACGTTCGGCACGCTTAATGGGGTCTTCTATCTGATAAGAAGCCACAACCGCCTCTCTTGCTATCTTTTCGCACTCGATAAAGTATTTGCGAGCCAAGCGACCTTTCTCGTTGTTTTCTACCATAGAAAGCTCCTTTGCCATATCAACGGAAAGGGCATATTCAGTTATTGTTGTAGCACCAGTTTCTCGTTTAATAACTTTATTAAATGAGCAAAAGTCTTGGTTCTCAACGAATCCATACTTCTCGATACGGTTCTGAATCCAGTTTGCAAACTGCTGCTTGCTCTCCAAGAACTGATGTAACTCTCTCGCATTGACGGCACGTTTGCCGTTATACTCTGTAATTTTGATTATTTCTTCCATATTCTCCAAATTCTTTAGAATCGGGAGCGACCGCCTAAGCAATCACCACCGAAGAGATACAACATAAGTACTATCTTGTTATAGCCTCGTAAGAAGCAAGCTTCTGTGAAAGATGCACATTCTATTGATAATTGTGTTCATTGTTGTATCTCCTATATTACGTTATTCTTGTGTTATAGCGAGGTTGTTACACCTCGCTATGTTTTATTCTTAAATTGCAAGAGTTTTTACCTTGTCCACATACATATTTAAATATTTCGTGTCTGTGCCATTGTAAGATTTGTCTGCTACATACATAATTTTACCAAGCTGATGTCCGTTTGTTCCTCCATCGAAATATGTATATCCTACATTGAGGTTGATTATCACCTTGCAAATATCTTTGTCCTTTTCATCCTCTATTACATTAATATTACCTTCAATATGAATTTCTTTAAAAAGCATGGGCATTGTTTGAAAACTTGTGCTGATTGCTTTATCAAACTTCTCATGCTTGTAGTCCTCGCACTGTTCGATTGACAGCTGTACATTGATGCCCAAACGTTGAAGAGTCAGCTCAATGTCGCTGATAATGTAATTTACAATTTCCTTGTTTAAAACTTCTGTTGTCATTGTTGTATCTCCTTTTATTAAGTCATTAATTTTAACACCACAAAATTAATAAATTATTAATGAACAACAAAATAAATAATAGAAAATCTTTAATATTTAATATATTTTTTAATTTTAAGTCTGCGAGATACAGAAAATGCGCGTCATAATCCTCACGACTACAACACGCATTAAAGCCATGCAAGCTCCCCAGTGATTAGGTACATAGTAAATTAAAAAAGTTGTCACAAAAGAAAAACCACTCCCAATTTGCGAGCTTCGCGATTTCTGCGACACAGCTTTTGTAACAAAACCAAGTAAAATCAATAGTAGGATTCGCACCTACAAGCCGCCCTTGTACGGCTTATTTATGTTATATTATTTTACTCCCGATGAATTAAAGCCGTTGTCGCCACGCTTCTTATCATCATTTTCTTGAATTTTGATAGCACCACTCACAAGTTCCGTGTTTGGTATCTCCACAATGCGCATCTGCGCTATCTTGGTGCCGGCTGGGATATAAACCCTCTTTACGCCAAGCCAATCAATTTCGTGGGCTTTTACGATTGCTTTTACCTCGCCAGTATAGCCGCTGTCTATCAAGCCGAGTTTTACATCGGCATCAATGCGCACTTCTGCGCTATCTTTGTTAAAAAATTCCACTCGGGCGTACATACCCTTGGCAGACATGCCGCTTCTTGGCTGTATAACTGCTGCCAAATGTTTCGGAAGCTGTATCTTAAAACCAAGAGGTATTGCACAACGACCCCCGTCGTACATCTCCATGTCTTCCTTGGTGAACATATCATACGCTGCATCGGCATCGTGCGCCTTTTCAGGCATCCTGCCGCCGCAAAGTTCTATTATTATCTTCTCTCTTTCCATTTTGTTTTATTTTTGTTTGTTATTTCTTGTCGTTCCACTTTACAAACTCCTCACAAATCTCATCTCTGCCCATTACGAACGTGTAGAGGTTTTTAGCGAGGCAATCGGGTGCGCTGTCTGCATCTTCGTCTGCGAACATCACGCAGTCCTTGCACACCGCCGTAGCCTCGGGCGATGTGCTGTAGAAGTCGTGCTCCTCACGCTCCTTGTCCGTGTGATTGCTCGCACCGATTGTTATGAAGGTGCTCTTGCTGTTTCCGCTCCAGTCCTTAGTCATTGCTCAACTTGTTTGTAACCCAAATTACTCAGTGTTCTACGGATAAAATCCATTCCCTTCTGATAGACGAGGGTCTTGATATTAATTTTCACACCGTCATGCGTCGTGTATTTCTGTTCTATCGTGCGGAAATATCCACAGTCAACATACTTCTGATATGGGAGATTGTTCCACATGAGTATTTTCGCGTTGCGCAGAATTTCAAACAACTTGTTTCTGCCGATGTTTTTGAAGTGGAGGGTATTCGCAGCAGCCTTGATGTCGATGGCGGTCTTGCTTTCAGCCACTGCTTCAAAGAACTTTTCGGCTTCTGCATCTCAAGCTGCTTCTGCTGCGCTTCTATCTGCTCCTGCTGCTTGGCAGCAAGCATAAGAGCCTGGGAGAACGTCTGCGGAACGCCCGAACTCTGACGTATCTGTTGTTCCATGGCGTTAAAGGCGTTCATATACTCCAACTTAAAAGCCAACGCCTTCGCACCGGTAAAGCCCATAGCAAGCAGTGTAAAGCCGTCACGGTTCATAACGTAGATAGGCAGCTTCTTCACACCGCCACCAACAGGCATCGGCTGTTCCACCTCCGTAAGGGAAAACATCTTCGCAAGTTGCTGGTTCCCAACGAAAAGGGATTTTTCCCCTGTCGTAAATAAACTTTTTATAGCTTTAAGAACGTCGCTATGTTCTTTACCAAACTTCTCTGCAACAATCATACTCGTTGTCAGTGCCTGATTATCGTTACTTCTAAATACAATCTCTTGCATATTATTAGATTTTAAGTTGCAATTATTTCTTCGTTTTATCAAGTTCTATAATCGTAAGTATCGCATAGTTCGCAAGGTCAAGCAATGAGTCTTTCATACTCTCGCCCTTCACCTTCGCCTCGTCAGCCATCAGAGACTTCACGCGCTTTAGCTTCTCGGACAGGTGCCCGTAGGCGTATGTCATACCGCACTCCGCAAACAATTCCGAGAAGCTATTGCCGTAGTCGTGATTCTTCGCCTTGAAGGTGTCGTACATGTCGTTGGTAATGTCACGGAACGCTACACACTTCTTTGGGATTAACCGCGTGGACTTACCCTCACGCTCATTACGCAACACGTCCTTTAGGGTTTTATTGTCAACTAATCCGCGTTGCATCACGTCGCTCAGGGATATGTAGAGCGGTTTCTTCCAGATCGCATCGCTGCGCACCTTGATGTACTCGCCGACCCATGAGCAATGCGGGTCTTTCTTATCGGCGGAGATTATCGGTTTCGGACCGCCACACACCTCGAAAAGCGGTACTTGATACTTACGCTCGATTTTGTTGTTGGGCATCCTAAACTTCAAGCCCTCCTTAATGTCCTCTCTGTTAATCATTGTTACTACTCCTTCCTTTGATTCAACCTTTTTTCTAATCAATGTCTCACCACGCTCCATAATATCTTTAGTTGAAAGGTAAAATACCTTATCTTTAATATTGTTACAAGCTACTTTTACGAAGCTTCCCAAAGAACGAGGTTCAGAGGATGTCTCAAAATACTCTCTCGGACTACCTGCAACCTTAAAAATAGGACGAATGGCGGTTACAATGGTTTTTTGAAATTCATCAAGAGTCTCTAAATCTGTTTTGTACATTGGTAATACAGGACAGTCTTCGCCATTTATTCGACGATCAAGGTCTCTTCTAACCTCCTCTTCGTACTCATCCTCTCTAAATGGAAGAACAAACTCTAATCCTATCTTAATGTCTTCTTTCTCAATCATTGTTACTCCTTTCTTTAAACGGCACCCATATCTCCTCCATCTCACGCATCGCAAGCTCGTAGGCATCTATATCGCCCTCCGTAGGGTTGTTATTGCTGTGATAAACAACAATGGCAAACACAAAGTAACGAAAGATTATTGCCGCATCGTAATATTGACGTGGATGACGCAAAAAATTGCAACAACCATACTTACCACCGTCAGGCAGCGTGCCGTCACCAGATACCACAAGCACATTGAGAGGACGAGTCACCCATTGTATGTCTATAGGCTCTCCCGATTTTATACGCTCTTTCAACTCACACGCCTCGCAGTACCATGCGTGAAGAGCACCCTCACCGGCATACTCCACCTTTGGTATAGGGCATTTCAGCAGACGCTGCAAATCATCCAATAACTCCTGTTTCATATCTCGTTCTTGTTTTTACCTTCTTGTTTCTTTGTAATATCTGACATATAACGGTATATCTCCCTCACCATACCGTTACACCAGTTGTCAACAAACGGGTCTATCTCGAATAGTGGCAGTTTCTTGAAGTCTGTCTTGAACCAATTAGCGAACTGCAACAAGATATAGCGCATCACGGCTACATTATAGGCATTGTCCATCGCTCCATCAAGATTTCGCAAAGCTCTTTCCGATAACTCGCGCAAATTATGATACCCGTAGAGTATTCGTCTATTTTTATTTTTTTTCTTCATTTAAACCATCATTTTAAAACACTTTGTTCTTGCTTCTTGTTGTTTTGTAATACCTCTTCATTGCCTCCGAAAGCTTCTTGTTCGTCTGCCTATATGCCACTTAGAGCATAGTTCGCAGAAATACGGACGTTCGCCCATCGCTTTCAGCTTCGGGTTCTGCTCAAGAAACTCCCACGCCTCGTCTTTCGTGTCGTAGCCAACTTTCTGTTTCCACGAACTGCCCTTGCGTCGGGATGCAGCGTGGAGTAGGGTACTTTGTTTCTGTATGCGTGTCTTTTCATACATTTAAATCATTTTCTGTATCTCCTTTTTATAAGTTCTATTTTTGTTTTTACTTTGTTTATATCACGCGCGTCGTGGTTGCTCAATCTTACAACGTGATAACCCATGCGCCAAATTCCTGTGGAACGGTTGTTATGTAACCTTGTATCTATACATTGCACGATATACCTCTTTAGAGATTTTACCTTTATATTTTTCAGCAAGGCTTTTTATGTATTCCTCTTTATAAAATTTATATTTATCGAATGCTTCTTGTGCGGTTTGAAATGTTCCTATGTCGTATTTTTGAGAATTGATTGTAATGTACGCCTTAAACGTTTTGCCATTACATACAACACCAGTTGGACATTTCTTTATAATATTCCGCTTCCTTCGTTCGTAAGCTCTATTTATTTCGACAGGAATGAATGCACAGTTTTCAGGCGAATACACCTTGTTTCCTGGTTTTAATACATCTTTATCTAAGACATATCCATCTATATAGTTATCGTCGAACCATTTTTTAAAGGTACTATAATACTTCCATTCTTCACAGACACCACATCCTATATATGCAGGTTCTTTCCTTAAATAATTTTTATCATAGCATCTTGAAAGCATACTCGCCCATACAGCATAAGACTTTATAAAAACGCCTTTATGCCTTATGATGCCTCTGTAATCATTTATTCCCACACCATATATAGGCTTATAGTTTTGTTCTTTTGCACACTTGGGACAGCCCTTGCCTTGTAAGTGAATGTTTGCCGATTGCGTAAACACACCATGTATAGGACAGCATACGTCTATCTTATGCCTATTGTTTATATAGACTGTATTTGTGTAATCATATTTATCTCCGTGTACCTCATGAGCTCTTTGGAGAAAATCATTTCTTGTTAATAATCTTCCCATTCTTTGCTTTATTTATTAACTGTTCTATTTTCTTTATGTCTCTTGCATCTTTGTTTGTGATATTAAATAAACTGTATCCAAGTCGCCTCACACCTTGACTTCGATTTTTATCTTTCCTTTTCTGATTATCAGTAAAATGATAGCCGCCGTTTACCTCAATAATCAACTTCAATGATGGAATGTATATGTCGGCAAAATATATTTTCCGTCTGGTCAATATAGGCTGCTGCCGTACTACTGTATGCCCAAGTCGCTCGCAGTTGCGTATCGCAGCCTTTTCCGCGTCGCTTGTTTTCGACATAAGGTCTTGCCTTATCCTGCGCACTAAAACTTTTGAAGCTTTCATATCAAGACTTGTTTTTACACGTTTTGCGAATAAAGCGCATCGCACCGTCTATTGCCACACCAAACAGCACGGGCGAAAGCATCTCTAATTTTGTTCCCCTGCGCCATTTTTGCTCGTAGTGCAATATGCGTAGCACCTGCTTTTCTGTTATATTGTCACGAGTTATCTTGCACTTTTGACCGCAAGTCCTTAACTCTTTGCATACAAAGCACTCCCCGATGCCGTCAGTGTCTTCGTATCTAAACATCGGACACTCTCCACAATATCTTCGTCTACACATAGTGCCGTTTCATTAAGTGTGTCTGCTGGTTAATCATTGATTTGCGTATTGTGTTCGCGACCTTTTCTATTGCGAACTTAGGCGTGTCGGAGGAGCGTATGAAGACAGGGTGGTAGCCTTTTCTGTGTCTGCGATAAAATATATCGTCGTCTGCACCTTCAATCTTTACGGACACCTTTGCGGCAATTACAAACAAGTCGCAGTGACCATTTCGATGCTTGTTGCGGCATTTGTATGCAATGCCGTTTTCGTCGAGGAATTTCTTTATTTTTTCAAGCTTTGTGGAATTTTTCATAAGCCTATATTTTTTATAATCTATATATACCATGCATTAAAGCACGGCTGTGGCTCGATTTTTTAAATTGAATAATTTATTTATAATTGTATATGTGTTAGCTGTTACGTTGAAGGCGTAGTTGTTAGTTGTGAAGGTAAAGGAGGGTACAGGATATCCTCCCACCTTAGGCATGAAGGTAGAGTGAAAATGATTTTGCACCGCAACAAACTTCTTAAGAACCGCATACTTAACATAATCGAACGCTGTTTTCAGCGAAACACCTAATTTTTGCGCAATCCTTTTGTACGAAAGTCCGTTCTCGGTATAAGTATCTCCGTAGCCATACTTCCTTTTAAGTGCGCGAGCCTTTTTGATAACATCAAATTTCTTAGCTGTGCGAGCTTGTAGAATGGTACGTTTACAGAAGTCCTTTCGAGATTGAACGATGCACAAAAGAATTGCGTATAGGGATTTTTCTACATCTTTAATTGTGTCGTAGCATATATCTGATATATTAATGTTTCTATCCTTGTGCTTTGATACGACAGAAAGAAAAACAAGCGAGCTGCCGTCTATTTTCGCATAGCCCATATCTACAAGTGTAGCGATACGCTTTTTAATAGTGTACGCATGTACGCCCGTTACATTAGCCAGCTTGTTTGCTGACCAGTCCTTGAGAACATTCTTTCCGCTCCTATGATAAAAAAACAACAGCAAGGCAATGGCTTTCAGGGATGCTTTATCCTTGAAAAGACCATCAACAATGCTGTATCGTATGTTCTTTATCATATTGTATTCAAATAAAAAACCTCCTATCGCCGATTTTTTACAAGAGTTCGTAATGATAGCGAAAGGAGGTCTAATATATTTAACCCTGTTCCTTTTAGATTGGGAAATTCATTACGATAGCTCTTAATTGCGCAACAAAATTAATAAATTATTAATATAGTGTTTAGTATTAAGTATTAAAAGATATTAAATACTAAATTTTTCTTATTAATAATTTTGCTATCTATTAATAATTTATTAATTTTGTGGTGTTGAAATTAATAACAAATTAAAATAGGAGATACAACAATGAAAAATTGGAAAGGCGACACAGTCAAACCTCTCTACGAGGTAGCGCTGAAACAACATGTAAAAGGCGATACAGCCGACGATTATGAATCAGTTGGTTTTATTGGAGCTGACAACTACAAGGAAGCTTGTAAGATTGCTAAATCACAGTCTAAAAACATTGGCAAGCACAGCGACGGTAGGTTTTACGAAACAGAACGCCTCGACGCAGGTCTTGCAATGGTGTCTGTCTGCTGCTACTTTGCTGACGACACCTCGGACTACAACGAGGTTTGGCAAGAGGATTATGTCAACGGCAAAAAGATTGGCAGATATACCCTTTAACAAAGAAACAAGGCGAGGTGTAAAGCCTCGCCACAAAACAAAAAGAATATGAAGGACTATATGGACCCACGCAATTGGGATGAAGAAGAAATAAACGAGTGTAAGTATTGGGCGTTAGGCATGGGGGTATGTCTTACCATAGCTTATATCGCAATGTGGATATTTTATTAACACACAATATAAAGTAACAACAATGGAGATAACGACAACAATGGTGCGCTTTCGTTGCCCTAAGGTAATGATGGATGTCAAGACACCTAAAGCGCAGATGTTCTCTTTTGGAGAGCAGCAAAATCAGAAAGTTTGGGTTCCTGAAAATAAGATAATCGTAAGCCCAAGCAGCGAGTCGGAAGATTTAAACGAATGTGTCATGCCGAAATGGCTGTATGGCAAAACAATGCTCCCGATGTACACGCAGGTGGATGAGGAGTTTTTGCACGTGGAAAACGTGGAGACTCTCTAATTATAGAAACAAGTTTAACGTAACAACAAAGTAAAATGGAAACAACAATGTATTCAACAATGAATGTAGCAGCATCTAACAACATGGTCGCTGAGCCAGCAACAGAACTCGAAGTTGCAAGCGGAAATGACCGTCAGTTCCTTGATTTCGACATAAGCAAGGTTCAGACACTGACACTTGAACAGCTCGCACGCACAGAAAAGGAAAACGACTACAACGGCAATCCGCTCATGGGCATCTATCATTTTCAGCTCATACAGCAGATACAAGAGATGTGCGCTGAACGTGGTTATCGTGCTGAGATATGGGATTTGTTCGCAGCTAACAACAAAGACCGTAGAGCACCAGGTGTAAGCCGTCTTCCACAAAAGGAGGAAAAATTTGGTGAACGTGCCATCGAAGCGCATATCCTGCGCCGCGTGTATTGCAACATTCGTCTTTACGACCTTGACAAAGGCGAGGGTGACGAAGCTATAACAACAAACCTTGCTATATCATTCCACCAAAAAGGTTTACAGGTCGGCATTGGAAGAAACGTTGTTATCTGTCACAACCAAACAATGTTGAATCGGGAGCAGTACGCTGCTACATATAAAGACGGCAGCACGATGGGCGTTGGCTTGAGCGAGCTGCTTGAAAAGGTTAGCATTTGGCTTGATAATCTTCGCAATATCACCGCCGAAGACGACGAGAAAATCGAAAAGATGAAGCGTCGCGAGATAAGTGCGCAGGAGATGTTTACAATCATAGGAATGCTTACAGCCTTACGCGTCGCTTCCGAGACAAAACACAAGGAAATACGCAACGGCGCTACAATACCGCTGAATCAAGCACAGATAGGTCGCATCACGGAGAAGATGATGCTTGCGTACAATCACAAGGGAAAGGTTACGGCTTGGGATTTTTACAACGCAGCAACGGACATGTATAAGTCCGCGACGCTTGACCAACCGATGATTCTCTCGCAGAACTTGGCAATGGTTGACTTCTTAAACACTCATGTATTATAAATATAGAACAGTTTGTTTCGTAGCGTCGCGAGACGCGCGATTGAGGTTTTAGGATAGCCCTACAGCGGTGGGGCTTTTATCTTCGGAATAATTTGTCCGGCATTGGGTCGGTAGGTTGCGAGCTTTCGCCATAATAAGTTATTAGTTGTTAGATTATGAGTAGTCGTGTATGCAACCTTAAGCACGGCGCAGATAAGGGTTCGACTCCCTATTCCGAAGGCTAACTTAAAAAACGGAGATATGGAAACAAAAACATGTGAGATATGTGGACAGACTTTGCCGCTGTCTGTTTTCTCAAAATCCTACAAGGGACGTTGTAAAGATTGTGTAGCAAAGCTAACAAGAGAAAAGCGTAACGGTACGACAAACATCACCCATAGGTCGATTAACTGGGAACAGCGCAGATACGAGATTGCGAAAGATATGCTTTGCGCTCTTTATACGGACGAAGGATTTGACGCACGGGAGAAGAATGATGCGATGTTTGAGTATCAAGACCTCGATTCTTGCGCCAAGGAAGCTGTAAGATACGCTGACGCGCTTATAAGAGAACTAAAAAAATAAAATACACACAACATGGAAAAAGAAAATTTTGGTATTAAACTTAACGCCTTGAAGTATAAAAACGCAGGCGTTGCAAGCCTCAAAGGAAGCACTGCGACAAAGAAATGTCTTGTTATTCCTATCGAAGATAACAATTTATTCGTGAGTGTGAACGCAGATGGAACACCAAAGGCTGTTTATTTGGATTTGAGCGCGTTTGCACTGCGCGAGCCAAAGTACGACCAGACACACCTTGTAAAGCAGTCGTTGCCAAAGGAGGTGCGTGAAAAAATGAGTAAAGAGGAACTTGATGCAATGCCTATTCTTGGAGGAATGAAGGCTTTTGAGAGTGTGTTGAACAACGCAGCCGATGCGTGCAATGCGCCGATAGTGGGCGTTGGTAGCGTCGATGATTTGCCATTTTAAAACAAATAAACTTTAGAAATATGGGAAGACCAAAGAAAATAGAACAGTCCGCGGAGATGCCAATACTTGACACGCCGCACGATACAGAGAACGTAAACGTAGACAGCCGTTTGAGGGTTGCAGTTATTCCGCTTATATCAAACGAAGATGTTGTGCTACACAAAGGCAAGGTACTGGTGCCGACAACGGAGTACGTTAAGGATAACACGGTAGCGATGGTTGTTTCAACGCAGGACAATGCGGTTAATGGTTTGCTTGTAGAAGACGGGAAGCGCCTTGAAACAGCCTGTGTTGTTTCGATGTCCGTTGAAGCTCACACGGAGATATATGTAGTTATCAACATCAACGAAGATGTCAGCATCGTAAGGCAAACGCAGTATGGAACACGCATGGATAGCCTTGTGCTTCCAGCCGGCACTCATGTTGCCGACCTTGTGATATTAAAGTAATAATAATAGCAGGTGCTGCTGATTGGGTAGTACCTGTATAAAAAAACAAGAAAATGTCTATAAAGCAACTAAAAGAATTAAACGAGCAATATCGAAAACTGCGAAACGAAGAGGTTGTGTATCGCATGGAGCTTAGTGCGACAAATGGCACGCACGTCGTTTGTAACCGCGAAGTGCTCAATAAAATAGTTGATTTGCTTATCAGTGAGTCCCAGCAGCAGATAGAAAAGGAGGTTAAGGCATGAAAAGGAAAATAGTGTATCCTCGCAAGCGCGTCGTTGTACTTGAATTTAAAAACAGAAAATCAAGTTATGTCTACAACACTTGCCCAGAGCTTGTCGTTGAACAAGGTAAAAGGATAGGCGTGACGCTCAATGCTTTGTGGAATGCTCTCGCAAAAAATAATGGCGCTTACGAGAATGAACGTTGCAAGATTTATTATCGCAAGATAAGTCACGCGAAAAACAAAGAGTGGGTGTAAATATGAAGTTTGACGAACTTTTAAAGCGTTGCAATACAACACGCAGAAAACCTCGGCACATCGAATCCAATATACAGCAAGCTGTGGTAAAATGGTTTCGGATGCAATACCCGAGGTTTATTATTGCCGCCGTGCCTAACGGAGGCTTCCGCAACGCAAGAGAAGCGGCTATCATGCAGCGCGAGGGCGTGCTCGCAGGCTTCGCTGACTTAGTTGTTATAGCGCAGCGCAACGTGCTATTTCTGGAGATGAAAACAACTAAAGGAAAGCAGTCGGACAAGCAAAAGGAGTTTCAAAATAAAGTCAGCAAGCTTGGTTTTGAGTATATTGTCTGTCACTCTTTTGAGCAGGCAAGGCTCGCTATTGAGCGGTGGCTGAAAGTAATAGAAATAAAATAACAGTAACGTAGATACGCAATGTGTAATAAAGATTTTTTTATCAGAAGCAATGGAGATACAAGCTTTGCAGCTAAAACGCTTAACGGTTTTGAATTTATGTCAAATGACAGAAAGATGAACATCGTAATCGAAAAGCGTGTGAACTACAACACGGTCAACAATGTGCAATCTGATACGTTCACAACCGCCTGTTGGGTGCTTACAGCTAACGGTTGGGAGCGTGGCGACAATAGTGCGAACATAAATTCCATAGAAGAATATGTGAACCGACTGGATCTGTCGCCTTATTTCACAAAAGCAGTCAGTGAGTATCGTCAATATCTTATAAATACAACAAAGCAACATGGAAAGTCCAATCAAATGTTTTAACATAGAAGCTTTCGGCAATCATCATCGTGTATTCGCCGACCAGAGCGTAGACGCAGAGTATGTTCAAGAAACGCTTAACTTGGGAAAAGTGTCCGTTTTCCAGTTCTCATATACAGAATATCTGATAGCGGACAACTGGCTTATATACATGGAAAGCTATTTGCAAAAGAAGGGTTTGTTTCGCTTTGAGCTTAAAAAGATTTTTAAAGAAACACAAAAGTCGCTTCGCAAAACGATTAAGATTGTAGAAGAAAACTCGGAGCCTAATTATTGCAACGAGTACGCCAACCAGCTCTATGATATTACGATACCGATACTCGAGAAACTGCGCGACCAAATAGCGGAGAAATTGCAAAACCTTGGCGTTCCTCGCGCATGGTTGTGCGCTACGGTCGTGGTGTTACAAAACCTTGTGTGCATGTCTGTGAGCACGTTTGACCATATTTTCAATCGTATACAATACCTGCGCCACCTGGATATAAAGAAATGCTTTATGGCTGTTTATCCAGAGCTGGCGATAAAGCAGGTTGAAGAAATGCTAAAGTTTGTCATGCATGAAGATCGGTTTGTTTATCAAAACAATATTGTCGAAAACAAGAAGATAAAGCAAACCTTTGACAAGTTTACGACAACGTTGTACGACCCTGAGAACATCAAAAAAGCAAGCCGCGCCGCCTACGAAGCGATGTCTGACGCTCAAAAAGAAAAATATATACTTTTGGGCGACGGAGCTTGTGTCCTTAAAGAATACGTTGATGCGAAAAACAAAGAAAATGGAAGCGACGCAAGTTGATGTTCTCACGCGAAAGGATTTAGCGGATAAAGGCAAAATGTGGGCGCAGAAATATCCGCTCAACCTTTTCTGTGGAGGTGATGGCAGGGAAGCATTTGCACGCGAAGACTTGTGTATATCTTTCGCTGCTGGCATTGAGCAGTATCTGCGCAGCATTTGGCATGAGCCGAATAAAGAGCTGCCCGAAGAAGGCGAGTGGTGTCTTTTACAAACATCATGCGGCTTCCGGCTTGCTGTGCGACGAACTACGCAGACAGGCGTATGCAGGTGGTGGCTAATGGATTATTCCATGTATGACGGCAGAGGTCTTGAGCATTGGGCGTATGTCGCCGACCTTACTGTTAGACTTAATGCTTCCGTAAAAAAGAAAAATTAAGTGTTTTAGTATATTGTTTTGGTGGAGAGGGCAGGGCTTCGGTCGTGTCCTCTTTTTGTTTATGCGCCGGTGTTGTTTTTCTTTCAAATCACAAGTACGTACCGTAACTTTGCGTGTATGGCAAAGGTAGACATACAGATAAAAGGAGTTGAAGCCTTGAAAAAGAGGCTTATGGAGAAAAAGCAAGCTGTGGACAACGCTTTAAGTACGATGTTGGCAGAGCTTGGCGAGAAGGCTGTCACTTTCTCGAAAGATAATAAAGGCTATAAAGACCGCACAGCAAACCTAAAAAACTCTATGTCATTCGCAATATTCTGCGACGGCAAACTCGTTAATAAGGTTGTAGGCAGCATACCTGAACCCGACAAGGTAAAAGGGGGTCAGTCGCAAGTGGATAATATCTTGGAAGAATACGCTTCAAAAGACGGCGTGGTAGCGCCTAAGGGCTACACTATTATTGTTGTAGCCTGTATATCTTATGCAAAACACGTTGAAGATAAAGGTTATAATGTGCTGTATCTTACACGACACTTTCTTAATGACGGCATAAAAGCTATTGCTAAAGAATTGCTGGAGACGATATAGAAATAGCAGGGTTGCGCACCCTGCTATTCAGTGTGCTTATTAATACTTGACTTCTTCAGCTTCAAGTCTTTCTAACACTTGTTCTTTTTTAAGGTTTTCCAAAAAACTGTAACCAACCGTTTCGCAGACTTCTTTTAAATCGTCTGAGAGTATAAAAATAGTTTCCTGTACAACAAGGTTGCCATCTTCATTTTTAATGCGGTATTTGTTGTATGCATATTTAATTTTGGGGAACTTTTTTACTTTTATGTAGTTCAGGAGTCCTTTAAAATCAGATAACTTTCGAGCATATTCGATTTTTTTAAGTCTGTATTCTTCTTCTGAATTTATGTAATCCTGCTTATATTTGTTAAATTCATTTCTGGCGTAACGAGAATCAACATCACTCCATAGCTCGGCTAAATCTCTATCTCCGTCTGCTTTGTGCTTATATTCTTCTAATGTTTGCTTTTCGCCTAATAGACTAATTGCATCATTCACGACTGTAGAGGAATAGTAATTAGACCTTGAGCTATCAACGTGCAAATACAAAGAGTTGTAAGATTTAGGGTCATTTGCATTTTTAAGCATAAACTTGCTTATGGCTTCTTGTGCCAAAGCACTATCGCTCTTTCGGCATGAAAGAAAAAAAATAGCGGCGCAACACGCACATGCGATTGTAAATATCTTATATTTCATCTCAAATAATTAAATGTTATTATAATGTGTAAATACTTTTGTATCTTGTAATCGTTTCCTGAGCAACGTTTGCATTGCTTATTTGCAAATATATTGCGCTTAGAAGCAAATACTCCTGCTGCCGAAGTTTGCCAAGCCATCGCAAGCGTTCAAAACATTGCACAGCTCGGCTTGTTACACCGCATCGCAGGTACTCATAAGCAAACTGGCGCACATTTTCTGCGCTCATGTCGTAGATTTGTTTTATAAGCATAGGGTTAATATATTTGCAAATATACTCTTTTTTGTGCGCAGTGGCAAATAAATAGCTATAATTTTATATATTTTTTAAGGGTGTATTTAAAATTTATTAAATACTAAATATTTTCCATTAATAATTTTGTTGCTTATTAATAATTTATTAATTTTGTGGTGTTAAAATTAATAGCTTAATAAAAGGAGATACAACAATGACAAAAGAAAAAGAGATTCAGATTTTACAATCGCTTAAAGGTGATACGTATTTTGCACAAATGTTTGGCGACGACATTGACAGGATGTGCGAGAATATCAGCATGGATATAGCTATCGAGTGCGGATGTAAATTCAACACAAAAGCCGAGATTTTACAAAAGGAGCTTAAAGACCTTAAAGAGAAAGCTAAAACAGAAATGTTGCTTTTTGCATGCGGTATTGTTGAAGCACTCTCTGAAAATAATATCGAAGGCGCAATGACTTACGCGGAAAAGCAGGTAGGAATCGAGGAAATAATCAAGTTTAAGCATTCTAATAACATAGGACTTTCAGAAAAAGAGATTAGCTACCTGGTTAGCAAACTAAAATAACAAACACTACATTGTCCGTGCTGCGACATGGCGCACAAGTAGTTCGAGCCTACGCACGGAACAAAGGCATCATTAGCCTTAGGCAGTCTTACAGATTTTCGGTTATCAATTACCTTTGAGCCGTTTCCTGCCTCGTAAACAAAGAAAGGACTGAAAGGGGAAAGGGTGAAGCGAACACTAAACGCAGCAGGAAGGGCTGACACTTCCGTCAAAGCTTGGCAAAGACGCAAAATTACAAGCCGTGAGCACTACACGCAAAAAGACGTAGGTAAGACCATTGCCGTAGCAAAGAAAAGCCGTAAAAACATTCGAGGGCGATACGGCTCTAAGAGGAAGGAGAACCGCTTGAGGGTCAAAAACCCGACATGTACTCACAATGTCGTTAATTTGGTCGTGTGAGGATAGCGTGTTAGCTATCTAAAATAACGAAACACGTTGGAACAAACGTTAAGTACAAGATGATGACTTTATAATAATCCGTTGGGCGAAAACGTTAAGCGCATTTAAACATTCACTCAAAACACATACAATATGGAAACAGCATCAATAATCGTAGAAATTGGAACCGTTTGCAACGGTAAAATAGTGAAAAATAAAGTTACGTTGCAAATACCGAGAAAAGCAGCGACGATAATAAGCGAGGCTTGGAATACCAATGAGCTGCCACAGCGCGAAGCTATTGTGGCGCACAATCTTTTGGGCAACCAGTTTGCACACTGCGACCTTGTAATTGACAACGGCATCGGTGGAGGTATGCTTAATATGGTAAAAGAAAACACTGATGACGAAAAGTATTTCAGTGTGGAAGAATACGAAAAAGAAGAGTAAATGGCAGCATTAAACATTAATACACGATACAACTGTGAAACGTGTGAAGCAGCCGACAAATACGGTAGAGGATGTAAGCATGGACTTATGTTTCCTATCCTGCTGGCTATGATGAAAGCTTACAATTGTCCTAACTATAAATTCAAAAACAAAGAATAATATGATAGAAATTCCAAAGTCAAATGCCCGTGAGCAACAGGAAAACGAACTTGCATCATGGGTGCTCGAGAAGCTGGAAACAAGAAACGAAGTACAAATTTTACAGCGAACCGATGGTTGTTGCGCAGGAAATTGGGTTGGTAGTTTGCCTAATGAAGAATGGCACACATCGTCTTTTGAAGCGGTGGAAAACGTTGTACGAGCGTTTCGCCGACAAGGGTACGCCGTTACCGAGCATCGCTCGATGCGTTACCCAAGTGCTTATATAAACTTTAGAAAATAGCGGTATGGCTACAGTTAGAGAACCACAAAAAGCACCTACATTATCATCTGTATATGTTGTCGTTGGCGAGTCTTACGACCAAATGGAAAACAACGAAAAAGATGTGATAAACATTCGGCATGGTATTCTTCGCATCTTTGCAACTAAAGATGATGTAAAAACTTATATACAAAAGTACTTCAATGAAGCCTTCCCTGACGACGCAACGCTTTACACGCTGGAAGATAAAAAAGGACTGTACAAAGCAAAGATAACCGTAAAGGTTCGAAATAACTTAAAAAGCGCCGTTTCGTGTGAAGGTAGCCTTGAAGGTCGCGTCTACAACCTAAGTATAGAAGCCTACAAGGTCGACATCACTACCGGCACCGACGGACTGGTTGGCGACGACGATTTGGATGATGCGCTTTATGATTAACTCCTGTTTAAAAATAAAGCCCACTGCCGACGGAGATACATTTGGCAGTGGGCAATTTGGAGTTTAACGTAATATCTCGTTAGAGATACAACAATGTAGTGCAAAGGTAGCTCAAATATTTGTGCGTGCAAAATATTTGGCGTACATTTGCATATTATTAACTAAATACATAACATTATGGAGATTCCTTTAAAAATTCGCGAGGCGTTGAAACAAGAGACAACCAAGTATAAAGGTCATATTCAATATCTGGGCGTGTATAAAGGTAAAACAGCATGGATGTTTGATTATTCAGATCCAGTTTGCGTAGGACCTCCTTCACTTTATTTATTTGATGGGAGTAGTGTCGAATACCTTTGTGGTGAAGACATCTTTGACATTATTTCGCAACTTGAAAAATCTTAGCAAACGCAGGGTTAAAAAGTTTGTCGTCAATACGCATGATGCCACGGCATTTGTGAATGAAACCTTTATAACGATCCCAATGAGCCTCGCCATATTTGCATAAATTAGCGAGGTTTATTTTTTCGTCAACGCCACAGTATCTTTGGCAATAAACTTGTGCGTCTACACGTTTAAGACTGCCATCAGCAAATCGTTGTATAATAGTGCTGTGTCCTCCTCCTCTTGCCCATCCTATAGACATTTCATAGACACCTTCTTCTTTGCATACATCTTCTATAAACTCTTTATATCTAAGAGTTGTCATTTCCTTATAGCCACGAGCGTTTTTCCATTGATTTAATTGTACCCATGTAGCTTGTGTTCCGTCGGCATTAAGCCATTTTTCCCAACATTGTAAACCTTTAGACAAATACTCAACTAAGGCATTTGAATAATTATCTGCTGTTACATTAAAACCCATTAAACGCATCATATATGTAGGAGAACAAGTAGCACAATTAATTTGATACCCGTTTTTTACTCCATCAACATATCCTGGATTTGCATTTTGTTGGTCGGCTCTCTCCCATGACATAGGTCTGCCTTTAAATATCCCGAGTTTCTTTTCAAGCTCACGGCAGTTTTTTATCTGTTCAGGAGAAAACCCTTCCCATAGCAGCTTGTCCCAACGTTCACGAATAGACACGCCTTGCTTGAATCGTCTAAACAAACGCTCCATATTATTAATATCCCAAGTCTTATTTGATTTTAGAGCATCTGTGACATCGTAATACCGTTTTTGTAAAGCCTTACCCATAGTGGTATAATTGGAATATGTCAAATGCCCTATAACTTCGTTCATTCGCTCTAAATACATCGCGTTGCGGCGTAGTGTCCAGTATCGCTGTATTTTAGCTGCATCTCGCTTCGCATGCCTTGCTTTTGCAATCTCTTGTATTGCTTCGCGTCGCGAAATAGCTTTTACGCCTATTTGTTTGCGCTGTGCTGCGTTCAAATACTTTACCCAATAACTTTTATTGTCTGCCAAATGCCATGCCAGCTTACCACGTTTAAATGCGTCTACAATCTTGTCGCCGTTGGCTTCGATGTATCGCTTGTACTGGTTGGGCACATCTTTAATGCTGTTCGGCGAAACGTAGCCGGACATATCTTCACCGTTCAACATACGCTTGTAGAACTGCTTGCGCTCCTCGCCGCTTATCATTACAGGGTCGCTGGTGCACATGCATTGGGAATGCCAACTGTCCCAGTCGAAATCTTTAGGATAGTAACCTTCGAGTTCGTCGCAGATGTCCGCATCTTCATCTGGATCGTGCTGCGGAGAAATATGTATGTGCTGACCGATAACAAAAGGTTCATTTGCCCAGCGCCCATTTCGCGCCTTGTGATAGGCTGCATTTATTTCTGTGCGTGCTACACGCAGAGCGTTCTTGCGAGCAGAGCGGTACACACCCTGCCCTACATGCTCGAGCGGTTCTTCTACGAAGCGTACACGTCCGTTAATAATGCGCTTCCTGCGCCAAGTAACAACGTCTTTCTTCTGTCCGTTCTTTAATACTTTTACGGTGTGATAGCGTCGGTACATCATATCGGGGTTGTTCAAATACTGTCGTATTCTTCTGCCCACCTCTTCTGCGGACGTACCCTTTTCGAGTCCGTCGGCTATAACGTTAGACATCGCCATTTCAAACTCCGCTTTTGTCTGCTGGCAGTAGTTCCAAACGGACTGCGCGAGGTTTAACCCTTTTTTCGCATTAAGCCTATTGGCTATAAACGTCGCAGCAGCCGTTTTTCTTGCGGTTTCCAAAGCCTTATCTGTCAGCACGGAGAATTGCCCCAGCGCATCATTGTCGTGCGAATACGCCAAAGAAACGCCGCTTGTTATGCCGCTTTTGTAGCATAACATACTGTTCTGAAAGTAGTCGTTAAATATCTCGTTAAGTCGAGCTTTGAGCACAGGAAAGTTGTCAAAGTTAAAAAGAGCGTCATTTTCGAGCATATCTTCGCTGTAGCCAAGAGCAAGTAGCTTCTTGACATAGCCGCTATACAAAATGCCAAGACGGCGGTTGTATTCAGCAAATAGCTTGTTTAAATCTTCTTTCCGCTTTTTAGCTGTAAGTTTTCCTGCCATGTTTATTCTTCATTCATCACAGACTGAGATGCGCTCGCTGAGCCGCCAACACCCATAAGCGCAGCCTGTTGCATCATTTCATTTTCCTGCTCCTCTTTCATTTCCTTTTCTACGCTATCTGCGTCGTCGTTAAGAGGATTGAGCTCAATGCTACGACGCTGCGAGGTTGACGGTTTGCCGCCGTTGCTCTGTGTAATAAGTTGTAAGAGCTCGACATCGTTTTTAGGAACATAAGGTTCGAATACTGGTTCAAAGTCTATGTTTTCCGCTACGCTTGCATCAATGCCTTTAACGTATATGCCAGCGTTGCAAATGCCGTTCGCGACGATATTGCTTCGACGTGTGAACATCTCGCCGTAAAGCTCCGTCTTGTTGCCGACTTTTATGAACGGGTCAGTAAACATAAGACGTATGGCAGCACCGCTCGTATTGTTGCCCAGCGTCTTCATGTTTTCAAATGAAATGTCTGGCGTTTGGGTAAATGAGAATATAATATTAAATAAATATGCTATCTCTCCCTTTACAGACTCGGGCGAGTGGTCCCACGATAAAACATTCATGCTTGTGTCTTTTCCACCTTGGAAGACTGCACCCTGCTCACCTTTCTCCGCAAAACCTTCAAGTCTGCCCTGTATAAAGTATTTAGGCGTACCAAAATAGTCATTAGTGTCTCCCCAGTTAGAAATACACACTTCGACTCTATCCGCAGCCCATTGAACGTCTGCCCATTCTGCCTTATACTGGTAGTAATATACCACTGGTATCTTGGTAAAGCCGTGCGCTCTGACCTCATATATAACCCAACCTGAACCATTATTGATGTATTTGTAAACATATCTATCCGTGTATACATCGAAATGCATCTCCGAAGTGCCCAGCTCGTCAAACACTAAGTATTCGCGACCGAAGCCATCCATGCGATGCTGGTCATTAAAGTGAGGGTAAAGCTTGTCGCCGTTTTTTGGCGAAAGCAACTGTACTCGTATCTCGCCGCCCAGCCTTCCGTCTTCATCTGTCGTCATATACCACAGCTCTGCCGCCTCGCACTGTGAAGACACGGTACGCACAAGCTTTTTGTCAAAATATTTCATTTTGTTGTCATGATAGCAGTGCATGATGGCGTCATATAGCTGTTGCTGCTTGTTGTCAAGTATTTTAAGCACAACGCCGTGCGAGTTCGCCTTGTATGTCACGGGATTCGTAAGCATGAAACCAACGAGACGGTTTACAACCACTCTCTGTGTAGGCAGGGCGATTCTTACCCTATCTACAAATTCATCTTTGTAAATAGGACTTCCGTCCATCGGGTCTTTTTGTCCTGTTGGCACCTTGATTTTCTTCTTCTTACGCTTGTTCTCGTCAAACACATCGTGCTTGTATGGATCCCACTGGCGCATAAGTTCATCAAAGCTACGATGGAATGGCAGCTTTCGTGCTGTTAGCAACGTGTGCACGGTGTTCGCGTCGCTATTTGAAAGTATTTCTGTAATTTTTCTCATATCTTGCTAACTTTGTTAGCGAAGTTATAGCATAATATATTATCTTATATCATAATTAGTTATTCTGTGTAAACAAAAAACAATACTTATGCTTTTATATTATTCCCAATATTTCGCTTGCACTCATGCCACTGCCATAAGCACCGAGTACTTTGTCGAGTACAACATAACGAATAGCATCTAATCCATGATTCCACATGTCAATTGGTACATTGAGCCACTTTCCTTCTTTGTCCTGTCGCCAAGTGTAGTTATTAGACTCCTTGCGAATATTCACAGAACGGCTTGTAACATGTATCCTGAATTGTTGCATCTTCATAATGCCTGCGTTTATTGAGCCTTGAAACTTTGTAACTGGTTTGATATTCAGACCAGCATTGTATATTTCATCAACAAGACGTGGGTCTGCGCTCTCTGATATTATTTCTAAGTCGCCTTTTATAGCTTTAAGCTCTCTGATTATATCGTCAGTCATCATTTTCGTTCGATAACAACGTTCATCAACATATAGGTCGTTACCCCAAAGATACACTTCAACAATGGCTGTTGGGTCGTTGGTGTAACCAAAGTCCATGCCAATCCAATGATGTCGATGTGCTTCAACTGGTATGTAATCATCTACAACCACATTCTCAAATACAAGACCCTCGACAATCGCACGCTGTCCGAGTCCGTAAATACGCCACAGGCTCGGGTTCTTCCACTTTAAGCTTTCTATTTCGTCAATTACCTTCTGCTCAAGAAATGGGTTGTCCTTGTACGTTGAGATAAACCAATAGGTGCTCTTTTCCTCGTTGACTTGATTTATCCAATGCTCTTCGGAAAATGAAGGGTTATAGTCGAGTATGGAGAACTCTGTGGTACGCATCTGTAGCTGCTGCCACTCAATAAATGAAAGCTCGTTCGCCTCGTTCACGAATAGTATTTTACGCTTTGAACCGCGCACTTTCTGCTCGTTGTCGGTAGAGAAAAATTCTATCCAAGAGCCGTTAGGGAAAGTATATACATACTCCGACTTGTTCATTGACTTGTCATTCCACCAACCCAAAGAAAGCATCACGTTCTTAAAATCGCGGTATACAGTGCGCTTGATTGAGGGCATACCAGCACGTATTATGGAAACTGTTGTTCCGGCGTTGTTAAAGCAATAGATACAAAGAAACTGCACAACCGACCATGTTTTCGCGGAGCGCGAGCTTCCTTGTAATGATACGGTCGTAAATCCCGCTTTCTTGGCGGCATCTACCCTCATGTAATTCTTTGCTAAAAATACGTGCGGCATCTATTTTTGCTTTATTCTTTATCTGGTTGTGCTTCCTTGCGCTCTTTTTCCTTTTGTATCTCCGCAAGAACCTTGTTGTACTCCTCTGTGTTTGAAATGACGTGTATTTGCAACGGGTCCTGCTTGATTTGCTCGCCCTTGCTTGTAAGGTCGATGCGCTGTATTTTGCCGTAAGCTCTATCTACAACACGCTCGAGTATGTCCATACCCTTCTTGTCAAGTATACCCTTAGCAACAATGCGCTGCATCATAGGGCGTGTCTTGTCAGCGAGAACTGCTTTAAGCTCGTCCTCAGGAAGGGTCGCGATGTATAGAAATGACTCGGCTATAGTCTGCGAGGTAGGTACCTCGTAGCCTTTTTCTTTCATTTCAGCTATGAACGCCGTCATCGTTTTAGGCTTTGGCGGTCGCCCTTTCGGGTTTGTAACTTCGCCTTTTTTGAACTTGCCCTTTTCAAGATTGGCAAGTTGTTTTCTGCGCATACTTTCATTTTTTGATAGTGCCATATTATTTTCCTTTCTCCTTATATCTTCCTTTCATTACGTGTTTATCGTACATTTAAGCACGTTTATCACTGTTTAAAGCCGTTTTACGGCACATTTCAAGAATTTGCATATACTCCATCAGTTCGCCACGACGGAGTATATTAGCGCATAGGCCGACAAACGCAGTCGCTTTATCACTCTCGTTTATGCGCTTTATTTCACTTGCGCTCAACGTCAGCAAACACTCCATCACCGCCACCTTATCCTTTGCAGGCAGCGAAGATGAAATGTTAATGTTGAGCGCACGCTCAATGGCTGTTCTGATGGGTAATGGTTTGCTCATAATAGCTTCTTTATTTATTCGCCATAAAATCTTTGCGGCTTCACTTTTTATTCATTATTTTTGGTTGTTACATAAATTATTATTATATTTGCACATCAACTTTTGTTGTGGGAGGGTTAGTAGCCAGTTGGAGTATATGAACCATCGGGACAAAAATAAACCCTACGGCGGCATCCTATATACAGGCGATACCGCCTTTTTTTATTTTATATTCCGATAGTATATTTCCCTGTGACCCTCGTCAACATGCAAGTATATCAATGGTTTTGCTTCTGTTTGACCATCTTTTACCTGTCTCTTGTATTCTTTCACGCCTGCATCAATGTCCTCTCTATGGTATTTTGTACCCTTAGGGGTAAACGTGATTGCGATGTCTGCTTGTATCCTTTGCTTTTTATCCTGTTTCCACACTTTAAAGCTATGCTTAATGCCCTCAGCGACTTTGTCGGCACTTGGCTTGCCTTGCAAGGCCATGATTTCGTGAGTGAACGAATTATCAACTATTCCGTCGGGCGACGGCATTTCCAAAGACCTGCCATCTCTTAGTCGTATTTTTACGCCGCCGTCTTTTTCGAGCGTAAAACTCAGACCGTTTTCGGCAAAGATTTCCCCCACCGTCCTCTCCAACTGGTTGTGCGGATTAGACCCTTTGTAGATTGCCACAAAAGCATTATTCGGATAACCCCTCCTAACCACTTCATACCCTTGCTTTTCGTAGCTCTCGGCAAGACTGGCGTTTCGAATCTTTCTTGGGTTATTGTTTCTTGTCCCGGATGAAAGTTTTACAACTTGTTTATCCATTAAGCAACTTTTTAGAACAGTCCCCACTCGGCAAACTTCTCGAAGCCACCGACCTTGTTGATGTAGTCTTTTGCTATCTCCACAATCTCGGAGTATGGCTTGCCGTCGACGGTTTCGTCACCGATAGCGCAAAACAACTCCACAGGCTTTTGTTCTTTTTGTGCCTTTAGAAAAGCGTAGATATTAACCGAGACATCTGCCTTCGACAGGTCTTTTCCGTGCAGTCCACCACCTGTTACCGACTGAGCCATGTCAGAGCCGAGCTTGCGGTTCGTCGCTCCGCTGTCCACATCAGTGCCCCCAGTCCAGTCACCGAGTGGGTTGATAGTTGCAGTAGGGTAGAGTTTTTTCAGCTCTTCTGTCTTGGCGTTGCTTTGGCATATCACCAGCTCGTCGCCGCCCAAGATGTACTTGCCGTCCGACGGATATCGTTCGTAGATGCCGCGAGCAATCTGACTTAGTTCCCACTCCTCGTCAGTGAGTGGCATACCCTTGAATATTCCGTTATCACCGCAACGGATAATACCATCTTGATTCTTTGCAAGGTGCGCGTCTTGCGGATTAACTACAAGGTTCAGTCGTAAATTGTCGCAATTGGTGATGCGCTCCACGATTGTGTACACTTCTTCTTTAGAGAAGGCTACGCTACTTTCAATAATAACGTTAGCTACGCCATGTCCGATAAGGACTTCAACGGCAATCTTTGGGCTTTCCTGCTTGGTGTAAGCAAGGTCAACGATAGCACCTGCAATGCGGTCTGCGACTTTGTCGGGGTGTTGCGGGTTCACTTTTTCTATCATTTCTAATTTTAATTTATGTTGTTAAACTTTGATTTTTTCAGCCTTTTTGCCTGTGTAGGTTTCCCAGCGGTTGATTATCACATCACAATAATGGGGGTCAAGTTCCATTGAGAAACCGTTTCTGTCGAGTTGTTCGCACGCCATTACAGTCGTACCGCTACCGCCGAAGCTGTCATATACATTCCAACCTTCCTGCGATGAGTTCTGAATAAGGTATGCGAAAAGTGGGATAGGCTTCATCGTTGGATGCTCTACGCTCTTTGTCGGTCTATCGAATTCCATTACGGTTGTCTGCTTGCGGTCGCTGAACCAATTATGGCTCGCTCCCTTTTTCCAACCATACAAGCATGGTTCATGTCGCCATTGGTAGTCTTGTCTTCCGAGCACCATAGAGTTCTTTACCCATATCAAATTCTCTCGCAGCTCCAGGTCTACCGTGTTGATAAGGGCTTTTCTAAACCAATATGAGTAGCCGTCGCTGTGGAATATATAGAACGAAGCACCTTTCTCCATATTAGCATTGGCAGCGTTAAATGCGTTTGTTAAAAACTCCTCGAATTTATCGTTGTCCATTTTGTCATTTAAGACGACCAGTCCATCCTTGCGATGTCCTTCTGTTGCTGCACCATCATAACCGTAAGCCACATTATACGGTGGATCCGTCACATAGAGTTGGATGTTTGTTCCCCCGAGTAGTTTAGCAACTTGCGATGCGTCAGTAGAGTCACCACACATGAGTCTATGTCTGCCGAGCTGCCAAATATCCCCGAGTTTACATTTCGCTTCAATCTCATGCTCGTCCTCATCGTATGCGTCGTCTTCCGTTTCTTTGCGCTCTGGCATTTCTTCGACTGGCTCCGTGTCGGTCAAGAATGAGCAATCAACGCCCCAATCATGCAAGTCGTCTACTTCCCATTCACCGTTGGCAAGCTCGTCCCAGTCCCAGTTACCAGCCTGTACGTTGTCCTTAATAGCATACTCTTTGATTTTGGCAATGGGCACGTCCTTGTTGAGTACAAAGCAAGGCAGCGCGTCAAAACCTTCTACGCCTTCGTTGTGCAGTTCCTGACAAATACGCAAGCGCATGTTGCCGCAAATAACGACAAACTTGCCGCCCTCGATAGCGTACACCATAAGCGGCTTGTATTGCAACAACTCTGGCGAGTCTTTAAGCGATTTCTTTAGCTTGTCATGTTCTTCGCCTTTAAGGTAGCGAGGGTTCTTTGGAATGCCTACAATCTGCCCCTCATTAAGCTCCAGGCAGCTTAGGTTTATTCGCTCTTTAACGCCCAGTTCATTGAGCGTGTTATTCTGCTTTTTTGCCATATTAAACTGATTTTATAGTGATTTAAAGCAAAGTTAAGCAGATTAAACGGGGTTTATAAGGATTTATAAATTTCTGTGTAAACAAAAAAGGTACGCCACATTTACTGTGCGTACCCTTTAAAAGCGGAGTTTCTTTACAGCTGTGTTACCTGCGTTTCTGTGAGTGTTTCGCAGATATTTGCCGTTATAGCATCTTGCATAAAGCGGTAGAGTTCCGCAGAGGCTTCTATAACATTCTCGCCTCCTACCTTATCGTCGTAAACAACGATTAATCTGTTCTGTAGTTGAATGAAATCCCGTAGTAAGGCGAGCATGTTGTTAGTTGTGTCACTGATTGAAAAGTTCTCCTTATTGTTATTTATTGCGTTCGTTTCCATTGTTATGCGCGTTAAAGGGTTGGTGTGTGTGGTTCTATTTGGCGGTTTTGCCGTTGATGTCAGAGATAGCGAGCTTTACATTAAAATTGTTTTTGTAAAGTGCGAGAATAAAACGTCTGCCTCGTTGATTCCAAACCAGATATGGCTTGGAATAAGTTACGTCTTTGTGTCTGTCGTAATAGGTGTAGGTTCGTGTGCCATGCAACTTCCATGTGCTGTAAGGCTTGTTCATCAGCCATTGGTTGGATTGACGGAAGATGATTTTGAGTTGTTGCAATTTGTTGTGCAACTCATTAGGTGTTATGCCAAGCTCATTTGCAATCTGCCGTGTAGTGAGCATATTCTCGGCAGCAAGCGTCTGGTCGTAGTATTCTACCTTTGGTGCGTCCTTGGCGATACGCTCGCTTTGTACTTCGATAACTTGCTTGCTTTGGCTGTTTTCGCATTCAAGCTCTTTGATGCGCTCCTCACGTCGTGCGAGTGCCGCCTTGGCTGCTATCAAGCCACGGGCGATAATATCCTCCTCACTGTCTTCTTCTTTTGCCACAACGTATGCGCCTGTTGTACGAAGCGAAGGCAGCACATCGTTGAATACCCAATCTTGGAACTTGCGAGCTGTGGGTTTGCGAGACTGGAAGATGCATCGGTAGAGGTCGGGTTCGGTGACGAAATACATTGCTATTGTTTGAATAGCATTTGTTCCATCACCTTTTTTGCCAGTAACTACCCCTACGTTAATTGAACTAAGGTAGGGGTGACTGTTTGCTTCTTTTGAGACATTAGTTGAATTAATGTCTCCTCCTAACCGTTTAGCCGTTGCTCCAACTTGCAACCCAAGCGAGTCGCACACATCTTTAAGACAGAAAAGCAATTCGCCTTTCTCGCTCCGTGTAACACGGAGTTCTCCGAACATAGGAGAATTAAAAATTTTTACGTCAGTCATCTTTTAGCATTTAATGATACGTTATAGGCAACAATAAAAGCGGTTGCCACTTGCGCTGCTAAAAGATGATGTCCACTACGAGAGCAGATGTGTATCTACGCAAATGTACAACCGCCTATGCGATATATTGATATGTAGGCATAAAAAATGCCCGACATATAATAATTGGGCAATTAACCGTTAGCCCTACGTAATGGTTTACCATCATCTTTTAGCACCACAAAATTATAAAAACTTCTGTGATGTACAAAATTTTTCTTGGGATCTTTTTTGTTTTTCGTGTAAAATCAATAATTTACACAATCAAAGTAATAAATGTTGCCCGTGTAAACAATTAATCCTCGTCATCACGTTCAAGTTCCGCGTCAGGATTCTCAGACTTGAAAATTCTCCAAGCCTTGTTGAGTCTGCGACGCTGATATTTAATATCATCCTCGAGTTCTTCCCAACCGCTAAGAAATATCTCGCCTTCCTCCTCAACATAGACAACCGCTGTTTCAAGGTCGTCAACGTAGGCGCGAAAGCCAAACACATTGCCATCCTCGTCTTTGATGTCCTGCGTGTCTACAAGACCCATTGGGCTGTAACCTATGCAGGTACACTCGATGTCAGGCAGCGACATTTCACCGCAAGTATCAAAATACTCTCTAAGGTCGTTGTTAAGCTTCGCTACCTTGTTCTTGAGCGTGTTGAGCTTTCTGAGCTCTCTTTTTGTAAGCTCGAATTTGATTTTGTTTTGTGATAATTCAAACATTGTTGTATCTCCTTTTATTACTTTTCGTTGTTCTTTTCTTCTGCGAGTTTCTTTTCAGCTATTTCGCAAATCTTGTTATACATATCTCCATTGCCAACAATCATGCTCAACATAGCTAATGCACCCCTATGCTCTTCCTTTGTGTTGTACTTAAACGAAACAACCATCGCTTTTGCTAATTTCTCTAAATCTAATGTGATAGTATTCATTGTTGTATCTCCTTTTATTAAGCTATTAATTTTAACACCGCAAAATTAATAGTATATTAATAGACAGCAAAATTATTAATAGGAAAAATTTAGTATTTAAGACATTTTAAACCTTCTGCAAGTGCACTACAATAATATATATAATAAAAGACCGACTCTCACGAGCCAGCCTCCCTAAACTTAACCTATTGCTTATGTTTCAAGCAAAGGTACTGCTTTTGTTAATATGAACACAAATCCTATTCGTTCTCGGATAAACTTTCTTTGTTTTCTCCGATTTGTTTATTCATCTTGGAATAATCTTCTATCTGATGCGTGAACGGCGTGAGCTTTTCCAGCTCCTTCTTCAAAGAAAACTCCTCGTTGAAGAACGCAACGCCTTCCTGTATCTTTTTTACGGCTTCAAGCTTCTTTTTTGTCGTAACGACAGGGTTGATATATACGCACCCATTCTCTTGGGCGAACCGCCGACACTCGTTGCCGCCGCCGTATATCACAAACAAAGGGGGCTTGCCGAGCGCCCAGTCTTTGGCGATTGACAATTCGAACGCAAGATTGTTTAGTCTGTCCGAATAACCGCGAGTCGCGAAAGCTTGCCACCCGCGCGGAACACCAAGCATGTTCAGCTGGTACCATTTCTGCGCAACGTTAAGGTCGACGAATACTCCAATACCTCGGGATTGCATCGCGCGAGCTATCCAGCGCTTCTTGTAAAGTGCTTGCATACCGAAAGATATTGGCGTTTCGTTGTAAAGCGAAAAGTTTGGCTCTACGATATTCGCAGGGCGGTGCTGCTTAAATATCTTTTCAGGGTGTTCGTATACCGATGTGAAGCGATAGTCATCAGTATAAAAATGCAGCGTTCCTTGTCCGTTCATGTTGTACGTGCGCTTCTGCTCGCCAAAGCAGAGGAATGGTATTTGACATTCGCGAGCCTGCATATTAATATCGAGTGTAGGTATTTCCAGCTCGTTATCCGTTGGGAACAGCATATCCGGTATTGTTACATCATAATCCCTTCTCATTGTCGTATTGTTTTAGGTAGTCCTTAATTTTGTTGTATAAACTCACGATAGTTTTGTCTTTGGCTTGCATATACTGCCAGTATTTGCGTGTCTGGTTGATAACATTCTGCCTTGTGCGAGAAATAAGCCGTGCGGCGCGTTCGGGATGAATGTTATAATCTCTTGTTATAAGACAGTACAAGCCGCGAAGCTCGTTAGTTTTCGCCGTTTTAATCTCTGACACCAGTTGCATAAAGGTTATGCCACCAACCGCACAAACGGCATTTAGAATGCGGTCAGCCCAAAGGTACTGTTCTGTTTGTGAATACATCATAAGCAATAAATTTAATAATTATCGCTTCAAAGTTAGTGAAAACTAATAGAATTTCAATACAAACTCTTAAAATATTATAAATAATTAATAAAAAGTTATTAAGATTGAGAATGTTTTATTAATTTTGTGGCGTGCAAAAGCAAAAGTATTGCTACAATGCACCACTTGACGACCCGTGTACATCGTGAAGTGTCGAACATGGATTTAGGCGCGTTTTACAAACGCATTAAATACGAAGCGGCGAGGTAAGTACACAACCTTGTCGCTTTTGTTTTTACAAACATGAAAGTAAAGAGATATATAATAAATCAAATGTATCGCAATTCCGAGTTAAGAAAGGCGATAGCGTTTTCTTTGTTTGTAAAAGCGCACTCTCGCAATTCTATCATTAAGAATTGGAATATTAACAAATTACATGATATAACAGGCGTAAGCGTGAACGCTATAAAGGCAAGATTGGCTACTTTGCGCAGCATGGACTTGATTGAAGAAACGGGCGTTGATAATAAGCACCTCGTTTTTAAATCGTTGCACAGTCATACCGCTCACCGCAACGTTGTCCTGCCGAGTGTTGAATTTAAACCTGATGTGAACTTAAAAAAGAATGCCTATGCACAAGAAATCAAGAATTTAGAAAATGTTTTAGTCGCAATATTGCTTGTAGAAATACAGCGTCGAAAAAACTTTGCCGAACAAATGATTCAGCAGAAGCGCAACCCACATTCTAAGAAAGAATATACGGAAGCGGTGAAAACTTGTAATCGTTTTGGTTATGGCAGAAGATTTATAGACAGAGGTATTTCATACAAATATATGGCGGCAAAAATAGGTATGTCTATCTTTAAATCAATGCAAATAGTAAAATTCGCAGCGAATTATGGTATCGTAAAGAAAATGCGCAATATCGCCAAAAGATTTAGCATGTTTGCAAAATACACAGAAGACATACTTACAAACTATACCTATAGTTATCGTAACTGGATATATAAAATATACGCCAACAAATACGTCGTACTATAATATGGTATATATTTAATATTGAAAAACTAAGATTTGAAATTATGCACTTTATGACAACAATCGGAATAATACTACTCGTAGCCTACGAGATTAAAAAGGACGGCATGACGCGAGCAGAACGTAGGGCGTACAAGCGTATGCTGGTGAAACAAAAGAAAGGACAATAATATGGCAAACGAAAACAGCAAACCTTATTTTCTTTTGGTGTTTCAGAAAAATGACCCCATGCCGTCCATTGTATCAGCAGATGTGATTGCGGCGATGTATCCATGCGCTGATAAAAAAATGATTGATATTACAACCACGGAAGGCGATTGCATAGGCTTCGATAATGTCGAGTCGTTTAAAATGGTTCCTGCCGAGGAAATTAACTTTAAAATGTAACAACAGATATGAAGAAAACAATCAAAGAGTTTATTAACAGGCTGCGCGATGCTTGGTCTATCATAAGAGGACATAATCAAGTGCTCGTTCGCTACGATGAAGATACAAGTATGCAAGATGCATATCGTACATCATGCGCCCTCATGGGTGTTCGATGGCTTAGAAACAGCAATAATGTGGATTTTAACTCCCGATTCGGTATGTTAGACGACTTGTTGGACGACACAAACAGCATAATGATGCTCACAAAGGATGCTTACGGCAGGCTGACTTACTGCTACGACTGCAAGTCGGAAGAAGATTTCAACGACTTAATCAGCATGGAGGTGAAGTAATATGGAAAGTGAGATTTACTACATCAACATGGATGGCAATATCTACTTCAAGGTTGAAGATGGTGTTGTCTGTTCGCAAGGCAAGCAGACCAGCGTCTCGCCCGACAAGCTCTCCGACTTCCTTGCAATAGCAAAGGAGTTGGGATTTAAAACAGGCAAGTTATGAAAGCAATACTGACGCTGGATAATGGGAAGAAGATAGCCGCAGACATCTTGCCCCCCCCGATTGGAAAACTCCGCAGACCACGCTTTCAAGACGAATACGAGCGGTGGTTTGTGGAAGAGTTTAACAAGGCGCAGCCACACCTGGTTCACAAGGTGGTGAAGGCGCACATACTAAGAAACTAATAATACAATAATATGACAGAAGAAAGATTTTACTGCGAACGCCCGAGATGTAGCGTTCACAACAAAAAGACGCAGGATCTTGCATACAATTTGAAAGCTTTTAGAAATGCAGAGTTTGTGTTTAGCGAGAAGTTTACTCCAGTTATGCTTTTTGAGGTGCTTAAAAGCGTAGTCGCAGAACTCAACAGCGAGTACAGAGGTAGAGAAATAAAGGTCGAGATGACGCGTTTCATAGACACTATCTCATACACTTTCAAAGACGGCCCCAATAGTGACGCTTGTCTGGGCGGTTTAAGACTTACACCGATAAAGACAGTGTTCAATAGTGTTAAAGATATATAAACCGAATAACAATGGAAATAGCATTAGCAATCATTAATGCCGCCCTTCTTTGGGCGGTATGGTACTTCCTCGGTAGATGTTCGATATACGCAAAACTAATAAAGGAATACCGAGAGGCACTGGAAGTCATAGGGGTGCAGGAAGCAATGATACAGGCTTACAAAATGAAGTATAACACAGAGAAAACGGAGGAAGAAAATGGCAAACAAGATTAACATTGCGGAGATACTCCGCGATATGCCAAAAGGCACAAAGCTGTATTCGCCGCTGTTTGGCGAATGTAATCTCGATAAGGATTATACCTCTGACCGGAAAACATACCCGATTACTCTTTTAACCTCTGCGGATACTTTGGTAAGTTTTACAAAAAACGGACATTATGTTGATGGTTTTGAAGACGCGGAGTGTTCGCTCTTTCCTTCTGCCAAAATGCGTTGTTGGGACAAGTTCTTCAAGCGTGGTGACGTGGTGTACAACCCTAACAGTGGAATGCTTGCAATCTTTGAAGGTTGGGTGAATAACGATTACACCGAGTTCAATACAACACTCAACTATTATAATGACCATACATTTGGAGAAGAAGAAGTCTGCGCCACGGATTGCTTTGTAAAAGCCACCGGCAAACAGAGAGTAGAGTTTATTGAAGCGGCAGAAAAGCACTATGGCGGCAAGTATAACCCCGAAACGTTGCAAGTAGAGCCTGTTAAGGTCGTTAAACCTAAGTGTTCATTCAAGCCGTTCGACAAGGTGTTAGTGAGATGCAACGAAGATAGCGTATGGCGTTGTGAATTCTTCTCTAACTACAATACATTCAATAAACGACACCCTTACGTCTGTTTATCAGGTGTCTACAAGTACTGCATCCATTACGATGGCAATCAACACCTTTTAGGTACGGATAAATCTCCCGAATAACAGCATGGCAAAAGACTTCTCGCTTGCAAATGTCAATTTCCGCGAGACAGGACATATCGCTTTCGAAGACGAGTATATCACATCGTATGTGTCAACGGACATCGTGCCAAAGATATACATGAGCGTGAATACTCCTCGTGACGCAACAGGGCTTGTTTCAGGCAAGCCTAAGCGTTACTACCGCACACGATACAGCGCATGGGTAACGGAAAAGACGTTTGCCAAGCAATATCAGAAAATAAGAGAAAAATTCTAAGTATGATAAATCTTTCTTTAGATAGACACGACTTCCTCTATGCGGTTGAGGGCTTCGCAAGAGGTTCGCACCTCCGACAGCACGTTTGGGGAGAGATTGTGTATAGGTCGATTCCGCAGATGTCAGACGACGATATGGACTACTTCTGGTTTTATATGCGACGCGACATCTTCAAGCAATACTTCTACGAACTGAACGGCAAGAAGAACACGCATGTCGGTTATGAGGACTTTATGCACGCACTCGCAGCTCTGCACAGAGGAAATCGCTATAAAATCACGTTTCGTAGCGAAGCGGACAACGCATTGCACAACGCTCTCTGCTACCGCTTCGATGGCGAATACTATCCGCTTTACCTCTACATTGACGGCAAGACGAAGAAAAGCAGTGAACTGCAATCGTTTAATACGGTTGTTCCCAACGAGTGGATAAAGGCAGTTGTGAAGCATAAGGCACCCGAAAACAGGCACGTTGAACTCGGCAGAGAAGAATGGTGGAACGACTTGGAAATCTACGATAACTTTAAAACAAAACTATTATGATTGACGAAAAGAAAATACAAGAAGCAGCAGCCGGCATGTTTAATGTAGGAGGCTTGGTGAATACAGTCGAACGAATGGCTTTTAAGAGAGGCGTTTATTGGTTCAAGAAAGCCCTTTGGCACGATACAAGTGAAACGCCCGAAGAAGGAAAGCAAATCTTATATACAGCCACAGAAGGAGGCGAAATTGTGGATGTAAAAGTTACTACTACAGCCTTGTACGACTTTATACCATGGAATGAGGTTGTAAGAGATTTTAATATCAGCAAATGGTGCTACATTGAGGACTTGCTGCCGAATAAATAAATATCAAGTATATGGAACAGAGATATATAGCCGGTGATTGGGTGAGATATATAGGAGTAGCCTCACCAATAGTCGTGCAAATTATAGAAGTGAGAGAGGAAAAACTTTTAATTGATCTCGGCAAATGCGACTGGTACCTTGCAGACCGCAGTGAAGTGGATTCTATCCGTTTAACTGGCGAAATTCTCGAAAAGAATGGGTGGGAAAAGAGTCGCATATACTTTACGAATAGACGTATTCCAAGAATCAAACTTTGCTCAGACGAAGATGAAATCAGATGGTCTGTTTTAATAAACGGTGACATTATGGGAGATTATATCTTTAATGTTCATCAGTTACAGCACATCCTGTTTGCTTTTCGGATTGAACAAGAAATAGGGGTGTAGGTATGAAAGATATAGACGAGATGTAGACAACTATGTAAAAACTACAGAATATGATTAAACCAGAAGACCTAAGGATAGGCGACCTTGTAAGGGTAAGCCGCGATTGTATGTTTCCGAAAGGCACAATGTGCGTTGTTACTGATATAAATCCCCTAAAAGTCTTTAAAGATAAAAAAGGAGTCGTCAGTCTAAGTGCTATCGCCGATGGCGATGACGGACCTTGGGGAGCTTGGTGCTGCTATATCGAAGGCATCTCTCTCACGCCCGAACTCCTCAAAAAGAACAACTTTAAAGAAGAGCAGCATCAAAAGGAAGGCACTTCGGAATGGTACGACTTCTACCATTACGACCTCGGCATCAATATCGTGTATGAGGTCGAAGAAAATAAGTTTGCCGCCTACCTTGACGGCAAAAAGTTACGAGAAATACAATACGCTCACGAACTCCAACATATCCTTTGGGCGTTGGGCTTGAACGCAGAACTAAAAGTATAAAAGAGATATGAAATTTGGTATTATTGATTTTATGATGGCATCGCTTCAGGTAGCCTTCATCGTAATGAAACTCTGCGGAGCAATCAGTTGGTCGTGGTGGTTAGTTATGCTGCCCATTCTCTTGGTTGTAGTGTTTAACGTTCTCTTACTCCTTCTTTTCGTTTGTGCAGAGAAGTATAAGTCGCATCTACTCTTCAAGCAGTATGGCACCGACAATAAGTTGGCTATTCGCTTGAAAAAGATGCAGCAGGAAAGGGAGAATATTAGGAAGCAGAAGAATAAGTAATTATGAACGAACAAATGAAACAGTACACTGGCACAAAGACAGTGAAGGCTATGCCTATGACAATGGGTGAAGCCTACGAGCGCAAGCTCTTGAAAGAGGGTGTAAGACCCTCTGAGTGTGAAACGGATAAGGCAGGCTATCTCGTAGAGTACGAGGACGGCTATCAGTCGTGGTCGCCAGCAGATGTATTCGAGAAGGCTTACAAGCCGTCCGAAACACGCCTCGACCGCTTGCGCATTGAGTGTGGCGAATTAAGGGCACGTTCAAAGGAATTGGATGCGTATCTGAATGAAGGCTTCGAAAAAGCTGCCGCAGAGGTTGGTGCATCACTGGCTGCGCTGCTCGTACTACAAGGCTCGTACTTGCACAACTATCTGGACGTACTCGAAGCACTCCTTTTGGACGCTAAAAAGAGAAAGAACGTGGATAAATAAACAAATCTCCCCAGTGACAGTGGGGAGAATAAACTTTATAAAATGAAAGAAATTATAGCAAAAATGACCTGCGTCTTTTTAACGGCGCCGTTAATTCCAATAATACTGATAGGCTTTATTCCCTATGCTTTATTTAGGGGGATTACAAGCGAGCTTGTTTGGGATGAATATTTAGATATTTGGAACTCGTTCACCAATTTCCTAATACATCCATACTATAAATACATGGAAAGAAAAAGCCATATAGAAGAACTGAAGCAGCGGGTGGATGATTATCGTAAGGAGAATAGCAGACTCAATAGAGCATTAGAGAAATATGAAAAAGAAAAAGAGCAAAAGGATTAATATGACACAAGAAGATTTTGTAAAACAGATGCGTGCTCTCAATGAAAAAGAAAAGGAGATTGCGAATCAGAAGTGGAAGTTGCAAAGACAATATCTTAAAGAATATCCGTTACAAGTAAACGACAAATGCGTAGATTATAATGGCGAGGTTTGCTGGATTAGTAATGTTCGCTTCTTTAGCCCGTCGTCAACGGTGATGTATTTCTCGGTCAATTATCCTACGAAGAATGGCGAGCGCTCTCAAGTCGACAGAAATGTTTTTACAGGATTAACAAAAATACAAGAAGATAAATAACCATGTGGCAGAAAGTATCAGAAAAGATGCCAAAATGGCAAAAACGGTCTACGAAATTGTTGACAATTACAGCGAAAAGAACGAGCTGCACTGTCTGGTTCTCATGTCAGACAAAATAGGCGGAGCTTCTTTTACGATTGGCCGCGAAAGTGCGATAGTCAAAGAGTTTAAGGAACTTACAAAACGCCATGACGCATTTAAAAACATTCTTAATAAATTAAAACAGTTATGACAATCGAAGAAACAAAAGAACGTATCGCCGTGATGCAGGCGTATGTGGACGGAAAGCAGATACAAGGGGAGTGTTCGGATGGTAAATGGGCTGACGTTCCAGAACCCAGTTGGAGTATTAATGGAAACTTCCGCGTCAAACCCGAACCCAAATACCGCCCATTTAAGGATGCCGAAGAGTGTTGGCAGGAGATGCTGAAACATCAGCCGTTCGGATGGACAAAGAAAACCTGTGGACATTGTAATTTTCTACACATAATGGAATTGTACTCCACAGGCATTGTAATTAATATGGTTGATAATTTTGGTTGTTTCAAAAACTTGCTCGAAACGTACGGTTTAGCTTTTGCTGAAATAACATTCGCCGACGGCGCGCCGTTCGGAGTAAAGGAGGGAATATGGGAAAATTAGACGGTATTATATTACTTGTGTTTGGATGCATCATAGCATTTCTCACAATAGATTTTATCATTGGTGCTCATTTTGGCATGCGATATGGCTTTTTGTCAATGGCAGCAGAACTTATAATCTGCGGACTGTTGATAATCAAATTCGCAGATAAAACAGAAGATAAATTATGAACAGAGAAATTAAATTCAGAGGCAAGCGTCTCGACAATGGCGAGTGGATGTATGGCGACTTACTTCATCTCGTAGACGGCATGTACATAAGCAACGACCACGGAAGTAACATGGCGCGAGTCTATCCCGGTACGGTCGGGCAGTACACTGGACTGAAAGATAAGAACGGCAAGGAAATTTATGAGGACGATATTCTTGCGCATAACGGCAAGAATATTGGTTTCGTAGCGAATGATATGCGCTGTTATTGTTTTGATTTAGTGTGCACCAACACTGCAAACACAAGTACAATTTCGTTGCACGATACTGTTGTCAACGATCACGAAGGCGATGTAGAAATTATCGGCAATATTAACGACCCAGTGTAGTTTTGAACCTAAAAATTAATAAAACAATGAGAAAAATTAAATTTCGTGGCAGATGCGAGAAAGAAAGCCGCTATGCTGGAGAATGGGTGGAAGGTAGTTTGGTGCAATGTGAGGATGGAGCTACATTAATAGTTGTGGCACATTCAGACAATTGTACATCCACATATCACGTTGATCCAGAGACCGTATGTCAGTTCACTGGCTGTGTAGACAAAAATGGCAAAGAAATATATGAGGGAGATATACTTAGATGTAGCATCTCGACCTTTGCAGTGGAGTGGTCTGAAAATCTCGGAGCGTTCACTTTAAGACCCATAAAAGGGAAAATAAAATTTGACGATATACCTTTGGGAGTGATACAGAAATACATCCAGTTTGGAATTATCGACAATATTAACGACAAGCAAAAAGGAGGCTAATATGCAGGACGTAAAGATAACATTTAGGGTTCGAGTGTTTGACGATGAAAGCCGCGTTATAATTACAGAGCCGGCAGTCACGGAACCTATAAGTTTTAGCGTTTTCGCGGGTATCATCAGAAAACTTGCGGACTTTCAGGAAGAATGGAACGAGGAACACAAATTAGAAAACAAAGAGAAATGAATCGTGAAAAATTCTGTTCAACGCCAGCATACAAAAAGCTAAGAAACGAGCTTAATACGCAGCTGTATATTCTTCGTCACACAAAAGACAAAGAAGCGAAGAGAGGCGTACAAGCCGAAATAGCACGCTTGAGGAATTTAATGAAAATCAAACCCGAAAACAGAAAACAATGACACAAGAAGAAGAGAATCAGCACATAAAGAAACTGAAAGACGCTGGGTTTGACTGCGGCAGCAGCAGGTCAATGCTCGAAACTATACAGCTCTTGAAACTCTCAAAAGGAGAAACACGAAAAATTTAATAAAACAAGGCAACAATGAAACAAGCAGATTACATCAGACTGACGGCACAGATTGCCGTGCTGAAAGAAATTGCCGCTGATTACAGCGGCAAGACGATAGACAACATCATACAGCAGCTCGAAGCAATTAAGAAGGAGGTGACGGATGAAGATTAGAAAAACAAAGAAGCGTTACAAAACCATGTTTCGGACGCAGTATTGCTGCACTAAAGTAAAGTTTAAAAAGATAAGTACATCAATCGAAACAGAACCGCGTCAATACCCCAAAATGTGCGGAGTGTTTGTTACATACGAGGTACGCAAGTGGTACCATAAAAAAGAACTGATAACTCAGTATGTGCGCATAAGAGTTGGCGCGTAGAAAACAATTTCAATAAAACTCGAATTATGAACAAAAAAGTAAATAAAATTTCCTTCTCATGGGAGCAGCGTAGCACGCTTGATACCGAGCGCGTGGGCGCTATGTATTGCTTCAAGCGTTGCGATGTTAATCAAACTTAACGGTATGGTACAATTTCAAACATGGGAGAGCGGCTTGCATATTCTTATCACAAACGAGGTGTGTCGAGGAAGCGTGCAAGTTTGTTTCCCAGTTAAACAGGAAGATAAAGAGAATATATGCAACGCCGATTGTATACTATATGCATTATGGGTAGACCCATAATGGCGCGGCAAAGGCGGCGGCAATTATATGTTAAGAGCCGCCGAATATAACAGCAAATTAAAGGGTGCTAAAACTATTGCTCTGACATATCATCCTTCAGATACCCCTAAATGGGTGCTTGATTGGTATATAGCTAATGACTATCAAATCAAGGATGAGGATGAAGAATATAAAGTATTGGTTAAGACGCTATAAATTAAATCAAATAACAATGAAAATATTTTAATCTGATAAACAAAATGAGCAAAAAGAAAATTTACATATCATCGCCGATAACTGGCTACAACCTCAACGAGCGACACAAGTTCTTCGCTCGGATCGAGAAAGAACTAACAATTCTCGGCTACAAAGCAGTCAATCCCATGAGTAAACCATTGTCTGACTCTGCGCCGTACACAGAGCACATGAAAGAGGACTTACGCCTGCTCCTCGGCTGCGACGGCATTATTGTCCCGAACCGATGGCGGTGCTCGAAAGGCTGTGAAACAGAACGCCATGTGGCGGACGCTTGCGGAATACCCGTTGTAGGCGTGGTAGGCGAAGCGCACGATTTGCAAATCGTAAACGCTATATAAGCATAAAAGGTAGGACAAACAAATTGCCCTACCTTTTATTATATAATACATAATCAATTACTTTTCTGTTTGCTTCGTCGACAAATTTCGCATCTTTGCGTATGTATATATTCGTCATTCGATGTGCAGACTTATGTCCTAAACAATCGGCTATCACATCCGTGGGTACGCCAATTTCATAAGCAATGGTAGCAAATGAATGGCGCGTCCAGTATGTCGTTAGGTTGGGCACGCCGATTTCTTTGCCAAGTATTTTCAGCACGTCTTCGAACCTTTTCATAACATTTGTGTACGCCTTCTTGTCAAATAGCGAGATTAAATGCTCGCTGCCTCTGTAACGCTCTATTATTTCCTGTGCTTCGGGCTCTACTTTAATGTCGTAAAGCGTGCCTGTCTTGGCTCTTTTGTATGACACACGCCCATTTTCTATGTTGGTAAGCCTTGATAGGTCTACAAGGTTTATACCCATGAGAAAAAACATTAAAAAGAATAAATCGCGATACTTAGCATGTGCTCTTGTAAGTTTTAAAGAATACAGCTCGCGCAATTGCTCAACAGACAAAGAGCGTTTTGGGGTTTCGGTTCGCGGAAGCTTGTAGCTGTCAAATACATAATAGTTTATAATGCCTTTCTTTTTCGCGTAATTAACAACAGCCTTAATGCCTCTTAGTTTTGTGGCAATAGTATTTGTTTTATTGCCTTTGTTTTTTAGGTGCCTCACATACGCCTCCAGCCAGTCAAAATCAATGTCTTCGAGCAGGAGTGTTTCGTAATCACAAAAATCAATTATGCTTTGCCGAGTCGTATTGTATATTTCCAGTGTGTTCGCATTTTCTTTGGTAGCCACAAAGTTTTGAAATTGAGTTTTAAAAAGACTGTTCTCCAGTTGTTCATCTGTGCACTCATTATTCAAATAATCTTGCAGTTTTTTGTTGCTGTAAAAACGCAGCTTTCCTTCTTTTTGTAAAGACGATAATTTTTCGCACGCCTCGTAGTATTGTTTGGCGAGGCGTGCATTTATGATTTTTCTGTCCGCTCTTTTGATTACCTTTTGGCTTTCGGCATCCCATTCGTTTTCTTCAAGCTCATAACCTGTAGGCAGGTACAAGACATTCTCTTTTCTCGCAATTTTTATGCGCACAGGAAATTTGCCGTTTTTTAATCGATACCTTTTGTCAAGCCTTATTGATACCTTTATCATGTCGCTTGTTTTTGCACGTTTTTTGCACGTTTCGTGATTGTTTTTGCTTTATTATGCTTCCGTTTAAGAAAGTTTGAGCATTCGCAAACGTTGTAAACATGGGCGTTACTGTTTAATGTCTTAGGTTTTTGGAAAATACCTGCTTACATCTGTTAGATGTGTCCATATTGTGAGTTTTGAATTTTTATTTCTGAGTTTTGATTTATTGTCTACGGTGATTTATTGCTTATGGCAACCCTATTTTTAGGGCTATTCATTGCAATGCCAGAAGTCCCAGCTTGCGAATGCCTGCAGCAACAGCATCTCCAGTCCGTTCTTGGTATTGGCCCCGTAGCGTGCGCCTTTCTTCATAAAAAGCGTTTCGTCCGGATTGTAGATGAGGTCGTAAAGTATGGTGTGGCAATCCATTGCCTCGTAAGGCAGGTTGGGACAGGTATCTGCCTTCGGGTACATGCCAAGTGGGGTGCAGTTGACGATGACGTTGTACTCCTTAATCAGTTCTGGTGTCACCTCCTCGTATGTTATGCAGCCAGGCTTCTTCGTACGACTCACAAATAGTGTCTCAAGTCCGAGCGACTTGAGACCGTAGTTGATGGCGAGCGAAGCACCGCCAGTGCCGAGTATGAGTGCCTTCTTATGGTAAGGTTCGAGCATTGTCTCGATGCTACGTGTGAAGCCGATTACGTCACTGTTAAATCCCTTCAGTATAACGTTTTTATTCTTGTGTGTCACACGTATGACGTTGACCGCACCAATAGCGCGTGCTTCGGGGCTAAGGTCGTCGAGGTAGGGTATTACCTGCTGCTTGTAGGGGATAGTGACGTTGAGTCCGCACAGTTCTGGGTTTGATGCGAGTATCTCTTTCAAGTCCTCTATCTGCGGAATCTCATAGTTGATGTAACGAGCGTTGATACCCTCGTTGGTAAACTTCTCGTTGAAGTAGCTGATGGAGAAGGAATGTCCCAGTGGGAAACCGATTAAACCGTACTTGTCCATAGTGTGAATGTTGAGATGTTGATGGGGTGAGATGTTGATGGGGTGAGATGTTGATGGGGTGAGATGTTGATGGGGTGAGGTGTTGATGGGGTGAGGTGTTGACGGGATGATGGGGTGTTGACACTTTACTTTGTTGCGAGATAGAGCGTGCAGATGCCGAGTGTCATTCGCTTGAACGAAGCTTCGGTGAAGCCTGCCGCTTTCAGTATCTCCACCATTCGCTCACCTTGTGGGAACGCCTCGATGGTAGCCGTGAGGTAAGAGTAAGCCATACTGTCGCCAGAGATGAGTCGTCCGTATACAGGTAGCACTGTGTGCGAGTAAATCTTGAATAACTGCTTCATTGGAAAGCTAACGGGTGATGTCAGCTCAACGATGCAGAGGTGTCTGCCTGGCTTCAGCACTCGGCACATCTCGCGCAGTCCTTGATCGAGGTTCTGGAAGTTGCGTATGCCGAAAGCTGCAGTCACAGCGTCGAACGTGTTGTCTGCGAACGAGAGCGCCATGCAGTCTTCCTTGGCAAACGATATCACATTGTCGAGCTTTAGTGCTTTCACCTTCTGTCTGCCCACGTTCATCATTCCTTCGCTGATATCGGTGCCCGTCACCTTCGTCGGCTTCAGTATCTGTGCCGCCTGTATGGCGAAGTCGCCTGTGCCCGTAGCTATGTCGAGAATGCTTTGTGGTTTGTAAGCTTGCAGTCGGTTGAGAGCTTTCTTGCGCCACAACTTGTCAATGTTCCACGACAGGCGGTGGTTGAGCTTGTCATACGAGTGTGCGATATTGTCGAACATCAGTTCCACCTGCGCCCCCTTTTCTTCTTTGTCGTTGTAGGGCTTTATCTTTTCCTGTCCGTAAACCATTGTTGTTGTTCGTTATATTTCACCTATCGCTACATTTTGCGAAGCGATGTCTTGGTGTATATGATAATATGTATGTATATATAATAATGTAGGGTGTAGAATATCAGATGTCGGTGAACCAAGTCTCCAACATCCAATATTCTGCACCCATTATGTATTGCTACTTACGTGTAGCGAGGTAGTCGGCTACGTTCTTTTCGATGCGCGCTGCGATGTCACCCTCTTCAACGGTCTTGTCGAACTTCTCGCCAGTGATGTGCTCGTAGAGTTCGATATAACGTTCGCTTACGCTCTCTGCATATTCGTCTGTGATTTCGGGCATTGTCTGTCCGGGTTCGTTCATAAAGTCATGCTCGATGAGCCACTGGCGTACAAACTCCTTCGAGAGCTGCTTCTGTGGTAAGCCCTTCTCAAACTTCTCCTCGTAGCCGTCAGCATAGAAGTAGCGTGAAGAGTCGGGAGTGTGAATCTCGTCAATGAGATATACCTTACCATCGCGCTTGCCGAACTCGTACTTAGTGTCAACGAGGATAAGACCGCGCTGTGCAGCCATCTCCTGTCCGCGCTGGAAGATACGACGTGTGTAGTCTTCCATTACAGCGTAGTCCTCAGCACTTACGATGCCCTGAGCGATGATTTCCTCTTTAGATATATTGAGGTCGTGACCCTCATCAGCTTTTGTTGTCGGAGTGATGATAGGTTCTGGGAATCGCTGGTTTTCCTTCATACCCTCTGGCAGCTTAACGCCGCAAAGCTCGCGGCATCCCTCTTTGTATGCACGCCATGCTGAGCCTGTAAGGATAGAGCGGATGATCATTTCAACTCGGAAACCCTCGCATTTCAAACCAACAGTAACCATTGGGTCTGGTGTAGCGAGTTTCCAGTTGGGGCAGATGTCTGTTGTAGCATCAAGGAACTTGGCTGCAATCTGGTTCAGAACCTGTCCTTTGAACGGAATACCCTTTGGTAGGATTACGTCAAACGCAGAGATTCTGTCGGTTGCTACCATTACGATCACGTCGTCGTTGATGTCATACACGTCGCGAACTTTTCCGTGATACACGTTTTTCTGACCTTCGAAATGAAAATCGGTCTTTGTAAGTGCTTTCATAACTATTTTAAATTTTGAGTTTTGTCGTGAGCCTCATTTTGAGTTTTGTCGTGAGCGTCGTATGCATTCACGATGCGTGTCACAAGCTTATGTCTTACGATGTCTTTCTGTCCGAGTTTTACGAAGCCGATGCCTTCCACGTCCTTCAGTATGTCGAGTGCTTCGGTGAGTCCGCTCTTCTGTCCGCGTGGCAGGTCTATCTGTGTCATATCGCCAGTGATAATCATCTTTGTGTTCCATCCCATACGGGTGAGAAACATTCTTATCTGTGCCGGTGTAGTGTTCTGCGCCTCGTCGAGAATCACTACGGCATCGCTAAGCGTGCGGCCTCGCATGAAGGCGAGCGGAGCTATTTGTATGATGTTCTTCTCCATCATATCCTGCAGTTTCACAGCAGGGAGCATGTCTTCCAATGCGTCATATAGCGGTTGCAGATACGGGTCGATTTTGTCCTTCATGTCGCCAGGTAGAAAGCCGAGTTTCTCGCCAGCTTCTACAGCCGGACGCGAGAGTATAATCTTGCGTATGGTCTTCTCCTTCAGTGCACGCACTGCGAGGGCTATGCTTAGGTAGGTCTTGCCGGTTCCGGCAGGTCCCGTAGCGAATATCATGTCGTTCTTCTCGTAAGCATCCACGAGCTGTTGCTGGTTCTCGCTTTTGCACTTAATCGGTTTGCCCGATATGTTGTAGACGATAACGCCCTTCACGCTGTCGGCTTTTGTCTGCTTGCCCTTGACGATGTCGAGAATGTCCTCATCGTTGATGTTGTTGAACTTCAGCACATGACGGCGTATTTTCTCCACGTTTTCCTCGAAGGCAGCCATCTCCTCCTCGTCGCCGAGCACGCGTATCACGTTGTCGCGTGCCACTATGCGCAGCTTGGGATAGAGCGATTTTATTATCTGCAGATGCCCATTGCCAACACCGTAGAACACTACGGGGTCGATATCCTCTAATATGATATGTCTTTCTATCAAAATATTCAGTGTACGATTTTGGATGCAAAGTTAATGAAAATAGGAGATAATACAAAATAATCAACAATAAAAACAAGAGCACATGTTTTGTATTTTCCTCGATTTTGTCTAAATTTGCAGTCATTATGATGAATATTTCTTCTAAAAGATACTTACAGGGTTTTGGCGTGACGGTTGTTTTGCTTGCCATGTTGCGCTGCGCCTACCCCGAAGTGGCATCTTCGCCAGCAGGCAATGTCGCAGTAGCAGATAGTTCTGTCGTTGCTGATAGCATGACGGTAGCTGATAGCGCAAAAGCAGTCTTGGCTTCGTCGACAACCGCAATCTCAAAGAAAGATGTGGCGAGTGTGCCGACGTTATCTCCCAAGCCGTTGGGTCGTCCCTCGCGCTTCTTCGCTGCCGACGGCACTCCAGTGAAGAACCGCATATATAGTGTGCCTCATTTTGGCAATACCTTTCCCGATCAGAATGATGTACAGCTTGCTGCTGCGGCTCGTCATGGTGTGAAGGCAGTCATCGACCGTGCTGATGCCGAGCGACGTAAGTCGGAGTTAGTGTATGTGGGCAGCAATCCGTTCTATCATATTGACGACCGTATGCGTAGCAGCATACCTTATCTTGTGCCACGTGCTGCGATATTGTTGCAGGACATTGGCAAGAGTTTCTTCGACAGTTTGCAGACTAAGCAGATACCGCTACACAAGGTTATTGTGACATCGGTGCTACGCAGTAAGGCTGATGTGCAGAAATTGCGTCGCCGCAACTCTAACGCCACCGAGAACTCGTGCCATCTCTACGGCACCACGTTCGACATCTGCTACAATCGCTACCACACCGTTGAGGATCCCGACGGACCGCGCCGCCGACAGGTGCGCAACGACACGCTGAAGTGGGTGCTCTCTGAGGTGCTACGCGATATGCGCGAGCAGAAGCGTTGTCTCGTGAAGTACGAGGTAAAGCAGGGTTGCTTCCACATTACAGTGAATTGAGATGGTGAGATGGTGAGATGGTGACATTGTGAGATGTTGATATGGTGAGATGTTGATATGGTGACATTTGTGTAGGAGGGTATGGCATCCTGCCATACCCACGCAGCCACAAGGTATCACGCAGCCACAAAGTATCACGTAGCCACAAGGTGTAATGATATCGCAGTCCACAGGATGCATAGCCCTTTCCTCACATGCTATTTTATAAAAACTTGAAACGATGGAAATAGAACCGGTAGCTTTTTTCCGTTCGCCCTTTGCCACTAAGTTCGGCATACCCAAGCAGAGCGGACTTGCCGACACGCTGCGCGGAACGATAGAGTTCGTACCGAAGTACCGCAACGCCGATGCGCTGCGCGGCATGGAAGACTTCGACTATCTGTGGCTTGTATGGGAGTTCTCTGCCAATCGGCATGAGGCGACAAGCCCCGTTGTGCGTCCGCCCCGTCTTGGCGGCAACACTAAGATGGGTGTCTTTGCTACTCGTTCGCCTTTCCGCCCCAACCGCTTAGGACTCTCTTCCGTGCGCATCGACCGCATTGACTACGATGCTGCCGACGGACCGCTCATTCATGTTCTTGGTGCCGACATCATGAACGGCACACCTATCTATGACATAAAGCCTTACGTCACTTATGCCGATTCGCATCCCGATGCTCGCAGCGGTTTTGTCGATACCACTGCCACGCGCCGTCTGCACGTCGTCTTTCCCGACCATTTAGCTAAAGAGTTTACAGCCGAAGAGCTTGCCTCGCTCGAGAAAGTGCTTGCGCTCGACCCTCGTCCGCAGTATCACGACAACCCCACGAAGGTGTACGGCATGGAGTTCGCCAACCGCGACGTGCGCTTCCGTGTTGATGGCGATAGGCTTGAAGTGGTGGAGATAAAATAATAGTTTGTGTAACAGCTTGATTAAAAATATGGCGTTTTAATAATAAAAAAACTGTTTCTTGTTTTGTATTCTCTTCGTTTTGCATTACCTTTGGCGCGAATAATAATTAAAAATACATATCTATGAAGAAATTCTTACTTTTAATCGCTGCCTTGGCTATGTCATTTGCAGCCAGTGCACAAGTGGATGTGCAGCACCAAAGAGTTGGTGTAGTGGAACAAAGTCCGTACTTCGCACAGCAAAGTGCGGTTGTACACAAAGCGGCAAAGAGAATAGCTGCAAACCAGCGTTGGGTGGGCTACTACAGTTCGGATGCTTTAGCTGCTGCACACAAGGGCATGGGCATCTATCCTAAAATCCGCAACTATCATCCAATACACGATTAAGGGTAGATTTATGAGTCGT
>OGGT01000091.1_pt1 | contig 60643 bp, 60 predicted proteins | sample 1571311 | NCBI WGS metagenome assembly OGGT01 (sample SAMEA2581931, study PRJEB24529) | metagenome | biome: Human gut stool | place: China | collected 2011
AATTTTCGCTAATCACCAAATTTACAGACACTTACAATTCGTCGAACTCACGTTACAATATACACTGTTCCGGCTCAGTAGATAAGAAATTTTTCCTTTTAAGAATTGCAGAGCAGTTTGCTTACCCACTAAATTTCTACTGAGTCTTACTTTCTCCATAGCTCAACCTTTTGAGAAAACTGGTTGCTGACTACAGATATACCAATCTTTCAATAGACGGTATCATGACGAGGATGTGTCCATTTTGACACATCCTCGTCATATTATTTCTTGAATTTTGTTTTAAACTATAATGTATATATATGATAGTAAAAGTATTTACAGTTGCTGTTCCTCAATATTCTGTAAAATAAAAACATTGTTTTCAAATATCGTCATCCGATAAATCTGGCTCAGAATCTGACGTATCAAGCGTCGTGTCTCTATATATATCCAATTTAAAATTTCTATAAGAGAATCTTACAACTAAAGGAATATATTCATCACTCATTTTGTCAGGAGAGCCGACACTTGCTGCAAAATAAATAAAATCATCATCAACCCTATCAAAGACCACGCCAAGCAACACATTATTCTTGGCATATTCATCTCCTACATATTTTCTAAAATCATCTTTTGTAAAATCATGTCTCAGCAGATCCTTCCCATCCTTACCGGTTAAACACAATCTTATACGGTTATCATAATACTTGTTTCCAGTACCGTCATCTACTAAAGGTAAATTAACGTCAGCCTTTCTCTCTATGCTAACATTATATACTGAGCCATGCCAATCAACTGTACGTGTTTGCTCATAATCGCCAATCTTCTGAACACTTTTTTTTACATGGGTCTTCTCCGGTTTACGGGTTATGATTTCATTTGTTTTTTTATTTTCATTACATGATGTCAAAACTCCAATGAAAAAAAACATCGTTATAATAGATGCAATCCTTATCATATATACTAACAATAAAATAATAGTGATAACAGAGGCAAAGTTAATTTAAATTTATCGCAGCACAAAACAAATGTTTGATTTTATTATAATATGAGCCAAAATTCCATTGAATGGGGAAAAGACAACATGTTCGACTGTGTATGATAAACTCAAAAAAATTAAATAATTGAGCAGTTATATAAAGGATGTAATAGAAGAAGTTAGAGTCTCATGAAACTTTGCAATTACATAAAGAATATCTGCAGTATAATAAATACAAACACAAAATAACCAACTTCTTCTATTACTTGTCATCCTTAATAGAAACTAAACAACAATTCCGCAAACGTATTTTCACATCATCTCTATAACATGACGTCTTTCAACTTTAAAGTTTCACCTTTTTCTTAACGCCTTTGCTCTCATTACCCATACGGTCGAGTGATGTTACCACATAAGTGTATTTTGTCTCACCATCGACATAAGGTAACTTATAGAAAGTATCTGTTGTGATATCAATTATATGTGTTGCGTCATCAATGTCTACTTTTTCACCGCGAGCAAACCTATAAATAACATACTTCACAGCCTTATCATCCCAATCCTTACCTTTGGGCTGTGTCCAGAACAGTATGTAGCCATCGCTTGTCCAAATAGGCTTCACCTTTCTTGGTTTTCTTGGTCTATCATCATCAATAAAAGGCATAAGAGGCTGCAAAGCCGGATATTTCCAATAGCTGTTTTTCAAAACTGTTGCATAATTTCCAACATTATCAACCACGGCTTTAGAATACCATAAAACAACCCCACTCACATTGCGCATCTGGCTGCGTAATGCATACTTTGCCGGCATCTGATTTATCGAAGGATTATCCACATCAGCAAACTTTACCGTACGCTCAACGTCCTCTCCAATGAAAATAGGTCTGTTGGATGAATACCTGTTCCACCAGTTTATCAAAGTCTTGTAGTCTGCCGTCTTGTGACCTATCTGCCAATAAAGCTGCGGAGCACAATAATCCACCCATCCATTGTTAACCCAAAGTAACACGTCCGCATACAAATCATCATAATTCTGGAGTCCTCCAGTATCACTACCTATATTAGGAGCTGTTCTTTTGTTTCTATATATTCCGAATGGCGAAACACCGAATTTCACCCATGGCTTGCGTCTGTGTATTGTTTCTCCGAGTTCCTTTATGCAAAGATTGACATTATAACGTCTCCAGTCACCAATGTCCCGTATGCCATTATTATATCTGGCAAACTCGTTACTGTCTGGAATAGACTGTCCTGCGACAGGATATGGATAAAAATAGTCATCAATATGAATACCATCCACGTCATAGCGTGACACGATGTCATCCACGACCCTACAAATGTATTCTCTATTTTCTGGCATTCCGGGATTTAGTATAAACTGTCCGTCGTACGAGAATACACGTGCAGGATTTTTTATTGCGATATGTGAAGAGGCTAACGTAAGAGTACTTTTGGTTTTAGCTCTATATGGATTAATCCAAGCATGAAGTTCCATTCCACGCTTATGGCATTCGTCAATCATCCACTGCAACGGATCCCAAAATGGTGATGGAGCCTGTCCTTGCACACCTGTAAGAAAGCGGCTCCATGGCTCAATGCTACTTTGATAAAGAGCATCACATTCAGGACGAACCTGAAAGATAACCGCATTAACATTGCACTTTTGTAATTCATCCAACTGATTTGACAGATTCTGCTGCATGGCGGCTGTGGAAAGTCCCTGAAATTGACCATTAACACATTGTATCCACGCACCGCGAAATTCCCTCTTAGGCACATATTTCTTTGCTGCCTGCATAAATAAGCATAATGATAAAGCCACAAACACACAGCTCAATCTCATTGTCTGATACATTCTCATATTATAAATTTTATCCAACAAAGTTAATTAAATTAACGTGCAAAAATACGCACACATAGCATCTTTTACCTTTTTTAACCCTCATGAATGTTCGTTAGCCTCTCTAAATATCAACCGTGACGCCATAATAGAACAATATTCTGTATATTAAAAAAAGAGAAAACGAATATATGATACAATCATTATAACATTCTGCTTGTTTCAACATAAGATACATATATATCCTTACACTAAGATACTATTAATTATATTTTACAACATAATCCTATTCAAAACTCATGAAATTATCTTATATTTTGCGAATTTCAGCAATAACTGTTTAGTTCCTGCATTGTTGAAACGCACAGTTGCTTTTGTATTTTCCCCCTCACCGTCCAGCATTTCTATCGTACCGATTCCAAAACGCTGATGTTCTATTATATCTCCTATTTTCACATCACTATTATAATCCACACTTGCTGATATATCAGATTCCATTGGACGGTTTTTACTTACAAAATTTTCATTAGTAAAATGACTTACTTTAACATGGCGGTTTGTAAACATGTTACTTGTTCTTCCCCACTTTGCCGAATCTGTTTCTGTACGGATTTCGTCTTCATTATTATGTATATAATTAGAATCTATTTCAGAAATAAATCTACTCGGACGACAGAATTCCATCTTTCCATATCTATATCTACTTTTTGCATATGTAATAATACAATGCATTTGCGCTCTTGTTATCGCAACATACATCAACCTTCTTTCTTCCTCAATTTCACGTAGTGAAGAAGACATACGTATATTCGGGATTATATTTTCTTCAACTCCAACTATAAACACTGTGGAAAATTCAAGTCCTTTTGCCGAATGGATTGTCATCAATGATACAGTATTGTCATCATTGTTATTATCATCTATAGTTGATATTAAAGATATAGTCTGTAGAAAATCTGATATATAAAAGTCCTCTTGCCCCTCCTCTTTTTTATTGTCAACGAAATCTTTCAAAGCACTCAATAATTCTTCTACATTTTGCTGTCGCGCAACATCTTCAGGAGAACCATTGGAATAAAGCACTCCTTTTATACCGCTTTTATCTATTATTTCTACACCTAATTCATATGCATCAAGTTCATTGCTCTTACGTTTACATTCTTCTATAAAATCATGAAAATCAATAAGTTTATTTTTGGTATTGCTTTTCACATTAAGGCTATATCTGTCTGGGAACGATATAACTTCCCAAATACTTACACTATTAGCCTTTGCAGATTCTGTAAGTTTCTTAAGTGTGGTTGTTCCGATTCCTCTTACCGGATAATTGATAACTCTTCTTATTGCTTCCTCATCATCAGTATTTACAGTCAGTCGAAAGTACGCAATGATATCTTTAATTTCTTTACGCTGATAAAAATTCAACCCACCGAATATTTTATATGGAATAGATTTATTTATAAGCTCTTCCTCAATAACACGACTCTGTGAATTAGTTCGATACAACACGCAAAAATCCTTATAGTCGCATCCGGACTGTCGTTTTATGCGCTTTATCTCATTACAAACAATACACGCTTCCTCTCGATCAGAATATGCAACCTTCAAGTCAAGTTTCCCACCTTCATCCTTCTTACTGTATACATCTTTATATATTTGGTGTTCGTTATGTTTGATTAGGCTGTTAGCTGCGGCAACTATATTTTTTGTACTACGATAGTTTTGCTCCAACTTGAAGATCTCAAATCCGTTCTTTTTAGGAAATTCAAGTATATAATCTATATTTGCTCCTCTAAAACTGTAGATACTTTGAGCATCATCACCGACCAAACAAATAAAAGCATTTTTTCTATAGAATAACTCTATTATTTTTTGCTGTACATAATTTGTATCCTGATATTCATCGACAAGAACATACCTGAATCTGTCAGCATAATCAGCCAGTATTTCCGGATTATCCATAAAGAGCCTATAAGTCAGAACCAGTAAGTCATCAAAATCCATTACATTTGCGATATGGCACCTCTGAATATATTCTCTATAAATAGTTCCTATTACATTTGTTTTACCATTTACTGAAAAATCATCTACATTTATTAAATTATTCTTGGCATAACTTATCTGGCTAAGGACAAATCCCGGACTATATTTTTTCTCATCAATATTATATTCTTTTATGATGCTATTAACAAGTGATTTTGAATCACTCTCATCATATATCGTAAAATTTGGTTTGTAGTCTATTTTATTTATTTCATTTCTCAGAATCCTATAGAATACAGAATGGAATGTCCCCATATGAATCTGCCGTGCCAATTTATCCCCGACAAGAATTCCTATGCGCTCTTTCATTTCATCAGCAGCCTTATTTGTAAACGTCAACGCCAATATATTCCATGGTTTAATTCCATTTTTAAGAAGATAGGCAATTTTGTATGTCAACACCCTTGTTTTCCCGGCACCTGCACCTGCTATAACAAGTTGCGGTCCATCATTATATTTTACTGCGGACAATTGATTTTCGTCTAAATCTTTCAAAAAATCAAACATATATATTAATGTATATAATGAACTATTTCCTTCTATAAATTCCTCCGGAAACTGTATTATGGTTTATATCTTCTCCCTCCTTTGGCAATATTGGTATGAATTTCATTTGCCTTTCTATTCTTTTTCGCCTATTCAACAAATACGAATCCGGTGTCTTACTGCTGTATTTTATTGGATTTGGAAGTGTTGCCGCAATCAATGCACATTCAGCTCTTGTTAGGTCACGAGCTTCTTTGTCGAAATGATATTTTGCCACAGCACTTGCCCCATATATGCCATTTCCCATCTCAATTGAATTGAGATATACCTCCATGATTCTCTGTTTGCTCCACAGCAATTCAATAAGAACGGTAAAATAAGCCTCGAAACCTTTTCTGACCCATGTACGTCCGGGCCATAAAAACACATTCTTAGCTGTTTGTTGTGAGATGGTACTTGCTCCCATGCGTTTCCTGCCATGCCTGTTATATCTGGCAGCATTCTCTATTGCATTAAAATCAAAACCGTGATGTATAAGAAATTTCTGATCCTCACTTGCCATTACTGCCACAGGCAAATAGCATGATATATCTTCTATTGGTATCCACTTATGATGCAATGTTATATGCTCATTGTTCAAAGCCTGCTGAAAACATCTTATTACCATAAGCGGTGTAATATAAACAGGAATAAATCTATAGGCAATCACCATAAGTATGGTACTGCTGAAAAACAAGGCGATTCCCCAGCGTAAAATCCTACCTATTAATTTCATTGTCAAATTTATTTCTCGTATATAAACATATTAAGTCATCACAAAGTACTTGTGATGACTTAATATGATTAAAGTCAAACAAAATATTTACTTTAAAGTCCCGGCATTTGCAGCATCTATCATAGCCTGACTTGCATACATATATATTTCAACACGTCTGTTTTGCTGACGTCCTGAAGCCGTGCCATTGTCAGCTACTGGTTCAGAGCTACCTTTTCCAGTAATCTGCTGAAACTGCGAATTTGACACGCCACAACTCTTCAGATAATCAGCGACACTTTTTGCCCTACTGTTACTTAAAGGAATATTTATTCCATCATTTCCGGTAGAATCAGTATGTCCGTATATGTCAATATGGCAATCTGCATTATTCTTCAGTACTGTTGAGAACTTTGCAAGTTCGTTCTTTGATGTTGCATTAAGGTCTGCCTTATTTGTAGCGAACAATATTCCGGAATCAAAAGTAACCTTTACTGCTTTCAGACCATTTGCATCAGTAACTTCCTCTACTTTTGCATTTTCAACCTGTGCTGCAGCTTCTTCTGCGACTTTGTCCATATGACGCCCAATCAACGCACCGGCTCCTGCACCGACCGCTCCGCCTATAGCTGCACCAACGGCTGTATTTCCGGCTATCTTACCAATTATTGCACCTAATGCAGCTCCGCCACCTGTTCCAATCAATGCTCCTGTACCCTGTTTTGTCTGACATCCTATAATGGCAAGCAAACACATTGTAAGTGTCATAATCCTAATTTTTTTCATAATCCTGTTTTTTTTATTTGTCTGTAAATTATTATATACATTTGCAAAGGTAGCGTTTTTTATTATTATGATGCTATGTTACAACAATTTTTTGTACTTTTGCACCCAAAATAATCATATAAATTATAATCATATATAATGGTAGAATTAAAAGAACTTACCAAAAGAGCTGATAACTACAGCCAATGGTATAATGATTTAATCGTAAAGGCGGATTTGGCAGAACAGGCCGCGGTACGTGGATGTATGGTTATCAAGCCTTACGGATACGCCATTTGGGAAAAGATGCAGCATCAGCTGGACTCAATGTTTAAAGAGACAGGGGTTCAGAATGCTTATTTTCCGTTGTTAATACCAAAATCTTTTTTAAGCCGTGAGGCAGAACACGTGGAAGGCTTTGCCAAAGAATGTGCGGTGGTTACACATTACAGATTGCGTTCCAAAGAAGACAAAAGCGGAATAGAAGTTGATCCCACAGCAAAGTTGGACGAAGAGTTGATTATACGTCCCACATCTGAAACCATCATATGGAATACATATAAGAACTGGATACATTCGTGGCGTGATTTACCATTAATGTGCAACCAGTGGTGTAACGTAATGAGATGGGAAATGCGTACTAGACCATTCTTACGTACGTCAGAGTTCTTATGGCAAGAGGGCCATACGGCACATGCCACAAAAGAAGAAGCTGAAAAGGAAGCACAAATGATGCTTCATGTCTATGCAGACTTTGCAGAAAACTGGATGTCAATGCCTGTTGTCCAAGGCGTGAAAAGCGAAACTGAACGTTTTGCCGGAGCATTGAATACTTACACCATTGAAGCGATGATGCAAGACGGCAAAGCATTGCAAAGCGGCACAAGTCATTTCTTGGGTCAGAATTTTGCAAAAGCATTTGATGTAACATATTTGAATAAAGAAAATAAACCCGAATATGTATGGGCTACGTCATGGGGAGTGTCGACGAGACTGATAGGAGCACTCATAATGACTCATTCTGACGATAACGGACTGGTTCTGCCTCCAAAGCTCGCACCCATTCAGGTAGTAATAATTCCAATTTCAAAGGGCTCGGACGGGCTGGCTAAGATATCAGAAAAAGCAGCGCCAATAATCAGACAATTACGTGAGTCCGGAATTTCTGTAAAATATGATGATGCAGAGAACAAACGTCCCGGTTACAAGTTTGCCGATTACGAAGTAAAAGGAGTACCTGTCCGCCTTGTTCTCGGTGCAAGAGATATTGAAAATGGTACAATTGAGGTAATGCGCCGTGACACACTGGAAAAAGAGACCAGACCAATTGAAGGTATCGCAGACTATGTCAAATCTTTGTTGGATGAAATACAAAAAAACATGTTTGACAAGGCAAAATCATTCCGCGACGCTCATATTTATGAATGCGATGACTATGCAGAATTTAAAGAAAAGATAAAGGACGGCGGCTTCTTCCTTTGTCATTGGGACGGTACGGCTGAGACAGAAGCAAAAATAAAAGAAGAGACACAGGCAACTATACGGTGTGAGCCATTTGGATACGAACCCACAAACGGTATAGATATGGTATCGGGCAAACCTGCATCCAAACGGGTTATAATTGCAAGAAGTTATTAAAATAATATATATGGTTATAATATGAATTGGCTTATTGATCTGTTTACTACAACAGACTCTGTGGCTCACATAACATTGCTTTACGCATTCGTTATAGCAGTTGGAGTCTTGCTCGGAAAAATCAAGTTTGGCGGAATCTCCCTCGGTGTGACATTCGTACTGTTTGCAGGAATTGTCGCCGGACATATTGGATTTACAGCCCCGACCAATATTCTGAACTTCATTCAGGATTTCGGATTGATTTTGTTTGTGTTCTGCATAGGACTACAAGTGGGTCCTGGATTCTTTGAAAGCTTCAAAAAAGGAGGTATAACATTAAACATGCTGTCGGTGACAATAGTACTGCTAAACGTACTTGTCATGTTTGCTTGTTATTTTATATTTTTTGACACCGAAAACGTCAACAACCTACCGATGATGGTAGGTACCTTATACGGTGCTGTAACAAACACTCCAGGACTTGGAGCCGCAAACGAGGCTTTGGCATCTTTGTTTGGAAATAATGTCCCACAGATAGCATCCGGATATGCATGCGCTTATCCTCTTGGAGTATTAGGCATCATCGGTGCCACAATCGCCATCCGCTATCTGACCAAGACAAAGCTTGCAGACGAAGAAAAGATGCTGGAGGAAGAAGAAGCCGAAAATCCTCACGCAAAACCACATCAGATGCATCTGAAAGTGAACAACTCTTATCTGGCAGGAAGAACGCTCAGGGAAATTTCAGAGTTCTTAAACAGAGATTTGGTATGTTCACGCTTACAGCACAATGGCACCACTTTAATTCCCAACAGTAAGACTGTGTTCGAATTGGGAGACGAAGTGCTGATTGTATGCGCAGAAGCCGATGCCGAGGCGATAAAGGCATTTATAGGTCCGGAAATAGATACACCATGGTCAGAAGAAGACCAGAACCAGCCATTGGTATCTCGTAGAATAATCATCACCCGTCCTTCAATGAACGGCAAAACGCTTGGAAAGATGCACTTCTCAAGTGTTTATGGTGTAACCGTGACACGAGTATCAAGGCAGGGCATGGATGTCTTTGCAAGCAGAAACTACCATTTTCAGGTAGGTGATAAGATTCTTGTTGTCGGCCCTATGGATAATGTCAACCGAGTAGCTGACATAATGGGAAATTCGGTTAAAAGACTCGACTCCCCGAACATCGCAACAATCTTTATCGGTATATTGGTAGGTATCCTGTTTGGAAGTATTCCTTTGGCAATTCCCGGCATGCCTGTACCGTTGAAGTTGGGTTTGGCTGGAGGCCCTCTTATCATAGCTATTCTTATCGGACGCTTCGGATATAAATTCAAACTGGTTACATACACGACAACATCAGCAAATATGATGTTAAGAGAGATTGGCCTGGTGCTATTCCTCGCCAGTGTGGGCATAAAAGCCGGCGCAGGTTTCTGGGAAACAGTCATTCAGGGAGACGGTCTGAAATATGTATACACAGGTTTCATGATTACTATCATCCCGATATTGTTGGTAGGCGTCATCGCACGCGTGCGCTTCAAGTTGAACTATTTCACAATAATGGGAATGATAGCCGGAACATATACAGACCCGCCAGCTCTCGCTTACGCTAACTCCAGTTGTTCAAGGGAGGCACCTGCTGTAGGTTACTCAACAGTTTACCCGCTGGCTATGTTCTTAAGAATATTTACAGCACAAATGATTGTACTGTTCTGCTGCGGATAAAAATAGTAAAAATACAAATACAACAAAGGGGTTGCAAAACAGCAATCCCTTTTGTGTTTTATGCAGAGTAGCACCGGATACCGAACAGGCATATACTATAATAAAGCAATATGAAAATACATATTACTTTTAAGCAAAATCCAAGTAGCGTATAATCACACATTCATTTATGCTCCACGTATTATGTATCCATACTTGAAGTACTACGATTAGCACAAATAAAGTCATCATAGTTTATCAGTATTTAGTGCCGCTCTCATACAGATTGGTTCTTGATTCTGTAGAAGAAACACCAAATTATATAATACAAAAGCAGTAAACAAGAGGATTACCGCTAAGCGGAAGAGCAATGAATAGCCTACGGCCCTGGAAAAACGCTGTTTTGGCGGTTTATCGACAATCAGTCCTTATCTAAACAATAGTTTTAAACGCAGTCTGTAGCAAGAAAACACATGACTCGTTTTACATATTTCAGACCATAAATATAATTGACACTTTATTATCATGTCTATACTTAAAGTTATATTGTATTCACCTATAAACAATCAGCGCATTATCTATAAGGATACAAACGGAGTAATGACGACAGACATAGAAGATGCATATTTCCACAGGTGTCATGTAAGAAACTTTATGCCCGGTGGATGCAGAATCGAAGTATGTCAGAAGACACGCGATGCTCTGAATACATTAGTAAAGAAATATGACAAAGCTACAGGCTCACACATCCGTAAACTGAGCGGCTTCATATCAAAACTTCCAGATGGCAATTGCTTTTATTATTTTAATGAAGAAAAGACATCTGTAGTAGCGCGTAAGACTGCGATACTATGCATTAAGGCAATTAAACAAGGCATGTCTTGGAATGCTAACTTACACAACATGGCATTCCACTATTACTTAATGATGGACATATACTTCACATACATGTCCTTCGGATATGATGGAATAAAAGTGTGTGTTGGAGAAGAGGAAAAATCTAAACGTGTGTGCCGTTTCTGTGGCAGGAGAATGCCTGATGTTACTTTTAACAACGTTGCACATGCCATACAGGAAGGTCTTGGAAACAAGTTGTTGATTTGCAATGAAGAATGCGACTCGTGCAACAACGATCTGTCAATGACAGAAGACAATTTCCGCTATATTATGGATTTCCGCAGGGCAATGTACCATATTTCCCGTAAAAAGACAACCAAGGTTCCTACTGTCGTAGGAAAGAGCTTCATTGTCAAAGCTGGCAGTCATGGAGAGCCGGAATTGTTTCTCATGAAGGAAGCCTTACCACAATCAGAAGTAATGAAAAACCAACCTTTCAACATGCGTTTGGAACTGAAAACGCCCATAAACAATGAGCGCATGTACAAGGCTTTATGCAAGATGGTAATAGACATTCTGCCAAAAACAGAGCTACCTCATTTTGTGAATACAATCAAATGGATTAAATACATGGACTGGACACCTGATGCATTGCCGTCCATTCTTCTTGCATTACTGCCAGGGGCAGAATTTAAAGAACAGCCGATTCTGGATATTTTCATAAATAACCGACAAAACAAACTTGACGCTCCATATTGTACTGCCATTATATGGATATATGATATAGCATATATGTTCGCTATTCCTTTTGTTGACACCGATGGTGGAAAATATAAATATGACAAGAACATTCAAGCTCATTGGGAATTGATGAAAAAACTGACAAGAATAGATAATTGGTATATTCAGGACACGTCGAACTATCGTCTTTCAACCCCATGGGTAGATTGTATCATAGATCTCAAACAAAAACACATACACGTATTACCTGAATCAGATCCTGTATTTGCAAAATGTTTTGATCATCGTCCCAGACAGTCAAATATAGAAGAAGTTCAAATGCCTGACCTCAATTATGAAGACGTCAAGCTATATAAAATTATCGGCACATCATTCAAGTCTCATTACAATAAACCAATAACAGATAGCGATTTGATGGATGTAACCCAACATATAGAAGGTCCGACATTCATCTTGATTACAGAAGAACATAGAATACGCACAATAATGTCGGTTAACGTAAATGACACAACAGACAGAATTCTGTTCTATACATTCGCATATGACATAGTGTTTGAGATAAGGAATTTCAAAAATTATGTCAATATAGGGCATGATTATGACGGGAATCCGATATCATTTGCATTCCACTATGAATTACGTGACGTTCTTTTTAAATGTTCACTTGCCGTTGCAGAATCAGAATTGCGCATACGAAGAAAAGGGACTCAGTTTGAGAAATGTTCAGTGTGTAAAATCTTTAATGAGCGTACTGCTTCACATATCACCTACATCGTGCCTTCCGTTGATAATAATATATATATGCGTGTTAGCGACAGGGATATACATAGAGCCGGATATGAGGATTGAATGACATTCCATGCATTTTCTGAAATTACAATGATAAAGCAAGAACGGAACCCCTGATTCCGTTCTTGCAATATTCCTAATCCAAGAAGCTGCCCTTTGTAACCGCATACTTGCCGGCACCGGTAAGGCATAGCACAGCAGAGGCAAGCAGATAGAATGCAGGAAGCTCTATAGCCCATCCGCCGGTCATGGCATTTATCGAGAATATGTCAGCCGAATGTGCCATCAGTATAGCCACAATCATGTTACCGGCAAACACCACGGATGCCATACGTGTCCATACACCACAGACAATCATGAGTGAAGCAACAAGTTCGGCAAGCAGCGACCCGTATGCAATAAACGACGGCAATCCTATTGCAGAGAGCATATCCCCGATGGGGCCGACTCCATAAACCGCCTTGTGTATACCATGGAAAAGCATCATGCCTCCAACTGTAATACGAAGCAACAACAGACCAAGGTCGTTGCTACGCAGAAAATTCTGTTCTAATTTCATAAGTTCATTCTTTTTTATAGTTAAAATAAAGAGGACGGTCACTCAGTCCGAGTTTATATTATGCCTGATACCTTCTTCTATAGTGCCTCTATGCAATATGGCAAGACATAGTCAATACCATGTGCGGAAGTTGTAACATGGTGTGAGTTAAAACTCCAATTGAAGACACTACGGTCTGTCAGACATGTTAGGACCATCCATGTTCACAAATGCAAAATTAACATTAAAAGTCAGAAACGGTAATAATACTGTATAATTTAAGTATATTTTGTATTTCCCTTCAAAAATGTCCCCTCGTCAAGTTCACGCAAGGCTGTGCGTAATTCATGCTCGCTGTTCATGACTATAGGTCCATACCAGGCTATAGGCTCATTGAGTGGTGGAGCCGACATAAGCATCACCTCAGCCCCGTCACCGCCAGCTTCGATGACAACAGTATCTCCGTCAGAGAAGCGGGCTGCTGTTTTTTCAACGACGGCAGAACCTCCGGTTATCACGTCACCCACAAGAGTAAATACCATTACTGTATTGCCCGGCTTCACGTCAATCTCCGTTTTTGCTCCGGGCTGCATATGCAGGTCGTAATAATCGAGCGGAACATATCTGCCCTGCCATCCTTTCAGTCCGTGATACTCTCCGGTCAATACCCTCAGCAACACCCCGTCAGACCTGAACTCCGGTATCTCATCACGAGTTATGCCATGATATTCAGGCTCAGCAGACATCTTCCTGTTTCCAGGCATATTGAGCCACAACTGCAACCCCAACATACGTATGCCTCCCGGTTGTTCAGAATGGAATGCCCCTGAGCCCGCGGTGAGCCACTGCGCCTCCCCATCTGTGATTGTCTGCCTGCTGCCGAGGTGATCCTCATGAGTCATACTGCCCTTTGCAATAAAACTGACAGTCTCTATGCCACGGTGCGGATGCTCCGGGAAACCGCGTCTGTAGTCGTCAGGATTATCGCTGTCAAACGAATCGAGCATCAGAAACGGGTCAAAGTCATACATCGTTTCATTACCCAATACTCTCACAAGTCTTACTCCGGCACCATCGGTTGCGCGCACGCCTCTTACTTTCTGTATTACTTTTCTCTCTTTCATTTGTCTTGTATTTTTATTATCATATATCACATATATCCAAACTTTCCGTCACTGAAATCCTCAAATGCCTGAACAAGTTCCTCATGTGAGTTCATCACAAACGGACCTATGCCGACAATAGGTTCATGCAAAGGAGCACCAGACACGAGCAGCACAACGGTGTTGTCTGCTGTGGCAACAATGTCAAAGGAGTCGCCCTTGCGCTTGAATTTCAGAACATTGTCTTGCGGAACACCCACACCATTCACCTCTACCGCCCCACTGAGCACGATGAGAAAGGTTGTGTGTTTCTCATTGAAACTGAACTCAGCTTTTCCGCCTTTGTTCATCCTGAGATTGAGCATTGTCACATCAACATGGCTTCTGGCAGGTCCGCTTACACCTTTGTACTGACCGCTCACCACCTCAACGACGCCTCCGCCTGACGGCAGTTCCACACGTCCCATGTCCTCACGGTGAATCGACTGGTATGAAGGTTCGTCCATTTTGTGGCTTGCGGGCAGATTGACCCATAGCTGGACCATCTGGAAACAACCGCCACGGGCAGCGAACTCACGCTCATAAAGTTCCTCATGAAGCACACCTTTGGCAGCCGTCATCCACTGAACATCGCCTTCACTTATTATTCCATGATTGCCGCGGCTGTCGCGATGCTCCACACTGCCGCGATAAGCAAACGTGACCGTAGAGAATCCCCGGTGCGGGTGTGTCCCCACTCCACGCGGGACACCTGGTGCCACAGGCATTGCAGCATTATAGTCGAGCAGCAGGAACGGATCCATATCATACCGGCTCATTCCCTGCATCTGTGGTATGAAGTTGTGAACCCTGAATCCGTCACCTACCATATGCGTCTCCTGAGGGTAAGTCACAAAGTCTATCTGTTTTCTTTCCATATATGCTGTCCTTTCTCTGATATTATGGTTATTGTCACTACACCTGACATACTGCAACATCGCTGCCAACATGTCGCACGGCAGGATAATTTCAGTCGCGCGCGACCTACTGCATATTTTTGTCATAAAAGATAACTTTAGCAAGCAAAAATGACTGATTGAACGGGAAAAACCTTAACTTTGCCACCCAAACAACAATGCATACCGATAATATGAATAACATACAGCCGCAGCTGCTTGATGACGAGATAAGCTTCAAGCTATATTCTCTAAACAGGCTCATACAGCAGGCATATCAGGATTATCTTGTGCCTCTGGGCATAACCTATCCGCAATACCTCGTGATGAAAATACTTTTTGAGGAAGACGGCATTCCTGTAAACGTCATATCTGCAAGGCTGATGCTTGAAAGCAACACGGTGACACCCCTGCTGCAAAGAATGGAGAGGCTGGGGCTTATCAGCAGAGGGCTGCGCTGCTCAGACCAACGCCAGCGTATCATATCACTGACGGAAAAGGGTAAAAAGATGCGCATTAATGTAAGAGACGTGTCAGCGCGTGTAGCCACATCGCTATCGGAGATGAACATGAGCTGTCCAACCGCCGAGAATCTTGGGCGACTACTCACAGAATTCATCACAAAAATGAGATAACATCAGGCAAGACATGAATCGGAAGCATACAGATATGTCTAAGTAATCATGTAAGTCTTTTACCCGTAACCAAATTGGTGAAAGCCTCAATCCAGACACGGACAATGAGGACAGAAAGCACCCGCACCGATGGAAGTTTCGGGCATAAAGGACGCAAAAAAGCTATTAAGATGAAGCAAATAATCAACTATTTCACAGACGATGACCTGTACAAGTTCACAATGTGCTGTGCGGTGATTGACAATTTCCCGCGGGCACAGGTAAAATACACCTTTACCGACAGGGACAACACCACCTATCCTGCCGGTTTCGCACAGGCTGTGACAGAACAGGTGAGAATGTTGGAAACAGTCACAATAACCGACGAAGAAATAGATTTCATGAAACGTCGGTGCAAATACATACCGTCATGGTTTTACACTTATCTCAAAGGATTCCGTTTTCATCACGAGTGGGTGTCAGTACGTCAGGATGATTATGGTCACCTGTATGTAGACATTGAAGGCAACTGGTCAGAAACCATCTTGCTTGAGGTCAAGATTCTCGCCATCATCTCCGAGCTATACTATGTCATGACGGGGGAAAACAAAGAATTCGACTATGACGCCTATTATGACAAGTCCTTCAAGAAAGGAATGAGACTTCTGGAAACCGGATGCGTATTCAGCGATTTCGGTACACGGCGCAGGGCATCATTTAAAGCAGAAGACACCGCCGTACAGGCACTTAAAGACTGTTGCCGAAGCCGTGACTGGTCCGGACAGTTCGTAGGAACAAGCAACGTATATCTCGCCATGAAACATGATTTGCTGCCGGTTGGCACCATGGCTCATGAGTTTGTTTGCGCCATCGGTGGAATGTACGGTCCGCAAATGGCGAACCACATTGCCATGAACACATGGAGAAACACTTTCCGCGGCGCACTTGGCACTTTCCTTTATGACAGTTTCGGTTGGGATATATTCAGTCTGAACTTCTCCGAAGACTTCGCCAACCTGTTCAAGGGACTGCGTATAGACAGTGGAGACAATTATGAACAACTGATGAAGATAGTGGACAAATACCGTTCGCTGGGCATTAATCCGAAGACAAAACAGATAGTGTTCAGCAATGCTCTTAATACGGATAATGCCATTAAGATAATGCGATATGCCAAAGACTATTGCCAGCCTTCGTTCGGAATTGGCACACATTTCACCAATGATTTTGATAACGCCAAACCTTTGAACATTGTCATAAAACTCATCGCCGCAAAGATTACCGAGTCATGGCCATTCTATAATGACACATGCAAAATAAGTGAAGACGAAGGCAAGCATACCGGGAATCCGGATGTTGTGAGACGTTTTATGAAAACACTGCACATGGAATGAAACAGACAAGATTTCGTAAACATCTGACGGGAGAGGCAGAGTTCATGTCGTATGTACCTACACCACTCACGGAAATACATGTTGTACATACAGCAGAACTGGACGGGCTGATAGAAGAAGTGGAAAACTCTGTACGTCAGCTGAATGCCCATGCCTCTCAACTGCCCTACGACCATATCAGGCAACTGATGCTGTATGAGGCGGAAAACTCCTGCATGCTGGCGTTTGGCGGACAGACGTCAAACGCTGACACAACGACAAAGGAAGGCAACGCACTGAAAGAGGACACTGCCAACCTTCTTAAAGCCACGTCGTATGCCGTTGAGGCGATGGAGAACCTGCCATTGAGTGCCCGTCTGCTGAAAAACGCGCATTACCTGATGTGCGACAGCGACAGATATGAGAAGATGTATCCCGGTGAGTTCCGTACGTCTCCTGTATGGATCGGACAGAAAGGGAACAGCCTGAAAGAAGCGACATTTGTTCCGCCCGTTTATGAAGATATGACCGACTCCTTCACCGATCTCGAACGTTACATCAATTATGAATGTTCAGAAAACGTATTTGTACGTGCCGCACTGATACATTATCAGTTTGAGATGATACATCCGTTTATTGACGGTAACGGAAGAATAGGCCGCTTGCTTAACACCTTATACCTGATGAATCAGGACGCACTCGAATATCCGATACTACAACTTTCCGCTGTCTTGAACAAAAAGATGCTTGGATACTACATGAGAATACAGAATGTAAATGACACAAGAGAGTACGAGGACTGGGTACGTTTTTATCTGAATGCGCTCAAATCAGCAGCCTCTGTCAGAATATGACAACACCTGCTGTTGACTGATTCCATCACGTAAACGAAGCCGGAATGACTGCGTCCAACTGTATATTTATTCATTTATGCAGTAAAGAAATTTGACAAAGGAAATTCTCGGAACAGAAAAACAGGACATGGTTACAGCCTGTCAAATACTGACGGAACAGCATGTTTCGTCAATATATAACTCTCCCTATGAGCTGTGCGATGCAACGTAACAAAGCCGAACGGCACGTTTCAATCCACCGAAGAGACTTTTCTGGCAATCAATATTAACCATTCAGACGTCTGAAACAGGCTTTTCCGGTGTGCCGAACGTGCTGTTTCATATTTCATTATTATGCATTCCGGAACACAAAGCAAGGTAACACGCTGTATAACAACGGTATATACATAAAGCTGAAATATCGCGTATTTGCGGCCAAAGACACAATGGCGCGCAAATACAGTCTTAATTTTGAGTTATGACACATCATAGTCCACCCCACATAGCCTACTTTTGCATATTCATGCATTAGCCCAAATCGGTCATTCGAACGCATATATTTGAATAAATCTTTATTTCACATACTCTCCGGTCTGCTTACGCGTTTCTGTCACAGTCTTGTTTACCGTTCCGTCTCAGCGTAGCCTGCTACGTCTTCGTCGAAACGGCAAGCAATCCGCTCTACATTAACGCATAATCTAACCGGAGTCTAATGACCGATTCGTGATTAAATCTCTGTAGCGAGACTGCCTGGCAATTGAAAACTAAGACAGGACGCTATCCTTGTCAGTATGGATGACTTTTTCAATATCCGAAAACATCCTCAAGGATTTGTCTCAGCGAATCCATAGCCAGAATGCTGCTCTTTCTATATATTATCTTGCCATCGGTATCAATCAGTACAGTTGTCGGGTATGACTTTATTTTGTATTTTTCACTTATCTGCTCTGAACCTTCCGCCGACCTGTCCTGAATGTTTATCCAGTCCATCTGAAGTTCTTTTATGGCTGTTTTCAGAGGTGCCGGCGTAAACCGTAATTAGTGTTAGGGACTGGATCAACCGCGACGCTGATAAGTTCAAGCTGAGGATATTTTTTATGAATGTCGCGCAGTTCCGGTAGTACGGATATGCACGGCTTGCACCAAGTGCCCCAGAAGTCGATGAGGATATAGTGTCCGCGCATCTTCTCTAACGATATTGACCGTCCGTCAACACTCTTTTTCTTGAACAGTGGAGCATTGAAACCGGTAAACGGTATGGACTCACTGCTCTCACCGGATATGCCGGATATGGTAAGTCCGCATGTCATGTCTGAGAAGTCGATGTTGCCGACACTCAGAGCCATGTTCCCATTGATAGCAGTCGGAATATTTAGAGATATGTATTCCACTGTCGGAGGGACATCCGGAAATGAGGTTCCATTCTGTTTTTTGTCTTTATTATCAATAAACGCATAAGTTGTTGCGGCTCTTGAATAATTGATAGAATTTGATAATAAAATTATGGAATAAGACTTGTCTCCATATTCAAAACTGCCGTAATAAACACCATCGAATGCCGGAATAACCTTGACCGCTTGCAGAGGATTGTCAGAGTTCCCATCGGCATAGACTCCTGGAGAGAACCAATGGAAGAATCTCTTATCTGAACCGTATCTTACTGACAGAGGCTGTGGCTGGAGAAAAAGCGGATTTGAAGCCTGTGAAAGCTGTCCGTAAAAGAAGTAATACTTATAGTCGTCCGCAAAGCTGTTGTTGAAATTCATGTCAGCAACAAGCGAGAAATGACCGTCATCCTCTTCGGAAAGCAATACCATCAGAGGCTTTTCCTTTTCGGTATAGCTATATCTGAGAAGTCTGGAGTTATCGGTCCTTGAAGAAACATAATGGCCCGCCGCTTCTTTTGGAACATCTTTAAACTGACCATAAAGTCGCAAATCCGGACTGATGTGTGGTTGCAGATACACCGTCAGCGTGTCTGCACTTACATTTCCGGCATATGTACATATTGTTACTACGAAGATTAATGATTATGTCGTGATTGTCTTCTTCATTGTAAAAATCTTTATTATTATATTTTCATTCATCGGATATACGATTTTGTTCCATAAAGTTACTGTCAGACATGTTTTCCGATATACTTTTCACATTATATATAGCCTTATCCAGTATGCACACCGAAGAAGTCCGCTCATAGCAATCAGTCAGTACTGATGTATACTTGTATGTTTATCATAAAAAACTTTCGTCTTCATTAGAACTGAAATACGCGAGCCGCACTATGTTTACAACAAAAACAAACTGCCATGAGCCCATTGTGACGGCTCATGGCAGCTATGTCCTTGTAATCTTTTATGACATAACCGGCTTCATCTATCCGGAACATATACCCGCATGTACCGGATAGTCTGAAACTCAGCACACAATTCATCCAAACATATTATTGTAAAACTATAAAGCGTCGTGTCAATCAGTTATCTCATGAGAGACCATCAGATTCTTTCGCGTAACGGAGAGACGTATCTTTTTCTTCATCCATTCCTCCTTACGTTTCTCGTAATCCGCCCTTTGTCTTTCAAGAAAATTATCAGCCATTAATTTTATTTGAATTTACTGTATATGACATCTATTGTAAGTGGTTCGTATGGATTCTCACTTCCACCGACAAGTCTTGTACTTGTCATAGACATGTCGTGTGCGACTTTGATGATTTCGCCATCAGTGTTATAGGTAACGGTAACAGGTATGATGACCGCTTTATTCCATTTTGAGTCAGAGCGGTCTTTCTGGTCCATAGCCTTGACTAATGTGCTGATGTTATTGAATGTGTAACTGTTCTTCTTGCTGTCGTATAACGCTATGAATGACGTTTTATAATCAACGACCCTGCCCTCCTCAAAAAATGAATGTATTTCCTCAGCAGGTATCATCAGCAATGTCTGTGGTATGTCAAGCGTGTATTCGCTTTGTGAGGTGTTATTAATACGCGGCAATACAATCTTTGCTGTATTGATTGTATCATTCCTGTGTCCGTTCATAATGTCATCAACGGGGATTGTCAACTCCGTGAAAATACCGGCTGGAGACTTTATATATGTACAACTTTTGTCTTCCACAAGCCGTTTTAAGGTATTGGCGTCATTGGCTATACGGGTAGATTGTATGACTTCTTCTGTACCAACAAAAGATGACGCGCCCACCACAACAGAGTCATTTTTTAGGAATCTGAAATAAACATTCAGCTGGCTTGTACGGATATATGCCATAGAGCCGAGCCCACTTTGGATTTTGAAATAATATCCCGGAACAAGATTATGTATAAAAGTGTATGAATCCTTGAAATATGACGGGTTCTCATAATACTTGCGCATAAGATAAGTACCGAAATTATTGTATTTCTTCCCGTCTTTATCCGTGTATTCTTTATCAAGCTTAATACGGATGTTGGCTGTGTAGCTTGAACTGCCCCGGACACTTTCGTCCACATTCTGGTCTGACAATGTATACAATTTATTGACCCTAATTCCGTCCGTCCGTATCAGACCGTCTTTTATGGGATCATAATTTGAATAATATTTCTCACCCTCAGACATCGGAGTCTGCAATTCGTATGCTGTAACTTTCATAGTTGAGAGAGAGTCGCCATAATAATTATCGAAATACAATCTCAATTCACAGGAATCAGCTATAATTTCTTTACTGTCATCCGACAAGGTTACAAGACTGCGTATACTGTCTTTATCGGGGAACTCATAGTTTTCCAATGTATGGAATTGAGTGGTGAAATCGCTTGTTATATATGCCCCAGTCTCCGGATCTCTTATCTTCCCAAGATACCCTATAGTATTTCTTGAATATACGGAGTCTGCGATAATCGAAGACGTGGATATATTATACTTTGCCGGAATTATCTCCAAGTCATCCATATTTCCGATAAGGGAAGAGCCTATTTCATCTGTATTGTCATCACATGATCCGAATATAAATGCAGAAATGATGATTGCGGATATATAATAAAGTTTCATATGTCGGGTATGTTAATCTTATTTATTAATACTGCCACGCTCTATTTGGCAGATAGTATTTTGTCGTACAATGATTTATAACTGTCTATATAATTATCTGCGGAATGTCTTAAAACATTCTTTTTATTATCTATTGCATACTGTATCAATGATGCGTTGGCATTTTCTTCCGCTTCTATAACAGCATCACTATAATCTATTGCAAGCTTGCCGAGCTCGGTGAAATCAAAGTCATCTCTGTATGCCCCCAGCGTCTCGGCAGAAACATTACGTAATTCCAAGCTTTTCTTGAAATTCTGTCCGATACTGTTTTCAAGTTTGTCTTTAAAAATCGATGTTACTATTTTTGTGTTTGCAAAAGTAGGCTCATTGCTATATGCGAGCTTCACGTATATCGGTACAATTGCGGACATCCATCCCTGACAATGGATGATATCCGGAGTCCACCTAAGCTTCTTCACCGTTTCCAGCACACCTCTTGCAAAGAAAACAGCCCTTTCACCATTATCTTCATATTCTTTGCCGGATTCATCACATGCCATTTGGCGCTTCATGAAGAAATCATCGTTATCAATAAAATATACCTGCAATCTTGTCTGCGGTATTGATGCGACCTTTATTATAAGAGGATGATCCGTATCGTCAATAATCAGGTTCATACCAGAAAGACGTATCACCTCGTGCAACTGTCCTCTGCGTTCATTTATATTCCCCCACTTGGGCATAAACGTACGAATCTCATAACCGTTCTCCTGCATTTTGTTTGAAAGGTCACGCCCCATGCAGGACATCTCGGACTTAGGAACATAAGGATAGATTTCCTGGTTGATAAATAAGATTTTATTTGCCATGCTTTGAATTTTATATGTAAAAACATGAGTTTAAGAAACGACATGCGCTCACTCTCATGCATATTTTCGCAAAGATACTAAAAAAACTTCATATATCATGATATATTAAGAAAATACGCCATTATTAATTGATTAATTGGTATATTTTCAGATTTATTCTTTCTTGTTTAAGAAAAATGTTGTTATTTTGCAAAGGCAACATACATCATTATTGTGTAAAGCATAAATTAGCATGAAGTTATGTAAAAAGATTGTTGAACTCCAGAATGAATTGTTTGAAGTTCGCAAAAAGGGACAATCGGTTGGTTTGGTCCCTACAATGGGAGCACTTCACGACGGACATGTTTCGCTTGTAAAGCGCAGTATTGCAGAAAACGACGTCACAATTGTATCTGTTTTCTTAAATCCGACACAATTTAACGATAAGAAAGACCTTGAGCGTTATCCGCAAAATCTGGATGCCGATTGTGAGCTGTTGGAAAAGTGTGGAGCCGACTATGTCTTCGCTCCTACAGTGAAAGAAATGTATCCTGTTCCGGATAAGCGCAGGTTTGACTTTCCTCCGGTTACATCAGTGATGGAAGGTGCGCATCGCCCCGGACATTTCAATGGCGTGTGTCAGGTGGTTTCCAGATTATTCTACATAACAAAGCCCGATGCGGCATATTTTGGAGAGAAAGACTGGCAGCAAATTGCAGTGATAAAGCAACTTGTGAAGAGTCTTGGATTGAAAATCAAGATTGTTGAATGCGAGCTTGTAAGGGAGGAAAGCGGACTTGCAATGAGTTCAAGAAACGCTCTTCTTACAGCGGAGGAGCGCGATGTGGCATCAAACATATATCTTGTATTAAAGGAAAGCGTTTCATATGCGACCAGTCATAGCGTCCAGGAAACACATGATTTCGTTGTAAATAGCATAAACACTTATCCGGAATTAAAAGTTGAATATTTCTCAATAGTAAACAATGATACGCTTGAGGATGTAGCCAAATGGGATGACTGTCAGGGCATTTCCGGTTGTATAACTGTATTTTGCGGCAGAACGCCAATAAGACTTATTGATCACATAGCATATAAGGAATAAAAGACATGATGATAGAAGTTTTGAAGTCGAAATTACATTGTGTAAAAGTAACAGAGGCTAACTTAAATTATATGGGCAGTATAACCATAGATGAGGATCTTATGGATGCTGCAAACATGATAGAAGGTGAGAAAGTTCAAATTGTGGATAACAATAATGGGGAGCGTTTTGAAACATATATCATTAAAGGTGAACGAGGAAGCGGATGTATATGTTTAAATGGCGCCGCAGCAAGAAAGGTGATTGTAGGAGACACAATAATTATCATTTCGTACGCATTGATGGACTTTAATGAAGCCAAAACGTTCTCACCGACAATAGTATTTCCGGAGAATAACAGAATATTATAAAGTAAGGAACTATCATATCTGGATATCAAGGATTTATAAAAATCATATAGTGCTTATATTCTAATTTATACAGTATGCCCGAAAAGAGCTCAAATAACGAAAAGATAAATAAGAACAAATCCAAGTCCAAGTCATCATTTGACAGCACATACGGACACTTACAACCACAGGCATTGGATGTAGAGAAGGTTGTTTTAGGAGCACTGATGATTGACAAAGACGCGTTTTCTGTCATATCGGAGATTCTGAATCCGGATACATTTTACGAGCCTCGTAACAAGAAAATATTTACGGCAATCCGTTCTTTAAATATGAATGAATATCCCGTTGATATAATGAGTGTTACGGAGGAACTTAAAAGAGAGGGAACCTTGGAGGATGTCGGAGGTCCGGCTTATATAATAGAGCTAAGCTCTCACGTCGCATCGTCTGCTCATATAGAATATCATGCCCGCATATTGGCACAGAAATTTCTGGCAAGGCAGTTGATTTCATTTGCGAGCAACATTGAGACGAAAGCTTTTGATGAGACTGTAGACATAAATGAACTGATGCAGGAGGCTGAAGGTAGTCTGTTTGAGTTGTCTCAAAGAAACATGAAAAAAGACTATGTTCAAATAGATCCGGTCATTACAAAAGCCGTAGAAATACTCCAAAAAGCATCAGCAAACAGTGGAGGTCTTACCGGTGTACCGACAGGATTTGCAAAGTTGGATGAGAAAACAAGTGGATGGCAAAATTCCGATTTGATTATTATCGCAGGACGTCCTGCGATGGGTAAGACCTCATTTGCACTTTCATTGGCGAAAAATATTGCTGTTGACTATCAGACTCCCATTGCCTTCTTTTCTTTGGAAATGAATAATGTGCAATTGGTGAACAGGCTTATTTCAAACGTATGCGAAATACCTGGAAACAAAATGTTAAACGGACAGCTGTCTCCTGATGAATGGGAAAGGCTTGACAAAAACATACGAAGGCTACAAGGCGCTCCTTTATATATCGATGACACTGCAGGATTATCCATATTCGAATTGCGGACAAAGGCAAGACGACTCGTAAGAGAAAAAGGAGTTAAAATTATAATGATTGACTATCTGCAATTGATGAATGCAAGTGGCATGAGATTTGGAAGCCGACAGGAAGAGGTCTCTAAAATATCTCAGTCATTGAAAGGATTGGCAAAGGAACTTGACATTCCTATTCTGGCTCTTTCACAGTTGAACCGTACCGTAGAGAATCGCGAGGGTCTTGACGGAAAAAGACCGCAATTGAGCGATTTGCGAGAATCAGGAGCTATAGAGCAGGACGCAGATATGGTTCTATTCGTTCACAGACCAGAGTATTATCATATTGTCGAAGACGATAAAGGTAACGATTTACGAGGAATGGCGCAAATAATAATTGCCAAGCACAGAAAAGGCGCGACAGGAGATGTGCTTTTAAAATTCCGTGGAGAATTTACCAGATTTCAGGATCCGGATAAGTCATACAATAAGGCAGACGCACCGTTTGACGCAGAGATTATTGGAAGTAAAGTAAATGGTGGTGTTGATTCTTTTGATCCATTACCTTCAGACAGTCTTGACGCTGTTCCATTTTAGTATTAAACAATAAAATTAATCATTAGAAGATGAGAATAAAGAAAGATTTTAATTTAAGAGAGGTTTGCGGTGAATACATAATTGTTGCGGAAGGTAAAGAGAATATAGATTTCTGCAATATTATAAGTATGAATGAAAGCTCTGCTTATCTGTGGAAAGAAATAAAAGATAAGGATTTTGATGCTGAATATTTGGCTGAATTACTTACGAATCAGTATGATGTAGATAAAGAAACTGCACTAAAAGACGCGAATAATCTTGTGAAGCAATGGATTGACGCAGGCATCGTAGAGGCTGTATAATGATGGTGAACATACTGTGAAAATAAAATGCCTGCCATCAAATACAGATAATGATGGCAGGCAATGTAATTTCTTATATTCTTAAAATACTGCTTCACTGTACATTATTAAAATAAAGTCTGTCACATGAAATCACAATCATTGTAGTTTTCTGCATCTTCTGTAAATTGCAAGCAAATAACGTCTTACAGGAACAAGTCTTGTCCAGAAAAAAGAATAGACAATCCATTTCCATCCATTGGTTTTATCAAGCCTGGAGCTTCCTTTTCTGTAAAAACCGATGGCGAATCCTTTCACATCATCAATCTTACAGTACTCGCAATTCAAATTTCCGTCACCACGTAAAACAATATTGTCTGACTCAATCTTAATAATTCTATGGAGGACATACACTCTTGGAGAAATTTCTGCAAGGACGACATCGCCACGTTTCAGATTACGGGCTTTAGTCAGAAGTGCTTTGTCTCTGTTATCCTCCAAGAATGGTCTCATGCTAAATCCCCGTAACTTCAATGTTACAGTATGTCCTTCTTCCATTATTTTAACAACATCAGGAATGAAAACATTATTTGAATAATATTTTTCCTTTATTTCGAAATTGTCCTGTGGCATATTACTGCAGCCTCTTTATCTGGTAAACAATGAAGTGTGTATATATTTGTTCTTTCTATAAGTAATGAAATGGTAGAACATATATTTCCAAATATGACTTTATCCCATTTCATTGTTGAGCATGATGGCAATAACGAAGCAAACGCTTCTGTTGGCGACAATTTATTTATACTATTACGCTCCGATCTATCAATCCGTGTTATTCCACCAAGTTTAACTTTTATGTTACGATAACATGGAGTTTTTCCACTCCACGGACTTCCATATAAATATGGTATTCCGTCTATAATCCTTATAATAGGATTATCATCATTAATGAGCTCACATTCGGGAATATACCTGAGCCATAATGAGGAATGAGTGCTTTTCCCGGTTCCGCTCTTTGCGATAAATGCGTAGGCGTAATTTTTATGGCATACAGTCGAAGCATGTATTAGAAGAGTATTGTTAAAGCTTCCTTTGAAAGCGAATACAATCATAAGTGCATTATTCAAGCCAAACATTCTCATGTTAGTATTGCCATTTAGGGCGCATCTACAATATGAGAAATCATTGTAAGCTTGAAGAAGACAGCAGTTGTGTCCATTTATGTTATTTATGATATATTGGTATGTGCCAGATGCATCTTTGCTTTTACATACAGAGATAATTCCATTACCGGTATCAAAATCTCCTATTTTTTCAAGATTATCTTTATCTATTGGGATAATAGAATCATCTACAGTAAGCTCAAAAAAAGGTTCTTCACATGCTGTCTCTGTTTTGAACGGAGAGAAAGAAGGAAGAAGATATTCATTATTAATATCAGACTTTTTGAAATTAATTTTTATATAATATTCTGCTATTCTATAATAATGAATGTTCTCTTCCATATTTATTCAATAAAAAAAGATTATAATATTTATTATTTACTTTCTTCTTTTTCCTCAACAACCACATCATCCGGTACTATAGGTATATACCTGAACTCATTTGCCGGAATATATTTTATATTAAGAGCTTTGCTGTTTATATATTTCTTCTTTAGTTTGGAATACTTCTTCTCAATGTCTTTTCTCTTTTTTGCATAGGAAGTTACGCATGTCGGATATGCCACTCCCTTATTTTTCATGTAATTACGCAACTGATACGAATAGTTATTTCTGCTGTATAGGAATCCTGTCTTACTGTCTACCCAGACAGAGTCTATCTCCATAATATCCGTAAAGTATATTGTTGAATCATTAAATGATGTAACAACTCCGTACATATAGAGTTTTGTGCGCTTATTTGCCGCATTAATGCTTAATACGAAAAATAAGATAAACAAAATACCCAAATATATAAATTTGTTTCTCATATTGTTTTCTTTATTGTCCAAGATATGTTTTTAAAATTTTATTCTTTGTGTTTTGGCGCAACTTCCTTATGGCCTTTTCTCGGATTTGCCTTACACGTTCTCTTGTCAGCCCATATTTTTGACCGATTTCCTCTAATGTACATTCAGGCTGGTTAATTCCGAAGTATGCCTCAATTACATTCTTTTCGCGCTCATTCAATGCATTAAGCGCACATGCAATCTCATCACGTAATGACTGTAGAACAAGGTTATTATCTGTATTCGTGGACAAATTGTTTGGCAGGATATCAATGTAGCTCGTATTATCGCTGTCTGCGAGAGGCGCATCAACAGAGATCTGACGCTTATTCATCTGCATTGCATCTATAATCTTGTCTTCTGGAATATCTATCTTTTCCGCTATTTCATCAATACTTGGATGCCGTTCGTTTTCCTGTTCAAACTTATTCAGCACACGGTTTATTTTGTTCACAGAGCCAATCTGATTCAGTGGAAGTCGGACTATACGACTTTGTTCTGCAATTGCCTGCAATATACTCTGCCGTATCCACCACACGGCATATGATATAAATTTAAATCCTCTTGTTTCATCGAATTTTTCTGCAGCCTTAATCAATCCCAGATTACCTTCATTTATCAAATCCGGCAAACTGAGTCCTTGATTCTGATATTGCTTCGCTACAGATACAACAAATCGCAAGTTGGCTTTTGTTAGTTTTTCCAAAGCCTTCTTGTCCCCATTTTTTATCCGGCGCGACAATTCTGCCTCTTCTTCTACCGAGATAAGTTCCTCATGTCCTATTTCCTGCAAATATTTATCCAGTGAAGCACTTTCCCGGTTGGTAATTGATTTTGTGATTTTTAGTTGTCTCATCAAGGATGACTTTTTAAGTGTGTAACGCTGCAAATTTAACAAATAAATTTTAGAATGGCAAATATTTCTTGTTGCAATTAAGAAAGAAAAGAGTATGCGGTGAAATTATGAACCACCACATACTCTGTTGTTAAATATCATGTCAAATCAATCTTCCTGCAAAGGAACAGCGAAATAAGCTTTCTTACCTGTAGGATAAATTCCCTGAATGTACAATACCGGGTCTTTACTTGTCGAAGCCTCCTTTACTATCTGCTGTAAATCCTCGATTGATTTTACAGCAAAATCATTGACTTTCTGTATGATAAAACCTTTGTTTATTCCCGCTTCCTTAAGTTTTCCATTATTCACCTTGATTACTTCCAGACCGTTACCTATATTATACTGCCGTTTCTGAGAAGTTGATATTTCCCTGAAATTACCTCCAAGTATGTCAAGATCTATTTTCTTAACAACTCCGGTATTTCCCTGTTCATTCTTTAATGTTGCGTTCTTAGAATATTTTTTCTTGTCACGCAGATAGCTGATGGTGACCTTGTCTCCCGGACGTTTTGTTGCCAACACTTCCTGAAGCTCTGCCATTTTCTTGACTTGTTTACCATCAATAGCTGTAATGACATCACCATGTTTGAGTCCCATTTCAGCTGCAGCACTTCCATCAGTTACCGAGTCAACATATATTCCTTCCATCGTACCAAGCTCCAACTCGTTACCCTCTTCCTTCTGAGCGTCAATATATCTCTTGACATCCGTTCCACTGATTCCTATTACAGCACGCTGAACAGTACCATATTTCTTGAGGTCATCAACGACTTTATTCATAATTGATGTAGGAATTGCAAACCCATAACCACTGTATGAGCCTGTTTCTGAATACAACATTGCATTGATGCCGATAAGTTCACCTCTTGTATTTACAAGCGCACCTCCAGAATTTCCTCTGTTAATTGCGGCATCGGTTTGTATAAAGGATTCTACACCTTTTGTATTTACATACAGAGAACGGCTCTTGGCACTAACAATACCAGCAGTTACTGTGTTTGTAAGATTGAAAGGATTACCTACAGCAAGAACCCATTCACCGACCTTTATATCATCACTGTTTGCTATTGTTATTGCAGGGAAACCACTACCCTCAATTTTTATAAGAGCCAAATCAGTACTTTTATCAGTTCCTATGATACGGGCAGAATATTCCTTGTTGTCATTAAGGGTAACAGTAAGTTCATCCGCCCCTTCTACAACGTGGTTATTCGTTACGATATAACCATCTGACGAGATGATTACTCCGGAACCACTTCCCTGACTTTTCGGGGTACGTATCTGACGCTTCTGCGTACCTCCACCCTGCGGATTTCCAAAGAAACCGAACGGATCGGAGAAGAAATCACTGAAAGGATCACTTTCCACTTCCACAGTCTGGACTTTGCTGTTGCGTGTATTTAAGATATGCACGACTGATGGCAAAGATTTTTCCGCTGCATATGTAAGATCTACCGGCTGACCGGGTGCGGAAGCAGAAGTTGATGAACAGGCAGCATTAACTCGTATAAATGAACCTGCAGAGAATGCCACAGCAATGACGCACATAGCGACTATTAAATACTTGGAATACTTTTTCATCTTTTCACTGATTAATTAATTTATTTATAACTTTAATTTTCTCTCTAATTGTGTGCAAATATATGAGCAAAAATTGTGACAAATGAAATTATGACCACATCTTTATTCCATTTTAACACTACAATTTAACATATTAACGGCTATTAAATTCAGGAAAAGTAAAATTTACAAATGTTTAAATTGACTGTCAGCGTTGCTTGTATAGCATGTATCTATCACATGTATCATGTGACAGAATGGCAGAGTAAGCATAATAAACATTATCACTTAAATATATAAGAAAAGATATGACCTTCACATTATAATATATAATAAAATCAGGTTTAACCCCTTTTCCTATATGATAAAACAAAAGATTGCATCATAGAGAAACTTAACTCTATGATGCAATCTCTTATTTAAGCTAACAGTATCTTTTATCCAACAGTCTGAGCAATCCAATCATAGAAGAAGCTGAATACTCCAAAGACTAAAATGCCTATTGTACACAATGCAAGAGCAAGCTTTGTATTGCAATCACTCTTAAATGCAGGCAATGGAGCGTCAGTATTATTGATATACATTGCTTTTACTATAAGCAGATAATAATAAAGACTTATAACTGTATTTATAAGAGCAATGAATACAACAATATAAGCCCACACTGTACCTGACTGTGCTGCTGCCATAAACACGAAGAACTTGCTGAACATTCCTGCAAAAGGAGGGATACCGGCGAGAGAAAACAACGCCAGCGTCATCAGGAAAGAAAGCTTCGGATTGGTTTGATATAATCCGTTGTAACTTGACATTTCCGTTGTGCCGCCATTCTTCTGCTCTACAACACCGATTACCGTGAATACGCTCATATTGGCAACAACATAGACCAGCACGTAGAACATGAGCGATGACATTGCCATTGCATTGTCACCACAAACCGCCAGCATTATATATCCAGCCTGCGATATAGAACTGAATGCCATGAAACGCTTAAGCTCGCTCTGCCGTATTGCAAAAAGATTGGCAACTGTTATACTGAGTACAATTACTATATAGAGCATATACTGCCAATATACAATCATAGGTGCGAATGCTTTTACCAAAATAACCATAAGTGTGAAAGCAGCAGCGCCTTTGGATATTACACTCAGATAACCGGTAACTGATGTCGGGGCTCCCTGATATGCATCCGCTGTCCAGAAATGGAATGGAACAAGACTTATCTTGAAACCAAGACCACTAAAGAAGAATACCAGACCCATTATGTTCATCGCAACATTCTCTGAAGAACTCAAAGCTGCTGCAACATCTGCAAAATATAAAGTTCCTGTGCTTCCATATATAAAAGATATGCCATAGAGCATCACTCCACTTGAGAATGTAGCTGTAAGTATGAACTTTGCAGCACCTTCTGCAGAATTGCGACGATATTTGTCAAAGGCAACCATACATGCCATAGGTACCGACGCCATCTCAAGTCCTAAGAAGAACAGCAGGAAATGACCGGAGCTCATCATTACGTTCATTCCAAGCAAAGTGGACAGCACGAGCATGTAGAACTCCCCTTCTCTATTGCGTACATCTTCACGATTGAGCCATAAACGACTCTGAATCAGCACAATCAGAGTACCTGCAGCGAGGATGACTTTCATCACATTGGCAGCAGCTGTTGTTACATACATTTCTCCGAAAGCAGTTCCACTATCTGGTGAAAGAATTGTGGCAACAACCTGTATAAGCATCAGAATACATACAAGCGGATTAAACCACGTCCTGTTATTATTACGTGATGATATGAAGTCTGCAATAAAAACGATTATCAGGATAGCCACCAATGTGACTTCCGGAACCATATTTAGAAATTGACTATAACCCATTTTTGACTATTTATTATAATGTTGCAATTGCTGATAATGAATGGATATGCTCAATAATAGGACCTACAGAACCACTGATAACGTCGCTTGCCCACAATGGAGCTATACCCAGACCGGCGACGCAAAATATCAGACAGCATACAGCCACGCGCTCATCCCATGTGGCATCCGTAAGTTCAAGATAATGAGGATCTGCCACTTTCTGGTAAAGAATCTTACCAACAACACGGAGTATATAAACGGCAGTCACAACTATACTGGTACATGCGATAATCGTTGCCGTGCGGTGGAACATATCGTTATTTGCAAATGAACCTACAAAGATTGTCATTTCTGCGATGAATCCAGAAAAGCCCGGCAATCCGAGGTTTGCAAGACCGGCAATGACATAGCCGACACTAAGGAATGGCATAATCTTCATCAAACCACCCAGTTTACGGATGTCGCGTGTATGCGTACGTCCATATATCATACCGATAAGAGCAAAGAAAAGCGCTGTCATCAAACCATGAGAAAGCATCTGAAGGATAGCTCCTGTGCAAGCTGTCTGCGTCATCATAAGAAGTGCAAAAAGCACCAGACCGCAGTGAGACACTGACGAATAAGCATTGATGTATTTCAGGTCTGTCTGTACACATGCGGAGAGTGCGCCATAAACCACGGATATTGTTGTAAGTATGATAAATATCCAAGCAAGTTCACGGGCAGCATCCGGCAAGAGAAACATTGCTATACGGAAACAACCATATCCACCAAGTTTCATCAACACACCCGCATGCAGCATTGAAACAGCTGTCGGGGCAGACGCATGACCATCCGGTGACCATGTATGAAACGGGAACAATGCTCCAAGTACTCCGAATCCGACAAATACAAACGGGAAGAATACTTTCTGAACATTAGCCGGAATATTGTTCATAGCTGCTATTTCCATGATGTTCATCGTAGTAGCACCGCTGAAATAATATATGCCGAGTATACCTATTATAAGAAGTGCGGAGCCACCCATGAGCATAAGCGTAAGCTTCATTGCCGCATACTCCTTAGGACCGCTACCCCATACTCCTATCAACAGATACATCGGGATAAGCGCAACCTCATAGAATACAAACATTGCAAACATATCTGTACATATGAAGAAGCCGAACACTCCTGTAGACAGCAACGTGAACCACAGGAAATACTCCTTTGTGAGCGGTTTGAGCTGCCATGAAGCGAATGTTCCTGTAAAGACAATGATACTTGACAACAGAAGCATGACGACCGAGATTCCGTCTACTCCTATGGAATATGCAATATTCAATGGCTTAAACCAAGGAATGCTATATGTAAACAGCATCGGTGCCGTTTCACCCGCACTACGCATCTGAATGAACGTAATGGTCAGCCAAACAGAAAGCAGCAACAGACACGATGAGCCAGTCACCATCACACCACGTACCTGATTCAGGTTTCGTGATATCCACAAACCCAATAACATCAGTAATGGTATTACAACAAATAAACTTAATATATTCATCTTTATTTATTATCTAAGTATTGACTATATTTTCATTTAATGAAACCGGAGTGTTACTTACAAACATAACAAAATCAGAGTCAGAGCGACTGTTCCGGTCAGGAACCATACGGCATACTGTCTTACATCACCGCTCTGCCAACTGCGTATGCTTTCTCCACCGGCATTTGCTGCCCAAGCCATAAAGTTCATAGTTCCGTCAACAACATGACGGTCAAACCATGCCAAAGGTGTAGAAACACAACGGAATATTATCTTATGTGTCACAAACATCCAGACTTCATCCATATAGAAACGGCGGTAAGCAGCCTCATGCAGACGCGGGAACTTTTTGGCGAGCATATCCGCAACAGGTGTTTTAGCGCCTTTATACATAAATGTAGCAAGACCGATACCGCAAAGAGCAAGTACGGTGCTTACACCTGCAACAGTCCAATTAGTGTGAGTTGCGAATCCGATTCCATTAGCAGAGACATATTCTCCGAATTCAAATATATGTAATGTTCCTGTTATGCCAATCAACAGAGTTATAACTGACAGGACAATAAGCGGAACAGTCATTGTCAGAGGAGCCTCATGAGGAGCATGCGCACCCTCAGACTTATGTGTCTCATAATAGCTTTCTCCCCAGAAAATAACGTAATAAAGCCGGAACATATAGAATGCTGTCATCGCAGCAATACCACTCATTATAATCCCCATAGGCATAGAGAAATTATAGCAAGCTACTAGAATCTCATCCTTAGAACAGAACCCGGAGAAGAAAGGTATTCCGGCTATCGCAAGACACGAAATCAGGAATGTCAAATGTGTGACAGGCATATATTTGCGCAATCCTCCCATGAATTTCTTCTCATTTGAATGTACCGCATGTATAATGCATCCAGCTCCGAGGAACAGACATGCCTTGAACATGGCGTGAGTAAACAGATGATACATACCAGCCATGTATCCCAACCCATTTACATCCGCATATTCTTCTGTCATAGCAACTTTTCCTATCTCCGGATCAGGCATGCAAACGCCCAAGGCTACAAGCATGAAACCTATTTGTGATATTGTAGAGAATGCCAGAACTCTCTTGATGTCGCTTTGGCAACAAGCCACTGCTGCTGCATAAAAAGCGGTGAACGCCGCAATATAAGCAATCACATGCAGCGCCTGTGGTGCGAACTCCACAAAAATAGGGAAAAGGCTTGCCACAAGATAAACTCCGGCGACAACCATCGTTGCGGCATGTATCAGTGCTGAGACGGGGGTAGGTCCTTCCATTGCGTCAGGCAACCATATGTGTAACGGGAACATGGCACTCTTTCCGGCACCTCCTATGAACATCAGGAACAACGATGTAGGAATAATCCATGCAGAATTATGAAGCGCTTCGGCTTGTTCCGGAGTCATTGTTGTCAGATCATAATTGAACGTGCCGACATAGAAACTGTAAAACAATATTCCTATAAGGAAGAACAAGTCAGCGAATCGTGTCACGATAAAAGCTTTCTTCGAGGCTGCCACCGCAGCATGCAAAGGATAATAGAATCCGATGAGAAGATACGAAGACACACCGACAAGCTCCCAGAACAGATACATTTGGAATATATTCGTAGCTACGACCAGTCCCAACATCGACATTGAGAAAAGACTCAAGAACGCATAATAACGCTGAAAACCTTTTTCTCCATGCATATATCCGAATGAATATATGTGTACCATCAGGCTGACAGTGGATATTACGATAAGCATCATAACAGAAATCGGCGTCAGTCTGAAACCGATGTTGAACGTCAACAGTTCGCTGAATTTCAACCATGTGAAATCAAACGCCGTAACTGTCGGATACAGTCCGCTTGAAGCCTCACGTCCTACAACAAGGAAATATTCAATGGCTGTGTAATATGAAAGAACAGTAACTACTGCCAAAGAACACGTACCGATAATTCCAGCTAATTTATGAGACATCTTCATTCCTGCAAGTCCAAGCAAGATGAATGACAATGCAGGCAATAAAAGTATCAGATATACATAACTATAATCCATAACACTTAAAATTTCATGTTTTCAATACTGTTTACCTGATCACTATGGAAATTGCGATAAACATTAATAATGATTGCAATAGCTACTGCTGATTCTGCTGCAGACACACCTATAGAAAACAATGTAAAAAACATTCCTTCCATTTGTCCGGGATAAAGCATTCTGTTGAATGCTGCAAAGTTTATATCAACAGAATTGAGTATCAACTCAATAGATATCAGCATGGCAATAAGGTTACGTCTTGTGACAAACCCGAATACACCAATAAAAAACAGCAGTGCGGAAAGCACAAAATAATATTCTACCGGTACCATGATTACTTCTCCTTTCTTGAAATTACTATGCCTCCGATAATACATGCCAGCAAGAATACAGATATAAACTCAAACGGAAGTACATACTGATACTTGTCTGCTCCCATTAGAGTATGACCTATCTGGTCCATAGGTATTTCCGTGTCTGGCAATTGCGCAGCCATAGATATGAACTTGTTCTTTAATAAAACGGCAACAACCGTAGCAAACCCTGCTATAGAAAGCAATCCTCCGCATATCACACGTTTTCCACGCAATTTTTCGGACAAGCCCTGAAGGGTATGTTTGCTGACAAGCTGAATTGCAAAAATATAAATAATGGTTACACCTCCGGCATACACAGATATCTGAGCTGCACCCAAGAATGTATAATCAAGCAGGAAATAAAGACCTGCGACACCAAAAAGCACAAACAACAGGAATGTTGCCGCTCTCATTATTCTCTTTGTCGTAACACATACCAAAGCTGAGCCAAGGATGAAGACAGCAAGAATTATAAACATTACCATATTAGCCATTTTTACGTCTCCTCCTATTTCTTTGTATTAAACTTTCCTATCTCAAACTCAGCACCGCCATCTATAATATTGGGTAACGACGGATTATATGTTTTTTCCTTGTCAAGATGCAGCACCAATGAATCGCGGCTGAATGTAGAATTCTCAAAATCGTTGGTAAATATAATCGCATCATGAGGACATGCCTGTACACACAACTCACAGAACATACAATCACCCAAATCATACTGGTAATCAACGAGACGGCGTTTCTTTTTGCCCTCTTCATCTGTCACCATCTCCGTGGTTATCTTTATAGTGCCGTTCGGACAAGCCTTCTCGCACAACGTACATGCTACACATTTATTATTGCCGTCAGCGTCATGTGGCATAACAAGTCTGCCACGATGTCTTTGAGAGACATGCAATGTCGTCTTTCTGTTTTCCGGATATTGTTCGGTGACCTTTTTTGTGAAATATTCCTTCCAGGTCACACCCATACCGGTGAGCAGGGATTTAATTGCATCCTTAACCTCTCCAATGTATGTTTTACTATTTTCCATTTCTTTGATAGTCAACGAATGTTATAAAATAATACACTATTTATATCAAAAGTGAAGTCCGAATGCTACCACCAATGTCATAATAACCAGATTGAGAAGTGCCAAAGGCATAAGATACTTCCATTCCAGTTTCAGAATCTGGTCGATTCTCAGACGCGGGAAAGACCATTTAATCCACAGCATAATCCAAACAATAAGGAATGCCTTGGCAAGGAACCACACTATACCCGGGATATAATCCATTACAGCATTGAATCCGTCAAGTCCGGCAATATGCAAAGGCATCCATCCTCCGAGGAATATCGTTGCAGCAAGACCTGCGATTATGAACATATTCAGATATTCTGCGAGATAGAAAAATCCGAATCCCATTCCAGAATATTCTGTATGATAACCTGCGGTAAGCTCACTCTCAGCTTCTGCAAGGTCGAACGGACCACGGTTTGCCTCCGCGTTTCCTGCAATGAGGAACACTATAAACGCGATTATCGCCGGTATATGTCCACGGAATATAAGCCAGCCATTCTCCTGTGCCTCAATTATGCCAGACAGCTGCATGGTACCGGTAAGTACTACCGCGGTAATGAGACACAGGCAAAGAGACATTTCATATGAAATCAACTGCACTGCACCACGCATCGCGGACACAACGCTATACTTGTTGTTCGAACTCCATCCGGCAAGGAATATACCCACAACACCTATACTTGATATAGCTGTCAGTAAAAATACTCCAAGGTTGAAATCCAATATATGAGCGCCTTTATTCCAAGGCATAAACGCAAAAGCTCCCACACTTCCTATGAGTACAAGGAACGGTGCGATGGCATAAAGCAGTTTGTCTGCCTTATCAACAAAGAATATTTCCTTTATAAGCATTTTCACAACGTCGGCAAATACCTGGAATACTCCCCAAGGTCCCACACGCATCGGACCGAGACGGCACTGGAAATATGCACACACCTTGCGCTCCATAAATATCAGTACTATAGCCAGCAGCGCATATGCAATAAGTATGAACAAGCCGACAAGCACGCACTCAATCAGGACAGACAGAAAACTGCCCAATCCTAACGTGTCGCGCAGAAGACTGTCAAACCATGTTGTAACTATACTAAAATCAAACATTTCTATAAAATGATTTATTATTTATTAGTTATCTGTCGATATCCGGTATCACATAATCAAGTGTTGCTCCTACTGAAATAAGATCCGCAATTTTCTCTCCCTGCAACATCTCATCAAGAGCTGACACCAGCGGCAATCCCATAGGACGGAATTTCAAACGGTAGGGACTCTTGTCACCGTGGCTGTCAAGATATACGCCAATCTCACCACGGCTTCCTTCAACAGACTTATACCATTGACCTTCCGGCACACGTATAATAGGTTTCTGTTTTATGTAAAAATCACCTGCCGGTATGTTGTCAATAAGCTGTTCGATGATTCTCACGCTCTGCTCCATTTCTTTCATACGAACCATATAACGATCGAAGCAGTCGCCATTGTTAAGGACAATCTCATCGAAATCCACTTTTCCATACATGTCATACGGATGATGCTTTCTCACATCATTGTGCCATCCGCATGCGCGACCCGTACCACCGGTACATCCATAAGAAACAGCACTGTCAAGCGACAGTTTTCCTACGCCTACAAAACGGTTGTGAAGAATAACATTTCCTGTAAAAATGTCATTATATTCTTTGAACATCGGTTTTATATATGCACAAAGCTTTTTGACATTACTTACAAAGTTGGGGTCTATGTCCGCGTAGCATCCGCCTATTCTATAATAATTCTGAATCAGACGGCCTCCGGTGGTCTCTTCCATTACATTCAGAACCTGCTCACGGTCGCGCATTCCGTAGATAAATGCCGTAAGCGCACCCAAATCCTGCGCACAACATGCATAGAACAGCAAATGCGAATCCAGACGTTGGAGCTCATCCATTATAGTGCGGATATACATTATACGCTCGCTCAGCTCCACGCCCATTGCCTCTTCTATCACAGAGACAAGCGCATGCCGGTTCATCATAGCCGAAAGATAGTCAAGCCTATCTGTCAAAGCCAGCGTCTGAGGATATGTGTAGCTTTCGCACATTTTCTCTATACCGCGATGTATATATCCGCAATGTGGATACACCTTACGTATAACCTCTCCGTCAAGAATGGTCTGCAAACGAAGCACACCATGTGTTGCCGGATGCTGAGGACCGATGTTGATTACATAGTCGTCATCTGTAAACAGCTTATGATATGTCTCCTTTATCTTGCCGTTTTCATCGATATTGTATTCTACGGTATAATCTGTCTCAGGGTCGTCTTCAAGCGTATATGTATTGTTTTCAGGACTCATGTCATAATCCTTACGGAAAGGATAGCCTTTAAAGTCTGAGCGAAGATAAAGACGGCGCATATCCTTATGGCCGAGGAACTTTATGCCATAAAAATCGAAAACCTCACGTTCAAGGAAATCGGCAGCTTTCCAAAGGTGGCTTACAGTAGGAATGTATGCGTTTTCACGGTCAGGGTTTACCACCTTCACACTAATGCGTTCATAATTCTTTGTATTCTCAAGAATATATACACATCCGAGTCCTTCCTCACCGAAATCCTCTCCGACAATCGTCACAAGGAAGTCGAAATGCTTCTCGTTTCTAAGTTTTGCCATTTGTACGGCAAAATCTTTAAGTTCAAAAAGTTTATGTTCTAATTTCATATCCTTCCTTTATTATATATTGCTGTCCTTGCCCGTATCGTCAGGAGCAAAGTCGTTTAACATGGACTTGTCTATTTTCCCGTCAACTATTATTGGTTTGTGTTCCTTACGGTTTACGCCACCGAAGAATTTCTCAACCTTCACTTTCCTCTGAAGCTGCATCATTCCATAAAGAATAGCCTCAGGACGCGGAGGGCAACCCGGAACATACACATCTACCGGCACTATTTCATTGATGCCCTTCACAACATGATAACTGCTCTTAAACGGTCCTCCGGAAATGGCACAACCGCCTACAGCAACCACATATTTAGGCTCAGCCATCTGGTCGTACAGACGTTTGAACACCGGCGCCATCTTGTTTGTTATTGTGCCGGCACACATAATCAGGTCTGCCTGACGCGGTGAGTTACGTGTGACTTCAAAACCGAATCTCGCGAAATCATATCTGGCACAACCTACAGCCATAAACTCAATACCGCAACAGCTTGTTGCAAAGGTTAAAGACCACAACGAGTTGCTACGTCCCCAATTGATCATCTGGTCCAGAGAACCCGTAACTACATTCACGCCTCCTTCATGAAGCTCCTGCACGATTTTCTCCAGAGACTCATTGTCCTTGAATTCCGAATAAGGAATACTCTTAATGACCGGTTTCTTTACTTCCATTCCAATGCTCCTTTCCGCCAAGCATAAGCCAAGCCAAATACAAGTACCAACAAGAAGAACCCGATACTTACCAGTGCCATGGCACCGAAGTCCTTCACCACTACTGCCCAAGGATAAAGAAACACTGTCTCAACATCAAAGATCAGGAACAGAATGGCAAAAAGATAGTAGCCTACATGTACCGGTATCCATGACGAGCCATGGGTCGGAATACCGCACTCAAAGGGCTCACCCTTTACCTTATTAAATGTACGAGGACCTATGAGTTTTGCAATCACGTAGGCCGCTACTACCAAGAAAACAGCCGTTATTAAAACGGTAATTAACAAGATAAAATACATAAAATATATAAAATATTACGTTTTTGTATTCGAAGACAAATCGTATTCATGTTATTTTTTTAGTGCGTAATAGAATAATTTCTATAACACGAAAGTGTACACTACTGATTTCAACGTGCAAAGTTAATAATAAATATCCGAATAATTCATAATAACAAAAAAAATATTTATTTATGTTTAATCATACTGTGCAGCACATCCGACTTGTAAAGAAAATGTATTGATATAGAGAAGATTACAAGGTATAAATTATAGGAAGCACACAAGAAAAAGACACATCATTTCAGCAGAATGCATACTGTCAGACATACCGATTGATGTGACTACAGCCTCGGATATTTATTGTCATCCCACCGAAAAACACACCATTAAAAACAACTGTAGTGCAACATTTTCTTCTGCACGTTAATCAGAAATGCCAAGTGTCCGTGAACTACACTTTCACAACTATTCCCCAGCCTGCCCACATACACCTTTCGTAATGATGTAAGGCGCATGCACTCCTTATTTTATAGAATAACAAGCGCACTGCATCAGAGAAAATCGGGAAAAATTATGGTGGCTGCAATGCTGTATAGACATAAAAAGCGTGAAAGCGCATGTAAGCATATGCATAGCGGTGTTATGCCTTTCTACCCACCAGCCTTGACATATATAATGGCGACAGTCCAATTTTTATACGAACACTCATATTCATCAGAATGCATATTTATGCAGAACGAAAGGTAAAAAATCTTTACATTATTTTTTTACAAAATAGAAACTGCATATGGCAACATTTGCTATCTTACAAGTGTTTTATTATTATAGCATTTCATCATGATTCGTATTTTTCTCCACTCGACACGTCATTACATCGGATTATTAGCCCTTCCGATGCCCTGCTTCCTGATTACTATCCCCTCACGGCTGTTATACCATATTCCCAAATAGCACGTTCAATACTCTCAGAAAGCCTTTTCCGTCTTGTCAAACGTACCGTTCCGCATCATGAAACAGCATGTTCAATGCATCGGAAAAGGCATTTACTATAGCCCATTACGCAAAAACACTGATATCCAACGCCTTACATTTGTGCCCTATAATTCGTGTATACAGACACAGTTTGCCGTTTTCCGGCTCACACGCTATTCTCAGTGACTTTACGAGGTATAAACATTCATTTTCTCATGACAATATTGCATGAATATGCATTTGCAGTTCTGGTTTTGACGTCTGGATTACGTCATCAATCTTTTGCAGCTATTCAGCCGTATTGTTTCCGCATGGCGTCACGTTGTTGACAGTCAAGACAAGAAGATTGCGGAGTTCCGCAAGCCCATAAGACAGACTGAAAAGAGATATATTTTTATAAAAAGCACAGCATGGGGCAAATAGTTTCTGACAGCATCAGCCGGTATGAGACGACAAAAACGAGTAATGCAATGACCGGTTTGGAGACAAACCGGAATCGTACGTCAGACCTCATATGTATTTTGGTTTGCTTTTATGCAGATTGAGTTTCTATTTTATAGAAGATGTATAGGGACAAATCAGTAAAAAGCGGAATGCCGGATGGCGGTATAAGTGCAGCTGATGAATAAAGGTCGGACAGATGAATAATACCACGGAATCCATTGTCTTACAGCATTGTACAGACAAATATAAGTGTTTATATATAAGAGACTTAAAGAGTACATTTTGTATAATTACTTATATCTGCCCCTTATTTTATAAGAAACAAACCATCATTGAAACATTGGCATATGCCCCATAAACCTCGATTACTATGATTATTGCGGGTGCGGAAATATAAGTAATCGTTTAAAATTAACCGATATTATAAATTTTCCAAGATGTATTTGTATCCTTACCGTCAGCTTATGCGCTTTTTATAGCTGCATTCCAAAGCCTCATCGGGAGTATTGCCCGTTGCTCTCCTACTTCGGTTTTTGAAATGCATCACATAAATATCACGAGTCTGATGGCATTTATTTTAAAACATCCACTTAACAAAAAAATTATAAAATATATACTTCAGATTTTGACATATGCAATAGTTGACGTATCTTTGCAGTAGAATATGGGGGTTGTTCCGGTTTGATCGGGATACTCATCAAAATAAAACGAAACCGAGGAAGTTTCTCTTGTTAATGGCGGGCCACATAAAACCCTTATGGGACTAAGCTGTATAGCCGGTGGATTACAAAGACGGAGAGCTCTCAAATCCTATTAGCTCGGAGTTTCATCACATCATCGGGCAACCCCTTTTCTTTTAATTCCCTTTACATTTATATATATGCAATGGTTCCCCGCTTCATAGCGTACATGATGCGGAATATTAACACAAGAACTGTCATTTGAGATTAAATGTATTTCAGCATTATAAAGAAATGCCGGTCATTGCCCATTCGAAGGAATAGCGACTATATAATAAAGCAGCCGATGACAAAACACTTTTATAAGGCTTCAAGTCTATTTAAAACATTAAATCATAGTATTTATGACAGACGCAGGGTCAGAACCGGTTTGAGTTGAACGGCAAATATATTCACATAAAAATAATAAATCATATTATGTTCTCTGGTATTGTAGAAGAAATGGCGACGGTTGTCGCAATAAGAAAAGAGCATGGAAACATTCATTTTTCCCTTGAATGTTCATTCATAAATGAGTTGAAAATAGATCAGAGCATCTCTCATAACGGCGTATGCCTTACTGTTGTGAATATCGAAAACAACAGTTATACTGTCACGGCTATGAAAGAGACACTTGACAAATCCAACCTCCGATTCCTCAAACCCGGGGATAAAGTCAATGTAGAACGCTCAATGAAATTGAACGAACGGCTGGACGGCCATATCGTTCAGGGACACGTGGACGGTACTGCAATATGTAAGGGAATAAAAGATGCCGACGGCTCCACATATTTCACGTTCGAATACGATTTTGACAAAGCAATGGCAAGCCGCGGTTATTTCACTGTAGACAAGGGATCTGTGACCGTAAACGGGGTCTCTCTGACAGTCTGCAATCCCACAGAAAACACATTTACGGTCGCAATTATCCCATACACCTATGAGAATACAAACTTTCGTTATATTACAATAGGCAGTGTCGTAAATATCGAGTTTGACATACTCGGCAAATATATAGCAAGACTCCATAGTCTGACAGAATAGTCTCAAGACTGGCATATGATAAAAGAGGCGGGACTTTATCATCCTGCCTCTTTTGCTTGTATGTATATATTATAAGGTCATCCTTGTTGTCAACTATCGCGAAGACAACTGTTATAAAAAGCTACACAAACCGTCTGTTTATAAAAAATAATGTTAATATGACAGCCGTATTATAAACAAATCAATTATAATTTCATCTAATGAAATTGTAACGGGAAACCGTCGTTTACACAATACGGAATCAGTTAATATATGATAAGAATTATTGAACTTTAAAATATAAGAAATGAACAAGTATCAAACAACATGTCTGATTGCCATGATAACATTATGCAGCATTGATGTCATGGCGCAGCAATGGACATTGAGAGACTGCATTGAATATGCTTTGGCAAACAATATCTCATTGAAAAAAACTAAATTGCAGGAGTACAGTGCCATTGAGGATATAAAACAAAGTCAGGCTGAACTGTTGCCTTCACTGAGTTTCTCAACATCCCAGAACGGTACATACCGCCCGTGGCCCGAAGAAGGCAAGGCAACTGTTGACAACGGATATGTGCAGTCAAGCGTTGACAAGGTTTATTATAGCGGGTCATACAGCGTGAGCGGCAACTGGACAGTATGGAACGGAGGACGCAACACAAAGACGATAAAGCTCAATAAGCTTACAGCCGAACAGGCTCGGCTCGATTCCGCAGAGACAGCGAACTCCATACAGGAGCAGATAGCACAGCTCTATGTACAGATATTATATTCAAACGATGCCATAAACGTATGCAAGGAAAGCCTTGAAACAAGCAGGAAAAACGAGGAACGTGGCAAAGAGATGTTCGATGTGGGGAAATTAAGCAAGGCAGACCTCGCACAGCTGACAGCCCAGAGGGCGCAGGACGAATACAACATAGTAGAAGCCGAGAGCAATATGAGAAACTACAAACGGCAGCTCAAACAGGTCCTTCAGATAGCCGACGATAAAGAATTCGACATTGTCATACCGGAAACAACCGACGAGATGGCTTTGAAAAAAATACCAGCTCTCAACGATGTATACGCATCTACACTTACAATAAGACCGGAAATAAAGAACGCCAAGCTCGGTATAGAAAGCAGTGAACTGAGCATTAAAATAGCAAAAGCACAAAGGCTGCCCACCATAGGACTGAACGCCGGCGTATCAACCAACACTACGTCTATGAGCGACAATGCGTGGGGTACACAGCTGAAAAACAATGTAAATGTAGGTGCGGGATTCACCGTCAGCATACCATTGTTTGACAACAGAGCGTCAAAAACGGCTGTAAACAAGGCAAAAATACAAAAGGAGAACTACTTACTCGAGCTGCAGGACAAACAGACAACGCTCTACTCTACTGTAGAAAACTACTGGCTTCAGGCTGTCACAAACCAGAATAAGTTCAAAGCGGCAAAAGTTTCTACAGAGAGTGCAAGGGCAAGCTACGAGCTGTTAAGCGAACAGTTTGCCCAAGGACTTAAAAATATCGTTGAGCTGATGACCGGTAAGAATAACCTGCTGACAGCCCAGCAAAACGAACTGCAGAGCAAATATCTCGCCATACTGAACATCGATATGTTGAGATTCTACGAAACAGGCGAATTAAAATAAAACATATTCAGTAATCATAGAAAGAAATGAAAAGAATCAGTAAGTTATGGATTATTGCCGGCATACTGGCTTTGTTAGCGCTGATAATGTGGTTGTTGTCCGGCAATAAGAAAAAAGAGGAGGTTACGTTTGAAACTGCATCAGCCGCTCCGGCTACAATAAGAAACAGCATAACAGCCACCGGTACCATAGAACCGGTGACTGAGGTAACTGTCGGTACACAGGTTAGCGGAATTGTAAGCAAACTGTATGTGGATTACAACAGTATTGTAAAAAAGGGACAGATAATAGCCGAACTTGACAAGACAAACCTTATAAGTCAGCTAAATACGGCAAAAGCGAATCTGCAGAGTAACGAAAGCAACCTGAAATATCAGACAGCCAACTATAAGCGATACAAGACACTGTACGACAAAGGACTTGTAAGTGCCGACGAGTTTGAGACAGCCCAACTCTCATACAAGCAGGCTAAAGAACAGTACGCATCCTCTAAAGAGGAGGTGAACCGTGCAGAAACGAACCTTGGATATGCAACCATAACATCACCGATAGACGGAGTCGTCCTGTCAAAAGCCGTCGAGGAGGGTCAGACAGTTGCCGCAAGCTTCTCCACCCCAGAACTGTTCACCATAGCGCAGGACCTTACTGACATGCGCGTAGTTGCTGATGTTGACGAGGCTGACATAGGAAGCGTCAAGGAAGGAGACAGGGTCACGTTCACAGTAGACGCCTTCCCGGACGATACGTTTGAAGGTGCTGTGACACAAGTCAGACAGGAAGCCACCACAACAAACAATGTCGTGACATACGAAGTGGTAATAAGCGCTCCTAATGCCGACCTCAAACTGAAGCCAGGTCTTACTGCCAATGTCACCATTTATACAGCCGAGATAAGCGGAGTACTATGTGTACCGAGCAAAGCACTAAGATACACACCTACCAAGGAAACCATAGGGAACAAAAAAATACAGGACACTCAAGGCAAAAACAAGGTATGGACTCTTGAGGGAGATAAGATTGTCGCCCACAGTGTAAGCATTGGCGCGACCGACGGAACACATACACAAATCCTTAAAGGAGTGGAATCCGGAACAAAAGTGATAACAGGTATAAGTGTCATGACAGACGAACAACCTGATGAGACTGTCACCGAAAGCAGCCCGTTTGCACCAGGTCCACCTGATAAGAACAAGAAAAAGAAATAACAGAAAAACCGGCTGCACATGGAGAAGAAAACAGTTATAGAACTTCAAAACGTGAAACGGGACTTCATCGTAGGCGACGAGACTGTGCACGCACTGCGAGGCATCTCGTTCAAAATATACGAAGGAGAGTTCGTCACAATAATGGGTAAATCAGGATCGGGCAAGTCTACCCTTCTCAACCAACTGGGATGCCTTGACACTCCAAGCAGTGGAGAGTACTATCTCGACGGTATATCCGTACGCAAGATGTCCAAATCACAACGCGCGACATTACGAAATAAGAAGATAGGATTCATATTCCAGAACTACAACCTGCTGCCCAAGACAACAAGTATAGAGAATGTGGAACTGCCTCTAATGTACAATGCGTCTGTAAATGCTAAGGAACGCCTTGAGCGCGCGACCGAGGCTTTACGCGCAGTAGGGCTTGAAAACCGCATGTATCACAAGTCCAACCAGATGTCAGGAGGACAGATGCAACGCGTGGCAATCGCACGTGCGCTGGTAAACGACCCTGCTGTCATACTTGCCGACGAGGCTACAGGCAACCTCGACACCCGCACTTCATTCGAGATTCTTGTGTTATTCCAAAAGCTACATGCGGAAGGTCGCACTATAATATTCGTCACACACAATCCTGACATTGCCAACTATTCGTCACGGAACATAATGTTGCGCGACGGCGTAATAATAAGCGACGAGACAAACAACAACATTCTCTCTGCGAAAGAAGGACTGGCGGCGTTGCCTGTAAACAAGGATGATTGAGCAATAAAAACACAACGAACTGACAATATAAGAAATAGATGAATTACGCTAATCTGTTTAAAATCGCATTGAAAGCCATTGCCGCCAACAAGATGCGCTCATTTCTGACCGCACTGGGTATCATAATTGGTGTCGCATCGGTTATTACAATGCTTGCGATAGGACAAGGCTCGAAGAAAAGCATACAGGCAAACATTGCCGAAATGGGCTCTAATATGATTATGATACATCCGGGTGCAGACATGAGAGGAGGAGTAAGACAGGATGCCTCATCCATGGAAACGCTGAAGATAAGTGACTATACAACCTTGAAAGAAGAATGCGACTACATCAAAGGTATCAGTCCTACAGTAACAAGCAGCGGACAGTGGATATACGGCAACAACAATACTCCGTCTACAATATACGGAGTCAGTCAGGACTATCTGGACATCAGACAACTCTCTGTAAGCGACGGAGAGATATTCACAGACGCAGACATAAAGTCGAGCGCGAAAGTGTGCATCTTGGGACAGACCGTGGTTGACAATCTGTTCCCCGACGGTTCTGATCCTATAGGAAAGGTGGTGCGGTTCAACTCCATACCATTCAGAGTCATCGGTGTGCTGAAGAAAAAAGGCTACAACTCAATGGGAATGGACCAGGACGATCTTGCTCTGGCACCCTACACCACTGTCATGAAACGCATTCTGGCACAGACCTATCTGGGCGGAATAACATGTTCTGCCATAACAGAGAACGTTACCGACAAGGCAACGGAGGAAATAACACAGATACTGCGTCGTAACCATAAACTGAAGAACGCCACAAACGACACTCCGGGGGACGAAGACGACTTCAACATACGCTCACAGGAAGAACTGTCGAATATGATGAACTCAACCACCGACATGCTTACAGTGCTTCTGGGATGTGTCGCAGGCATATCCCTGATTGTTGGTGGCATAGGCATTATGAACATAATGTACGTCAGTGTTACCGAACGCACACGCGAGATAGGACTGCGCATGAGTGTCGGAGCACGCGGCATAGACATCCTGAACCAGTTTCTCATAGAAGCGATAATGCTCAGTGTAACCGGTGGAATAATAGGAGTCCTGATAGGTGTAGGAGCGTCTTATGCGGTAAACACATTTGCCCACTGGCCTATTTTCATCCAACCTTGGAGCATCATCATGAGCTTTGCGGTCTGCACATTCACAGGAGTTTTCTTCGGATGGTATCCTGCGAAGAAAGCGGCGCAGCTTGATCCGATAGAAGCCATAAGGTATGAGTAAGCTCCAAACTGTCTGACAATAGTATATCAGACATAAAAACGCGAAGCCGGCAGCATATTTCAATGCTGCCGGCTTCACTTATGTTCATACTATCTCGTCAGGACTGGTTACAAAGGTAGTGGCACCATGCTTTTCCAAAAAGCTACGGTCGCGGAATCCCCACAGCACACTGATGCACGGCATACCGCAATTGCGTGCCGTCATGACGTCAACATCGCTATCGCCTATATAAACAGCGCCATTTTTATCAACGCCCAATGCCTTCAAAGCTTCCATCACAGTGTCAGGCGCCGGCTTCTTGCGTATGCCGTCGCGCTCCCCTATCGCAACCTCCACATATCCGCTGAAAAAATGTCGGCACAACTCTTGTGTCGCAGCATAAAACTTATTGCTCACCACTGCCACATTCTTATTTCCTTGTTTCAGACGTTCAAGCATCCCCATAACTCCCGGATATGGCTGTGTCGTGTCAAGTCCATGCTCCATGTAATGACTGCGGAACACCGCGTAAGCCTCATCAAACAGCGCGTTATCAACACCCCCAGGAACAGCGCGTTCCATCAGTTTCCTCACACCGTTGCCCACGAATCTTCTTACATCGTCAACAGTTCTCTCCGGCATTCCGCAATGTCTCAACGCATAATTACAGCTTGCTGCCAGATCGTCAAGTGTGTTAAGCAACGTTCCATCAAGATCGAAAACATAAGTTTCGTACATATCGTTATCCTTTGAAAAGTTTCTAAATCTGACACAAAATTACAAAAACATCTGTACAGACAAATAATAATACATAGAAAAAACACAGATAACGCAAACAGACGGAAAGGGAACCTGCCTTCAAATTCACGTGTGCAGACTATCTCAGACAAATATAATAATATTCGAAGTATGCGTCAGACAGTACACATACTGAATAAAAATACGACATCATGACGATGTTTCTCAACACAAGACACTAAGCCGGAATCGCATCAGACTTCCTAAACGGTTTTTTACTATATGTCTGATGAATATTCCGGTTAAGACAAAACAATCTGCCATTCATTACCAAATAACACTCATTTCAATATTCAAAAGAGGACACTCCAATCCCTGACTCAATTGACTTGAATCACAAATACTATCCAATTGAAACTCTTATGTGTCACTTTTTCTCTGTGATTATATAATATCTTTCCGCATGCAGGTCGTCTCCATCGGTGTGTACAAGTGCCGCCCGTGTAGTGGCATTACCGTAAGTTTCCACCACCTCCGCACCTTCCGGCACAGTCTTAAACTCTGACCTTGCCTCGGTGTATTTTTCTCCCATATGTTCTTCGAGCAGCCAACGCAATCCGTTTTCCTGCCGTTTGATGTACTCGGCGTCAGTAAGTCCGGATTTATAGGCTACTCCAATTTCAACATAAGGTGTATTGTTACGCACTTGTGTGTCGGTCAACATATACTCATATCTGTTATCGAGCACACAATATATGCCTGAAGTTTTCGGATTGTCGAGCACGACATATCCATATTTCCAGTCAATTCCGAGAAAATCTCTCTCACGCATGATTTGGTCTACCTTATATTCATACTTCACCTCACCGTCCTTATATCCTTTGAGAAATATCTGAAAGTCCTTTTTTACAAAGAAATAAGAACTGAACTGGGACATGAATCTTTCAGAGGTGGAATTATAATCATGCTCCTTTTTATATAAACAATACGTATCGGGCATCTCCGGAGAGGAAACGACAAGCGAATCATAATACTGCAGGAATTCAGGGAATCCAACTGGTGAGTATGCATCATTGTTGTCTGTCACTCTGAACTTCAGCATGTCAAACGGTGCCGCCAACGGTGTGTCCAAGTGCATAAATGTTTCCAATTGTACCATTTTGAGCTTGAACTTTGCCTCGTCAGGCACCCCGCCAGGCGAAACAGTGACGTCGCTTATTATGCCAAGCAGACGATAGACATATTTTGTCCCGCCTTGTGAAGGATTTGCCAGAACGGTTTTGCGTACCTTCAACTCGTAGGCATGACCGCGCACATATTCAAAACCCTCGATGCTGCCAATAGCAAGCTCCTGCCATGATGAAGCAGAACGTTCCTTCACAAGCATGTATTCCTTTGGCTCATCAATGCCCCGCACCTGATTCCAAACAGTATTTTCAGACACGTGCATGACAATATCAACGTATGAATCGTCCGTACCGTCATCATTGCCACAACCAAACAACATAAGGCTCAGAGCCGTTAGCAGAAAGAGCGAAAGTCTTTTTATTTTCATATCCTATATATTATACAGTCCATAAAATTTGTTTATAACACCTTTAATACTATATTTGCATCTGCACTGTGAATCATTCTAAACATGGCGTCAGTGTCGTACAGTAAAGATAGCTGTGTTTGCTAATGATATCAGACAGCCGTATTATTGACAAATAAAGCATATTCGGCAATAAAAAATTTATGTAAAAGTAATACTTAAATACCGTCGGAGAAAACTATTTAACTGTTTTAACAGTCATAAGAGAGATTAAGTCATTTGAAGAACAATCATCGGGAAATAGTGCACAATTACACTTATCATCCATCTCTTTGACTTAATCTGCGCGCTATGAAATCCCTGTTCATGATTAAGTCCCGTGTGCCCGAAGCATTTGTCAATCGTAGAAGGTTGTCATCAAACAGATAACGGCAAAGTCGAGGACGCATGACATACCGGTTTCTTATTAAATTCTGATATGTAAGAAAATGTTCTTAGCTTGATCCTTTTTGCCGGGCGCAGCTTTCCTTATCCCAAAAGCATACAAGATGACGGTAAAGATATGGATACAGCTGAGAGAATTTATAATATCGATTAACGTTAAACAGTTACATGTCTTCTATAATTTTATATTCCATTGTTATAAATATATCCAATGCGTTTACTGTATTTCCATGCAGGAAACAGTTAAAGCACAAAAGTCCGTTTTAGTTAATCCTAAGGTATTTTTTTAGTTAACACACATGCGCAATTTAACATTCTGTTTTTCAGATTCTGGGAAATAATATGTCAAACAGAGGTCTCTTTACTTATAAAAAACACACCGCACCGCATACGTTTGAATATCATTGTCAAGCGGAAAAGGCTCTTCCGCATTCCTGAAAGCCGTCTTCCATACTCCCGGAATGTCCATATTGTCATGCGATAAAGCCCGTTTCGACATGCAGAACAGGCTTTATCGTAATGCCGTCGGAAAGGAACGGTTCGCCGAAACACGATAAAATCCAGATTATCAACAAGATGCGTTAACGTAAAATTACGCCGTTCTATGGAAAAATATATGGGAATTATACGCATTAGTACCTAACAAAACTTTGGCGGGAAAACTTCCATAACAAAGAATTTTTCTTGCCAAAGTTATATACACCAAACACATTATTGTTTGGTGTATGAATTTTGCTAAATTTACTTCGCTTTTCAGTCTATCGCAAGCCTTTCCGACAGAAGAAAGTTGCTTGACCTATCTTGAGCAACACTTTTGGAAGAATGGTGTCGTTTCTCCTTTTGACCCAACTTCTAAAGTATATAACTATGGTAATCATAAATACCGCTGCAAGAATACGGGCAAGAATTTTACTGTAAGAACGAACACGTTGTTTCATGGCTCAAAAGTGTCTTTACGCAAATGGTTTATGGCAATATGGTTAATAGCAAACTATAAAAAGGGCATATCATCTTGTCAGTTAGCAAAAGAAATAGGAGTAAGACAGGCTACAGCGTGGCATATGCTTCACCGTATTCGTGAATGCTTCTTTTGCGAGAATGATTATAAACTTGACGGTGAGGTTGAACTGGATGAAACTTTCGTAGGTGGTAAGAATAAAAACCGCCATAAGAACAAGAAAGTAAGGCATTCTCAGGGCAGAAGTTTTAAGGATAAGACACCTGTACTGGGTATGTTACAAAGAGGTGGCAAGGTTGTTTGCCGTGTGGTCAAAAGTACCTCCAAGAAACATCTTACTGCTCCGATACTTAGAACGGTTAAACGCACCGCAAAGTTATTTACCGATGAATGGTGTGGTTATGATACAGTCGGCAAAATATACGAAAGAAAGATTGTTGACCACGGCAAAGGACAATATGTATGCGGTGACGCTTACACTAATACAATAGAAGGATTTTGGAGCGGACTTAAACGTGGCATTATAGGAATTTACCACAAAGTCAGCAGAAAACACCTTTGTAGGTATGTTAATGAGTTCGTTTTTCGTTATAATACCAAGAAAATTAGCGGCGTTGAGCGATTTAATTTGTTACTTTGCAATATAAATTATCGTACCATTTACCAAGATTTGATAAAATGAGCAAGAAGAAACAAGATTTATCGGTTGAAGAAATGAAAAAAGCATTAGAAATCAAGATAACTCCAAGAGAACAAAAGGAGTTACAAAAAATGTCTTGGGAAGATATGATAAGTAAGGCTATGCAATTTAATCCCAATGTTAAGCCTAAAAAGAAAGGCAAGAAATAAATCCTGCCCTTCTTAGTTCACCCAGTTATAATAAGGGTGAAGTTAGCGAATGTTGTCATAGTAGGTACGGTGTATCACAACATATACCACTCCATTCTCGTGGAACGTGCCTAATGGCTTTTCGTCATACTTTCTTTCATTCAAAGGTTTCATAAATTTCAAATTTTGGTTAAACTTATCAGCAAGTTGCCGCTTGCTGATGCAAATGTACAAAGAATGAAAGATAAACGAAAATGGGAGCGTCCTCACGGATTGCTCTCATTTTCAATATTCCCAAATGAAATAAGGCGTTTTCTTGCCTTTGTTAAATTATCATATTTCTTACCTTACAATGGATATTCACCTTACTGTTGCAATACAAATTCAAGTTTAGCTCCTTTGTCGCCATTTGCAGGATATGATATTCGGCAATATTTTTTGCCCTTCTGATACCGACTGTAACGAAACGTATGTATGTATTCTCTATATTGTCCGTTATCAAGAAACTTGTAACCAAGATTGCGAAGATTGGTTTCAAGTTTTCCAGCATCCCCATTGTAGATAAATGTAATGACAGAAATACGTTTATCTGCCTTGCTCATGGCTTCTACGGTACACATAATAGGTACTTGTGGCTCAACTCCGTTCGATGCTGTAATCCTTAAATCTGGGTCAATTCCAAGCATTTCCTCAACTGGTTCAATTATCATTCCTCCATCGGAAAGAATTTTAGGTGATTTTTCCATGCTATTGGCAGTAAGTAAATCATCCCCTAATTTCACAACGTTTTGGGAAAACACGGCAATGCTCATACAGAAGATGAGCGACAATGTAACAAACACTTTTTTCATTTTGGCGAATTTTACAAGAGTTCTCCGCAGGCAACCAATCGAAGAGTTTAACAATGTTATTGGTTATAGAAAGTGGGCTACCTTCCATGCACTCTTGTAGGCATCGCCAAACGCCTGGATACACGCACGGATAGGCAGCCCACGTATATGAGCTGTCTCCGTGCCTCGCATATCCTTTTGGTGAGATTTGGCGATTTCACAAGAAGTGAGGCACTTTCTCTGTAATTCTCAAATGTTTGTCTCGAAAGACAGTGCAAAGTTACAAAAATTATCCGTATCTTTGCGTCATAATGAATTAGAAGTTATGGCGGAAATAGATATTACAAAAGAAATATGTAGCGAGGGTGGACAACATAGTCTATTATATGATAAAACGCATCACCTTATTGAATGCAAGAAATGCCATAAGACTTGGTTAAGTAAAGAATACTATCCTGAAAGTCATAAGCTCAATTCTGACTCTTCACGTAAGTCTTCAACGGAAGGATGAAATACTCTTTGTACAAACCTTTCTATGCCGTCATCTGGTTTTGAACAATTATTGCTGTTGTATAAACTGCGTCTAAATTCTTCTTCTGTAACTTTACGTTCTTTGAATATAGCTCTAATTTCAGAGAAAGTAGTTCTTCTATAATTTTCAAGTGTATGTTCCATAATCATTTATCTCAATGATGATAATCTCAATATCTCGTCTTTTCGGTTATCTTCTTCCGTATGGCGGTATATTTTCTGAAGAATTATGGGAATACACGCTTGACAATCCGAAGGAGCGAATTTCTCAAGATATTCTTTCAATTCATCTTCTTTGATTGAAAATTTCTCCGCATTCTCCCTTACCTTGTATATTGGGGTAATTGCTTCTTCATTGACCGTTATTATTTCCGAAACACGGAACATTTCTTGAATACGTTTTGCTAATTTAGAGTTCATATTTACAAAGTTTATAGTCTATGAATAATTAAACTTTGTAAATGTACAACTATGCATTTATACTACTTTGTTTGCATAAAAACACGGTTAGGTACTAATGCGTATAATTCCCAAATATATTATAAATCTCTGAATTATGAAATTATGATGACTCAGAGAAAACGCCGCGACTGATTTTAGTTATCGTATGATGCACATAGGAAACTTCTATCTGAAACCAAAGATAACAGGCGGAACATAAAAACGAAGTCTTCAGTACTTCCGCCTGTTAACAGACAATCATAAGGATGGCTGTCATTTTATATACTCATGAACAGTTTTATGCCAACAGTGAAGTGAATCCTATCTGAGACAGAAACATCTCTCGCGCGACACTCCTGAGAACATTGCTGATGTAATTATTTCTTAAATATGAAATATACAGCAAGCACCAGCAGCACAAATGCCACGAAATGGTTCCAATGCAACTCTGCCTTGAAGGCTATGACGGAGAACACTGTGAACACAGTAAGGGTGATGACCTCCTGAATGACTTTCAACTGCATTATGTCAAACGGACCGCCGTTATCCTTGAATCCCAACCTATTGGCAGGCACTTGCAGACAGTATTCGAAGAATGCCACAGCCCAACTGAAAGCTATCACACCGATAAGCGGAAGGGACGCGAACCAGTTGAACTCCTCCTTCATCTTCAGATGTCCGTACCATGCCACAGTCATGAACACATTTGAGAAAATCAGTAAAATTACAGAATAAACACTTTGTAATGCCATAATATCAATAGTTATTATCCTAAAAAATTCCGTATTCCGCATCATTGCCGGTACTGTCTACAGACAGCAGTTTCTCAACACATCTCCACAGACTGTAACATGCTTCCGGGTTGATATGTTCCATCTCGGCAAGCAGGCTTTTCATTCTGCTGCGATTGGTAGCCCGTTCGTACGGGCATTTTTTCTTCTGTCCAATAAAACTGCGTACCTCTGCAAGAGAGGCAAGCTCACGTTCACGGATGAGGCACATAGGACGAATAAGGGTCATGTCAAACTTTTTCATCCTCAGCAGAGGAGTCATAGGGCTCGGACTTCCGCTAAAAAGCATATTCATAAGTAAAGTCTCAAGGATGTCATCCATATGATGTCCGAGCGCTATCTTGTTGCAGCCCATCTCCTTTGCTTTCTCGAACAGTGCTTTGCGACGGTTCCATGAACAAAGGAAACAGTGAGGCTTATCCGATTGTTCGGAATATTCATAAGACGTCTCTACATGGAAAAAAGGTACGCCATGACTCTCCGAAAATGACCGCAGATAGTCTAGGTCAGAACTGTAGCCCACATTGCTCATCACCACATGCACTGCCACGACCGAGAAGCGCGGCTTGAAAATGCGTGACTTCTCCGCAAGCAACGACAAGAGTGCCAAAGAGTCTTTTCCTCCAGACAATGCAACCATAATCCTGTCACCATCATCTATGAGTCCGTAGCGGGCGATTCCTCTATTGAAACGTGCCCTGATATACCTCCACAACAAATCTTCATCACTGTATTTTGCCATATCCCGTGATTTGAGCATGCAAAATTACATGAAAATAACGGTTTGAAAAAGAAATTAAAAGAAAGTTTGACTTTATGCTGAATAAATTCTGTAACTTTGAGGCACATTACTGTTATGAGACATTCATCCTACAGAACAATATATAATATTTAGCTTTCAGAATAACGTTATCATATATTTTATGACTGCAGAAATAGATTTCAACTCTACAACAGAAAATAAAAAGTCCCGCTACGAAGAGTTCACAAGAAAACTTGAAGCTCTCATTCATAATGAACACGACGAAGTGAGCGTAATGGCAAACGTCTCTTCCGCGCTAAAAGAGACATTCGGTTTTTTCTGGGTAGGATTCTACATAGTAAAAGACAACATCCTCTCGCTCGGTCCGTTTCAAGGCAGCGTGGCATGCTACCGCATAAAGAAAGGCAACGGAGTATGCGGAACGGCATGGGAAAGGAAAGAGACGATTGTGGTGCCGGACGTAGAAAGATTTCCCGGACACATCGCATGCAGCCAACTGTCAAAATCAGAAATTGTAGTGCCGCTGCTAAGACAAGGTGATGTGGCGGCTGTTTTAGACATCGACAGCGACCGCCTTGACAGTTTTGACGATACAGACAAGAGTTGTCTCGAACATATTTGCAGGCTCGTATCAGCCAACATCTACTCAGGACAATGACTTCAATATACATCAACTTGCACATTATCACGACATTAAGGACATAAATAAGGCTGTGATTTCATATTGCCTCATGCATAAAATTATCTTTCATATGCAATAGCTTGGGTATATTCAATCACTCAAAAGTCATAATCTGAGTTTGTCAATAACATTTCACTTTGACTTTCAAAACAATGTCTTAAAAACATTTCACGCAAACAATGGAACACAATGATACAATCTGCGCTGTCGCCACAGCCAGCGGAGGAGCAATAGGAATAATAAGAGTATCCGGAACGGAAGCAATCCGTATCACAGACAAAATATTCCGGCCGGTTGACAAACATAGCACTCCATTGGATAAACGCGACGCCAACACAATAAATTTCGGATTCATCAGAAACGGTAAAGACGAAATAATTGACGAGGTGCTCGTAAGTATTTTCCGCGCACCGCACTCATATACCGGCGAAGACTCCGTGGAAATATCATGCCACGGCTCATCATACGTTCTGCAACAGATAATGAGCCTTCTTATAGAAAACGGATGTCGCTCAGCCGGACCGGGTGAATATACACAGAGGGCTTTCCTTAACGGCAAGATAGATCTGAGTCAGGCTGAAGCCGTTGCTGACCTTATCAAATCGACATCGGCTGCCACACACCGCATGGCAATGAACCAGATGCGAGGAGGATTCAGCCGTGAATTGTCCACGTTGCGCGACAAACTGCTCAAACTGACATCACTCATGGAGCTTGAACTTGATTTCAGCGACCATGAAGAACTTGAATTTGCCGACCGTGATGAGCTGAAACAGATTGCCTTGCAAGTGAAGTCGAAAATATCAGGTCTCGCTTCATCATTCAACCTAGGAAACGCCATAAAAAACGGCATTCCCGTAGCCATCATCGGGGAAACCAACGCAGGCAAATCAACCTTGCTTAACACTCTCGTTGGTGAAGACCGCGCAATAGTGAGTGATATTCACGGCACAACGCGCGATGTGATAGAAGATACGGTTAACATCAATGGAACAGTATTCCGCTTCATTGACACTGCGGGAATACGAGACACAACAGACACGATTGAACGGCTCGGAATAGACCTTACATTCAAAAAGATAAATCAGGCAGACATTATAATTTGGATGGTCGACGCAACTGACAAATCTGACAGAATAAAAGAAATATCCAAGAAATTATATCCTTTATGCAAGGATAAACAACTTATTGTTGCCTACAACAAGACCGACATCACAAATCAGCCAGTGTGCACCGAGATAGAGAAATTGCCTCCTCATGCCCATCAAATACACATATCGGCAAAATTCGGCACAAATATCGATAAGCTCAAACAAATGCTCCTGACATTTGCCAATGTGCCTGAGATATCACAAAGTGACATTATTATCACAAATACCCGACACTATGAAGCACTCATCCGTTCACTCGAAGCCGTCAACCGTGTAATTGACGGCATAAACGAAAACATACCTTCTGATCTCGTAGCACAAGACTTGCGCGAATGTCTCAGCCATCTCGCTGAAATAACAGGAGGCGAAATCACCAGCGAAGAGACACTACAAAATATATTCAAACACTTTTGCATCGGAAAGTGATATAAAGAAAAGAAAATCATAAAAAGAGAAAATATATATCTGTAAAATGCGTATTATCAGGCACTTTTCAAGATATATGTATTTTCTCTTTTTCTTCATGTTTTCTGCGTTATTACATATTTTTTCCTTATTTTTGTCCCCAGTTTGTCCCCCAGACCATTAATGAGGGACAAAAAACTGTCCCCCGACAAAGGGAAAATTTAATAACCAATAAAGCAGGAAACAGTCATGGCAAAGAAAACTATCGCACAAAAGGAACCGGTCAAGCTCCGTGAGAAGAAGCTGAGCAATGGAAACATCAGCCTGTATCTTGACATATATAGAAACGGGAAGCGTCACAAAGAATACCTGAAATTATACTTGATAGAAGCAAAAACACCTATCGAGCGGGAACAGAACCGACAGACTTTAGCAACGGCTCAAGCAATTAAATCAAAGCGTTTAATTGAGATTCAAAACGGGGAATATACATTCACTCATCAATTCAAGGAGGATACTCCATTCCTGGAATATTACCGTAACATGGTTAAAGAACGGAATACTCCAGATACAAGAGGCAACTATGGCAACTGGCAAAGTTGCTTGCGTTATCTGGAGCTGTACTGCGATGAGAAAACAACTTTCAGAGATGTTACACCAGAATTTATTTTGGGGTTCAAAGATTTCTTAGAAAGTGTTGAAAAGGACACACACAAACGCAGGGGGCCGCGCAGAGAACGTGATGTGTTTCAAGGTCTGTCTCAAAATTCGAAAGCGTCCTATTTCAGAAAACTTAGCGCCTGTATCAACCATGCTTATGATGAAAGGATTATTGCCGTCAATCCATTACGCGGAATTGAAGGGTTCAAAGATGCAGAGGTCAAGCGTGATTATCTGACATTAGAGGAAGTCAGAAAATTAGCGGAAACGCCGTGCCGCTATCCCGTACTTAAACGTGCGTTCCTCTTTTCCTGCCTGACTGGATTGCGTAAATCCGACATCCAAAAACTCTTGTGGGGAGACGTGCAAAAATTTGGTGAGTTCACAAGAATTATCTTCAAACAGAAAAAGACCGGCGGCCAGGAATATTTGGATATTTCACCTCAAGCGGAAAAATATCTTGGAGAAAGAGGAAATCCAGAAGATCCTGTTTTTACCGGATTCACATACGGCTCCTGGACATCCGTAGAGTTGCAACGATGGAGCATGACTGCAGGAATAAAGAAAAATTTAACATTCCATTGCGGGCGCCATACCTTCGCAGTCCTGATGCTCGACTTGGGCACGGACATCTATACCGTATCAAAACTGCTCGGGCACAAAGAACTTTCCACGACACAAATATATGCCAGTGCGCCCAGATTGGTCGTTTGATAAATACTTCTGTAGCAAGAAGTTAGGATTGG
>OGGT01000104.1_pt1 | contig 57663 bp, 39 predicted proteins | sample 1571311 | NCBI WGS metagenome assembly OGGT01 (sample SAMEA2581931, study PRJEB24529) | metagenome | biome: Human gut stool | place: China | collected 2011
TTAATTTGATGTTTATATAAGATAAGCTTCGGCTCGGCAGTATCAAGTCCGGTAAAACTTCGTTTCACCGTCTTGCTGTTGCACTCGCCTTGCATTGTCTCTGCAAAACAACTATAAATTTATTGCTGTGACCGGACTGCTGTATTTATTTGAACCTATTACCCTTGACGAAAAGAACGGTATATATCTTATGAACTGGAAGGATGTAGGGATTGCGGCTACAGAAAAGTTGTCCGCAAGGCTCGTTGTCATGGCTAAGGACACTTGCAGCGTGCAGGAAACAGAAGGCGTACGCACCGCGTCGTGCCGCAAAGTGTATTCTGATGCGCTCCGAGGGGCATGGCAATGGTGAAGATTTGCTGTGAAACGGATGTTTACGAAAGCAGTAGTAGGATAAGCAACGGACTGAAATTATCACACGAGAAATGGACAGTATAAGACATATGGAGACGTGGATGGTGCGTGCCGTGCGTACTGCCGTGTTGCTGACGGTGCTTCTCATGATGCCTGAAGGCATTATGGCGCAGCACAGCGACTTCGGTGTATGGACAACGATGGGTGCGGAGAAGAGTCTTGGAGAGAAATGGAGCGTCGGGGCTGAAGGCGAGTTCAGAACGCGCGACAATTCCGGAACAGCTGACAGATGGAGCTTCGGACTGGAAGGGAGCTACAAGATTGTGACCGGACTGAAGCTCTCGGCAGGATACACTCTGCTCTACGACAACAACGACGGGGAGATAACCGTTCATGAGGACGGCTCATACAACAGTCGGAGACCGTCCTACTGGGGACTGCGCCACCGCTTCAACGTGTCGCTCACGGGTAGTGTCAAGGCAGGAAGGTTCGGTATTTCGCTGCGCGAAAGATGGCAGTACACTTACCGTCCGAGGAAAACCACGGAGCGTTACGACTATGATAACGGATTGTGGGAGAACTATAATGTGAGAGGCAAGGGGCACAATGTGCTGCGCTCGCGGCTCAAAGTGGAGTACGATATTCCCGGATGCAGGATAGACCCTTATGCCAGTGCCGAGATGTACAACTCGTTTTCGCTGGAGAAATCGCGCTATATAGTGGGCGCGGAGTGGAAAATCACGAGGACGCACAGCGTGGGGTTGTATTATCTTTATCAGAATGTAAACAACGACAAGGATGATGACGACACCGACGAACATGTGCTCGGACTGAGCTACAGAATAAAGTTGTAGTGCGTGAAAGGCATATGTGCCGTATCGGAGGTCGCACAGCCGGTGCTGCCGCAAGGCTCACGGTTGCTGTAATCACACTTTTATTTCATAATAAGACGAATGTTTTCATAATAAAATATTGACGTGAGTCAATTGCTGTTTTTAGGGTAACACGGACCGGTCGGGGCATCTTCACGACCGGTCCAATTTTGTTTAAAAGGTAAAGATGTAAAGAAGTAAAAAGGTAAAAAGGCGGGGGAAAGGGTAAAAGGGTAAAAAGGTAAAGAAGTAAAAATAACGTTTGAGGAGGCGACAAATCATATTTAAAATGCGGACATGCATTCTCTGGAACGTCCTTATAGCTTCTGTCTTGTTCCAATCCGACTGTTTTTACCTCTTTACTTTTTTACCTTTTTACCCTTTCCAATTGCCTTTTTACCTCTTTACCTTTTTATTTTTTTACCCTTTCCCCCGCCTTTTTACTTCTTTACCTTTTTACCTTTTTACCCTTTTATCGCAGTGCATTCCACCTCCACAAGTGCGTTCTTGGGCAGCGTTTTCACTGCCACAGCCGACCGTGCGGGGAAAGGCATGCTGAAAAACTCGGCATACACCTCGTTCATAGCGGCGAAGTTGTCCATGTCGGAGAGGAAAACGGTGGTCTTGACAACGTGTGCCAGGTCAGTGCCCGCCTCTTCCAGGATGTGCTTAGCGTTGGTGAGCGACTGTCTGGTCTGCTCCTTTATGCCACCCTCTGCAAACATTCCAGTTGCCGGATCGATGGGAAGCTGTCCGGAGATGAATACCATTCCTCCTGCCTCGATGGCCTGACTGTATGGTCCGATTGCTTTCGGAGCCTTTTCTGTGCTTATTGCTTTCATGTGTGTTGATGTTTTATTGTTGTGTGAATATTGGTTTTCCGTATTGTCGTCCCATTTCCGTGCCATTTCCGTGCGCGGTGTCTGTCGGGCTCAGTGAGTGTCTTCCGCCGTGCCGCCGTTGATGATGCGCCGTGCGTATTCTATTATGGTGTCCCTTCCGCGCAGCATGTCGGCATTGTCGAGCGACACCCTGTAGTCAGGCTCTATGCCGAACTCGGTGGTCTGTCTGTCAGTGTCGTACATGGGACATGCCGAGAACCGCACGCTCCATCCTATAGGGAGCTCGCTCGTGTAGGGCATTCCTGCTCCGCCGCCCGTCCTGTCGCCCACGACGGTAACGCCCGGACAGCACTTCATGTACTTCACAAACTCGTTGGCTGCGCTGTATACCGCCCTGTTGGTAAGCACCACGGCGCGTTTCTGCCATCGCAGTCCCTTGGCAGGCTTGAGCCTCTGCTCCTCCATCTTGGAGAAGTCGTTGTGCCCCGGACCGGTCTTGTGCTGCATGTAACCCACGCATATCTCCTCGTTGGTGAAGCGTGCCGCGAGTTTCTCCGCAGCCGTGAGCATGCCTCCGCTGTTGTCGCGCAGGTCGATGATGAGTCCGTTGCAGGGCGCGAGGAAAAGCAGTATCTCGTCCAGATTGCCGTCGCCCGGAGCCGTGGAGAACGACTTGCAGCGCAGGTAACCCGTGTTGTCGTCGAGCACGCGGTATTCCATTCCCGCCGCTATGCGGTAGTCCGTGCCAAGGTATTTTCTTATAAGCGTGTCGCTGTAGTTTGACGGATAGTCCTCCTTCCACGACCAGTTGCGCGCCACGTCCCACGCCGAGTACATGTTGACGTGCCCGTCGCGCAGTTCGCCGAGCATGTTTCCGAGAATCTCGAACAGCTGGTCCTCCGTCAGGTTGTCGCTCATCTGCACCGAGTAGCGGCTGCGTACCTCGTCCCAGTCGAGCCCGTACTCCTTGCCCTTCGCCTCGAAGAAGCAGTAGTGCTCGTCCATTATGCGCCACAGAGCCTCGAAGTTGCCGCGCGGATTGTCGGCATACTCCTCCTCGTCAACGCATGAAGTGATGCATGCCGTCATAGCCGTGATGTAGAGAAAAAACAGTGTCAGTCGTCTCATGGATGTATCTTTATGAGTTTGAACCGCCTTACCACGCCTATCATGAAGGCGTGCGTGTAGATATGCGACTTCAGATTGTTCACCCGAGCCTGCTGTATGTCGCACAGATAACCAGCCCGCAGCGTCGTGCGTCCTATGGTGAAGTCGAGCGATAGCATCTGTCTGACCGACGGTGAGCATACGAATGTGGTAGGCACAATATTACGGTCGTAGTTGCCTCGTGAGAATATCTCGTAGTAAGACTGCCCGTAGTTGGGGCTGAACATCAGTCCGCAGAGCGGTATGTTCAGCTCATAGCGTGCGGTGAACGGTCTGCCCGCGAGGGTGAATCTGTAGTCCGCGCTTCCCGTAGGCGTTATGTTCACCATTGCCCTTGCCTGCGCCGGGTTGTTGCCGTTGCGTGTGTTGTAGATGAAACCGATGGTGGCGTCGGCTGCGGCACCCGCCTTCAGGTTCAGCCTGTTGCCTGAGAGGCGCCAGTTGTAAAGCCATGCGTACTGGAAGAAGTACGCTCCCGCCATCTCCGCTCCGTTGCCCGAGCGGTTGTCGGCGTAGGATATGCTGCCCTGATGGGTTATCCTCCGCGACCAGCGGCTGCGTTCGGAGTCGCGTGTGGTGTGCGATATGTAGCGCAGTTCCACACCCTTATATTTCTCCGGAGAGAGATAAGTGTCGAGTATGTCAGCCGACCCTATGGCAGCCATTCGTGCGTTCGTTATCACCTTGTCCGACGTTATGGTGTCGCTCTGCGCCCGTGATGCGGTGGAGTAGAGCAGTGCCGCCGCCGCGATAAACACTCTACATGTCGTCATCGCCGAAGAGATTAAGCTGTCCTGTCATCTCGTCTATCACCTGCTGCCTGCTTTTGCCTGCGTCCGGATCGAGGTTCTCCGGCTCCTCCTCCTGCTCTTCACCGCCGTCGGGCTCGTCTTCCGGTTCAGGCTCCGGCATTCTCAGAGGCTCCAGCTCCTCTATGTCCTCAACCTCCCATGTGCATATGCGCTTGCCTTTAGCCTTGAATCCCTTCACTCCAACAAACTGTTCCATGTCTATTTCCATGGGCGGTCGTTGCGTGGAGTTGCCGTCTCTGCCCTCCACCGGCTTGAATGTCACGCGTATGCGCGGGTATACCGTGTCGGTGAGAAGCACGAGCCTGCTCTGCGGGTTGTCGCCGAGGAAGTTCTGATGGCGTTTTGTCGCCTCCATGCAGAAGCGTTTTATGTAAGGATAGTTGTCGTTGTCGGCGTCGTAGAGCACTGCTGTCCACACCTTGCCGGGGTTCCATTTCTCTATTATGCGGATGTTGTCCTCATAGTGGTTGTTGGCGTCGAAGTCGGTGATATAGAACTCGTTGTCGTCGAGCACCACAAGTATGGAGTCGCCGTCGTTGAATTCTCCGAGCAGCTTTCCGCGTTCGTCGTAGTTCAGTCTGTTCACGTCGGCGTCGAACCACACCTTCCTTCCTCCGAGTGTGGAGCGTCCGTGGCTCTTCAGTCCTATCCTGTTGATGGCATGCTTGGTAAGAATGTTGCCTTTGGCGGTGCGTGCCTTTATGGCGATGTCGGAGAAATCCTTCTCCAGGAAAATCTTCTTCATCTTGGCGGTCACCTCCAGCGTCACCTTTATCACCTCCGCCTCGCCGTTCGGGTTGGCGGTGAAGTAGAGCACGCGCGAGCCCGGTGTGCCTTGCGTGAGGTCATACTCGCGGTCGCGTGTCATCGACGTCACGTTGAAGCGTTTGATGTATGACGGTCCGTTTCTGCCGTCGCGGTATACCGCGTTGTATGTGGTGCGCCTGTCGTTGCGCTTGAACACCTGCACGTGCATCACGTTCTTGCCTACGAAAATCTTGTCAGCCACACGCATCACCTTATATTTTCCGTCCTTGAAGAACACGATGATGTCGTCAATGTCGGAGCAGTTGCACACGAACTCGTCCTTCTTCAGTCCTGTGCCGATGAATCCCTCCTGCCTGTTGATGTATAGTTTCTCGTTCGCCTCCACCACTTTCGCCGCCTCGATGGTGTCGAAGCTGCGTATCTCCGTGCGTCTGGGATGGTCCTTGCCGTACTTTTCCTTTATGAATCCGAACCACCGTATGGTGACGTCGGTCATGTGGGCGAGGTCGTGGTCTATCGACTTTATCTCCTCTTTCGTCCTGAGTATGAGTTCGTCAGCCTTGTCCTTGTTGAACTTCAGTATGCGTTGCATCTTTATCTCCATGAGCCGCAGTATGTCGTCGCGGGTCACCTCGCGCACCAGCTGTTTCTTGAACGGCTCCAGCCGGTTGTCCACGTGAGCCACGGCGGCGTCCATGTCGGGCGCGTTCTCGAACCCCTTGTCCTTGTATATGCGTTCCTCTATGAATATGCGTTCGAGCGAGGCGAAGAACAATTGTTCGAAAAGCTCGCCGCGCCTTATCTCGAGTTCCTTGCGCAGAAGCCCCATGGTGCTGTCCACCGAGTGGCGCAGCACGTCGCTGACGGTAAGGAAGCACGGTTTGTTGTCCTCAATGACGCAGCAGTTGGGAGACAGGTTTATCTCGCAGTCGGAGAAGGCGTAGAGCGCGTCGATGGTCTTGTCGGACGATATGCCCGGTGTGAGGTGCACCAGAATCTCCACCTCCGCCGCCGTGTTGTCGTCCACCTTGCGTGCCTTTATCTTTCCCTTGTCAATGGCTTTGAGTATGGAGTCGATGAGCGTCGATGTGGTCTTGCTGTAAGGTATCTCCTTTATGGCGATGGTCTTGCTGTCTATCTTCTCTATCTTGGCGCGCACCTTGAGCTGTCCTCCGCGCTGTCCGTCGTTGTATTTGCTCACGTCTATGGAGCCGCCTGTGGGGAAGTCTGGATAGAGGGTGAACTCCTCTCCGCGAAGATAGCTTATCGCCGCGTCGCATATCTCCACAAGGTTGTGCGGCAGAATCTTAGAGCTCAGACCCACGGCTATGCCCTCCGCTCCCTGCGCGAGCAGCAGCGGAAACTTCGCCGGCAGCGTGATGGGCTCGCGGTTGCGTCCGTCGTAGCTCAGCTGCCAGTTGGTTGTCTTGGGGTTGAACACCACGTCGAGCGCGAACTTCGACAGCCTCGCCTCTATGTAACGTGGTGCGGCAGCCCGGTCGCCGGTAAGTATGTTGCCCCAGTTTCCCTGACAGTCGATGAGCAAATCCTTCTGTCCCATCTGCACGAGGGCGTCTCCTATGGATGCGTCGCCGTGCGGATGGAACTGCATGGTGTGTCCCGCGATGTTCGCCACCTTGTTGTACCGTCCGTCGTCCATGCGCTTCATGGAGTGCAGTATGCGTCTCTGCACGGGCTTCAGTCCGTCCTCTATGTGTGGCACGGCGCGTTCGAGTATCACGTATGAGGCGTAGTCGAGAAACCACGTCTGGTACATGCCGCTGAGATGGTGCACCGCCGAGGCGTCAAACCGGTTCACCGGCTTGTAGTCTGACCGCGCCTCCGGCATATTGACGGCATCGTCCGCGCTTTCGTTGTTTATCTCTTCATCAAAACTCTCGTTGTCTTTTATTTCGTCACTCATATTTTTCTGTGGTCACAAATTTTGCTTCAAAGTTAATGAAAAAAATCCTATCTGAGAAAGATTTGGAAGCAAAAGGGAGGAGAGGGGGAGGTGAGGAGGGGAGAAGGTGGGAAGGTGAGGTGGGAGAAGGTGGGAATGGGAGAGAATGAGAGGGTGGGGAGGGGAGATGGTGGGAGGGTGAGAGGATGCATAAATATACGGAAGGGAAAGTAAAATATTTTGACAATTGAAAATCGGGAAAGAGAAAACGGAGATGTCATAAAATATATTTCTCACGGCATCATGAATGGCGTTGTGGAATGGCTACCCCTGTTTCTCACCCCTTTTCTGCCCGTCTGGAGGGGTGGAGGAGTACTTCCGCTGTTGCAGGAATGCCGTTTCAGTGTGGCGGAACAGTGCCTTCCGTGTGGCGGAAGAGGCTTTTCTGAGGCGCGGAAGAGCCCGTTTGGCATTACGGAAGAGGCTCTTCCGCATGGCTGCGATGGGACTGTTGTGATGCATGACAGCGCAAATGGTTGATTGACAGACCTTTATGTAAACTACGAAATATTCGCTTATTTGCAGCCGAAGGCGCATCGTTCCGTCTCTGCGGCGTTCTCGCGGAGTTGACATTGCATAAATATGCATTGCCGTGACGGTTGTGAATATTTATTCATCCGGCATGTGGCGGTTAGCTGTCCTGTGCTTCATGTATGGTGCATCGGAATGTGTGCGTGTGTCACAATGGCGCGCCCGTAAGTATAATGTGTGTGAAAATGTTTTGCGCTTTGGGCAAATTATCTTACCTTTGCATATGATATAGCTGCACTCGGGAAATAAAGAGCAAGCTCTCTTTCCGCTCGTTTGCAATATCATTGCATATGATATAGCTGCACTCGGGAAATAAAGAGCAAGCTCTCTTTCCACTCGTTTGCAATATCATTGCATATGATAAGCTTCGGCTCGGCAGTGTCAAAGTTGTAAAAACTTTGTTTTTCCACTTTGCCGTTGCACTCGCCTTGCAATATCATTGCCCACAAAAAATGTGCGCGGAGATGACATTCTGTATGTCTGTGACGTACGCTTTTATGAACCCGAAATATAAGAAAACAATTATACAATGGCACAGGAAGACGTTTTTAAGAAAATAGTATCGCACTGCAAGGAATACGGTTTTGTGTTTCCCAGCAGCGACATCTACGACGGTCTGGCAGCCGTATACGACTACGGACAGAACGGTGTTGAACTGAAAAACAATATCAAGGAATACTGGTGGAAGAGCATGGTGCTCCTGCATGAGAACATCGTGGGCATCGACTCCGCCATATTCATGCACCCGACAATATGGAAGGCGTCGGGGCATGTCGACGCTTTCAACGACCCGCTCATAGACAACCGCGACTCGAAGAAACGCTACCGCGCCGACGTGCTCATAGAGGATCAGATAGCAAAATATGAGGAGAAGATAAACAAAGAGGTGGAGAAGGCGCGCAAACGCTTCGGTGAGGCGTTCGACGAGGCTAAGTTCCGCGACACAAACCCGCGCGTGCTGGAGAACCAGAAGAAGCGTGACGAGCTGCACGAGCGTTACAGCGTGGCTATGAACGCCATGAATCTGGAGGAGCTCAAGCAGATAATACTCGACGAGGGGATAGTCGATCCGATAAGCGGAACGAAGAACTGGACCGACGTAAGACAGTTCAATCTTATGTTCTCTACGGAGATGGGCTCCACCGCAGACTCTACAAGCAAGATATATCTGCGCCCGGAGACGGCACAGGGAATATTCGTAAACTATCTCAACGTGCAGAAGACCGGACGCATGAAGGTGCCGTTCGGCATCGCGCAGATAGGCAAGGCGTTCCGCAACGAGATTGTGGCACGGCAGTTCATATTCCGTATGCGCGAGTTCGAACAGATGGAGATGCAGTTCTTCGTGAAGCCCGGCACGGAGCTGGAGTGGTTCAACACATGGGAGCAGACGCGCATGAAGTGGCAGCAGGCACTGGGCTTCGGTGCGGAGAACTACCGTTTCCACGACCACGAGAAACTCGCCCACTACGCCAACGCCGCAACCGACATAGAGTTCCACATGCCGTTCGGATTCAAGGAGGTGGAGGGAATACACAGCCGCACCGACTTCGACCTGTCGCAGCATGAGAAGTTCTCGGGACGCTCAATAAAATACTTCGACCCGCAGACCAACGAGAGCTACACGCCGTATGTCATCGAGACGTCAATAGGAGTGGACCGTATGTTCCTCTCTGTGATGTGTCACTCCTTCTGCGAGGAGAAACTCGAGAACGGCGAGACGCGCACCGTGCTACGCCTGCCCGCCGCTCTGGCTCCGGTGAAGCTGTGCGTGATGCCGCTCGTGAAGAAGGACGGACTGCCCGAGATGGCGCGCAAGATAATAGACGACCTGAAGTTCCACTTCAACTGTCAGTACGACGAGAAGGACACGGTGGGCAAACGCTACCGCCGTCAGGACGCCATCGGCACGCCTTACTGCGTGACTGTGGACTACGACTCTCTCAAGGACAACACCGTGACACTGCGCTTCCGCGACACCATGGAGCAGGAACGTGTGGGTATAGACCAGTTGCGCGGCATCATAGAAGACAAGGTAAGCATATACAGCCTGCTGAAAAAACTGCAATAATATATGAACAGACACCTTATTATATATCTGTTTGCACTGCTCGCACCGATGGCTCTGCTCACGTCGTGCAGTGAGAGTGACGGTGATCCGGAGGAGTTCGCCAACTGGAAGAAGACCAATGACGATTATTTCAACAACCTGTATGCCACGGCGAAGTCGAGTGCGTCGCTGGGCGACAAGAGCTGGAAGGTGATACGCCAGTGGTCGCTCGAGGAGTCGGCGGCGAAGGAACCCTACGACCACATCGTGGTGAATGTGCTGGAGAACGGCACGGGCTCGGGCTGCCCTCTGTACACAGACTCTGTGAAGGTGCACTATGAGGGACGGCTGCTCCCGTCTACATCTTATCCCGAGGGATATGTTTTCGACAAGTCTTTCACGGGAGAATACAGTCCGGCAACGTCTACACCGGCAAAGTTCGGAGTGTCGGGAGTGGTGGACGGGCTGTCTACCGCACTGCAGCACATGCACATAGGCGACCGCTGGAAGGTGTACATCCCGTATCAGCTTGCCTATGGCACAACCAACAACGGTACCATTCCGGCTTATTCCACGCTGGTGTTCGACGTGACACTCGTGAGCTATTACAGGGCTGGTGTGGACGTGCCCGACTCCAAGGCGCGTAAGGCTGCGGGATGGGTAGAGGAATGACACATCATCAACGGTGCCTCTGCGCATCAGTATACAGTATAAAGGCGGATTCAGTAGAGTCCGCCTTTTTCCGTGTTTTTTTCATCATGTGCCCCCACCATGACGCTTGTCCATGCATTCCATCGCTGCCTGTAAAAGTAGAGACGCAAGATTTTGCGTCTCCCGAGCGAGTGTTCCTCAATATATCCGCACGTTTCTATGGTGGTGAAAATATGCTTTCGTAGCTCGTGAGACGCAAGATTTTGCGTCTCTACAGGCTGTCGCCATTGTTATGATATTATGTTACCGGTGCTTGGAACAACATATTATACATTATTATATATAATATATGTTGTATCGATTTCATCACCTTCACGGTGTTATACTGATGCCCGATATCCCTCGCTTCCGTTGTTTTCAAATACACCAGCCTTCTTTCGCCATCCATACGACAATCTTTCATATCCCTCACTCGTACATTCCTTTAAAAAAAACATTCCGCGTCCGGCAATAATATAGCAGTCTTTCATTGCCCCGACTTGTACATGTTTTTTCTATAAAACAGGCTGCATTCGGCAATTTGAAAGCAAGCTTTCATTGCCCTCATTGGCACTGTTTTTTCATGAAAAAGCCACTGTGTGCGCACACAGTAGTTGATTTAGGTCAAAAATAAGGCATTTTTCTGGAACAAGTAATACAAAAGTGTTGCGTGGAATGTCATCCGGTTGTAACTTTGCATCGTCAAAAGAAATCTACCGCGAGGTACAAAAAGAAAGACGTCAGATAAGATTAATTTGAGAGAGATAAATCTTCATAGGTAGTAGAAAAGATCTTCATAGGTAATAAAAAAGAGAGAGATAAAGTAAATAAGGTAAAGATTGAGAACGGATAAAAATAAAAAGGATTAGTAAATAAGAACAGGGTATTGGTCAAAGGTATAAGATTGAGGATAACGACAAAAGGTATAAGATTGAGGATAACACTTAAAGAAAAGGTATTGGCAGGTAAAGATTGATGGATAACAGATTTGGGTATTAGTTGTTAAGGTTGATAAGAAAGGTTGTTCAGGAGGTTCAATAGGTAAAGGTCAGGAAGTGTAGAAAGATGGTAGAAGGATTTTGATGCATGAAGATGACCCTATTTGCAGCGTTAGCTGCAATAGGTATGGCGGTGAGGAAGAACAAGGAATAAGCCGCCGCTCATCATGGGAAAGCATAGGAAAAAAGAAATAGGTTTAATTATAAGGAAACAGAAATCAGGAAAGTTATATGAGGATGAGGTCATGAGCATGACTTCATCTTTTTGTTTTCCGGAGGATTGTCCGTTGCGCCTTCTGCAATACAGCAAGCCGCCTTGTGTGCCATCGGCATGCTCCTCTGGCTCGTTTGCGTTGCCTCTAAGTGCCGCATTCAAAGGGGGCATCTGTCGTGAGGTCTGCCACACTCACTCTTCGTACTGTGAAATGCATCTCACTGACAGCACTCAATCTTACGGCAATTAATTTGGAACACTTGTTTAATTGGTGTCGTTTTATTCGTTTTACACATTTTTTTGAGTTAACTTTGCAGCCGCTTTGGGACGTATTTTTTCATTGAAAAGCAGTGACGAGCTTCTTGCCGGCATACGCGAGGGAAAGCCGGTGAGCACAAGCGAGAAACTCAGTCTTATTATAGGACTGAGTATTCCGTCCATTCTCGCGCAGGTTACATCCGTACTCATGTTCTTCATCGACGCCTCCATGGTGGGGCACATCGGCGCGGAGGCATCGGCGTCGATAGGTCTGGTGGAGACCACCACGTGGCTTCTCGGCAGCATAACCAATGCCGCGTCGCTCGGATTCTCCGTACAGGCGGCACATTTCATAGGCTCCGGCGATTTCGGCAAAGCCCGTCAGGTGTTCCGTCACGGTCTTGTCTGTACCACGATAATAAGTATGGTGGTGCTGCTTTTGGCGGTGGCTGTGCATTCGCGGCTGCCCTACTGGCTCGGCGGAGGCGAGGACATAGCTCGCGACGCATCGCTCTACTTCCTCATATTCTCGCTCGCCGTGCCCTCGTTCCAGCTGTCCAACCTTTGCGGGGCGATGCTGAAGTGTTCGGGCAACATGCGCATCCCGAGTATAGTGAGCGTGCTCATGTGTGTGCTCGACGTCATTTTCAACTACATATTCATATTCGTCATGGGACTGGGTGTGGTAGGAGCGGCTATAGGAACGGCTCTTGCGGTGACGGTGGCAGCCTCCTTGCAGGCATATTTTGCCATCTTCCGGAGCAAGATGCTGGCTTTACGGCAGGACAGCGAGCGTTTCCGCTGGGTTACATCCTATGTCCGCAACGCGCTGAAGATAGGCACACCCATCGCCCTGCAGTCGGTCCTGATGAGCGGCGCGCAGATAGTGAGCACCATGATTGTGGCTCCGCTGGGCAACTTCGCCATTGCCGCCAACACCTTCGCCATCACGGTTGAAAGTCTGTGCTACATGCCCGGATACGGCATCGGTGACGCAGCCACGACACTTGTGGGGCAGACCAAGGGCGCCCAGAGACTAGGTCTGTGCCGCAGTTTCGCACACATGACGGTGGGCTTGGGCATGGCTGTGATGGCTGTGATGGGTGCCGTGATGTATATTTTCGCTCCCGACATGATGAGCATCCTCACTCCTGTAGAGGAGATACGTGCTCTCGGCATACAGAGTCTTCGCATAGAGGCTTTCGCCGAACCGATGTTCGCCGCCTCTATAGTTGTATATTGCGTGTGTGTGGGAGCCGGAGACACGCTCAAACCGGCACTCATCAATCTGTTCAGCATGTGGTGCGTGCGTCTGTCGCTTGCGGCTTTGCTCGCTCCGGAGTACGGACTGAAGGGTGTATGGACGGCTATGGCTCTGGAGCTGACGTTCCGAGGCATCCTTTTCCTTGTGCGTCTTTTCCGGGGCAAATGGCTGCATCACAAGATTTGACGCGATTAGGTCGTCATTCCGCCAAATCGCTTTTTTGCCTGTCATTGAAGCGTATCCTCAGGCAACACACCTTGGTATTATAGTAGAGACGCAAAATCTTGCGTCTCCCGAGCAAGTCCTTCGCAATATATATGCATGTTTATATGTCGGTGGAAATATGCTTCCGTTGCTCGTGAGAGGCAAATATGCGCAATGTGTAGGGATGGTGGTATGTCGTCGTTAATATCCTGTTATTGCACGGGAGACGCAAAATTTTGCGTCTCTACAGGCTGGCGCGGTAATTAAGTGAGGACGGTCTGTGCGCATTATTTCTGTTCATCACCTTATTATATATATTATCTCACTTTATTATATATATTATCTCACCTTATTATATATATGATTCCTCGCACGTCGTTGGTCCCTTTCCATGTTTTGTCACGTCATCATCCGTCGCTTATTTTTGCAATTCCGTAAGCCGGTGTGTCAGACATCAGCGCGAAATATGGATGGGGTCAGGTTGACGGTTCTGCCTGAAACCGCTTCCGCAGGTATTTTTCACCGGTGAAAGGGTGATTTTCCCGCTATATGACCCGGTTTTTCGTAAACAAACGTTAAATCTAAGCCAAAATCCGGTTTTTATATAAAAAAAGTCCCGAAAAGCTTGCATCGTATTGCAAAATAGCGTACATTTGCAGTGTACTATTAAAGTAATACACTACAACAGTAATAAAACAACAAAACAAACAATAACACATTAAAAACTATACGACTATGGACGCAATCATCACAGCAGCAACAGTAATGGCAATGTATTTCAATTCACTCGGTTCGGAAAACAGCCGTTATCTCTACAACGCCGACATACAGGATGGCAAGGTTGCCTCAATCAATGTATATGACAATTCAGAAAAATATCTCTCTCAGAAACTTCAGTACCGCTTCCTTTACGACTCAGACAACCGTCTGGTGTCGAAGGAAGCCCTGGAGTGGAATTCCTCGTCACGCAGGTGGCAGCCGTCATACAGACTGAACTATACATACGACGCTGCGGGATACACGCTCGAACTGCAGAGATGGGACTCCAAGGCGTCTGCTTACTCCAAGGCTGAGGAGAAGACGGAGTACAGGATGGTGATGGGCAACGTCGCCGCGGTGAACACTTACAGATGGTGTGACAAGGCGAAAGGCTACGAGCTTGCCGACAACATGCTCGTGATGCAGCCACACGCCGACTGGTATATCGCACAGGATGTGACGGTAAAATGACACGGAAACAAGAAAGGAACGGCAGTGCGACAGTCATACATCAACAAAGGAATAAAGATTTCAGATAAACATTAACAGACAACATAAAAACAGATAAGGTCATGATAACAGTAGACAACATAACATTCAGTTATCCGGGAACAAAAAGAAACGTGTTCGAAGACTTCAGTCTTAAATTCGAGGAAAACCGCATCTACGGTCTGCTCGGCAAGAACGGCATGGGAAAGAGCACGATGCTCTATCTGATAAGCGGACTTCTCCAGCCGTCGGGCGGGACGGTGAAGGTGGACGGAATGGAGGCGCGCCTCCGTCAGGCGGAGATGCTTCAGGAGATATTCCTTGTGCCCGAGGAGTTTGAACTGCCGCGTACGACCCTCGATGAGTATGTCCGCATGAACGAGCCTTTCTATCCACGGTTCAGCCGCGAGGTGCTTCAGAACTGTCTGAACGAGTTTGAACTGCCCCTCACACTCAGGCTCAACGCCCTCTCCATGGGCCAGAAGAAGAAGGTTTACATGAGTTTCGCCCTTGCCGCAGGGACACGCCTGCTGCTCATGGACGAGCCTACGAACGGACTCGACATACCGTCGAAGAGCCAGTTCCGCAAGGTTGTGGCAAACAACATGACCGAGGACCGCACACTGATAATATCCACCCATCAGGTGCACGACGTGGAGTCGCTGCTCGACCACATCGTGATATTCGACGGAAACGGTGTTGCTCTCGACGAGTCTGTGGGTGACGTGTGCGACAAGTATGTCTTTGAGACCCGCCGTCCGGGCGAGCCCACCGACGACGTGATATACTCGGAGTTCTCCATTCAGGGCAATGCCGTCATGGCGCGCCGTGGCAGTCGTGAGGAGACACCTGTGAATCTGGAACTGCTTTTCAACGCTGTGACAAAGGGAATGCTCAAATGACGGGAATGAAACATAAAGAAGAAAGGAGAATATAAAGATGAGACAGTTTGACTGGAAACGTTTCCGCATGATGCTCTTGTGGACATACGGGAACAATAAAGGAAACCTCCTGCGTATGGGAGTGATAATGACGATAGCCTTCTTCTTGTGCGAGGAATTTGTGGCAGGGGTGACGCTCTCCAATAGTTGGGACTATGATATTGATTTCGTTGGCGGAATAATGCTCTCGTTCTGTTGCATGGTGGGACTCACATGCTTTTATTTCGGGGCGAGTACCATGTTTTCCTGCACCCGTCACAAGCGTCAGGCGACGGCTTTCCTGATGCATCCGGCGTCGAATATGGAGAAATATCTGTCGCGGTGGATTTATGTTACGGTGGGCTGGGGAATAGTCATAACGCTGGCGTTTCTCGCCGCCGATTGTCTCAGAATGATTTTCAACACCGTTATGGGGTGGTCGCTCACAAGCAGCATATTAAGTATGTTGGCTGCCGGTCCTGTGTTTCAGGACCCGGGTCTCATGTGGTTCATAAGCTCGCTCCCGGCAGATACCGTCGCAAACATTGTCCTCATGGTGACTGCAATGATGTGGACTCACAGCTTCTACATACTCGGAAGCGCGTTCTTCCGCCGTCATGCGTTCCTCCTCACCACGATTGTGCTGATGTTCATACAGATGGCTTTGGCAATTACAGGGGCAACGGTGGATTATGAGGTTGCGAGTGTCGAATTGGTGGTTGTCTGCGGATACACCGCCGCAGCGTTTGTCCTGGCACTCACAATCTTCAATTACTGGGCGTCGTACAGACTCTTCAGACACACCAACGTGATAAACAACAAATGGATAAACATCTGATCCGCCATTCGGACGGGCAAATAAAAACATGAACAATATGAACAATTTCAATATATCGAGAACGTTGCGGCTCGCCAGATGGAGCCTTGTGGAAGAACGCGGATTCGCCATCCGCACCACGATAATAATAACTTTGCTGATGACATTCCTCATGACATTCCTGTCGATTGGCGGTGAGGCGACATACATGGCGTATGGCGGAGATGCCCGTATGCAGGTCCTCATGATGGAAAAACTGTCTAAAGGCTTGTCTTTCATCTTCATTTCCATCTACTGGCTTGTGATGATGGTGGGCGGAAGTATGGTGTTCCGCAACATGAGAACAAAGCAACAGCGCATAGCATACATGATGCTTCCCGCGTCCAACATGGAGAAATATGTCACCCGTGTGGTGATGGTTGCCCTCGGCGGACTGCTTATGTCTGTGGTGTCCTTCGTGCTGGCAGACCAGCTTCAGATGGTTTTCATAAAGCTTATATTCGGTGATACGCACATAGGCTCGTATGTCATGGCGTCCGCATCCATGCTGTCCGACATTGCCTCTAAAGGCGTCGGGGCGTTAAAGTCAATGGGAATAGATATTGAGACGTCTTTCCCCAACTCATCGTTATACACATCTTTTGCAGCCACGGGCATGCAGTCGGGAAACTTTCTGGGTGTATGGTTTGTCCTGCAATATCTGTTCGACATGTCTGCCTTTCTCCTTATGGGCTCGCTGTTCCGCCGCCATTCGTGGTTGTTCGCATGCCTTATATACTCTTTGGTTACAGCGTTGATACATCTCATTGTCCCGGCTGTGAACATCTGGATACCGGTTACGCTGATGCTCGTGTGCATTGTGGTGTTCGTGTGGCTTTCCTTCCGTGTGTTCACAAGGATGCAGGTAATAAACAATAAACTCTTGAACATATGACATTCAGCAACGACAAAGCGATATACATACAGATGGCTGACCGTCTGTGCGACGACATCCTCGCAGGTGTCTACACCGATGACGAGCGCATACCAAGCGTGAGGGAGTATGCCGTGAAACTCGAAGTGAACACCAACACCGCTGTGAAGGCTTACGACTATCTGGCGCGCGACGGTATAATATACAACAAACGTGGGTTGGGATATTTCGTCACCGCCGGTGCGCGAGAACGCATCATGGATGCCCGCCGCAAGGATTTCATGGAGAACATCCTGCCCGACGTGTTCCGCAACATGCGGCTCCTCGATGTCGGCATTGAGGATGTGGAGACGGAATGGAAACGTTATGGTGAAAGCTTATAATATGTTATTTTTGTCAGATAAATAGTGATGACATGAGCAATATTATTAATTTTGCATAAGATAAGCTGCACTCGGGAAATTGAAAGCAAGCTTTCTTTCCTCTCGTTGGCATTATCTTTGCATAAGATAAGCCGCGGTTCGGCAGTATCAATCATGATAAAACTTCGTTTCATCTGATTGCTGTTGCACTCACCTTGCATTATCTTTGCAAAAGATATTAAGCTATCTCACATAAATAAAGACACATATTAATATATAGTGAATATGAATACGAAAACATTACTGATGTCGTTCTCGATGATTGCCTCGGCAGCGTGTGCCCAGAATCTCACGTCGGGTATCGACAAAGCCAACATGAATCTTAACGTCAAACCCGGTGACGACTTCTATGAATATGCCGCCGGAGGTTGGTTGAAAGCGCATCCCCTCGACGCCGAACATCCTTCAAACGGTGCTTTCGTCGACCTTGAGGAACAGAACCAGAAGCGCATCCGCGGACTGATAGAGGAGTACTCTTCCACCAGCCAGCCCAAAGGTACGCTCGGACAGAAGATAGGCGACCTGTACAACATGCTGATGGACAGCGTGCGTCTCAACCGTGAGGGAGCGGCTCCGCTTATGCCTGTGCTCGAGAAGATAAGGGCTATAAAGAACAAGAAAGAGTATCAGCTCGTCACGGCACGGCTCGACCGCCAGGGCGTGGGAGCCATGATGTTCGGCATCGGTGTGGGAGCCGACCAGCGCAACGCCTCGCAGAACATCGTGGGAATATCGCAGGGCGGCATAGGTCTGGGCGACCGCGACTACTATCTCAACGACGACGAGCAGACCGTTAAGGTGCGCGAGGCATACAAGGAATACATCGCCACGCTCTTCCGCCTTGCCGGTGACGATGCGCAGACGGCTCAGAAGAAAACTGATGTGCTCCTCGCCATAGAGACACGCATAGCGAAAGCCAGCTACGACAAGGTGAAGCTGCGTGACATCAACGCCAACTATCACAAGATGAGCTACGCCTCTCTCATCGCCGACTATCCTGGAATAGACTGGGGCAACATTTTCCTCGCACAGGGATTCCCGCCGTTCGATGAGGTGGATCTCGGACAACCGGAGCCTGTGAAGGAGGTGGAGCGCATACTGGAGGACACGTCTCTCGACGACCTGAAGACTTATGCGGAGGCAAAGGCGTTGGGAGGAGCGATAAGCCTGCTGGGCGATGACTTCAGGAACGCTTACTTCAAGTTCAGTCAGGTGCTCACAGGCGTCAAGGAAGACCGTCCCCGCTGGAAGCGTGCGGTGAGCATCGTGAGCGACGTGATGGGCGAGGCGATAGGCAAGCTCTATGTGGAGAAGTACTTCCCCGAGAGCAGCAAGCAGCGCATGTTGTCCCTTGTGCACAACCTGCAGACAGCCCTTGCCGAGCGAATCGACGAGGCGTCGTGGATGGAGCAAGCCACAAAGGAGCAGGCGAAGGACAAGCTCAACAACTTCATCATCAAGATAGGCTATCCCGACAAGTGGCGTGACTACTCCGGATTGCAGATAGATCCGTCGCTCTCTCTGTATGAGAACATATGCCGTGTGTCGGAGTTCATGACAAAGGACTATATCGAGCGTAAGGTGAACAAGCCTGTTGACAAGAGCGAGTGGCACATGACACCGCAGACGGTCAACGCTTACTACAATCCCACAACCAACGAGATATGTTTCCCTGCGGCAATCCTTCAGCCGCCGTTCTTCGACCCTGACGCCGACGACGCGGTGAACTACGGAGCCATAGGAGGCGTGATAGGCCACGAGATGAGCCACGGTTTCGACGACCAGGGATGCCAGTTCGACAAGGACGGCAACCAGAACAACTGGTGGACCGCCGCCGACAAGGCTAACTACGACCGTCGCACGAAGGTGCTCGAAGACTATTTCGGCAACTACGAGATGGCTCCCGGAAAGAAGATAAACGGCAAGCTGACCCTCGGAGAGAACATCGGCGACAACGGAGGACTTAACATCGCCTTCCGCGCCATGAGCAATCTGATGAAGACAAAGAAGCTGCCCGTCATCGACGGTTTTACGCCTGAGCAGCGTTTCTTCCTTGCCTGGGGACGTGTGTGGGCTTCTAACACGAGTCCGGAGATGGCAGACTATCTGCTGAAGGTAGACCCGCACTCTCCCAACAAAGCACGTGTGAACGCCGCGCTGCCTCACATCGACGCTTGGTATGACGCTTTCAAGGTGAAGAAGGGCGACAGGATGTATGTGCCGAAATCAAAGCGCGCCCACATCTGGTGACATTAACGACAGTACAAACCAAACCGCTTATATTATGATTAAAAGATTTATCGCGGCGGCACTCGTTGCCGCATTCACGGTGACCGGAGCCAACGCACAGCTTCTCTACAAAATTTCCGGTAAGGACCTGAAGGCTCCTTCTTATATCATAGGCACTCACCATCTTGCCAATGTGGGCTTCGTCGACAAGATACCGGGCGTGAAGGATGCCCTCACAAACACTGAGCAGGTGTACGGTGAGGTGAAGTGGGACGTCATGACCAATACCGATAGTCTGAAGGTGATGCAGGAGGCGATGATGCTTCCCGACGGAAAGACGCTGAAGACGGTGCTCTCTGCAGAACAGTACAAGAAGCTCGACGCCTTCATCAAGCAGATGATGAGTGTCGGACTGGACAACCCGCAGGTCAACGCACAGATGGGAAGGCTCTCCCCGGCGGCTCTCAACACGCAGCTCACGGTGCTTCTCTATCTGCAGAAACACATGGGCGAGTATGACCCCTCAAGCTCTTTCGACCAGTATTTCCAGGCTCAGGCAAAGAACAACAACGAGCCTGTGGGCGGTCTGGAGACCATGGCGTTCCAGACACAGCTGCTCTACAAGAGCGTGCCTTTGAAGCGTCAGGTGGAGCTTCTCATGTGTTTCCTCGACAATCTGGAGTTCAACGAGGAGATGATGGAGAAGATCACGGAAGCCTTCTATGCCCAGAATCTTGACGGGATGAAGGCGGCGATGGACATGAAACTCGGCAATACGTGTGACGCGACACCCGAGGAGATGGCACTGCTCATCGACAACCGCAACGCCGACTGGGCTGCGAAGATGCCGGCAATAATGGCTGCCAAACCCACGTTCTTCGCTGTGGGGGCTGGTCATCTGGCTGGTCCGAAGGGTGTGCTTCAGCTTCTGAAGGACGCCGGATACACAGTTGAGGCTGTGAAGTGACGTTGCCTGTCGCACTGATATTTTTTTCATACCTGCCGCGAAGCCTGTCTTTGCGGCAGGTTTTTTATATCCCTGACCCTTCATCCGCCTTTATCCGTATTTGCCGCTGATGTCATCCATGTTGTTTTTATGTTTTTATTGAGATAGTAGTTGGCTGCACTGGCAAATGGCGGAAGCCACTGTGATGACTGTATTGTGTAGGATGAATCAAGAGCATACAGTCAAATTATTGCGTAGTAAATTGCTGTCTGCTAAAGTAGAGACGCAAAATCTTGCGTCTCCCGAGTAGGTCAGCGCAATGTGTATGAATAATAATGTGCCGACGGTAGTATGCAGTCATTGCTCGTGAGACGCAAGATTTTGCGTCTCTACTGGCTGGCGCGATGTGATGATATGGTGAGGAATGTTGGTTGGAATTTGTGTTGGAGGAAAAGTAGAGACGCAAAATTTTGCGTCTCCCGAGTAGGTCAGCGCAATGTGTATGAATAATAATGTGCCGATGGTGGTATGCAGTCATTGCACTGGAGACGCAAGATTTTGCGTCTCTACTGGCTGGCGCGGTGTTGTAATGAGGGGCGGTCGGGATGGGGTTATATGTCATACGGTATATAACAATAAATTAATGGTCTTTATGCACGAATTCATCAGTACAATAAAATCGCCTTATATTGAGTATTTTGGACCAAATGCGGGAATTCGGAACGGTATGTTTGGAGGGTATTACCTTTTCTTTTGAACGTATCTCCGAAGCCTTGAAAATAACGTCATAAAGGCATTGTCGGTATGTCTTTTTTATATACATTTGCACAAATTATACATTTTGAAATCATTTCAAAATTGTTTTACGATGGCTGTGAAACCGATGCAGACCAATTATTTTATAAACAAAAAGTATATATAATGAACAAAAAGAATTATCAACGACCTGAGATTACAGTGTTGGAAGCGGTAGGTATGCCTGCCATTCTCGCCGGTTCGGGACCGGAGAATCCCATAAACGGTAGTGAGGATGTTCCCGGAGGTGATGCCGTGGGAGGCATTGGAGCCGGACTTGGGAGCCAGGACGGCAGCTCTGATCCCATCGATCTGGAGAACGGAGGAGGTGATACCGGCTTCGGGTTAGGCTGGTGAGCCGGCACGACTTGGGTGCAAGCCGTATGCTTTTCAGTTTTTTTTAATAAAACAGGCTGCGCTCGGCAATCTGATAGCAAGCTCTCATTGCGCTCGCTGGCACTGTTTTTATCAAAAATGAATTATTAAACAAGAACCTACAATGAGGAAACACCTATTATTTGTTGTGCTCGCAGGTGTGATGACAACTGCATGCACAGACGATCTCGAACCGGAAGTAACACCTGTCGGTCCGGGCACTTTCAATGACGATATTCCCACCACGGGGATAGCCGTAGACTTCAACGCAAGCAGCAACCAGCCTGAGGTTGTGGACGAGGCTTCGGCAAAGATACTCAGCGCATGGACCAAGACAACGAATGCCGGAGGCTCCAACGGAGCCATGCGTGTGCATTATGGCATAAACGATGACATGCAGCGCGCCCTCTCTCTGTACTGGGACGCAGGCGACAAGATGAGCATCATACAGGTGGCACGCGACAAGAACACCGGCAAAGTGCTCACAAACAGCGACGGAACGCTGGCAAAATACAACTACGCGATAGGCGACAACCCCGGCAACGAGCAGCTGCAGAGCGTCACGGTGGTGTCTGGCGACAATCCGGCGATGAAGTGGTATGCCAACGCAGACGAATACCGCTTCTACGCCACCTATCCCGCAATAGGAGAGGAAAGCGGCATCAAGGCTCTCAACCCGGTGATGCCGGGCGGCACATTCGACAAGCAGAAAAAGGCGCGCGTCACTGTCACCGTGCCAAAGAAGCAGGTGTGCAAGCTCACCGGAAACAACAATGACGGATGGTGGACATCGACACCCGACATGAAAAACTGCTACATGGTGGGCGAGAGCGATGTATACACAACCACCGAAGGAACGCATACCATCAATTTCAAGCCCATCATGACTACTCTCAACATCGGTGTGAGAGGCGCGCGCGACGCCAACTCTGTCACAGTGAGCGGCGTGCGCATCTATCTGAAGGACGCCAGCGGCAAGCGAATAGCGTTCCCGGACGAGATAACGCTCAACTATCAGACTCTGAACTATAAGCAGAACGGAGTGCAGAAGAGCATGGTGAACTGCAACTACATCGACCATGCCTACGACCACAGCACCGTAGCCGGAAATGAGGACATCGACATGGGCTCGCTTAACGAAAACTCCAATATCGACCCGTCGAAGGACAACACCACTCCATATATAGAGGTGCGTTTCTCCAAAACACAGGAACTGGAACCGGGACAGGGCGCAATACTCACCGCCTTCATCCCTCCATACATCTTCGCACGCGGACATTACGGTCTGGACATCGTGCCTATTTACGACCAGCTCATCGACGAGTCGGTCACAGACAATGTGATTTCCTACGGTGCGGGCTCACCCAACCCTGACACGAGAATCATCATCCCGAGCACAAAGATTGCGCTGGCAAGCAAGTGGGTGAAGGTCATCAGTTCGATGGACTGGATGAGCAGACTGAACGACAACGTGCTGCTGAAGGACCTCAACATACCTGGCGCGCACAACTCAGGGCAGGTTGACTTCAGAGTATATGGCAATAAAGAAGGAACCAACTGGGCTGAGGCACAGCGACATGCCAAGCAGGTGGCAAGCATCTATGAGATGCTGAATGCCGGTGTGAGGGCTTTGGACATACGTCCGAGCGTGTATTACTCATTGCCTGGAAACGTAGACCACTATGGAAGTTCTGAAAATACTTTCTATCTTATCAATGATGGAGACAACAGTCGTATGGGTATACTTCAGCAAGTGGTGGCTTGGCTCAACCAGCATCCTACTGAGACTGTCATCATTATGACGGGAAGACAGGTGTCTTATGGAAATGCTGCCGGGTCGGAGGCAGCATTGAACAGTCTGAGGGACTATCTTATGGACCCGAAGCAGAACATAGGAACGGACAAGACTACCAAAGTGGCAGCAGGCGACGAGAGAAGCCGACTGGCATGGTTCTCCGACGGTCTGGACATGAAACATGCCAGAGGAAAGGTCGTGCTCATAGTTCGCCGCAACGGAGACGACACGAAAGGCTACTGGTTCTCTGATGACCAGTCGTATACTTATAGAGTAAATGGCAGAAGCATTGAGGGTATCGGATATATGAACTCTTACATGCCGAACTATAACTACAACCATGACCAGGCGGCGGCAGCGGGCATGAAGAACTATGACGAGTCGGGAGGACTGACCTCTGGAGCCGTGTATAACAGCTATGCGTTCCTGAAGGACAATCCTGACGCGAAGGTGGCGTTCGACAAGATCACCGTGAAGCCGAACGAGACGTCCACCGGCGACTTCGCCACATTCTATTTCCTCGACCGTGAGATCATAGGTAAGCGCGGTACATATGAGGACAATCAGTCCTATAAGGAGGGACCCACATGGGGAACAAACGTATACTTCAAGGTGCCTGACGCATTCAAGGAAGATTTCGCTCCGGCAAATGCTGTGTCTAATTATTACGGTGGCGCGCTCTACGAACTGAAGTCTTTCCTGACGAACGACTTCCTGAAGATGGCTGGCGACCCGCAATATAAGGACAGCTGGTTCGTAAGTGCCGTTCCGTCGTTCGCTTATGTAGACCATTTCCAGAAGAAGAATATGGGCTACACTGGAAACTGGAACGCATGGGGAAGCGTGATATTCGAACTCACCCACGAGCCTGTGAGGGACTTCATCAAGGCTCACCAGAACCAGCGTTTCGGCATCGTGTACTTCGACTTTGTGCCTGGAAAGGATTACGAGGGTAATCCGAGCTTCTCGTTTGACGTAAGTAATAAGTATTCACGGTTCATCGGATTCAACAGCGCACGGCAGGAGATATCCACCGAGATAAACAACGCCATCATCGAGAGTAACTTCAAACGCACACTGCGTACCTCATCCGGAAACTGATAACCGGAGCTGCCGGACTGCCGGGATATGTGTCATCCCGGCACCGGCGGTACGCTTCATGCGTGACAACATAGCAACCGCCGCACGGCATGGTTTCATTGCGAAGCCGCCGTGCGGCGGTTGTCTGTATGTGGAATCCGTCATCGCGTTGCGCGGGGAGGGTGTTGGGATGGGGTGAAGGGTGCAGATTAATATCCGCTGTTTGCTAAAGTAGAGACGCAAAATCTTGCGTCTCCCGATTTGAAAGTGTAATTAAATAAGTGGTTATGGAATGTATATGGGTTGCGACGGGTTGCTTGTGAGACGCAAAATTTTGCGTCTCTACTGGCTGGCGCCGGTGTGAGTGAAAGGGAATACTGTAGTATGAGGTTAGGCGTTCGGATGTTTCTGTTTTTTGAGTGTATAATTATCAATATGTGGAATATTCTTTATCTTTGTATAAGATAAGCTTCGGCTCGGCAGTGTCAAAGTTGTGAAAACACAGTTTTCCCACTTTGCCGTTGCACTCGCCTCGCATTATCTTTGTACTCATCTGACTGTGCGGTGCATACATGTCCTTACTGACATGCCTCTGTTTTGCCGCAGTCAGTCAGGACATGTGGGAGGATTATGATATCAATCGGTTTTGAAAAGCTATTTATAACATATATACATTATGGAAGAAAAGAAAATATACATAAAGAATATGGTGTGCAGACGGTGCATAATGACCGTCTCTGACATCTTCGTGAACAACGGCGTGACGCCTGTGAGTGTTAATCTGGGTACGGTGGTGGTGCCAGGTGCTTTGGCGGAGGAGACGAAAAGGAAGATAAGGCATGAGCTTGAGGAGTACGGGTTTGAGGTGATTGACGACAAGCGCATGCGTGTCATCGAGCAGATACGTGTCGGAGTGATAGAGTATGTGCGCCATCCCGAATATCAGGAAAAGGCAAAGCTGTCGGCTTACTTGCAGGATGTGTGCCACAAGGAATACAGTGCGCTGAGCAAGCTGTTCACCGAGATGAGGGGCATAAGCATCGAGAAGTATTATCTCGCACAGCGGATAGAACTGGTGAAGGAACTGCTGGCGTATGACGAGATGACGGTAAGCGAGATAGCCGACAAGCTACGCTATTCGAGCGTGGCGCACCTCAGCGCGCAGTTCAAGGCGCAGACCGGACTGTCGCCCACGCAGTTTAAGGAGATGAAGGAACACCGGCTCAGACCGCTCGACGAAATATAAACCATATCCATAATATTGTAACGGCATAAGGGGGGATTGTGTGTATCTTTGCATAAGATAAGCTGCACTCGGGAATTTGAGAGCAATCAGATATCGCAGTCGGCAAAAGTAGAGACGCAAGATTTTGCGTCTCACGAGGAGGTAAGTGCAATGTGTATGAGTAATAATGTGCCGATGGTGGTATGCAGTCATTGCTCGTGAGACGCAAAATTTTGCGTCTCTACTGGCTGGCGCGGTGCGATGACAGGGTGAGGATTAATGATGGAGCTGGCTGGAGCCGTTATATGTGAATGTATTATGGGAGATAATGATATGAGAAAAGACATATTCCCTGTATCGGGGATGAGCTGCGCTTCGTGCGCGGCACGTGTAAACAAGGTTCTTAACAAGCAGGACGGGGTGTACGAGGCTAATGTCAACTATGCGTCAGCCACTGCACGGGTGGTCTACGACCCCTCGAGGTGTACGCCGTCCGCACTGCGTGCTGCCGTCCGCGACGCCGGGTATGACCTGATGACAGACGCGGAGGCGGGCACGGAACGTGTGGAGGTGGAGCGCGGAAAGGAATATGCGCTGCTTCGACGGCAGACAGTCGCCGCCATAGTGCTGGCTGTTCCCGTCGTCGTCATGAGCGCGTTTTTCATGGATTACGCATATGTGGGATATGCGGTGTGGCTTTTGTCTACAATGGTGGTGTTCGGTTTCGGACGCCGTTTCTACATCAATGCGTGGCGGCAGCTCAGACATCTGTCCGCCAATATGGACACGCTGGTGGCAGGCAGCACGGGTGTGGCATATCTCTTCAGCGTGTTCAATCTGCTTGCCCCCGACTTCTGGCTTTCAAGAGGCATACAGCCGCACGTCTATTTCGAGTCGGCGAGCGTCATCATAGCGTTCATCCTGCTGGGCAGGCTGCTGGAGTCGCGTGCCAGAGAGAAGACCTCCACGGCGATAAGGAAGCTCATGGGACTCCAGCCCAAGACGGTGACGAGGGTGACGGATGAGGGAGAGAGCGTCATACCGGTGGAGAGTGTAAGGGAAGGCGACGTGATAGTCGTAAGACCGGGTGAGCGCATCGCCGCTGACGGAACGGTGTGCCGGGGAGAGTCTTACGTCGACGAGAGCATGCTCACGGGTGAGCCTCTGCCTGCTTTCAAGAAGCAAGGAGACGGCGTGTTCGCCGGAACGATAAACCAGAGGGGAGTTTTGCGCTTCATAGCAGTGAAGACCGGACAGGACACAATGCTGTCTGGCATCATCCGCATGGTGCAGGACGCCCAGGGCAGCAAGCCGCCCGTGCAGCAGGCGGTGGACAGGATAGCGGGCGTGTTTGTGCCTGTGATATTGCTGCTGTCGGTCGTCGTGTTCGCCATATGGTGGGCGTTCGCCCCTACGGCAGGGTTCGAGCATGGCATACTGTCGATGGTGACGGTGCTCATCATAGCCTGTCCGTGCGCGCTGGGACTTGCCACTCCCACCGCACTTATAGTGGGAATAGGCAAGGGAGCGGTGAACGGCATACTGATAAAAGACGCCTCCGCGCTGGAGACGGCACGCAGGACGGACGCCATTGTCCTCGACAAGACGGGTACGGTGACCGAGGGCAGACCCGTGGTGACGGACATGCATTGGGCGGACGGAGCCGGGACAGGCAGGGCGATATTCCTCAGTCTGGAGAAAAACTCGGAGCATCCTCTTGCCGGGGCGGTCGTCGCCGCGCTGAAGGACTCGCATACCGTGCCTGTGACAGATTTCGCCAATATCCCCGGAAGAGGGGTGAAGGGCACCGTAGACGGAGTGACATATTACGCCGGAAACGAGGAGCTGCTCCGCGAGAACGGCATACAGGCAGACTGTGACATGGCTGGGAAAGCCGCTGAATGGACGGAGGATGCCAAGACCGTGGTGTGGTTTGGCGGAGCGGGACGTGTGTTGGCTGTCGCAGGCATAGCCGACAGGATAAAGGAGACATCGGCACAGGCTGTGGCAATGCTGCACAGTATGAACATCGGAGTGTATATGCTCACAGGCGACAATGAGGCGTCTGCCGGATACGTGGCGCGCAAGACAGGTATCAGGCATTACAAAGCAAAGGTGATGCCGGATGACAAGGCGGCGTTCGTGAGACAGTTGCAGGCTGACGGACATGTGGTGGCGATGGCTGGCGACGGCATAAACGACAGTGCGGCTCTGGCGCAGGCAGACCTTAGCATAGCAATGGGGAAGGGCAGCGACATAGCCATGGAGACGTCGATGATGACCATCCTGTCGTCAGACCTTTCCAAGACGGCGGAGGCGATACGCCTGTCGCAGCTCACAATGCGCACGATACGGCAGAACCTTTTCTGGGCGTTTGTCTACAACATCATAGCTGTGCCGATAGCCGCCGGTGTGCTCTATCCGCTTAACGGTTTTCTGCTGAACCCTATGATAGGCGGCGCGGCAATGGCGCTCAGCAGTGTGAGTGTGGTGACAAACAGTCTGCGGCTGAAGCGTAAGAGCATTCTTCCTGTGGCGCGGCGTGGTGACGGTGCGGCAGGAGAGGTCGCCGGAGGCGGTGAGGATGCCGTGACGAGGCGTGAGTACAGGATAGAGGGCATGATGTGCGACCACTGCCGCGCACATGTCGAGGATGCCCTGAACAGCATAGATGGTGTGAGCGCGACGGTGACGCTGGACCCTCCGTTAGCTCGGATAGAGTCGTCGCGTGAGCTGAGTGTGGAATATCTGCAACAGATAGTCTCGGACAAGGCTGGGGACTATACTGTAGTTGAAAAGGAATGACGCATGCGGAGGCATGTGGCTGCGGAGGGAGTGTGTGCCGGTGCGGCGGGTGACACTCAATGTCTCCGGTAAAAATGACAGGCAATATGACTGACACCGGTGTGAAATGTGTATGAGGCATGATGGCGGTAAGGGTAGGAAGAGGACTGAGTAAGCGCATGACGGGCAGTAAAAAATTTTGACATTATCTTTTGTGAAAATAGAGACGGCGAGTCCGTTGACAGCTTGCTGTCAGATAGCCGGGTGCAGTCTGTTTTATGGAAAAACAGATATTTCACAGGCGGGGATATATTCAAATGCAGCCAATTCGTGTTTGGTATGTATCGGAATAGCCTGCATGTTATACCCAAGTGTATACGCCTGTGCCCTTGTTTCTATCGTTTTAAGATGTCAGAAAGGCATGCCGGGACTCTTCCCCGTTTTGTTCTGTGATGCGGAAGAGCCTCTTCCGAGTGCCGGAACAGGCTCTTCCGCAAGCTCATACGGGCTTTCCTACGTGGCGGGAAAGCCTTTTTCGTGAAGCCGGATTTCCTCTTTCGGACGCCTTTTCGCGCATTTCGTTGATATCCAGGATGTTATGCATATGCGCTGAAATCCGCGTATACAGAAGCGAAATATATGTTGTCAGGATATACGCGGTTCTCAGTGAGTTTACGGTGTGTGGTATGTCGCTTTTTCTCCACTATAATGCGTGTTGCAACAAAAACACCGACAACAAGGCTGGCGCGTTGTGATGATGTGGTGAGGAATGTTGATTGAAATTGTTGGTGGAAAAAAGTAGAGACGCAAGATTTTGCGTCTCCCGATTTATTTGCATGTTTTATATTGGTATTTTATGGTGAATGAGGCTTGCGACAGGTTGCTCGTGAGACGCAAGATTTTGCGTCTCTACAAGGCTGGCGCATTGTGATTTAAGGGTGAGGAATGCTGATTGGAATTTGTGGTGGAAAAAAGTAGAGACGCAAAATCTTGCGTCTCCCGATTTATTTGCATGTTTTATATTGATGTTTTTAGGGTGAATAAGGTTTGCGATGGGTTGCTCGTGAGACGCAAGATTTTGCGTCTCTACAAGTGATTCATACCAATATGCATGCATCAAAAAAACGGTGACAACAAGCGCATTCCTTGCGTCTCCCGGTTTATTTGCATGTTTGATATTGGTATTTTATGGTGAATGAGGCTTGCGACGGGTTGCTCGGGAGACGCAAGATTTATTTGCGTGTTTGATATTTGTGTTTTTATGGTGAATGAGTTTTGCGATGGCTTGCTCGTGAGACGCAAGATTTTGTGTCTCTACTTTAGGCGGCAGCGCATGTTTTTTAGGCGGTAAGTATAAATAGGTTTGGGTTCACGGTGTACCGGTGGATGTACATCGCTGTTGCTGCCGCCTCTGTACGGACGTGTTGAAATGCCGCAACGGTAATTCTGGTAAATATACTGGAAAAAGGGTAAAGAATTGCGTAATGACTTTACTATATTCCATTTTATGATTATCTTTGTATAAGATAAGCTTCGGCTCGGCAGTGTCAAGTGCGGTAAAACTTCGTTTTCCCTCCTTGCCGTTGCACTCGCCTTGCATTATCTTTGTATAAGATAAGCTTCGGCTCGGCAGTGTCAAGTGCGGTAAAACTGCGTTTTCCCTCCTTGCCGTTGCACTCGCCTTGCATTATCTTTGTCAAAGATAAGCTTTACCTAAGCAAACAGTATGCAATTCAAACGTTTCTGAAGAATGGAATTACAGGTATGATGAGCCGTCCGTGTGTCTGAATGTCAACGATGAGACGAGGGCACATACCGCGTTTTTCCAGCCGTGATGAGAGAGAGAATATGATTAATGTCTGAAGAAGAGTAACTGAAGGAATGTCTGTCTGGAGCAAGATAAAGGAAATGATGGGTGCCGACAGTGCGGATGATATTGTCGGCAGAAACGGTAAGGCGCATACCGGTGAGGATGTGCGTTATGTGTTCGTGGATGTGGAGACGGGGCTTAATGACCGTAAGATACACGATATAGGAGCCTTGCGCCATGACGGTGCGACGTTTCACAAGGCGTCGAAGAAGGAACTGTATGAATTCATCGACGGCACAGACTATATATGCGGGCACAACATAATAAACCATGACTCCAGATACCTGTTCGGTGATGACGAGCCGCGTCAGGCTCTTGTGGACACGCTTTACATGTCGCCTTTGATGTTTCCCGAACGTCCTTATCACCGGCTTGTGAAGAACGACAAGCTGCTGAGCGACCAGATGAACAATCCGGTGAACGACTGTAAGAAGGCGCGCGACCTGATGTTTGACGAGATGGCACGGTGGAACGCGCTCCCTGAAGAGAAACGCCTGATGTACGCCACGTTGCTGATGGGAAGACGGGAGTTTGAGGGTTTTCTCAGAATTGCCGGTGCGCATGCGCGCCATGCAGATGTGACGGGACTGATAAGAAGACTTTATAAGGGGAAGATATGCGCACATGCCGATCTGGAAACGCTCGTAAGGCAATATCCGTGCGAACTGGCGTATGCGCTGGCTCTGACAGACACGACAGACCACCGCTCGGTGACACCGGGATGGGTGACATGCAACTGGCCGGAGGTGGAGCATGTGGTGAGGCTCTTGCGTCACACGCGCTGTGAGGAAGGGTGCGGATATTGCCGCACGCAGCTGGACGCATCATATAACCTGAAGAGATTTTTCGGCTATGACCGTTTCCGTACCTACGGAGGCGAACCTTTGCAGGAGAAAGCCGTGAGGGCTGCTGTGGATGGAAAGTCGCTGCTCGCCATCTTCCCCACAGGCGGCGGCAAGTCGCTCACATTCCAGTTGCCCGCACTTATGGAGGGACACTCTGTGCACGGACTGACGGTGGTGATATCACCTTTGCAGTCGCTTATGAAAGACCAGGTGGACAATCTTGACGAGCGTGGCATAACCGACGCGGTCACCATAAACGGCATGCTGGACCCGATAACACGGGCTTCGTCCATACAGCGCGTGCAGGACGGAGACGCCTCGTTGCTGTATATATCACCGGAAATGCTGCGTTCGAAGACGGTGGAGCGTATCCTCATGTCGCGCCATGTGGTGAGGTTTGTCATAGACGAGGCACACTGCTTCTCGTCATGGGGACAGGATTTCAGAGTAGACTATCTGTATATAGGCAAGTTCATACGTGAGTATCAGAAGAAGAAAAGGCTGAAGGAGCCTGTTCCGGTGTCGTGTTTCACGGCTACGGCGAAGCAGAAGGTGGTGCAGGACATATGCGACTACTTCAGGAATACGCTCGGTCTGAATATGGAACTGTTCGCCTCCACGGCATCGCGTACGAACCTGCGCTATTCCGTTATACACACGGAGACCGACGAAGAGAAATACTCCATGCTCAGGGAACTGGTGGCGGAGGGCGGCTGTCCGACGATAGTGTATGTGTCGCGGACAAGACGCACATGGGACATTGCAGCCAGACTGACGCGCGACGGATACAGGGCGTTGCCGTTCAACGGTAAGATGGACGCGGAGACGAAGACCGCCAATCAGGACGCTTTTATGAAAGACGAGGTGAGCGTGATTGTGGCTACATCGGCGTTCGGTATGGGCGTTGACAAGAAGGATGTGGGACTCGTGGTGCATTACGACATATCCGACTCGTTGGAGAACTATGTGCAGGAAGCCGGACGCGCCGGCAGAGACCCGCAGCTCAGCGCGCGCTGCTATGTGCTTTATGGCGACAACGACCTTGACAAGCATTTCGTCCTGCTGAATCAGACAAAGTTGAGCATAAGCGAGATACAGCAGGTGTGGAAGGCAGTGAAAGATATGACGAGGCAGCACATGCGCGTGAGCTGCTCGGCACTGGAGATAGCGCGTCAGGCGGGATGGGACGACTCTGTGTCGGACATAGAGACCCGTGTGCGTACGGCTCTGTCGACGCTTGAGCAGAGCGGATATATAGAAAGAGGCAACAATGTGCCGCATGTATATGCCACGGGCATCACGGTGAAGAACATGGACGAGGCGAGACGGCGCATATCCGAGTCGCCGTTGTTCGGCAGTGACGAGACGGAGGCTGCGGTGAGAGTGATAAAGTCGCTCATATCGAGCAAATACATCTCGAAGGCACAGGAGTCGGAGGCGGAGTCGCGCGTGGATTATCTGGCAGACATACTGGGGATGAGCAAGAAAGAGGTGGTGTCTGTGGTGGAACGCATGCGTCAGGACGGCATACTGTCTGACAGCAAGGACATCTCGGCGTATCTGCAGGAGGCTGGAAGCACGGAACGCCGTGCGCAGACGCTTCTCGAGCGTTTCGGAAAGCTTGAGCGATACATTCTGAAACTGATACCCGACGAGTCGCTGCGCATATCGTGCAGACAGCTCAACGACAAAGCCATAAACGAAGGTATAGCGACTTCGAAGGAAAAAGACATACGCACACTGATTTATTTTCTCACGATAAAGGGATACATGCGCAAACATGAGAATGCCGCGCACAATATGCTTCTGAGCCGGAGGCTGGACATGGACACAACCGTAAGACGTGCGGAGAAAAGGCAGAGGATATGCCGTATGGCGGTGGAGTGGCTGTACGGCATAGCCGCAGCCAACGAGAAGGAGTCGGCGGAGGGACAGCCCATACGGTTCTCGGTGGTGGAGCTTCTCAATCATATAAAGTCGTGCGGACATGACTTCTTTGAGAGGACGGACGACATACAGCTTGAAGATGTGGAGGAGGCACTGCTCTTTCTCACGAAGATAGGGGCGCTGAAGCTGGAAGGAGGATTCCTCGTCATATACAATGCCATGCAGATAAGGAGGATAAAGGACGCCAAGTTCAGATATAAAAAGGAAGACTACCGGATGCTCGACGAGTTCTACAGGCAGAAGATACAGCAGATACACATTGTGGGCGAGTATGCCAATCTGATGGTGAGGGATTATGACGCTGCCCTGCAATATGTGCAAGACTATTTCAATATGGACTACAGGAAGTTCATATCCAAATATTTCAAAGGCGGGCGACAGGAAGAGATACAACGCAACCTGACGCCTGAGAAATACAGGCAACTGTTCGGACAGCTGTCCGACTGCCAGAGGAAGATCATCTCAGACAAGAGTTCGAGATGCATAGTGGTAGCGGCGGGACCCGGAAGCGGAAAGACGCGCGTGCTGGTGCACAAACTCGCATCGCTTCTGTTGCTTGAGGACGTGAAGCACGAGCAGTTGCTCATGCTCACTTTCTCGCGTGCGGCAGCCACAGAATTCAAGCAGCGGCTCATGGAACTTATAGGAAATGCGGCACACTTTGTGGAGATAAAGACATTCCACTCTTATTGTTTTGACCTGTTGGGGAGAATAGGAAACAGGGACAACGTGGTGAACGTGGTGCATCAGGCGGCGGAAATGATAAGAAACGGGGATGTGGAACCGAACAAGACAGGCAAGACCGTGCTTGTAATAGACGAGGCTCAAGACATGGGGAATGACGAATATGAGCTTGTGGAGGCAATGATGGGCAATAATGAGGATATGCGTGTCATCGCAGTCGGTGATGACGACCAGAACATATTCGAATTCAGAGGCTCCAGCTCCATGTATATGAACACACTGAGGAACATGCCGGACGCCAGTTTCGTGGAGATGACGGAGAACTTCCGTTGTGCCCGTAGTGTGGTGGGATTCGCCAATGGTTTTGTGAGGAAAATCACATCCAGGATGAAATCCACTCCGATAGTGCCGGTGAGAAAGGATGACGGCGTGGTGGAAGTGACGTTTCACATGTCTGGATATCTGTACCAGCCCGTCATGGAGTCTTTGCTGAGAAACGGCAATGGCGGTACGGCGTGTGTACTCACGCAGACAAACGAAGAGGCTGCGATAATGATGGCTCTGCTTCGCAGGCACGGAGTGAAATGCAAGCTCATCCAGTCGATGGACGGTCTGAAGTTCCGCAACATGGCGGAGATGAGATATTTCATGCGTTGCATAGACACCAGACAGGACACCGGTGTGCCTTTGGTGTCTGACGGTCATTGGGAAAAAGCGAAGCAGGCTACCTTCGCACGGTATGACGGAAGTACGAGTCTTACGTATGTCAGACGTTGCATACAGTTGTTTGAAGAGACCAATAAGGCAAAATACATAACAGATTTCAAGGAGTTCGTGTATGAATCGTCAGTCGAGGATTTTTGTGACGCAGCGGAGTCAGAGGTCGTCATTTCCACAATACACAAGGCGAAGGGACGTGAGTTTGACGATGTTTACATGCTTATATCGGGACAGTCTTACATGACGAACGAACTCCTGAGACGTTATTATGTAGGCATCACGCGCGCCAGAAACAGGCTCTTTGTGCACACCAACGATATCTTGTTTGCAGGTCTGCCGGCAGCCGTACATAAGACAGACACGCAGCGTTATGCTTTGCCGGAAAAGATAGTGCTGCAACTGTCATACAAAGATGTGAACCTCGGATATTTTGTAAAGCTCAAACATGAAGTCCTTTCGATGCGAGGCGGAGACCGGCTCAGTTATGACAATTCGGTGCTTTACAACGCAAAAACAGGAGCAGCGGTGGCAAAGCTGTCGAAAGACATGCGCTCAAAAGTGGCGGAGTGGAATGGAAAAGGCTATATTGTCAGATACGGCAGGGTGAGGTTCGTGGTGGCATGGAAAGCCAAGGACGCCCCCAAGGACGCCCCGGAGACGGCTGTCCTGCTGCCTGACATTGTGCTGGAAAGATATGTTCGGGCACATGATGGTGTCTGACCGGCACGGCATATGCCTGCGTTATACCTTATTATATATAACGGCAGGCTATCTCTCCGCTTCTATCGTATATGTGAAACTGTCTGCGCGGTAATAGCCGATGTTGTACTCGATGGGTATCTGATTTATGTCATAGACATGCCGTTGCCTGATTAGAATGGGGTCGGACGCCTTGATGTCCAATTTTTCCGCGATGCGCTCTCCCGCCAGACTTGCCGATATTTTTTCTTTGCTGGTCTTTACTATGATGTTGTAGTCTTTTTCCAGCAACTCATATAAGGGCCGTGTGAAGTCCTCTTCTCCTGTGAGCGGAATCTTCGGATTGAAATAGGATATGAAATAAACGAACGGATATTCCTTTTTTCCGCGGACACGTTCCAGGACTATGCACTTGACCTGCTGCTTCGGGTCTATGCCGAAGAAGTTACGGATTTCCTCATTCGGCTTTTTCCAACAGATGTGCAGCTCGAAATTGCGTATCTCAATTCCGAGCATTTTCATCTCCTGTGAGAAACTGAGCCAGTTTTTCACACCTCCGATGATGCTCTTGTGGGCAATCTTTGTACCAACACCTTTCTTACGTACCAACAAACCCTCGAATACTAATTTGTTGATTGCCTGACGCAGGGTGTTCCTCGAAATATTCAGCTTTTGTGACAGTTCTATTTCGTTAGGGAGATATTTGCCGTCCTTATATTCCTCGGAATCAATAAGATTGCGCAATATTTCCTCAGCCTGTATGTGTAAAGGGGTGTTGCTGTTGTGGTCTATGTTCATGCCGTAACGTATTTTTCTCATTGCAAATATAATATAAATAAATTTTTTATTGAAATATTTTTGGAGATTAATATTTAATTTATATATTTGCACAAATAATAATATGTATGAACAAATAAAGCAGTTTATGAGAAAACCTAATTATGACAAATTTCCCTCAACGGTCATTGCCGGCACTATATTTCAAGGATGGGATGAAATACGCGGCGTCCTTTCCGACTGCTTGAAAAGTAACAATGTGCTTGCTGTCGACTGTTATACGGGAGTGTATGAAGAGGAGCTGGTGAGAGAACTTTCGAAGTTGTCCGCACGGTTGGTTCTCGTACGCGACCTGTATAAGGAGGAAAGTGAGTTGAGGTGTATGACAGAGCGTTTTATGACAGAGGATGTGTTGTTCGGATATGTTACAAACCTCTGTATATCAGACTATTTTGATGTGGAAAAGCTGGAGGATGCGCGCCGTTGCGCATGTGGAGTGTCTACACCTCTTATTATTATAGGTACAGGTGCGGGGATGGTCGCTCCTGGCGCAACGCTGGTGTATGTGGACATGGCGCGTTGGGAGATTCAGCAGCGTTGCCGTCGACATGAGGTGAAGGCTTTGGGTATAGACAATCGTGAGGATGCGGTATCTCTGCAATATAAAAGAGGATATTTTAATGACTGGAGAATTTGTGACCGTTATAAATCAACATTGTTCGAACATGTGGACTACTGGCTGGACAGTCATATTCCCGGCTCTCCCAAGATGATAGACCGCGAAACCTTCTATAAAGGTATAAACAAAACAGCCTCAAAGCCTTTCCGTGTGGTTCCGTATTTTGACCAGGCTCCGTGGGGCGGACAATGGATGAAGGAGGTCTGCGACCTGGATTCGGACGTGCCTAATTACGGATGGTGTTTTGATTGTGTGCCTGAAGAAAACAGTCTTTATCTTGAAGTGAACGGAGTTCGTTTTGAATTGCCGTCGATAAATCTGGTGCTGTTGAAAAGTAAGGAGCTTCTGGGCGAGCCTGTTGAGGCACGGTTCGGAAAGGAGTTTCCTATCCGTTTCGACTTTCTGGACACAATGGGCGGAGGGAATCTGAGTTTGCAGGTACACCCCACAACCCAGTTTATACATGAGAATTTCGGGATGTTCTACACACAGGACGAAAGTTATTATCTGTTGGATGCGGAGGAAGACGCTGTTGTCTATCTGGGAGTGAGGAACGGAACGGACAGTAAGGAGATGATAGAGGAGTTGCGTAGGGCACAGCGAGGTGAGACTGTGTTTGACGCGGAGAAATACGTAAATAAGATTCCGGCAAAAAAACATGACCATTTCCTGATTCCCGGCGGTACGGTTCATTGCTCCGGCGCTAACAGCATGGTTCTGGAAATAAGTTCTACACCAAACCTGTTCACATTTAAATTGTGGGACTGGCAGCGTATGGGACTTGACGGAAAACCGCGCCCTATAAATGTGGAACGTGGAAAATGCGTTATAGACTGGAGACGTGATACGGACTATGTCTACAGAAATTTGCGTAACTGCGTGACTGTGATAGAAGAAGGAGAGGGGTGGACAGAGGAGCGCACCGGATTGCACGAAAATGAATTCATAGAGACACGCCGTCACCGCTTCAGAGTTCCCGTGTTACATCACACGAACGGCAGTGTAAACGTCTTTAATTTGGTGGAAGGCGAGGAAGCCATTATAGAAAGTTCGGACCGTTCTTTTGAACCGTTTGTGGTGCATTATGCCGAGACTTTTATCATTCCGGCTTGTGTGGGTGAATATATTATACGTCCTTACGGACAGTCGGAAGGAAAAGAATGTGTGACGATAAAGGCGTATGTCCGCTTTTAAGATATTGTAACCTTTTGAAAAAATAAAAAATATGTATGAGAACGAAAAACGCACAGTATTGACCCTGGATGCGGGAGGCACTAATTTTGTGTTTTCCGCCATACGGGGAAATGAGCAAATAGTGGAACCTGTTTGCATGCCGTCGGTGTCGGATGACCTGAAGAGATGTCTGGACACATTGATAGCTGGCTTTGACGGCGTAGTAAGCCAGTTGGATGTGTCGCCAGTCGCCATCAGCTTCGCTTTTCCGGGTCCGGCTGATTATAAAAACGGAGTAATAGGTGGGAATATCCCAAATTTCCCGTCTTTCCGTAACGGAGTGGCTCTCGGTCCATTCTTGCAACACCACTATCATGTTCCGGTATTTATGGAAAATGACGGGAACTTGTTCGCTTATGGAGAGGCGTTGTCAGGAATGCTGCCTAAAGTGAACGCCATGCTGGAAGAGGCTGGCAGCAGACGCCGTTACAAGAATCTGCTGGGCGTCACGTTGGGAACCGGATTCGGAGCAGGCGTGGTGATTGACGGCAGGTTGCTGACCGGTGATAACGGATGTGGAGGAGATGTGTGGCTGATGCACAACAAGAAATATCCGTTGATGATCAGTGAGGAAAGCGTAAGCGTGCGTGCCGTAAAAAGGGTATATCGTGAACGTTCGGGGCAAAGTGACAGCAGTCTGACCCCAAAGGACATTTACGATATAGCCGAAGGGACAAGAGACGGGAACCGGGATGCCGCCGTAGCAAGCTTCAGCGAATTGGGAGAGATTGCCGGTCACGCTGTAGCCTCGGCTTTGAACATAGTTGACGGTCTGGTGGTGATAGGCGGCGGACTTGCCGGCGCGTCACGCTACATACTGCCCGCCATGATAAAGGAATTGCGTACGTCATTATCCATGTTTTCAGGAGAACGCTTCCCATGTGTCCAGATGGATGTCTACAATTGGGAAGATGAATCAGACAGAAAACATTTCTTGTCATTGCAAGATGATGAGACGGTTATTCCCGACACTACAGTCAAAGTATCGTATAACAAATCAAAACGTATAGCAGTAATGTGCAGTCATGATGGGGCAAGCGTCTCAATAATGCGTGGGGCGTATGCGTATGCGTTATCTCAGATGTAGACAAGTTTAAGCGATGCTGATTTTAATTTTATAAACCTAAATTATGAAACATGTAACTAAATTGTGCGTAACTTGTTGCCTATTGTTTTTGGCATGTATGCCCATAATGGCGCAACAGCAGTTGCGGTTAATCTCAGGAATTGTAACAGATGAATCCGGTGAGCCTTTGACAGGTGCCCGTATTTTTGACATAACATCCAAAAACGGAGCAGTAGCAGATGCAGATGGTAAGTTCGCATTAAAAATAACTCCTGAATCTAAATTGAGAATCTCGTTTGTAGGTTTCAATGACATGATATTGTCCGGAAAGGATTTGAAACCTGATATGGTGATAGTTTTGAATACTGACTCTAAGGTATTAGATGAACTGGTTGTAGTAGGATATGGAACTCAGAAAAAAGTTAATCTGACAGGTGCGGTGGCTTCAGTGTCTTCTTCTGATCTGGAAGGAAAACCTGTGATGAATGTGGTAGAAGCATTACAGGGTACTGCTTCCGGTCTGGTTATACAGCAATCGAATTCAGCTCCGGGATCACGTCCGAGCATCAATATCCGCGGTTTGAATACTATGAATGACAACAGTCCAATGGTGTTGATTGACGGTATAATCGGTGACATTCAGAATGTAAATCCTTCTGATATTGAAAGTATATCAGTGTTAAAAGACGCTTCTTCTACAGCTATTTACGGTTCACGGGCATCAAATGGTGTTATATTGATTACTACCAAAAAAGGCTCTACTGAAAAGAATGAAATAGCATATGATATGAAATTCGGATGGCAGACTCCGACTTTTTTACCCAAGATAGTGGACTCATGGGTTTATGCGGAGATGAGAAATGAGGCTTTACTGAATTCTGGGTACCATACAGCTTTTACTCCTGAAGAGATAGAGAACTATCGTAATGGCGGTCCTAACTGTAATTGGATGGACGAGATTTACAAAAACAAAGCTACCCAACAAAGCCATAATATTTCTTTTTCTGGAGGTAGAGGCAATACAACCTTCATGTTGTCATTAGGATATGTGGATCAAAACAGTTTGTTTAAAGGTCCTGATTATGGAATGGAGCGATACAATGCACGATTGAATCTGGCACATAAGGTTTCTGACATATTAAGATTCAATACATCAGTTGCATATGCACGTAATGAAGTGAAAGACCATGCTTATTGGACAGAGTGGATTATTGAACAGGCAACCAGGATGCCTGCGATATATCCCATTAAGGATGAAGAAGGAAACTATACTTACCCAAGCGGAAGTAACTCAAATGCGCTCGCCAGATTAGAAAAGGGAGGATATCGCCAAAATTCGAATGATGATGTATCTGCTACTTTGAACGCAGAATTAAGAATTTGGGATGGATTAAAATTAAAAGGCATGATTGGAGGACAATTGTATAATAATCGTACGCATGAAAACAGAAAGGCTATTAGTGATCCGGCTTCCGGAGATGTCGAGAATAGGATGACGGAATATTTTGCACGCTCGTTGAATCTGACTGCCAACGTGATGCTTGCTTATGATAGAACATTCGGAAAGCATACGTTAGGTGCGATGCTTGGATATTCTTACGAAGGAGGTAGTGATAAGCGGTTTGATACTTACCGGTTAACAGATACGGCAGATTTTGACATAATGGTTGGCTCTCAGACATCCAATGTCGGTAATTCTGGTGGTGGCAGCGACTGGTCAATATATTCCGGATTTGCTCGGTTGAATTATAATTACGATGAAAAATACCTGTTTGAGTTCAATTTGCGTGATGATGCTTCTTCAAAATTTGCGAAAGGGAACCGTTCTGCACTTTTCCCTTCTTTTTCGTTAGGATGGAGAATTTCCGAAGAGAAGTTCTTTAAAAAAGCCAAAAAATATGTATCTTCTTTGAAGGTGAGAACTTCTTGGGGATTGGTCGGTAATAATCGTATTGGTGATTATCAATATCTGTCATCAGTTTCCGTTACTCCAGCATATAGTTTTGGTAATAAGATAGTTAACGGAGCTTCTTTTGCAGCTGTCAATACGGGCATAAGATGGGAAACCACTGCGATGTATGATTTAGGTGTGGATATAGGAATGTTCAATAATTCCTTAAATATAACAGCCGATTTCTTTAATAATCTGACTCGTGACATTTTGATCCAATTACCAGTACCTGGCGTATTTGGTGGAGGAAATCCGGTTCAAAATGCCGGTAAAGTAAGAAATACTGGCTGGGAAGTTAATCTGAGTTATCGTTTTAAAACAGGCACTGTCGAGCATTTCATATCTGGAAACATATCTGATGCAGTTAATGAAGTTGTGGATACACATGGTGTGGAATGGATTAACGGTGCAGATGTCAATACTATTATAAAAGAAGGTTATGCTATTAATTCCTATTATGCGTATAGATGTAATGGTATATTCCAGAACGAAAAGGAAGTCTCTGCAGGACCGTGGTTGGCAGGGGTTACCCCAAAACCAGGAGATTTGCGCTATGTTGACAAGAACAATGATGGTTTGATTAAAGAAAGTGATGACCGTTTTATATTAGGAGACAATTTCCCGCATAATACTTATGGTTTCAGTTACGGATTCACTTGGAAAGGCATAGATTTTTCCATGTTCTGGCAGGGAGTAGGGAGAAGAAACGTATGGTTGCGAGGTGAATCTGTAGAAGCATTTCATAATAATAACGAAGGTCCTGTGTTCGATTTTCATCTTGATCGTTGGACACCAGATAATCCGGATGCTTCTTATCCGCGCCTCACTGTCGGAGCCGAATCTACCAATAATGCAGCAAAATCAAACTTTTGGATTCAAGATGCTTCGTATTTGCGTCTTAAAAATGCCCAAATAGGTTATACATTGCCTAAAAAATGGATGGATAAGGTACATATACAGAATCTTAGAATCTATGTGACGGGAGAGAATATATTCACAGTGAGTCACATCAAGGGTGGATGGGATCCAGAAACAACTGATGGTAGCGGTAGAATCTATCCGGTCGCCCGTGTAATATCAATGGGGTTGAATATTAAATTGTAATGACTTATGAAAAAAAAATATATATTATTTAACGGTTTATTGGGAATAATGTTTCTACTCCCTGTGTTTTCTTGTGTTCCTTTGGATACCGAGCCATATGATAGAGAAACAGACTTATCTTTTTGGAAAAAAGAAAACTCTGCATTATATGCGCTGAATTCATGTTATCATACTTTGTATAGCGCAGAGGAAGTGTTATATGCTGATGCTATGACAGATAATGCTTACACGAAGGTACAAACCGGATTTAACCAAGCGATAGGAAATGGAAGTTATTCCATCGCTTATCCTTATGTTGAGTCTGTGTGGGATAGCAGGTATGCCGGTATTCGGGCTTGTAATGAACTATTGAATAATATAGATCAAGTACCGGGATTGACCGATGATTTGCGTAACCGCTACCGCGCAGAGGCAACTGTAATCAGGGCCTTTCACTATTTCGAACTGTATTCACGGTTTGGCGATGTTCCTTACTTTACAAAAGTTATCACAATAAAAGAATCTCAACAGTTGTCCAGAACTCCAAAGGATAAAATCGTTACTACCATTCTGAATGAGTTGGATAATATTATCAGCAACAATTATCTACCATCATCTTATACAGCAGATGAAGATAAAGGACGTATTACTAAATGGGCTGCTATGGCTTTAAAAGCCAGGATTCTGTTGTTCGAAGGCAGATGGGAAGAATTATATTCCGTAACTTCGGATATTATGTCGAACGGTTCTTTTAGATTGTTCCATAGTTACTCAGGTTTATTCCAGGTTGCAAATGAAAATAATGAAGAGGTTATTTTGGATTTACAATATATTTCTCCAGGTCGTGAATATCAGACGCAATACCAATTTTTGCCTCCTTCTCTTAAAGGATATGCGCAGTTGGTTCCACTAAACGAACTGGTGCAATCTTACATTACGGATAATGGTAAGGCTATTGATGAGCCTGGTGCAAATTATAATCCTAAGAAACCGTTTGAACATCGTGACCCTCGTTTGGCAGCAACAGTTTGCTATTCTGGTAACAGCTATGCCTTTTCGGATGGAACGGTACATACGGTAGATTGTAATCCTGGCAGCAATCCGGATGGTTACGGATTCAGTTCAAGCAGTTCTCCTACCGGATATTATATAAAAAAATACTGGGATTGTACTTACCGCGATAATTTGTATTCCGGTTTGAATATTATATTAATTCGTTACGCTGATATCTTACTGATGAATGCCGAGGCTTTGGCAGAAATGGGACGGCTTGATAAAAAAGCATGGGACAACACGATACGGTTAATCAGGGAAAGAGCTGGTTTTACCAATGAAGAGGCATTAGAATTTCCGGAAAATTCTAATTTGATTGAAATCGTAAGGAGGGAGCGTAGATCTGAGCTTGCTCTGGAAGGATTACGGTTAAAAGATATAGTCCGTTGGCGTATAGCCGATAAAGTGATGAATGGATATTGTCATGGAATTTATACTGGTGAAGCAGTGGGGACTGATAATGGATATGTAAGAGTTGAAAACCGTGTATTCGAAGCCAAAAAACATTATTTATGGCCTATTCCGCAAAATGAAAGAGATTTAAATCACAATTTGACACAAAATCCTAATTGGTAATACTCTATGAAAACTTTGAAATATATATTGTGTGTTTTGGCAATATTCCTATCAGGATGTGCCGAGAACTATGAATTGAATGTAGACTTTAGTGTACCGACCGAACTTTCAGGACCTGCGGAGATAAATATAGATCTGCAGTCGTCTGAGAATATTGTTCTTTCCTGGAATGGAGGCGCAGAAGATGGTGGTGTCTTATTATATAATGTATTATTTGATTCATTAGATGGTGATTTCTCTAATCCTGTATATTCGGCGCAAAGCGATTTCGGAGGAAGCAGGCAGCTGACGTTGACACCGGTAATCTTGAATAAAATAGCCCGTGCGACCGGATTGAAAAGCGGAGAGACCGGCAAGGTAAAGTGGACGGTAGAGGCGTCTCGTGGTGGAGTGATAAAACAATCACAGGCAAGTGCTGAAATAAGTATGACTCGTCCTGATGGAGAAATTCCGGAACAGCTCTATCTGCGAGGCACTGCTACTGAAAATAATGGAGAAACTCCGGTACCTTTCCGAAAAGTAAGTGATGGCATTTTTGTTGTTTATACACAGTTGGGCGACGGCAATCTATATTTTACGGATGCAGAGGATAACGGTGTCAACTATACTGTTGATAATTCAGGTAAATTGACAGAGGGTGAAGAACCTTATAATGTTCAAAAAGAGAATAACGTGGTTCGTCTTACTTTAAACTTTAATACAAAAAGCATAAGAAAGGAAATTATCACGAGAGTAAGAATGATTTGGGGAGCTAATTTTGAGGTTATTACAGAAATGCCGTATGTCGGTAACGGAACATTTAAACATGATAATGTATACATACAGTGTTTTGATCCCAACGACTCTTCAATACAAATGCCTCCCGGAATCTCATGGTTTGAAGAAAGATACTACTTCATTGTAACGATAGACGGAAATGATTGGTGCTGGGGACGCGGAGACGGAATCTCTGCTGAGCAGCCTGCTGAAAACGAGTCGTTGTCGTTCTTTGAACTGCATGAATTTGCGTGGAGCCAGTGGGAGCATCTGTGGAAAATGAGACATTTCCTTCATAAGAAGCATTGTACAGTCACAATCAGAACCAATGAAAATGGTATGATGATACATTCAATCTCTGATATTAAATAACTTATTATTATATTATCTTGGTTTTAAATCTCTACCTGTGGAATAAAGTCGTTCTGTTCTACGGGTAGAGTAGAAAGAACTAAGCGTATGAAGTGTTCGGCACAGTTCGTCTCGCTTTTTCATGGTGGAAGCCAAGGCATATTATAGTTATAGGTCAAAAGATATAAGCTTAATTTTAGAATATCTCAGTATATAATATATTTTATAATGAAACATCCAGGAAAATGTAAAATGAATATGAAAAAACTAATTTATATAGGATTTGCAGTTGCATTGATGTTTACTGCATGTAAGGAAAATGTTGAAGAATGGCACAAAAACAATCCGCAAACGCCTCCTCCCGGATATGAACAAGTTGATTTGGGAGCAAGAGGATATGAGGTTTTTAACCTTGTACAAGAGTATTATAAAGAAGGAAATTTGTATAAAGAAAACTTTCCGGCTCAATCTGGAGACGCAATCTCTTCTTTTTTGTGGCCATACAATTGTTTGACAACGGGAGCTGGTCTTTTATCAGATTTAGGATATGACACTGGATATGAAGATTTGATTGACGGTTTGTCGTGCTATTGGATGGAACAATCACGGGTTGCAGGTATTGGCGGATATGGATCAAGTACAAACGGAAGCACTGGAGATGCTGATCGTTTTTATGACGATAATTCTATTGTCGGACTTAGTTTGCTTGAAGCGTACGAACGCTTAGGCGAAAAGAGATATTTAAAACAGGCAGGTAAGGTCGTTGATTTTTTGAAGTCTGGAGAAGACAATTTGTTGGGCGGAGGTTTGTGGTGGAATGAATCATTGAAAAATGTGTCTGGAAATGAAAATTCAAACAAGCCGACGTGCGCTAACGGTTATGCGGTTCAGTTCTTATTAAAATATTATGCGGTATGTTCCGAAAATGAGAAGAAAGAAGTTATTAATTTCGCAAAAAGATTGTACGAATGGATAAAAGTCAACCTAAGAGATGACAATGATTATTGTTATTGGAACAGTATTGACGCTTCGGGCATTGTAAATAAAACCAAGTGGACATATAATGTGGGAGTAATGATTCAAAATGGTGTATGCTTGTATGAGGTTACGGGTGATGACACATATTTGAACGACGCTAAACTGTCAGCAAAAGGGTCTTATGTTGCGTTTGTACGTTCTGTTAATGGGGTCGGTATGACTTATCCTGAACATGATCCGTGGTTTAATACAAAGTTATTGAGAGGTTATATAGATTTGGCTAAATATGAGGACGATGTAAAATCATATATTGACGTATACACAGACTTTATTAACTACGGGTATGATCATGCGCGTACCGCCGAAGGTTTTTTCTATGAGGATTGGACTGGTCGAGAATCCAAACGGGCCTCTCAATTGCTTATGCAGGATGCTGTAATAGAATCTTATGCAGTATTGGCTTTGTATTATGATGAAAAAGATTGACTTTATGAAAACTGCGTTTTATATATTGTTGTTGATGTCTGTCTTTTCTTCTTATAGAGTGAAGCAGAGTGTAAAGGATAATGTTTATTTGAATCGTGCAGAAGATTTATTTCAGACTGTATGGTTTAAATACCGACTTCCTCAGCACAGGCTTTTTGCCGAGTATTATCCAAATTCCTATCAACCGGATTTGACTTATTTTCAGGACTCGACTTATAAAGCGCAGGAAACATCTTTTTTATGGCCGATGAGCGGTGTCTTTTCGGCAGTAAATATTTTGGTAGAACATGATTTTGAAAAATATTCTGCTTATCAGGATTCGATGGTTATGGCAGTTGAGAATTATTATGACTGTAAACGTGTTCCTGCTGGTTATCAAGCCTATCCGGTTAAGTTTAAAAAGGTGGACCGTTATTATGATGACAATGGTCTGGTTGGTATAGATTATGTCGATGCTTACAAAATATCAGGGAATCCTGCTTATTTGGACAAGGCGGAGGTGGCAATGGAATTTATTATGAGCGGATGGGGAGATGACTGGGGAGGTGCTGTTTCATGGTTAGAAGGCTATAAGGACCAAAAGCCCGCTTGTTCTAACGGCAAGGCTGCCGTCTTGTCGTTGAAACTGTATGAAGCAACCGGAGATACCGCTTATCTGGAACGAGGCAAACAGTTTTATAACTGGATGATGAATCATTTGGAGGATGATTCGTTACATATTATATGGAATTCGTGGCTCACGGGAAAGGGGGAAGTTCAAAAACAAGCTTATACATATAATACTGGCACTATGATTCAATCGGCTGTCCGTTTGTATAAAGCGACAAAGAATGAGAATTATTTGGCTGACGCCAGACGTCTTGCGAAGGGAAGTTATGATTTTTATGTCAAATATATGGACAACGGTATCCCTTACATAACAGACTTGCCATGGTTTATTGTCGTTTTGTTCAGAGGTTATCATGAGCTGTATGAGATTGACGGTAATAGCAAATATGTAGATACTATTATAGCTTCTGCCGATTGGGCATGGACTCATGCCAGAGATAAATCCGGGCTGATTTATGTTGACTGGACTGGTAGGGCACAAGAATATGACAAACCAAAATGGCTGTTGAATGAGGCTTGTATGGTAGAGCTGTATGCACGTATTGCGTTAATTAAGGATGTAAATAAAAAAATAGAGAACTATGAATAAGATAAAAATCAACTATATTAATTTTTTCACAGTGGCATTGTCGGTATGCTTGTCACAACCTCTGATGGCAGGAAATTCAGACCTTACACAATATGTTCGTCCTAATATAGGGACTGTACATAGCCGTTGGTTTTTTTATACTCCTGCTGCACTTCCTTTTGGTATGGCAAAGTTGGGAGCGTCAACAAACGGAACTTACGGAAATGAACAGGGATGGGAGGCTGTGGGATATGATGATGCTCACACTTCAATTGACGGATTTCCTTGTTTGCATGAATTTCAGATTGGTGGAATTCTGTTGATGCCTGTTACGGGCTCGATAAAAAATATTCCTGGTAAGTTAGACTCTCCGGATAAAGGATGGCGTTCCCGTTTTGATAAAAAGGACGAGCACGCTACAGCAGGATATTATTCTGTTGTATTGAAAGACTATCGTATTAAAGTGGAGCTGACGGCTACGGAAAGGGTTGGATTTCAACGATACACTTTTCCGGAGTCTGATAACGCACACGTCATTTTTGATATAGGAAACCGTTTGGGTGAAAGTGGAAACGTGCGTGATGCATATATCAGACAGGTAGATGAACATACACTGGAAGGATATGTCGTAACAGAACCTGAATATGTCAAAAAGTATCAGACTGGAGCAACCGTCTCCATGTTCTTTTATGCGAAAGTAAATAGGTCACCTTTATCTGTGTCTGTGTTATATCGTGGTGGAAGAACTTCTGACGGAACAGAAATAAAGGGATCTGGAGCAATGATGGTTCTGGACTATAAAACGCATGATAGGGAAAAGGTTGATTTTAAGATTGGTTTGTCATATACTTCTATTGAGAATGCAAGGCATAATTTGGAAAAAGAAGCTTCCGGTGTGACTTTTGAAAAAGCAAGGACGTTGGCAAAGAAAAAATGGAATGAAGCATTAAGCCGTATTGAGGTGTCTGGTGGAACTCAGGAAAGTAAAATTAAATTCTATACAGGTCTATATCATGTATTGCTAGGAAGAGGACTTGCAAGTGATGTAAATGGTTCTTATCCGACAAACAGTGGTGAGGTCGGACAGATTGAATTGAATTCAGATGGCACACCTAAGTATAATCATTATAATACAGATGCCATTTGGGGAGGATATTGGAATCTTACAAATTTATGGGCTATGGCTTATCCGGAATATTATAACGATTGGATACAGAGCCAAATGTTAGTATATAGAGATGCCGGATGGTTGGGTGATGGAATAGCTGCAAGCAGATATGTGTCTGGTGTAGGGACCAATATGGTGAGCATTGCCTTTTCTGGGGCTTATTGCAGTGGCATTCGCGACTTTGATGTCGCATCGGCATATAAGGCTGCTCTGAAAAATGAGTTGGAATGGCAAGGACGTTTAGAAGGTGCCGGTAAAATGGATGTCCGGCAATTTGTTGAAAAAGGTTATGTTCCTTATAATGATGAAATATATTTCGGTACATCGGACAAAGGCTCTGCTTTTAGCGCTTCACATACTTTGGAGTATAGTTTTAGTTCTTATGCCGTCGCACAATGGGCAAAAGCATTGGGTAAGACTGACGATTATAAAAAACTGATGGATTTGTCAACCGGTTGGACAAAACTCTTCGATGATACAATGAAAGTTATACGTCCACGTATGGCAGACGGAAGATTCATCGAAAATTTTAATCCGTTGGAACCATGGAGAGGATTTCAGGAGGGAAATGCAATCCAATATACATTTTTTGTGCCTCAAGATCCTGTAGGACTGATTGGGAAAGTTGGTGAAGATTTGTTTAATCAACGCCTGGACTCTATTTTTGTGGAAGCTCGTAAATCTGTTTTTGGTGGAGGAAAAGTAGCTTATGCTTTTTCTGGGTTGCAGAGTCCTTATAATCATGGAAACCAGCCTAATCTACATATTTCATGGCTGTTTAACTATTCGGGAAAACCTTATCTGACTCAAAAATGGACCCGCTTGATTTGTGATGAGTTCTATGGCGTGACTGGAGAGCATGGATATGGTTACGGACAAGATGAGGATCAAGGACAGCTTGGTGCATGGTTTGTATTGTCGTCAATGGGGCTGTTTGATGTGCAAGGAGGGGCATGCGATAACCCTACGTTCCAGATTGGCAGCCCGATGTTTGACAGGATAGAGATAAAACTTAATTCAAAGTATGCCAAAGGTAAGACTTTTGTTATTGAGACGGAGAATAATGGCAAGGATTCTTATTATGTCCAATCAGCGGAATTGAATGGAAAACCGTTGGATAATTGTTGGCTTTATAGGCGAGATTTCTTTAAAGGAGGGGTGCTTAAATTAAAAATGGGTAAGGCTCCCAATTATAAATGGGGAATAAGTGATGTTCCGTATTACGGCAAATAATGTTTATGTAGATATTATTATGAATAGCCGTTTCATCAATGGGTGATACGTTTATTTCTGAATCAGGCATTATGAAATCATGTCCATTAATAAAAATACTTCCCGTTATGGCAACTTTTTTTGTCATGGGATTTTGTGATATTGTGGGAATATCGTCAGACTATATGCAGTCTGGTTTCGGGTGGTCGCCCACCATGACAGGTTTTGTACCTTCAATGGTGTTTGTATGGTTTTTCTTTTTAGGCATTCCGGTCGGCAATAAAATGAACCGGTTGGGACGAAAGAATACGGTGCTTCTCAGCATGGCTGTTACGGTAATAGGGATGTTTCTGCCTCTTTGTGTTTATAGCAGCGTGACGTGTGTCATTGCCTATGTCTTGTTGGGAGTTGGGAATGCCATTCTGCAGATTTCATTGAATCCGTTGCTGAGCAATGTCATTCACAACCGACGTTTGCTGACAAGCAGTATGACAGCCGGGCAGGTAATAAAGGCGGTGTCCTCGCTTTTAGGACCGGAAATCGTGCTGTTTGTCATTTTGCATTTCGGTGAAGGTCATTGGTATTATTGTTTCCCCGTTTTGGGAACAATCACGCTGCTTCTGGGTCTGTGGCTTGCGGCTACGCCCATCAGACGTGAGCCGGACACGACAGAGCCGGTTTCGATGAGCGGTTCTTTTGCCTTATTGAAGAACAGAGCCATTATGGTTTTGTTCATGGGTATATTTTTTGTCGTAGGCGTTGATGTGGCGACCAATTACATCGGTTCAAAACTCATGGCTATGCGTTATGATTGGAGTGCGGTGCAGGTGAAGTATGCCCCTCAGGTCTATTTCTTCAGCAGGACAGTAGGCGCTTTGCTGGGAACATTCTTATTGACGCGCATCTCCGGCATACGTTATTTTCGTGTGAATATTGTCCTGTGCGGTTTTTCCTGCCTGCTTCTGATGGCAGGCTTTGGCGCTGTACCAGACTTGGTCTGTATCGGTTGTATCGGCTTTTTCGCGTCTTCTGTCTTTTCCATCATTTACTCGTTTGCATTTCACGAATATCCTTCAAAGATGAATCAGGTCTCAGGACTGATGATTACAGCTGTGGCAGGTGGAGGCATCGTAACACCCGTTTTGGGCTTCTCGATTGACGTGTCGGGAATAGAGGCAGGGCTGTCTGTCATTTTGTTGTGCATTTTATATCTGGTATATTGTGCCTTTTCCATGAAGACGGATTGCCGCAACAGTCATAAATTTATATCCTGAGCCGCATTGTCATTAATCCGTATTACGCTACTGTCGGCATACAGACTTCATTTCCGGTTTGCCAGACGATGGCTGTCATGTCTTGGCAAAACTTGAAGAAAACTGTATGCCGGCGGCAGTGCGTAAGAGGACAGGGGACGACAATATGAATAAATTTATAATTATCTGATATAATTGAATTTAGAGTATATAATTAGATGGTAGTATGAATTTTAGTATCATTTTAGTATCACTCTTTTATCCAATTCTTTTTCTGCTTATCATAATGGGAATTTCTGATTATTGGTATGCGGTTGGCGGTTCTCATAAACAACGGGGAATAAGAGTTTAACCTTATATACTTACATAATAAGTTAAATTGCTTATGTCTGACTATTATAAGTTATTTAACTTATAAATCTTTGACTGTTGGAAATATTATTTGTACTTTTGCATCCATAGTAATCAATTAGAATCAATCTATATGTATGCAGCCATTTCTGCCGATATTGTTTCTTCCACATCTTTGTGCATAGAGGAAACCATTGCTTTAAAACAGAGAATAGAAAATTTATTTTCTAAATCTGTATAAGGAATATAGCTATTTGAAATTAAGCGATTTAGAAGAATTACCTTGTTTTGGGGTAACGATTTGGCAACCGTCCCAATTGCTGTGGTCTGCGTTATATTACTTTTCAAGTAACTCTTTTCCTTTTGCAAATTTAGAAAAAAATAGAGATATGAGAAACTTATTTTAGCGCATTATTTCAGTTTGCTTATATAGTAAAAGACCATGAAAGGCAATTTAAAGCTCCTCCCCCTCTTTTAACTATAGATTGCATCTGCACCTGATAAATTCTACCATCATACTCTGGAAACAGTTTTTTTATATGTTTCAAAGCTTCTTCATCTGTAGAACGTCCTACACCTGGGACAATTATTACATTTTGAGTATGAATCATATTTATATAAGCCCAACTCATATTATGATAATCACTTAGCTCTAAATCGATGACTTTAAAGTATGATTCTAATTGACTTCTCATCTTAGCGGCAATATCATCAGGGTAAACTTTCAGATTCACCAGTACTTTATTACTGCCAACAGCATGTAAAATTCCATCTGTATGACCACAAACGTCACTTTTATCCCAAGGCAAAAATAAGAACTTATGATTTGGAAATAACTTTTCCATTAGAGAAACAAGATATTTTCTATCCATATCAGGGTTCTCAATAAATATTTTCTCCGTCATTATAACAACAGCGGTGTATCCTCTACCTTTTTTTATGCTTCCAAAGGTAAAGTTACCACCGTCTGCTACAATGGGAGAAACACATATTGAAGAACTTGGTAATATCGTTTTAGCCAGCTTAATGGAAGTTTCTGTTGATGTTTCATAATCGCGAAGTCCTTCCAGATAGTCAGGATGATATTTAAACTGAACAAAAGAATTACCATCTACTTGTACTGGCATATAATCTCTACACCAATAATCGGCTGTTCCTTTCAATACGCCGTAATGCACATCATGCTTTGACAATATTTCAGTCAATTCATTGTACACTTTCGGATAATATCTTTTCAGATTCTCCGAAAAAAACACATAGTCCATAGTTGATTTTAAGATTTTCATTGCTGATCTGCGTCAAGATTAGTAAAACGCCACATACGGTCAGTTGCTTCCCCTTTTATTTTTTTTACATTTATTCTGGCGGAAGACATAATACGAACTTTATTAAAATCTTCATTATCCATCCAGACAATAGACAACCCTTTCCCGAAAATTGAGGCATTACCAAACAAATCTTCCCATAAATATTGTGGCTTGAATTTATCTATTTCTCCTTCTTTCAATTTTTGAGAAGCCTTATTTGTAAAAGTCTTTTCATCATTATTAACCAAGGATGTATAAGTATACCCTCGAATAAGAAATGATGCACGATATTTTCCTTCACGCTCAAAAGTCATGTCAACACCAGACCTATTGGGACAAATCGCTCCTACCGGGAAATAGGGAACATCTCCTACATGGTACATTTGAGGTTCAATTATACTTTTATTCTCTTCATCATGAAAATAGAACTCAATATCAATTGGATATATCTCGTATTCTCCATTTACGACATAACGTCCATTAAATACAATTTGGGCAATGTCCTCAAATTGCTTTGTCAGTCCACTAACAGTATTAGCTGGAGCAAACCGTTCAAGAGCATTTTGTAATCTTTTTAAGTGATTCATTTAATTATTCCTTAAGTGTTCAACAATAATCCTATAATTTTCAATGCCGATGTTCTTCTCCGTAAGGGATTGATTAGCATAATTTTTACTAACCAGCAGTCTATTGTTATCATATAAATAATTCCATAGACCTTCTCCCATTAATGTTTTCCATTGGGCTTCGTGCCTCATCACAAGAAACTTTACTTCTTTTGCAGAGGTAGCCAAATAGAGCAACACCATTTTTGTAAATTTCTGAGATGGAAATAAATTCTTAATAGCTGGAGATACCAGCGAAGTGTAAGCAAAATACTGACATAAGGAAACATGATTAAAAATATTTTCCTTTTCCTGTTCTCCATATACGGCTGTTCCTAAAGGAAGTATTTTCTTTCTCCAATAATAGTCACCCAATATTCTTGTTGGCTCGTAATAGTCAAATTTAGTTCCTTCCATTGACAAAACCTTTCTTTTGTCCTCCATGATTTCTTCAGCCATCTGAGGTTTGAACATATTTGCAAGATTCTTATTCAGGTGCTCTACATATCCAGGATTCAAAGAAAGGATTACAAGTTTGGAATTAAGGATATTTCCACTCCATGGCTCAGGAGGAACACATAAAACCAACTGTCTAGTGGGGTTATCTTTTTGTTTTTCATTATACGCATACACGTATTCTTCATCACCAGGAAACACCAAATCATCCGCAAAATAAAGGTCATACCCAGATAACTTGGGCAATAATTCTTTCCAACGATTTAGATATAGAACATAGTCCTTGTTCATAACAGCCTTGCTTATTGATTCTTGGGCTGTCAATAAATAATTATGACATGATTGTTTTTCTTTTGAGGACTTTATATTAAAACGATTTATTATTGCGGTATAATCTAATGGAATACTTCTAAAGATTATAGTATATTCGTTAGAATTTACATCCGGATATTCGTTATAACGAAGTAAAATTTCTTCAACCAATAAATCTACAAGCTGCATTAAATCAATATCTTTCTGCTCTAAAAGGGTTTCCGTTAAAAGAGTTTCCGTTTCTCTCAAATAATCTATATAAGAAAACAACGAGCTCTTTATATTATCTTCATAACTTCGATATTGAACGTCTTTTGCATGTTCACTTATATCCTTCTTAATTTCTGTATATAAATTTATACCTCTTGTTACAGCAAAACCTAAATCACATAATTTATTTTCTATAGTCAAGTGACTGAACTCATCAGAACTTGAATCTATATATGCTCGTATACGATGAGGAAGAGTAATTATACCATCACCGTAAGGATAGAAAGCACTTTCATATATTTTTTGTTTCTCAATAAGATAGTTCATGTTATTTCTTTTATGTTTAAAGTAGACAAAATATAAATATCTCTAAGTAAAATCAATCTTTCAGATACAAAAGTAATATAAAGTCATAATAATCTGCCTAATAAATATGATTATTAAGGCTTTTCCTGAATTATAGTTTTTTACTCTGTTGTTTCTGTTTCGGTAATCCCAATGCTTCCATAAACTCGTCTTTCTTGCGTCTGAACCAACTTACATGTGAAACGCCGTCTATTTTGAGGTCAAATTTTCCATCCGAAGTTTCTTTAAGTGAACAAATCGAACCATCAGTCTTAAAGAGCTGTCGGAATTCAGAAGAATAGAGTTTTCCTTTAATGGTGACATCCTTAAACATACACAGCTTTTCGATTAGCCCATCGCTAAAATTTAGAGTATCACGCAAAAACTTGATAGTAGGTATCAGCTTTTCCACATAAGGGAAGTAGCGTTTGACAAAATCCGTAAATTCCGACAGTTTTCGGTGCTGCTGTTCGTAAGTATTTTTCATTTCCTGTATCTGCTTGGCATGTTGTTCTTCTCGTTGTATGGCTTCTTCTTCAAGTTCCTGTATGCGCTTTTGCAAATCTTCATTTCTATGTTCAAACTCTTTCAGTTTACCACCACCGAAAAGAGAACCGAATTTTGCCACGAATGCGGCTTTCGCTTCCGTCTTGGCTGCTTCCAGTTTCTCCGACTTGACTTCCTGCCTTACCTCGTCAAGCTGTTGCTCTGCCTGTTGCTGCTCAGTCTGTAACTGTTGCACATTGGCTTCAAGTTCACCCGTCTGCCGTTTCAAATCACGGTAGTATTGGGCGGTTGTCGTATGCCGTGCTTCCGAGCCACGCACACCACGTTGCAAGCCATATTTCTCCATTGCTTTTGCATAACTATCGTGATATGTTACCAGCTTCTCACGTGTCAATACATCGTCAGCACACAGACGCACGGTATTGGCTTTCTTGCGGTACGAGCGTTTACCCTCCTCCTGTTCCTTATTGGCTTTCCTGCGCTTTCCTGTTACTATCGGTACGACCATGGCATGAATGTGCGGTGTGTGCTCATCCATGTGCAGGACTGCCGAAACGGTATTTTCCTTGCCGAAGGTACGGTGCAGCCATTGAAGGTTGTCATCACACCATTCGTCAAGTCTGCCCTCGTCCTGTATTTTCATCATATCCTCGTGCGTACCCGAAAGCACGATTCTAATTGCCCGCACTTGGTTGGGGGTTATCTTACGTTTGATGCCTGCCGTACGGATACGGTGGCTTATCGCTTCGGTACGGTCGGACACTCCATCGGGAAACTCCACCAGTTCACGGTTGAGATGTGTACGTGTAGGGTCTGCGTTCTTGGGTATGGTCTTACGTTCTATGTGGTCGGATGCGCCCGTGTCAGCCGAGCCTTTCGCCTTGTTGATTTGAATGCTTATATATCCCATGCTTGTTTTTCGTTTTCAGGTTTGACAATTTGGTTTGTTGGTTTCCGTCCGCTGCGGTCATGCCGCATGGCAAACGGGGGTGTCCAGAGGAGTGTAACCCCGTTGGCTCATTGGGGCATTTTTAGCTGTGCCTGCACTGCGTAAAGAAAATGCCATAATGAGCTATGGCTTTTCTGTTTCCAAAAGCCTGTGAGAGTTCCAGCGGTATGGGCAGACCTTTTCTTTTCATTGATATGATATGTCTTCCCTTGTCGGCCGGTCGGACAGCAGGCAGGTCGGATGTCCGACCTGCCTGTGGATAGTGGCATTTCTTTCCGTCCGTTTGTCCGGCAGACTTGTTGGCGGATGAAAATCCGATGAATTGATGAGTTGATAAGATAATAAGCTGATAACCACAATGATACACATTCATCATCGTTTCATCAAACCGCTCGCCAAAAGAAAAGTGATGTAGAGTGCGGTATGTCTTTTCTCTTTTCATCAGCCCGATTCTCTTGTTGAAAGGTTGATGAAGACGTAAGTTGCTGTTTCTCTTTATGTTTATATATACTTTCATCATCTCATCAAAATATCAGAATTTTTCCAGTTGTGTTTTGTTTACCGTGTAGTAACGTCCTATTCCTCTTATCAGCGAATAATGACAATCCCGATTCACAATCTTGTAGAGAATTGTACCTACGCAAATAATTTCTTTTTTTTCTTCATGTTCTTGATACAGGTTTTAGTGCTGCCTACATTCTGTCGGCAACGGGTTAAACATGGTTGCAAAGCTACGGAAGTGTCGGTGAAATCTTGATACGCAAATCTATGCGGAACGGCGCAAAATAGGTCATGCCAAAAGAAAATGCAGTATAAACGGGTGGCTCTTTCAGGTAAAAGGAGATAAAAAAGCCCGAAGCCGTGGAATATGCACGTCTTCGGGGACTGGTTGTTGCAGATAATTACAGATTGACTGACGCACTGATTTACGGATTTAATGACTTCATGTCGTCACTACGTCAGATTAAACCGTTAATCATCAAATGGCTGAACATTAAAAGTTCATGCTAACATTCATACGGCATCCTGTTATTCATTGATACCAGCAGGACTTGTTCCTTTTTTCGCCGGCACAATCTTTCCAGCAGGACATTGCGAATCATTGCAGTACTTGGCGTGTCAATGCGGAAAGCGAGTGCCACCACCATCGGCAGGGCATACATGTCCGCATAATAGCCGTTGGGCAGCTTGATACGTTTTTCTGCTTCAAGAGGATTCAAAACTCCACACTTGTACACGGCACGGATGGCGGCACGGAGCGTCGGGGCGATTACCCCGAACAGTTCCACCAGCTCCATTTCATTCATCCATATATTGCCTGTATCGGATGGTATGGTAACTCTACCATAGCTGTCCGTTGTGATTATTTCCCGTTTCATATCCCTGCCATTTTTACGTTTCCGAATGATTTGCTCAGTTTGTCGCCCAACATAGTGAGGTCATTATCCAATTTCTGTACGGTTATCTGTAGGCTCGGCTGTCGGCGCCATGCCACCTTACAGTGGTAGGTTTCCGACAACC